>RCNG010000348.1_pt1 | contig 20624 bp, 14 predicted proteins | sample 2041371 | NCBI WGS metagenome assembly RCNG01 (sample SAMN09708227, study PRJNA481090) | Marine sediment metagenome, whole genome shotgun sequencing project. | biome: marine sediment; feature: ocean; material: sediment; isolation source: Sewage treatment plant 1 marine sediment (STP1) ... | reverse complement strand
AAGCAGGTCGGCGCGGTACAGACCTGTCGGGGTTCGCACACGCACTCCGTCGTTTCAGGTCTGGGTAAGGACGGCAAGATCATTGTCTACAACTCCGGCACCTCGTCAGTACGTGAAGAGGATGAGCTCGAGGGCTGTTTCGACGAATCCCCGGGCGACGTCCGAACGGCTCTCTTCAGGATCGATGTCATTGAGATTCCGGTGGATGAGCCTTCCAAGGCGCGCATCGTGGATAGCCCAACCGTGTTTGCCGATGCAGAGACCGGCGTTTTGGCCGGTCTGTGGCGCGGCGGCGATCACGGCGACGAAACGCAGGACACAAGTCGTACCGACCAGTGCCATGACATCACGGTATTCCCGTCCGGAAAGATTGCCGGCGGCGCGTGCTCAGGCAACGGCATCCTGTTCGACATTTCCGATCCGTTGAAGCCGAAGCGCATGGACGAGGTTGTCGACACCGGCTTTGCTTACTGGCACTCGGCGACGTTCAACAACGATGGCACCAAGGTTATCTTCACGGACGAGTGGGGCGGCGGCGGGCGAGCGCGCTGCCGCGCCTTTGACCCCCTGACATGGGGTGCGGATGCCATCTACGATATCGTCGATGGCAAACTTGAGTTCCGCGGCTACTTCAAGCTACCTGCACCGCAGGTCGAGCAAGAAAATTGCGTGGCTCACAACGGTTCCATCGTACCGGTACCCGGCCGCGATATTTTCGTGCAGGCCTGGTACCAGGGCGGTATCTCGATCGTCGATTTTACCGACTCGGCCAACCCGGTTGAGATTGCCTATTTTGATCGCGGTCCCATCGACGCCGAGGACATGGTCGTCGGCGGCTTCTGGTCGGTCTATTGGTACAACGGCACGATCTACGGCACAGAGATCGTGCGCGGGCTCGACGTGTTCAAGCTGCTAGCCAGCGAACATCTGACCGAGAACGAAGTTGCCGCTGCGCTTCTGGCTGATCAGGGTGATGTGTTCAATCCGCAGCAGCAGTTCCCGGTCAGCTGGCCGGCCGAGCCTGTCGTAGCGAGGGCTTATATCGATCAGCTCGAGCGCAGCAAAGCTGTGCCGGCGTCGCAAATAGCGGATCTTTCCGCTGTGCTCGACGACGCGGCAGCAAAGCTTGCGGACAGCGCGCGTGACAAGAAGCTGGCCGGCAAACTGAAGTCATTGGCAGCATCTGTGAAGAAAGGTGGCGGCGACGCTATCACGGAGAAACGGCGAGTGGCGCTGGCTGAAACACTGGGCGGCATCGCGGCGAGACTGCGCTAGCGAACAAACGGGGACATTCTGCTTGTTATGCGTTAACGCACAAAAAGGCAGAATGTCCCCAATCTTGCTAGAGCTTGCCGAGTTCCTCCGCAGACAGTTCTGCAATACTCAACGAAGTCGGCGTGCGTAGCGCCTCGCCGGCGTAGTCGCGTGCCATCAGTACCGACGCCACCTGGATAATGCCGTCCATCGTCGGTGTCTCAACGCCGATCTGGCGTGCCAGCTGTGACATGAAGACCAGGCCGTAGCCGACATCCTCGTGCAGATAGCGATGGTCCAGCTGCGGCTGCGCGCCGATGCCCTTGAACCCGGGCGCCTTGCGATACGCCTCACCATAGTTATCGGCCAGCATGTAGCCCTGGCGCATGCCCATCACCGGGTCCGGGAGGACGGTGACACCCATGCGGGCGCCGATGGCAATGCGCTCCTTGTCGAGTCCCTCGATGAGTCGCCCCGTCGCGTCACTGACGCCTTCCTCGTAGAACAGGAAGTCACCGCCGGTGCCTTCGATACGCGCCGCGTTGGCCAGCGTGACCGCAGGATGGATGATCGGGTTGGCGTTCTGCAGGCTTGTCTGCATGATGCTTTTCGCCGGCTCCATGCTCGGATAAACGTCCGCGATGAGTTCGAGAACAGCATCCGTGTGTTGGCCGGGCAGAGCGGCCAGCAGGTTGCCGGCCTTGAGTTTGAGAAACACACGAACGCGGCCCGGTTCGGTGAGGCGGACGGCGTAGTGCAGCGTGGATGTTTCCGCAACGCGGATCGTGTCGTCTGCAACGTCGAGCCCTGCCGCCTTCTTGAAGGCGAGCGCTCCGCCGCAGGAACTGGGGGTGACGATGACCGTCTGCCCCGTCTGAAGCTTGCCTGCTACGGCCTCGCCAAATGGTGTGGTGCTGTACGCCGGACCGACCACGTAGATCAGTTCCGCGCCGTCAATCGTCGCGTCGATGTCATGACTCGCGCCGGCAATGCTCGCGAATCCATCGATGTCACCTTCCGCGTGAATCCCCTTTTGCGCGGCAATGGTCGCGATGTTTTCCGAAAACTGCGGAAAGTCGAAAAGGCGGACATCGTGTCCGAATGATGCACAATCAAACGCGACGGCTGTGCCGCCGGCGCCTGCTCCAAGTACCGCGATTTTCACTGATAGACTCCTTGAAAGGTCGAACGCATTGCTACGCGCACGTGGTCAGACAGCGCGAACACGACATTATAACAAGCCGCCAATCAGCCCGCGTCCGTACTTGCCTGTGGTTTAATAGTGGCGAAGCGCAATAGAACGCGAACATAAGCCGCCCACGCTTCTTATCCTGAGGATCAACGGCCGTGATAAAAACAAGAACAGTCAATGAGTGAGCCTTCCTGGATTTCCGTTCTGCCGCCTTTGCTGGCTATCGCGCTCGCGATAGGGAGCAAGCAGGTCATCCTCTCGTTGTTCGCCGGCATCTGGATGGGACACACGTTACTTAATCAGTTCAATCCGCTGACAGGCCTCGCGCAGGGACTGGATGGCATGATCAACGTGTTTACAGATCCGGGTGATGCGCGCGTCCTCATTTTCACATTGTTGATCGGACCCCTGATCGCGACGATAGAGCGCTCTGGCGGGGTCCGCGGTTTTGTGCATTACCTCGAGACCCGGAGGTGGGTTCATAACGGCTCTCGTGCGCAATTTTTAGCCTGGGGGATCGGGCTGGTAATTTTCGTCGAATCAACCATCACGCTCCTGGTGGCCGGCTCCGTCAGTCGCCCGTTGTTCGATCGCTACCAGGTCTCTCGGGAGAAGCTCGCCTACCTGATCGATGCAACGTCCGCACCCGTTTGCGTCATGATCCCCTTGAATGCCTGGGGGGCGTTCATTATCAGCCTGGTTGCATCGACCGGTGTAGAGAATCCGTTGCAGACCTTTATCGCTGCGGTGCCGCTCAACCTGTACGCGATAACCGCCATTTTGCTGGCTGGCGTTGTGGTCTGGAAGAACATCAACATCGGCCCGATGAAGAAAGCCGAGGAGCGCACGAAGCGCGGTGACGTCCTGTGGCCTGGCGCGGTGCCGCTTGTCGATGTTTCTGCCGAATACGAGATTGTCGATGAGCAACACGTTCCATCCGCGTGGCTGATGATTCTGCCAATACTATCGATGGTTGCGATGATGCCGCTTGCCCTCTACATCACCGGCGACGGCGACATTATCAAGGGCTCCGGCTCGGTGGCGGTGCTCTGGTCGGTTTGCGTGGCAATCGCCGTTGCGTGGGCGATGACGCTGATCAAAGGGGACAGCTCGATCGGTGAACTCATGCAAGTGTTCATGAAAGGCGCCGGTGACCTGCTGCCGATCGCGATCATCCTGCTGCTCGCGCTGGCGCTGGGCGATGTCGCCAACGCACTCGGCACCGGCGTCTACGTAGCCAACCTGGTCAGCGGCAATATCCCGCCGGTCCTGCTCGCGCCGCTGGTATTTCTCGTATCCGCTTTCATCGCGTTCTCCGTGGGCTCCAGCTGGGGTACTTTTGCGATCATGATTCCAATCGCGATACCGATCGCACTGACGCTCGGTATTTCGGCGCCACTGATGCTGGGCGCGGCGATTTCCGGCGCGATTTTCGGAGATCACGCCTCGCCGATCAGTGACACCACGGTGCTTGCCTCCATGGCATCGGCTACGGATCATATCGACCATGTGCGCACCCAGCTTCCCTACGCATTAATCGCGGCGGCTATCGCAAGTATCGGCTTCCTGGTTGTCGGCCTGCTGCAGTGAGCGAGCAGATCAATGCCGACCTGTCTGTTCGGGCGGTGGCACACACCGGGACGATGGACTGGACCTCAAGCCCGAGCGGCACGGTCTGGCGCAAGCGCGTGCACCTGGTGGGGTCGCCGGAGTCCGGCCAGGTTACGTCGATTGTCCGCTACGAGCCGAAGGCGTCCTTTCCGGCACATGACCATCCGGATGGTGAGGAGATTCTTGTGCTGGACGGCGTGTTTTCGGACGAGCACGGTGACTGGCCCGCGGGTACCTATCTTCTCAATCCGGAGGGCTTTCGGCATGCGCCATTTTCGGCGGCGGGCTGCCTGCTTCTCGTGAAGCTGCGGCAGTTTCCGGGGCGAGACAGGCGTCACGTCGTCATCGATACTCGCGCGCTTGAGTGGCAAGAGGATCCGGTACCCGGGGTAGCGGCAAAAACCGTCTATACACAGCCTGGGTTCACCGACGAAACGATGCTGGAGCGCTGGGATGCGGGCGCGGAACTCGGCATCGTGGCTTACGAGCACGGCGCGGAACTGTTCGTCATCGACGGTGAATTCAGTGATGAAGAAGGCAGCTATTCGAAAGGCAGCTGGTTGCGCATGCCATTGGGTTCCATGCATCACCCGCATTCAGCCGGTGGGTGCACGCTGTACATCAAGACGGGCGGCTTTCGCTATATGAACTCGAGAACCGGCTAGGCGAGCGGCTGTCCGAGTTTGTCGGCGGCAATCACAAAGCGATACGGCAGGGCAGCATCCTCTTCTGCATAGTCGACGCCAATCCTTGGCCCAACGGCGATTGCATGGTCGGCAATTTCGATATCGTGGTCTTCGATCCAGATGGACTCACCAGACAGACTGGTGCCGCTGAGCTCGGTGCGGATGCCAAGTCCGCGGGCCAGCGATCCCGGACCGGCCAGAAGATTCTTGTCGACGCATTCTTTGCCGCGTCTGGCCAGCATCTCGTCAATACCCGCGAGCGGTAATCCCGCCCTGATAAGCACGGCGAGCGGGTTGCCCTCGCTGCCGGTAACGACGTTGAAGAGGTGGTGAATGCCGTAGCAAAAGTAGACGTATGCAATGCCGCCCTCGGCGAACATCGGTTCGGTGCGCGGCGTCCTTCGACCGCCATGGGCGTGGCTCGCGCGGTCTTCGACACCGGCGTAGGCCTCAGTCTCAGAGATGATTGCCTTGGTCACACGGCCATCGATGTCCGAGCAAAGGACCTTGCCGAGTAATGCCCGGGAGATTTCTACGACGTCATCGCGCGTGTAGAAGTGTCTCTCAAGCTTCGCCAGGGCGTTTCGCTCGGTGTCCATCGACAGATAGTTTACAGTAGGCGTTATGGATGACCCGGATTTCAAACTACTGCTGGCAATCCTGTTGGTCCTGATCGCCGCAGGTGCCGGCTGGTACTTCCGCGACGAACTGCTGCCAAAACAGGACGAGCCTGCTGTGACCCTGTCAGAGGAGACGTCTGCCGCAGCCACCGCCGAAGGCGTTCCAAAATATCCTGTCGCACCGTACGCGTCGCCGAAGGGCGGGCCGGTCGAGCTCATACCGCTGCCGCCACTCGATGACAGCGACGGCTATTTCCTGCTGGCGCTGGTTGATGTTTTCGGCGCCGCTATCGAACCGTTACTCCTGAAAGACGCGATCATCGACCGGTTTGTCGCCACCGTCGACAACCTGCCCCGCAGTCACGTCTCCGAGAAGATCCGTCCGGTCGGCCGTTTAAGCGACGCGTTTCGCGCCGAAACGGAGGGCAAGAATGAACCGCTGTACCTTAGCCCTGAAAACTACCAGCGATACGATCGTCTCGTCAGTCGCATTACCACGGCCGACATCGACTCAATCGTCGATAGCTATCGGCGTTTCTACCCGCTGCTGCAACAGTCCTACCAGCGCCTCGGCTATCCCAGCGCGTACTTCAACGACCGCGTCATCGAAGTTATCGATCATCTGCTGGCAACGCCCGAAGTTGATGAGCCGATTGAATTGATTCGGCCACACGTGTTGTACGAGTTCGCGGACCCTGAGCTCGAAGCGTCGTCGAGCGGCCAGAAGCTGTTACTGCGCATGGGCAGCGAGCATGCAGCGGTTACCAAACGAATGCTGCGCGAGCTGCGGACGCAACTCGCACAGCAATAGTGTGGTTGCCTATCGGCCGAAGCGATACTCAAAGCCCAGCGAAATCACGTCGCTGTCGATAGTGCCAAGTTCATAACGCGTCCAATCGCCAACCAGCGAGAGGTTTGACGTGATGTCGACCTTGGCGCCACCGCCGTAGTAAGGGTTGTCGTCGGCCGGTACGTCTATCGAGAAGCCATCGACCAGGACGTCAGCGTCCCAGAAGAAAACACCGGCGCGGCCGTACAGCGAAAACTGGTCGTTCAGCGGCAATCCCAGGGTCCCGCCCAGGGTCCAGCCATCCGCGGCAACCTGCGTTTGCGTGGAAAAACCCGGAAAATCTATGGTCTCCGAGAAATCGCCGAAATCGTGATAACCGGCCTCGATACCAAAGTAGTCACCCAGCTGCAGGCCGCCAACAACACGAAAAGCGTTGGTGTCGGAGTCGACATTGAGCCCGCTGAAATCCTCGTCAAAATGCGACGAGCCGAAGCTTGCGCCGACATACGCGCCAGAGTCTGCATGCGCGAGTGGCGATAACAGTAATGCAGCCAGGATGAGTCCCGGCACCGATTGCTTGTGATGATTCATGGCCATCTCCTTATAGCGAACGAAACGCTGTTGGCGTTTGTGCCGGTTTATTAAGCCGCAGGTAAGCTGAAGCTAAGCTGAAGATTCAAGCATCGGAAAGATCAGAAAGCGGGGCGGACTTGAGTCGAGCGTGGCCAATAGCGTCAGAGGCTATTCGGCCTGCCGGGAAAGTCAGTTCGGCGCGTGCGTGACGGTCCTTGCCATGCGCCTTGCAAAGAAATAGATGCGCTGCAGTTTTTCCGTGATGTCCATTTCGATCGTGTAGGCCTCGATACGATTCGGCTCGTTGACGACCAGGCGCTTTGATTCGTGGATCGCTGCTGAATTGGCAAGTTGGGCGATCTCTTTCTTGAGACCGGTAACCGATTTTGCGGCATCGAGGTTGTTTTCTGCGACGGCCTCTATGGCCGCGTCGACGGCACGCGTTACCACACTGTGGAAGCCGTTAAGAACATCCTGCGTTGGCTTGCTCACGGATACGCCTTTCTTGATGCGCGCGCGCCCCAGTTCGACAAGATTGGTTTCGATAACATCGCCGATATTCTCGAGATCGTTGACGGCGTCCATGAGGCGCAGAAATTCCTCGGTCTGTTTTTCGCTCAGCTCGAGGCGACTGACCTTGCCAAGATACGTCACTATGTCGGCGTGCAACGTGTCCACTCGCTCATCGAGGTGCTCTATTTCCTTCAGCGTTGCCCTGTCTCCGTGCAGGATCGCGGGCATGATTTTCGTCAACATCTCCTGCACCTGTTCACCCATGTGCCGGATCTCGAGGCGCGCGTGCAGCAGGGCGAGCGATGGTGTGGCCAGCAGGGAGTCGTCCAGGTACCTGGGTCGGATGATCGCCTCTTCATCCAGGGGCCGATCCGGCACCAGCCATTCCACCAGGCGGGCTATCAGCGTTGTAAACCAGATGAAGATCAGCGTATTGGCGATATTGAAAATCGTGTGCGCATTTGCAATCTGTCTGGGAGCCTCTGCTGCGAGTCGCGCAGGGCCGGACAGTTCAGGATGCAGCGGCGAGAGCACCTCCACGAAGGCAGCGAGTTGGTCGATCAGGCCCACCCAAAGCAAGACACCAGCGATATTGAACAAGACATGCGTTGTGGCGGCACGAACAGCCTCCCTGGGTTTGCCGATGGCAGCGAGCATTGCCGTGACACAGGTGCCTATGTTTGCGCCCATCGCCAGTGCGATACCAGCTGGCAGTGTGATAAAGCCCTGTCCTGCCATGACGATCACGATAGCCGTAGTTGCGGATGACGACTGGATCAATGCCGTGAAGAGGGCTGCGACGAGAATGCCGATGAACGGGTTTGCCATCGTCGTCATCAGGTCGAGAAACGGCTGATAGCTGCGCAAGGGCTGCATGGCATCACTCATGATGCTCATGCCAAAAAAAACGAGCCCGAGTCCCATCACGATGCCGCCGTAGTGTCGGAGCGCGCCCTTCTTTGCAAAGAAGTGAAATCCGAAGCCAACGGCAATCAACAGCAGCGCTGCCTTTGTAACTTTGAACGCGACGATTTGCGCCGTAATCGTAGTGCCGATATTGGCGCCCATAATTACGCCGATGGACTGCGCAAACGACATCAGTCCCGCGGTCGTGAAGCCAACAACGAGCACGGTCGTAACCGAAGAGGACTGGATGATGGCCGTGACGAAAGCACCGGTTAACGCGCCCATAACACGGCTGGACGTCAACCTCGCAAGAATGCTCCTCATGCGGTCGCCCGCAACGGCTTTCAGCGACTCGGTCATCTGGTCGATGCCGAAAAGGAACAAAGCAAGGCCCCCGAAGAGGCCTATCGCCATCGGGCCCACCGCCATGGCGGCCGTCGCGTCGTTCGCGGCGAAAGCGGGCGACCAGCACAGGACAACGCAAATTGACACGAGAAGCCGGTTAAGGATTGCGGTCACGCTAATAGGCCTGGTTCTCTATTCGTGCAAGTGGCTTCAATTTTCCGCCGGCTCCTTCTTGCGCTTGACGACCGTCACCGGGTACGGGCATAGCTGCACGATCTGGGCGGCTTTCGATCCGATGATCATCTGCTTCATGCCGGTACGACCCTGACTGCCCACAACAACCATCGTTGGATCCAGTTTTTCGGCGACTTCGAGAATTCGTGTCACCGGCAGACCCACAACCATCAGCTGTTCTGCTTCCCGTAAAGATTCAAGACCCGGATGCGCCTCGATCACCTTTGCCATGAAATCACTGAACGCCTCTGCGGCGCTGTCATCGATGCGGCTCATGCGCTTCTTCTTGATCAGCTTCGAGTAGTAGCCGGGCATCTCACCAGGATCGTGAACAACGTGCAAAATCATGACCGCAGCCGGCAACCTGTCGGCAAGTTCGCACGCGTAAATGAGAGCGGCCTCAGAGTGCGCGGAAAAATCCACCGGCGCCAGGATAACCCTGCCACCATCCTTGCTGCGCGCGACTTTCGCGCGTTCGGCGATGTCTTTGCCGCTCGTGGCGAGAATTACCTTCGGTGTATTCATTTAGTTGTCTTGCTATTGGAGTGTGTCAAAGGGGGATCATACCGCGGTTCGCCACAGGCTTTATTCGGTAGTTTCCGTCGCCAGATCGATTACGCGGGACTGGCCGCGGTTGCGCGGGTCTGATGCGGCCTGCACGCTCTCGCCGTCGTCGTAAATGATTTGTACGTCGCCGAAATTCCAGATGTCTTCGGTTTTGTAGCCCCGGTCTCCCAGCAAAGAGATTGTTTCTTCGGGCAGGGGGGAATCCGGCTGCGTCATGATGACATCGGGTGGCAGGAGCTGGTGATGGAATCGTGTAGCACCGACGGCCTCGAGTGGCGACATGCCAAAGTCGAAGATATTGAGGATGGTCTGGAAGACTGACGTAAAAATGGTCGACCCACCGGGCGTGCCCACGACCATCGCAACGTTACCATCACGCAGCAGTATCGTCGGTGTCATCGAAGAGAGCATGCGCTTGCCAGGTTCGATCTCGTTCGCCTCGTTGCCGACGACGCCGTAAGCGTTCGGTACGCCGGCCTTGACGCTGAAGTCATCCATCTCGTCATTCAGCAGGAATCCGGCACCGGTTACGACCACGCCGCTGCCGAAGCCGAGGTTGAGTGTGTAGGTGTTCGAAACCGCGTTGCCCCACTGGTCGACGATGGAGTAGTGCGTCGTGTCATGCGTTTCCAGACCAGTGCCCGCGCCAACGTCCATCGAAATCAATTTTGGGTCGATCTCCTGGGCGCGGCGGCGAATGTAGTCGTCAGTCAGCAATTCGTCGATACGCGTATCGACAAAATCAGGGTCACCCAAATATTGCGCGCGGTCAGCAAACACGCGTTTTTCAATCTCCGCAACAAGGTGAACGTATTGTGCCGAGTTGTGCGCCACGCCTTCGAATTCGCGGCCGATATAGTCGTGAATTTTCAGAAGCTGCACGAGCGCGAAGCCTCCGGAGCTCGGCAGCGGTGCCGAAATAACCTGGTAGTCGCGCCAGTCCGAAGCAAGGGGCTCGCGCCATACGGCTTTGTAGTTGCCCAGGTCGTCCAGCGTGATCAGCCCGTTGCCACGCTGCATTTCGGCGACAATCAGCTCGGCAGTTTGACCCTTATAGAACTCATCGACGCCGATATCGGCAATGCGCTGCAGCGTCGTCGCGAGTTCAGGCTGCTTGAAGAGTTCGCCGCTCTGCATATTGCCGAAGTAATCGGCGAAGTTGGTTTTATTGGCATAGCGCTCGAGTCGAGTGAGCATGCCCCCGCCAAGGTTGCCAGGTACGACAAACCCGGCTTTCGCGAGTTCTACGGCCGGCATAACGAGATCGCGCCACGGCATGCTGCCAAAGCGCTGATGTGCCTTCCAGAAACCGGCGACGGTCCCGGGTACGCCGACAGAAAGATGGCCGATCAGGCTCAATCCGTCGATCACGTTACCGTTCACATCCAGGTACATATCGCGATCCGCAGCGGCCGGCGCCATCTCGCGGTAATCAAGGAACGTATTTTCGCCGTTCATGCGAATCAACATGAAACCACCGCCACCGATGTTGCCGGCTTCGGGATAAGTCACGGCCAGCGCCAGGCCTGCGGCGATTCCGGCGTCGACGGCATTGCCGCCCGCCCGAAGAACCTGTTCAGCAACCTCAGCGCCGTAGCGATCCGGCATCGCGACCGCGGCGAGCCGCGGCTCTGCTTGCTGCTGTTCGGCAACCGCGTCCACACTTTGCGGTGCTTCTGTGCGCGAACATCCGAGCAGCAACGCGAGAACAAAAAGGGAAACTAAGGTGCTGAGCCTGGTTTTCGTCATGTTGGTTATCCGTTGTCAGGATACGAGGGTTATCTCAAGTCTGTACGCGTTGTCGTACCACTGCCTGTTCGCCAGGGATCAGGAAAGCACTTTGTCCGTTGGTATTCTACACGCAAGGCCGTGTTTTCGAACCGGCACTGTAGTTGCCGGTCAGCGCGGGGACGTCGCCACGTGCCGGGCAGACCCATTCCAGGCAGGCGACCGACCGAATTGCCTTCATGAGGTGACCGCAAAACGCGCATGAGCGCCTTTCTCGCTTTATAATCGTCGATCTTCATTCGGATCGCTGCTGCATGCGCCTCACCCAACTAAGTCTCGCCAATCCGGCTGCGGTAGCCATCGTCGCGGCGTTGATCGTGATGTTGGGTGTGCTGTCGCTGACCAGTATTCCCGCGCAGCTGCTGCCGCAGATCGAAAAGCCGATCATTACCGTCGTCAACGCCTGGCCTGGCGCCTCCCCCCGAGAGATCGAGTCCGAGCTTACAGTGCCGGTCGAAGAGGTTCTGCAGGGCACGCCGGGGATGACCGAGATGATTAGCTGGAGCATGCCCAATTTCGGTTTCATGCAATTGGAGTTTTCGCTCGAGACCGACATGACGCGCACGCTGATCGAGGTCATCAGCCGGCTCAATCGGCTTCGCCCGCTGCCCGCCAACGCCGAGCAACCGCAGGTGAGCCTCGGCGAATGGGGAGACTCCAACGACCAGCTCATCGAATACTATGTGCAGCAGCTGGATGGTGATGAGAACCGACTCACCGAGAACAAGCGCTACCTGCGCGAGGTTATCGTTCCCGAACTGGCATCCTTGTACGGCGTTTCGCAGGTAGATATGTTTGATGCCGGTGGCAACAGCAGCGATCAGCTGCAAATCATAGTCGACCCCTACAAGGCGGCCGAGCTCGGCATCGATATAGCCAAAGCCGCGGCGCGAATAGGGCGTTCCGCCGATATCTCGTCGGGTGTTGTAGACGTGGGCCGAAGAGCCTACACGCTACGCGTCGAGGGGCGCTATGACATCGACGAGCTCGCCGGACTTATCGTCGAGTGGCGCGATGGTTTGCCGATCAAACTTGGCGACCTCGCGACAATCAGTTACGGACCGCCGCAGCGCGAGGGCTTCATTTATCACAACGGTCACAAGGCGGCGCGCGTGGCCATCGCCAAGACCACCGATGCCAATGTGCTGGAAGCCCTGAAGGGCGTAAAGGCACGTATGAATGAGCTCAATCAAACCGATTTTAAAGAGCGCGGACTGCACGCTGAATACAGCTTTGATCCGGCGCTTTACATCAATCGTTCGATTCGGCTGCTTACCGGTAACCTGATCGCGGGCGTGTGCCTGGCCATCGGTGTGCTGTGGTTATTCTTACGGCAGTGGCGTGCAACATTCATTATCGCAATGGCTATTCCGATTTCGCTTCTGGGCACGTTCGTTGTGCTATCAGCGGCCGGGAGATCATTGAACGTTATTTCGCTGGCAGGACTCGCCTTCGCAACCGGCATGGTGCTCGATGCCGCCATCGTTGTCCTCGAAAATATCGTTCGACTGCGCGAAAAAGGTGAGGACCACGCCAGCGCCAGTGATCACGGTACGAGCCAGGTCTGGGGTGCGTTGTTAGCGTCGACAGCAACGACCGTCGCCATTTTTATTCCGATCATGTTCCTCAAGGATGTCGAGGGACAAATGTTCGCCGACCTGGCACTGACAATAGCAATCGGCGTATCCATTTCGTTGCTGGTGGCGATCACGATTCTGCCCACTACCGCGCGTTACTGGATGAGAAAGACTCCGCATCAGCCGAAGGAGGGCGCGGCCTGGGATCGAATGGCCGACGTGCTGATGGAGCTGACACGTGGCCGACGCAGGCAGGCAGGGTGGATCGTTGGCCTGATGGCGGGCTCGATATTTCTTACGATAGCGCTTTGGCCAGAGAGCAACTACCTGCCGCCTGTGAAGCGCGATACCGTCGACAGCTTCCTGTTTTTCCCGCCCGGTACCAACGTTGATACGGCCGACCGTGAAATCGCGCAGCTTCTACAACGGCGCCTCGAGCCGCATCTCAATGGCGAGAAGGAACCTGCGGTTCGCGATTACTTCCTGTGGTCGTTCCCCGGCGGTTCCGGCGGCTGGCTGGCGATCAACCCCGTGAAGGGCACGGATCTGGAGGCCTTTCAGAATGTCGTGCAATCGGAGGTGATCGCCGGCATTCCGGACCTGTTTGGATTTACGATGCGACGCAGCCTGTTCGGCGGTTTCGAAGACACTAACAGTGTCGAGATGCGCTTGGCATCCACCGACCTCGATGCCCTCAAACCGGTTGTCGCGCAGTTGATGCAGCTTATCCCGGCGACCATGCCGGGCGCATCGGCGCAGCCTCAGCCGGATCCCTTCGCGGAAGCTAACGAGCTCCGGTTCATTCCGAAAGACGTGCGCCTCGCCGAGGTCGGCTGGACGCGTGAAGACCTGACCCGGGTTGTCCTGCAGCTTGGCCAGGGTGTCTGGCTCGGCGAGTACTTCACCGGCCGTGAGCGGGTTGATATTTATCTCAAAACCAGCCGCTTCGATACGCCGGAGGCCATGGCCGCGATGCCGGTGGCTACGCCCAGGGGTGGCGTCGTGCCGCTCGGTAGCGTTGCCGATATCGAGATCGCGCCTTCGCCTGCGATGGTCATGCGAGTCAATCGGGCACGGGCCTACAGCGTGATCGTCAATCCTCCGGAGGGCATGTCCCTCGAAGCGTTGGTCGACGAGTTGCAGAATACAATCGCGCCGCAACTCAGCGACCTGATGCCGGCGGACGGGACCATCCAGTATGCAGGCAGCGTTCAGGATCTCGAGCGCGCTATCGGTACGCTAGGCGCCAATTTCCTGATCGCAGTCGGCTTGCTGGTATTGATCATGGCGGGGTTGTTCCGCTCGCTGAAGGACGCGATCCTGGTTGCAATATCGATACCGCTGGCGGCCGTGGGCGGCGTGTTGGCAATCACGCTGGTCAACGCTATCAAGTTCCAGCCACTGGACCTGCTGGGTATGATCGGCTTCATCATCTTGTTGGGACTGGTCGTCAACAACGCGATACTGTTGGTCGCGCAGACGCGTGCCGCACAGGCAAAGGGAATGAATCGTGTCGATGCCGTGCACCAGGCACTGCGTTATCGCCTGCGGCCGATCTTCATGAGCACCCTGACCAGCCTGTTTGGCATGCTGCCGTTGCTGGTTGTGCCGGGTGCCGGCAGCGGCATATACAGGGGTATGGCCGCCGCCATTGTCGGCGGAATGAGTGTGGCGACTTTGTTTACGCTGTTACTACTGCCAAGCCTGTTGCAGTTGGCGGCAGGATCGCGAGCGGTCGGCACGGCGCCGGTAGGATCAACAACATGAAATACATAGCTGCTTTCCTGGCCTTCGTGCTGCCGACTTTGTCGTCGCTTGCCCTGGCACAGGAATATCCGCCCGCGAAGGTCCAGGTCGCTGCAGCGGAGCTGCGCAACATGGCGCCGATTGTCGAGGCATCGGGTACCGTCGTCAGCGTGAACGATTCACGCATCGCTGCGGAAGTTGAAGGCGTGCTGACGTGGATGGCGGACGTTGGCGATGCGGTTGACGCGGGTGCTGTCATTGCTCGCATCGACCCGCGCCTGATGCAAGTGGAGGTCACTCGTGCGCGTGCCAGCGTTGCGCGGCTCGAAGCCGATCTGAACTATCGTGAACAGCAGCTCCTGCGCGCCGAGGAACTTGCAGTTAACAACAACGTATCGGCGAACCTGCTCGATGAGTCGAGAGCAGAGCGCGAGCAGGCCATTCATCAGCTTGCGGACGCCCGCGCGCAGTTGGATAAAGCGGAGGGCGATCTCGCGCGTACCCGGATTCGAGCGGCGTTTGCCGGCCACGTAGTCGAACGGCTCGCTTCCGTCGGTGAATATATTGGCGTTGGCGAAGACGTCGCGCGGCTTGTTGATACGAACCGCAAGGAGATTTCTTTGCCGGCACCTATCGCCCTGACGGCATTCATGAGGCCGGGATTGAAGGTGCGCGTGAAGAGTGGCCGCGTCGAACGCGAGCACGAGGTGCGTGCGGTCGTACCGGTCGGTGACGCGATTTCTCGTATGGTCGAAGTGCGGCTCAAGGCAGGCGACAGCGACTGGCTGGTGGGGGCGCCGGTACAGGTCAGCCTGCCAGCTGCCGAGCCAAGGACGGCGGTTGCCGTGCCGCGCGATGCGCTGGTGGAGCGTGGCGGTGCATCGTATCTCTTTCGAATCAAAGAAGATGGCACTGCAGAACAAGTGACAGCCAACATTGAATCGACGGTGGGCCTGTGGGTCGCCATCGCCGATGGCATCGTGCCAGGCGACCGCGTGGTTATTCGCGGCGCCGAGCGCCTGGCGGCCGATCAGTCTGTCGAGATTATCCCGAGCGGCGAAGCTCTTTAGTCTGCGACGTACCAGTCCGGTAGCTCGAGGCCTTTCGCGCGCAAGAACTCTGCGTTGAACAGTCGCTCCATGTAACGCGTCGCCGAGTCGCACAGGATCGTAACGATCGTGTGCCCCGGACCCAGTTCTTTCGCCAGCCGCATTGCGCCGACGACGTTGATGCCGCTGGAGCCGCCAAGAACCAGGCCCTCCTCGCGAATCAGTCGAAAAACCAGCGGAATGGCTTCCGTGTCCGGTATTTGCCAGCTGATATCGATCGGCGAACCCTCGAGATTGGCGGTTATGCGGCTGTTGCCGATGCCCTCGGTAATGGAGGAGCCCTCGATTTTCAGTTCGCCGTGCGAAAAGTAATGGTTCAGTGCCGAGCCACCGGGATCGGACAGACCGATCTTGATATCCGAATTGAACGACTTGAGTGCTCGACCAACGCCGCCCAGGGTCCCGCCGGTCCCGACGGCACAAATGAAACCATCGACATGTCCTTCGGTTTGCTGCCAGATCTCGGGGCCGGTGGTTTGTTCGTGAAACTCGCGATTGGCCAGGTTTTCGAACTGGTTTGCCCAGAATGCACTGCCGGTCTTTTCGGCGTTCATCTCGGCCGCGATGCGTCCGGAGGTGTGAACGAAGTGTTCGGGACTTTTGTAGGGTACGGGCGGGATCTGTCGCACTTCCGCGCCGTGTGCTTTGAGCGTATCGACTTTTGACTGGCTCTGGTTGTTCGGCATCACGATGATGCTGCGATAACCAAGGGCCGCACCAACCAGTGCGAGCCCGATACCGGTATTGCCAGCGGTACCTTCAACGATGGTGCCGCCGGGTTGCAGTTCGCCGCTGGCTTCCGCGGCCCTCACCATGCCGAGCGCTGCACGGTCTTTCACCGAGCCACCCGGGTTCATGAACTCGGCTTTGCCCAGGATCTCGCAACCGCTTTCCTCCGAAAGACCGTTCAGCCGTATGAGCGGGGTATTGCCGATGCAATCAATGACGGATTTGCTTGTTTTCACGGAAGTGCCTGTGAGCGGATTAGACGGGCCTATTCTAAAGGAGAATCCACAGGTCGTTGTTACTGTCTCTATCCATGGGTTCGAAAGCAGTCTTGCGTATACACGTCACTCGCGGTCGCCGTGCGGAACAGCTCTTCTAAATTCATTTTGTCGCTGATTTGATACACCCCGTATCGTGACGCACGTCCCGATTTAGCGGTACGATCGAGTTAACATCGATTCATTATATTTTACGTTTTCGTGTGTCGTCTTGGTTGGCAGGTTCATGATGGAAAAGTCGTTTCTCAAATTGCTCGCTGTGTCACTGCTGGCGCTATCGCTGGCCGCCTGCGATGTGCAGACTTACGATGATGCCGTGGCGAGCATTCAGAATACCAATCCGCCACCGCCACCACCCCCACCGCCGCCACCCCCACCGCCACCACCGGGCACATCGTTTGGACCCAATTTCTCAGAAATCCAGGCTGGCCTGTTTACGCCGACCTGCGCGAGCTCGAGCTGCCATGGCGGCGGCAACCCGGCTGCCGGGCTCAACCTCGAGGCGGCCAGCAGTCATGCAAACCTCGTTGGCATTGCCAGCACACAGGATGCGGGCATACAGCGCGTCAACGCAGGTAACCCGGATATTAGCTACCTGATTCAAAAGCTCGAAGGAGCGGCAGCGACGGGCACGGTCATGCCGCCGAGTGCTGCCATCCTGCAAGCTGACATCGACGTTGTGCGTCAATGGATCAGTGCAGGCGCTGTCGATGACACGATCGTCGTGCTGAACCCGATCCAGGTGACCTCGCTCACGCCGGCACCGAACGCTGACCTCACAACACAACCGATGCAGATCATCGCCGGATTTTCGCGTGACCTGGATGTTTCCACGGTCAATGCGCTGACGTTCACGGTGTTTGCGAGCGGCGGTGACGGCAACTTCAATAGTGGCAACGAAGTACAGATAACGGCCGCGAGTATCAGTGTGCCCGGCGCCAACCAGGCCAGCGCCGTATTTGACCTGACCGGCGTCACCCTGGCGGACGACACCTATCGTGTGACGCTGCACGGCGATGGTGCGAATGTCATTATGGATTTGGACGCGAACGCGCTCGATGGCGAGTTTTCGAACTTCCCGAGCGGCGACGGTACCGCAGGTGGCGATTTCGTCGTGGACTTCTCAATCACGACTCCGGTCGCTCCGCCGATTCGAGTGGTGTCGCTAACGCCCGCACCGAATGCCAATCTCACAGCACAACCGACGCAGATTGTCGCCGGCTTTACACGCGATCTGGATGCTTCCACGGTCAACGCGCTGACGTTCACGTTGTTCGCGAGCGGTGGTGACGGCAACTTTGATAGCGGTAACGAAGTTCAGATAACGGCTACGAATATCAGTGTTCCCGGTGCCAACCAGGCCACCGCCGAATTTGACCTGACCGGCGTCACCCTGGCGGATGACACTTATCGCGTGACGCTCCTTGGTGACGGTGCAAATGTCATCAGGGACCTGGACGGGAATGCGCTTGACGGCGAGTTCTCGAACTTCCCCAGCGGTAACGGTACCGCGGGTGGCGATTTCTTTGTGCAGTTCACGATTACAATACCAATCGTACTCGGCCCGACACTCGACCAGATTCAGGCGCTGATCTTCACGCCGATCTGCTCCGTTTGTCACTCGGGTGCAGGAAGCACTAGCCTCATTCCGGATATGGACCTGACCAATGCCGACGCAGCGTTGTTGACACTGTTCAACGTGCCGAGCTTCCAGGATGGAAGCTTCATCCGCGTCGTACCGGGCCAGCCGGACAACAGCTACCTGGTCCACAAGCTCGAAGGCAACGCGACTGTTGGCGGCGTCATGCCCCCGACCGGCATGCTCGGAGCGGCTGAAATCGCAGCGGTACGGCAGTGGATCATGGACGGCGCGCTTCGCTAGCAAAGCTTGCACGTCGTCAAATTTTTCTCACCTCTGGTCTGAATTCTTTTCGTTTGTGAGCTTCTCCAGGCTCACCTATTGTCTGCTGTGCGTAACAAAAATAACGGAGGCATGGTCAGAAGGCCGCGCCTCAACCTACTCAGACAAGGACCTGTCAACTAACCACGCCAAATTCAACTGTATTCGATGTAGCCGACCTGGCCGGCGTTTCCATTAAGGCGGTTTCTCGCGTCGTCAACAGCGAGCCGCACGTTCGTCCTGCGACCAAGGCGCGAGTCGACCTTGCCATCGAGAAACTCAACTATCGACCGGACGAGGCAGCCCGAAGGCTCGCCAGGCATCGCTCGTCAGCTAGTAACTAGGTCGCAACCCCGCTACCCTCAGCGTCTTCGCCCGGACCTTTTCGCCAAACTCGACGACGGCAACGAAGCTGTTGCCACGGGTGCCAAAGATGCGACGCGTTTCCGGTTTGCCCCTTGCGCCAAAAGCTGCCAGCGATCCCCAGTAGCTTGAAGCCATGTTGCCAACTGGTAGTGACGGCGCAGCCAGAAGCGGTCGTTGCATTGCCACTACGTACAGCAGGCGTTTCCCTCCTGAATGGGTGGACACTTGATATCACCGTACGAACAATAGACACAGCAATCACCTTTATTAGGTTTGAGCAATGCACCGCAGCCCTCGCATTCATAAAAAAACTGACAGGCGTCCGTCGGCATCATCTCTCTTTTCGAGTGACCGCATTCTGGGCAGGTGATTGTTGAGTGTAGTTGCACCGTACTTAGCCTCTGGAGATTCTGGGAGATTTTCGAACGTCTGCTTTGGGTCAGTAGCAGGCCTATGAGATGAGTTTAGCCCAATGTCCGGTCTTGAGCGTGAAGCAGGCATTCAGCAGAGAAATTTCGAGAGTTCCAGGATCAACGTCTGCTTTCCCCTTTAGCCGCGAGTTAGCTGAATAGCGGCGTAATCGACGGTCTCAATTCGCCCAATAGCAGACATTCACCTCATGTTAGACTGCGATCCATCCCGAACCGGAATTCCTGCATCAGAGGACAGTCCCGCGCTCTATGACCAATAAACTCGACATTGCTCAACTCAAGAGCCTCTCTCCACTAAACGGGCTGAAGACGGATAACCTTCGCGCGATTTTCGATAAGTTCGAATTGCTGAATGTGAGCCGCGGCCATGCGCTTTTCAAGAAAGGCGACACAGATAAGCGGACGGTCTATGTGCTGTCAGGGATGATAGAGCTCAGGGATGGCGATAAAGTCGTCCAGTCAATTGCGGGCGGCACGGACGAAGCACGGAATCCGATCGCCCCTATTCTGCCACGCCATTTGACCGCCGTAGCGGCAGGCGCCGTTGCATACGTCAGCATAGACAGTGAAGTTGTGGACGTGGCATTGACCTGGGATCAGACCGGCATCTATGAAGTTGGTGACTTTGGCACCGATCAACTTAAGGAGACCGGCGACTGGATGGCCGCCTTTCTTCGTATCGAGGCATTCCAAAAGATACCGCCAGCGAATATCCAGGCCATTTTCATGCGCCTGCAGCAGGTTAATTTCAAAGCGGGCGACATCGTTATCAAGCAGGGCCGTGAAGGCGATTATTTCTATGTCATTAGTAGTGGCCGCTGCATGGTGACGCGCGAGACGCCTTTGAGTCACGAGGGCATCAACCTGGCCGAGCTGGGTGTCGGCGATACATTCGGAGAAGAAGCGCTGCTGTCAGAGGCAACATGCAACGCGACGATAACGATGCAAACTGATGGCAACTTGATGCGTTTGGGTAAAGCTGACTTTCAGGCTCTTTTAAAAGAGCCGATGCTCGAACGTCTAAACCAAGGCGAAGCGGATAAAGCCGTGGCCGAGGGCGGACAGTGGCTCGACGTCCGCCTGCCGAGTGAATTCAAAGTCCTCCATAAAGACGGCGCTGTGAATATTCCGCTTTACGTTCTTCGCCATAAGTTCAATATGCTGGACCCCAAAAAAAGGTACGTTGTTTGTTGTGATACCGGCCGACGCAGTTCAGCGGCGGCCTTCATACTGAAACAAAAGGGTTTTCAGATCAGCGTGTTGACGGGTGGGCTAAACCAGGGCGAACTTTAAGAGCACCGAATAGCTCCGGACCAGGCGAAAATCTCCCCTAGCTTGGGTGGAGGTGCTCCTTGCCCACCCTGCACGTTGATTTGTTCAATCGACCGGTTGAGATCGCAGCCAAAAGCGGA
>RCNG010000345.1_pt1 | contig 20682 bp, 16 predicted proteins | sample 2041371 | NCBI WGS metagenome assembly RCNG01 (sample SAMN09708227, study PRJNA481090) | Marine sediment metagenome, whole genome shotgun sequencing project. | biome: marine sediment; feature: ocean; material: sediment; isolation source: Sewage treatment plant 1 marine sediment (STP1) ... | reverse complement strand
AGGGAAAACTGGATGAGCTTCTCCGTGTCGTACCGCATGATGGACATGGTCATGTCGAGGCCCTGCCAGGCGATCCCCTCGAGCATGCTGTCCAGGCTGGTCGTGTCGATCGGCTCGAGGATGGCGGAACTGGACAGCGAGTTCGATACGACCATGGCGCCAAACCGCTCCTCCATCCACCCGAAAAGTTCTATGTCAAAGGTCGGTGTCACGTGCACCCAGAGCGCCCGGTGCCGTTCCTCGAAGGGTCCCTGGGTGCGGCCCTCTTTCACCCTTCTTGCTGCATCTTCGCTCAAGAGCTTGAGGGTCCGGGTGGTCCCCGGATTTCCGGCGCCGGAGATGTATATGAAGAAAGGGACGAGCCTCAAGAAGCCGTTGTGCGGCGCAGGAAGAACCTTGTACGTGTCGTGCACGTCGACCAGGTGCTCGTAAGCCTTGTTCGACTCTGTGATCACCTCTCGAAACCGATCGATATCGAGTTTCCTGCCCGTGACCGTTTCGAGAAATGGGATGAGTTGCTCCTTCAACTGGCTTGCGTAGTAGCGCACCGCCTCCCGGTCGTACCGGAAGGGGGCGTCGAGGTAGAGCATCGGGCATTCGAACATCTTCTGAAGGATCGGGTACGAGATCCGCGTACTGTCACACGGTGAAGAGGAGGTGACGAAGAACGAGTTGCCGGGGAGTTCCCCTTTCACGGCCGCACCGATGATGAACCGGTCGGTGGAGCAGGTCTCGGAAGAGACCCCTGCCGATTCTCCGGCCTCGATGAACTCGTACACGGTCTCCATGTTCGTCCGTGTGAAGAAGAAGGGATAGGTCTCGAGGCAGAGCGGTGCGCACCCGAAGGCGAGAAAAGGCTGAGGGACCAGGCCGAACTCGAACAACGCCACCCTTCGGCTCTCGTCCGTCATGGCTCCGGCGATGTCCTCGTACCGGTCGACGTTCTCCGCAGCCGCAGCCGCGTACAGGTGCCCGAACTCCTCGAAGGGTGCGGGCATTTCGTCCCTGAAGGCGTCGATCATCGGCTTCAGGAACCCCTCGGTGATCTCCATAGTCCTCTGAAAGTTCGTTCCCATCGAGTCAAGTCTCCCTTGTTCGTTCGAGGGGTCGTCGAGAGAAGGTCGTCCGGATCAGGACAAAATACCAGATGGCCGCATTTTATCAAATTGATAACAATTCTCGGTCCGACCCCTGCATTTTGATAAAAGCGGGGCGATCCGGCGGACACCCTTCTTCCGGGGGCATAGAAAAGAAGTCATTCTATATCAATTGGTTATCTTCTTTTTGGGCGACGCCTGCCGGGTTGGTCGTGATCTTGCATCTAAGGGCACTGAGAAAAAACAGCGTTGGGTTCAAATAGAGAGTTTTCCGGCAATGGAGGACCTACGAGTCATGAAGACGAACTCCACTCAAAGCAAAGTAGATACGCGGACAGCGATTGCGATACTGGTGATCGCCGTCATCGCCGTCCTGGCCTTGACGTTCGCACCCAGGACCGCGAACGGGGCCGAGCCGACGATGGCCGACTACGCGGCCTTTCCCCCCTTCATGTCTGCCACGGTGGAGCCGAATGTCCTCGTGATCCTCGACAACTCTACGAGCATGTGCGAGTTCGCCTACAAGGAAGTGGTCGGCCACATCTGCGCCGCCGCCGACGCATACACTGGATATCAGGAGGGGATCAAGTACTTCGGCTATTTCAACTCGGACACGTGCTACGAGTACGACAATGTGAACCACTATTTCTACCCTGTCGGTGCCACGGTGGACGACCCCGCCACGCCGGGTATCCTGGAGCGTTCTACAGGGTTTGATGCAGGGGATCGGAGCTTTTCCGGCAACTGGCTTAACTGGTGGACCACACGTCGCTTCGACGTGGCCAAGCGGGTCTTGACCGGCGGCCATCTTGCCTCGGATCCGAATGACTACGTGCTTCTCGGCGTGTACGCGGATCGGGACTACCGGAGGATATTCAACGACTACACGGCCGGTACGGACCCTTTCGGCGTTGCAACCAAGAACGTGTACTACACGCCTTTTCGGCAGGGCATCTATTCTTACTTCTTCAACGCGCAGCGGAACGGCGAGTTCACGATGATGTTCAACATCGTGGAGGCCCAGTTCGACGATCCCTCTGACCTGGGCAGTGGAGGTTGCGCAGACACGGACCCGGACCTGGACACGATCGAGAATTTCCTGGCGGACGACCCCGCCTACCAGAATCTCGGCGAGCCTTCCCCCCCTCATCAATCCCCAGCCTATTTTGTTGCCGTAAAGGCCGGATCCGTCGGCGTGGACCGTGCCCCGGAAGGGATCATCCAACAAATGGCGGACCGCGTCCGGTTCGGGTACATGCAGTTCAACCTGGGTTACGGGCCCGCGGAAGGCGTGACGGGTCACTACGACTCGTGGGACATCGACGGGGACGGCACGACGGACCTGGACCGGGGGTATGCGGACGGCGGCCGTGTGCGCAACTACGTGGGGGACAAGACGACGGTCATCTCCGCCCAGGGTGAGCCGGTCCTTCAGATCGTGGAAAACATCAGCCAGCAGCAGTTCAAGAATTGGACCCCCCTGGAAGAGGTCCTGAACGAGGCGGCCCGGTACTACCGGCAGGAAGCACCCTGTTACACGCCCGACTACCCGGACACCCCGCCGAACAACGGCGTGGACTTCGAGCAGAGCGCCGAGTGGGACCCCTATTACTTCAACGATTACTACGGGCCAGGGCTTGGGGAGTATGTCCCCTGCGCCAAATCGTTCGTCATCCTGATCACGGACGGGGAACCCAACCAAAACTCCGGGGCACAGGCCTGCGGCGGGTTCGACGACACCTTCGACGGAGATGGGGCCGGCTTGCTGGACGACCTCGGGTTCCTCATGAACACGACCGACCAGCGTACGGATCTTCCGGGCATGCAGAACATCTCGCTGTATACGATCTTCACCTTCGAGGCGCCCAACCAGATGGTCGTGGCCACGAACTACCTGAAGCGCGCCTCCAGGGCCGGGGCCTTCTCCGACATGGACGGGGACGGCGAGCCGTTCTGTGAGAGCAACTGCGGCGACTGGGGCACAGGCTTCTACGAGGGTTCCTGCGGGTCGAAGGACGGCGCCGGGGCCTGCACGGCCCATGCGCTCTGCAACGAGTGGGACCGGAACTGCGACGGAGACCCGGACACCTTCTTCTGGGCCCCGAACGGGGACGAGATCGCCTACACCATGCTCCTGGCCCTGACCGACATTCTGCGGAGAAGCGCGTCCGGGACCGCTGTGTCGATTCTGTCCACGAGCGCCCACGGCGAGGGCTCCCTGTTCCAGGCCTATTTCAAGCCCCAGGAGATCACCTCCATGGGGGGCGATTCGGTCGAGGCCAACTGGCTCGGCTTCCTCCACGGCCTGTGGGTGGACGACCGCGGAAACCTCCGGGAGGACAACGGGGATTTCGAGTTGATTTTCGAAGAGGACAACATCATTCAGTTCTATTTTGGCGGGACGAACGGAACGCGGATTCAGAGGGACTATGTTTCGGTCGCCGATCCTTACGGCGACGGCACCTGGGACGAGACGAACATTTCGATGGACGACCTCCGCTCCATGTGGGAGGCGGGCAAGGAACTGGCCCTCCGTGACCTTGCGTCAAACCCGCGAAAGGTCTTCACGAGCCTGGACGAAGAAAACCTCGTCGAGTTCGATCCGGGCGACGCCGGCACGTTCCAGAACTATCTGCGGTCGCCGGATGTGGCAGGGGCAGAAGCCCTGATGAACTACATCATCGGAGAGGACCAGCCCGGCATGCGGTCGAGGACCCTGTTCCTGGACACGAACGGCGACACCACGGCGGATCAGGCAGGAACCTGGCGCCTGGGGGACATCATCTACTCGACGCCTGCGGTGGTCTCCCGGCCCATGGAGAACTTTGACGACATCTACAGCGATCCGACCTACGAGGAGTTTGAGAGCCACTACACGCGAGGGACGGGCGCCACGATCCGGCCCAGGCCCACCGTCATCTACGTGGGCGGGAACGACGGCATGCTCCACGCGATCAACGCCGGAGTGTACAAGGCTGGGGACGAGAGGACGACCGACACGGTAGAGCACGGCCGGTACACTACGGACTATCCCGCCTACTTCACGGCCGCCCTCGGTCATGCGCCCGAGTTGGGCGAGGAGATCTGGAGCTACGTCCCCCACAACCTGCTCCCCCACCTCCAGTGGTTGAGCGACCCGAACTACACACACGTCTACTACGTGGACCTGAAGCCGAAAATCGTCGATGCCCGGATCTTTCCGGATGACATGAGCCACCCGGGGGGATGGGGTACGGTATTGATCGGAGGATTGCGGTACGGTGGAAAGGACTACGAGGTCGACGACTTTAATCAGGACGGCGTTGCGGACGACCCCGCAACCTTCTCGTCCTGCTACTATGCCCTGGACATCACCAACCCGGGCGGGCCGAAGCTTCTCTGGGAGTTCAACGACCCGGACCACCTGGGCCTGACCTCTTCCTATCCTTCGGTGGCCCGCGTGGGCCCTGCAGACGAGCGAGGCGACTGGTACGTGGTCTTCGGGTCCGGACCGACCGACTACGACGGAACGAGCGACCAGATGGCCTCCTGCTTCGTGCTCAACCTGCTGACCGGCAATCTGGAGAGACGCTTCGGCGCCAACCCCGGAGGCGACGGCTTCCCTGAAAACCCTGCCGTGGAGTTTCATGGCTGGGTCGGCGGGCTCGCGTCAATGGACATGAACCTGGACTACCAGACGAATGCTATATACGCAGGGGCAAGCTACGAGGTGTTCGGGATCGTTACCTTCGGCAAGATGTACCGGATCCTGATCGGTACGCCCGATATGGACGTCTATCCGCAGCCCGTGGATTGGGACATCTCGGTGCTGGCCCACACGAAGCCGGAACAGCCGATCGTGGCCCCGCCTGCCATTGCCTCGGACCACAAGAACACCCCATGGGTTTACTGGGGAACGGGCCGGTTCTTCAACGACGTGGACAAGTCGACCGTGACGACCCAGAGCTTTTACGGGGTCAAGGATCGGACCCTGGCGGCCGGAGGCGCGGCCGAGGGAAAGACCCCGGCCCAGCTCATGGACGTGACCAACGTGGAGGTGACTTACGGAGCGCCGAGCACGGTTAACGGGTCCACAGTGATCGGAGCGGACAGCGCTTGGGATCAGATGCTGGCCGCCATGCGGGGCGACGAGGTCACCACGACCTACGGGTGGGTCCTCGACCTGGTCGACATCGCAGGGGCGGGCTCCGGCGAAAGGGTCCTGGAGAAGGCGAGTGTGCTCGGGGGGCTGGTCATGTTCAGCACCTTCAAGCCGAACATCGATATCTGCCAGTACGGTGGCGACGGAAGGATCTACGGCCTCTACTACGAAACCGGCACTGCCTACAAGCAGGACGTCTTCAACCTGCACGATCCGGGAATCGGGACTAAGCTGGCCCGTTCTCTGGATCTCGGTCAGGGAAGGCCCTCGGGCCTGGCCATCCACCTGGGCCAGCAGAAGGGTGGGAAGCTCTACATCCAGCAGAGCACAGGGACGATCGAGGAACTCGTGATGAAGGCTCCGTTCCGCCAGAAGAGCGGGACCGTGATGTGGTACGAGGATTAGAAGGAGAAGGAACGATGCAGAACCAGAGGGCTCCTGTTGATATCGTCAGGTCGAGGGTCGCCGTTATCGGGGCGGTCCTCCTGTTGTTCCTCGTCTTGAGTGTGGTCAACCTGACAGCACGCGAGAAGGATGGGATGCCCAGCGAGCTGGCGAGCCGGTGGCCCATGTACACGGGAGAGAGGTTCGACGAGCAACAGGTGATCATCAAATCTCTCAAGACCCAGGAAGACAGGCTGTACGTGAACGACGAGCCCTTTGTTCTCACTCACCAGACCTCGATCGTGGATGAGAGGGGCCGCAGACTCCGGCCCGGGAGCATCTGGGTGGGCTGGCTGGTCGAGCTGCGCTACCGGACCGGCCAGAAGTCCGAGGCCCGTTCGTATGGGCCGGACGAGAAAGTCCTCGTGCGGATGCGGGTCCTCAAACGCTTGCTGATCAAGAAAGAGCAACTCAAGTGAGGAGACCCCGTACCTACTCCCACTCCTCGTAGAGGCGCATACGCTCGCGCACCTTCCTGATGTAATCCCGTGTTTCCGCGTAAGGCAGATTCTCCCGCAGGTAATTGTAGAGCTCGTCCGGGTCCATCGTGTTCACACGGTCGATCGCAGGCTGGATGAGCGCCTTGCCTGCCAGCGACCTGCTGAGGTTGCCTGCCCCGGTGTTGTAGGATGCGACTGCGCAGTACAGGGCGTTTTGGGGGTCCTTTACGTTCCGGAAGTAGTGGTTCTTCAAGAGTCCCAGATAAGCACATCCGAGTTCCACGTTGTTTCCAGGCACGTAGAGATAGTCTGGGGGCAGGATCCGGTCCTGACCGTAGACGAACCGATATGCATCCCGGGCGCCGGAACGGGGTACGAGTTGCATTAGCCCATATGCAGGCGCAGGGCTCGTGGCCTTCGGGTTGAAGTACGATTCCGTGTGGATCACGGCAAAGGCGAGTGGCACCGAGATGTCGAAGCGCCCGGACTCCCTTCGGACCGACGCGAGGTATTTTTCTCCCCGGATGCGGAGATGATCCGGGACCAGGGAGAATGCCACCTGTGCCTTGACCATGTTGCCCTTTTCCGTTTCAATGACAGCCTCTTTCACGGGACGGGTCTCGACGATTTCCCGGGCGAACTCCTTCTTGTTCTCACCGGTAACGGGCCGACCCGTCCGGGTCTGCAGCTGATCCTCGAGTACGGGCCTCGGGAGGAGAGGGGGCGGGGAAATCTCTTTGGGTGAGGCAGGGACAGGGGCAGGCTCTTCGATGGGGGGCGCCGCGGGCAGCGGGTAATCCCGGGCCTTCCCTCGGTCCTCGACGAGCCGCTCGATCTCCTGGGCGAGCCTTTCGGTTGCGGCCTTCGGGTTCTGTTCGGCCTGCTCCTCCGGCACGAGGACTTCCACCTCCACCTCGCCTGTCTCGAAGTCCACCCGGCTTCGCCCCGTCAAGTCCTCGGAATACTCGACCCAGTCCTTCTTGGTGGACATCTCGAAGTCCTGCCACATGGCCCGGACCTCACGGCGGAATTCTTCGAAGGCCGCCTGCTCGAAGTCCTTGTACTCCTTCTCCATGGACGCCACGCCCAGGAAGAACTCACGCTCCAGGTCGTCCTGGCCGACGGCCTCGCGGTGTGTGAAGAGGCCGGCGAGGAGGACGAGGGAAAGGGAGATTCCGCGAAAGGACAATCTGCCCCGCGAGCAGGGGTCATTCATGCCGGGCTTCTTCCTCGGCCAGCTCCTGGAAGGCCTTCTCCGCCCGTTCCACGATGCTCTGGCGCACCGCTTCGCTCAGATCGGAGCCCTGTTTCAGATATTCTTCGAAGGCGCTGAGATCCATCCGGGCCAGGGCGAAGAACTCTTCGCTTTCCGGGTCCTTCCAGTGGTCGATGATCTGCACACCGGCCAGTTCTGCCTTGGTGAAGGTCTTGATCGTCTGTTCAACGTGTTGTTCTTCGCTCGTCTCTTCCGGGTTGCCTGCCATGGTGGAGGCCTGATAGTCCTTCATCAGGGCCGCCGTGTAGGTCTTGAACACCCGGGCGACTTCGGTACGGGCCCGGTTATCCGCCGAGCTGCGAAGCAGGGAGGGGTTTTGAATCCCCCACGAAGAACCGACTCCGTAAAAGGCTTTGTCCATCTCCCCCGCAAACGCGCCGCTTCCCTTCTCTACCCAGGCAGGTTTCTGGGACTGTGTCCCCTCGGGTTGGGGGACTTGTTTTGCCCCTCCTCCGCAGCCGGTCACCAGGAGAAAGCTTATCAGGGGAAGGAAGAAACCCACGCGCTTTTTCCACGCCTTCATCTTGTTGCCCTCCATCTTAGGGGTACGGGTTGACACGAATTCTCTCAGAGTGGTCTCACTATATCTTTTCCTCGAGAAGAAAGGAAGGTTTTGTACGATGGCCTGCAAGGAGCCCGAATCTTGTTTTACGCCTTTGGGGTGTGGTAGATTTGCGCCTGGTGCAAAACGGAGGATCCTTACGGGAATGAGGAAATTCGTTGTCTTTTGGACACTGCCGGCCTTGACCGTTCTTGTTCTGCTGTCCGGCGTCGCTCGGCCGGAGACCCTCCGGGGAGAAGGAGAACGGCGGAACGTTTCCCTGTTGCGGATGGAGCTGCCTCGCGGATTCTATTCGGATGAGCGAGTGATCCTGGCGAACGATTTCCTGAGTGCCCTCCATCGTACCGGGCATTTCGACATCGTGGATCGAGAGGACATGAGCGCCATCCTGGAGGAACTGAAGTTTCAGGCTTCGGACCTCGCGGACGAGGAGGAGGTTGTGGAGCTGGGGGGAATGGTGGGCGTGGATCTTTTCGTGACGTGTACCGTGAAATCCGTGGAGGGCCTCTATCAGATAGCGGCCCGGTTGATCAGCGTCGAGACGGGGAGGGTGGAGAAGATCGTGTCGCGAAGGTGTCTGGCCAAGGTCGACTTCCTGACGGCCATGTTCAACGAAGTTGCCTTTGATCTGGCCGGAGAGGTTGAGAGAAAGGGTTGGGTGCTGATCGAAACGAATCCGTCTGACGCCGAGGTGTATCTGTTTGGGGCGGGGCAGGGTTCGACTCCGCTCACCCTGAGGCTGGCCCCCGGTCCATATCTCCTGTCGGTGGAGAGGCGGGGGCATGTGACGCGGAGGAAGACCCTCCACGTGGAAGAGGGACGGGAAACCTCCTGGAATGTCGAGCTCATCGAGAAGAAGAGATACCGCCTTAGAGACTACATCGGTGGCCGGGGCTTATGGAACAGGAATTAGGAACGAAGGATTGTAAACCCGTGAGGAGGAAGACGATGATTATCCCACACAGGATGGCGAGGCACCTCGGAAGGTCCCTGCTCGTGGTGCTGACGATCGGTTTGATGCTGACCTGCACAGGCCTGCTCGGCAGCGCCTTCGGAGAGGAGGGCGAGAAAAAAGAGAGTTACATCCGCCCCGTGGATTCTTCGCCTTCCCTTGCTGAAACGGAAAAGGGATCCGGCTGGTCCTACAATACAGACTATCTGTTCGCCCTTTCCAGGGCCGTTCGCGATTCGAGAGTGCACCCCGCGGGCAAGGTCTTCCTGTTCATTCCCGCGGTTCCTCTGGATATCGTGCTGTCTCCCGTTGCCGCGATCGCAGGTTTTTTCGGGGATTGACGTCCCTACCAGACGCCGGCGCCCACCTCGATGACGAAGCTCAAATCGTCGACAGCAGCGAAGCCGAGGTACTTGAGGCCCACGCGCAGCCCCCAGAAGTCTGTCAGAAAGGTCATGAATTTGAGGGGCGTGTGCGCCAGGTTCCCGCGGAATTTTACCCCTGTTTCGAAAGCGAAGTTAGCGGTCGTGTCCGTCTGTCCATTGATCTGCTGGTTATCGAATTCAACTCCGAGTGAAAAATAGGGGTCGAACCATCGTGATGCCGAGGGGGTGTACAGCACGTTCCAGCCGTAGTCGTTCGTCCCCGGCTTGATTCGAGTGTAGACTCGGTTGACCAGCCAGCCGCCGGTAAGGGGCTCCTCCACGTTCCTGACGATGAGCAGAGGAAACACGAAGGAAACGCCGCTCCGCCCGTCGTACCGGTAGGCCACGCCGAGCGACCGGGTGAAGGATTCGTTCAGGAGGGTGCCCATCACCTTGTCGATATCCCTGTCCGGTTCCTCCACAGGCCATTCCGGATAACCCTTGGTGTCGATGAGGCTGAAGAGCTTGGCGTCCCCCCGGGCCGGCTCGGCGCTCGGGAAGGGCCTCAACACGTATGTGGCCTTGTTCGCAAGATCCCGATCGTCACGGAGGAATTGGTTGTAGTAAGGGCTGTCCTCGGGCAGGGGGGGGACGACGAGGGTGTCCGGTCTTCTGACCTTGGTCATCCAGGACTGGTAGGACGCAGTGAACAACGCGCCGGTGCGAATGACATCGCGGCACCCCCAGGCGTCGTTGGTGCGCGTATTCACGTCGTAGCCGGGCGAGTAATATCCGTCGCCGTTTTTGTCCGTACAGCTGGCGTGCTTGCCTTCCTCAGCCAGAAGGGTGAGGGGAAAGACAACCGAATCGTCGACGTTCAGGGTGTTGTCATACCAGTCCAGGCCATGGGCCTTGGCGATAACCCGTTTGACCGAGATCGCATACTCACAGCCGGGGCATTCCGGGTTGCGAATGACCTCGAGCATGAACTCGGCGGATTCCACGTCGTGGGGGTGACGGCCCAGGCCTTCCTCGCTCGAGTAATAGAAGAAATAGTCCAAATTGATGGCGCCGATCCGATCGAGGTGCAGGACCGATGCGTTCGTATCGTTCGGGTCGCTCTCGTAGGCGTCAGCCGACACCCCTTCCCTTAGCAGGAGCCTTCTGACTCGATAGTAGACGACGGGTGACCCGGCCGGCTCTTCGAAGGGTACCGGTTCGGGAATCAGAATCTCGGCTCCGGGGGCCAAATCCAGCAGCGGTTCGTCCGGGGAGAACCACAGGATGGGGCCGCAATAGCGGGCCAGTTCTTCGAAGGTAATGCGCGGGGTCGAGCCGTGCCATAGGATCCCGGTGGGATCCTGGCCACAACAGACTCGCTTCGTTCTTGCCTTCGTCTCCTCGGCAGAGCAAATCCCGGCCCAACCCAAGAGACTGGGCACAAGAAAGATGACCAGGAGCGTGGCAACACACAACCGCTCTTTTTCTTGATTTATCAGCATTTTTCCCCCGTTTTCTAGCGCGTTAGCCTCTCACCACCCGATCACAGGCCTCTTCTGGCCCTTCCGAATTTCCTTCTCTTCCGCCCACCGGATGAGGCCCGTTTCGAGTTCGACCAGGTTCAGGGTGATCTTGAAATACAGGTCCGTCTCCCGCCCTGCCTTCTTGCGGATCGACGTGATCTCCCCCGCCAGGAGGTAGCCGGCGCCCACGAGCTTGCCGATCCGCTTGCGGGTCTCGGGGTCCACGAATCCACTGTCGGTCTGGTACCTCAACTCTCGCATGACCTCTTCGCGCACCTCGTCGGCAACGAACCGGACGGCCCCCGACTGGACCAGGGTTGTACGGATCTTGTCCGTGATCGCCTTGGTGTCGATGTGCTCATCGGTTTTGTTGCCTACGCCGCTGACCAGGATGACCGGCCGGTTGCCCTCTTGAACAGAAGGCGAGGAGAGGAGGGATTGAACCATCTTCTCAGCGATCATCTGCAGGTCCGTAGAACCGAAGTCGATGGTGAGTGTTTCTACAGCGGTGGGATCCCCGTATTCGACCCGCTTGGAACAGGCCGGGCAGGCGAGGCATATGAGCAAGATGAAAAGGCTACAGTATTCTCCCGGTCCTCGAACAAACGTCAGAGCGCCGATTGTCCTCTCCTTCCAATAAGATGTGCTCCCCACGATCAGGCACAACAAAAAGAGCTGCGTACCCTTCTTCCCCTCGGGACATTGCGAGGGCGCGACAGCGCATTACAATCTCCGTTCCACTCCGGCTTCATTAGCCCATGCTCCTCGCAATATCCTACACTGAGGGCAATGTCCGAGGAACCACGTCTTTCAAGGGTCGCCGTGCGGACACGGGCACGGGATTTGCCCACCGATTCTTGCCTTGACCCTTTGCCCTTTCGCCTTCTGTTCTCTCTAATCCTCCCGCTTTCGTATTTCCTTTTCCTCGGCCCAGGAGATGAGTCCCGTTTCGAGATCCACCAGGTTCAGCGTGATCTTGTAATAGACATCTTTTGTGTCGTTCTTCTGTTTGTTGATGGAGGAGATCTCTCCGGCCAGGAGAAAATCCGCGCCTACCTGGTTGCCGACGGGCTTGCGGGTTTGCGGATCCACGTACCCGGATTCCCGCTGGTATTCGAGCTCGTCCAGGACCTCCTGACGAATTTCGGCCGCGGTGAACTCCACCTTTCCCGAGTTGATGAGGGTCGTACGGATCTTGTCCGTGATCGCCTTGGTGTCGATGTGCTCGTTCGTCTTGTTCTTAACCGTGGCGACCTGGAGGACCGGACGGTTTCTCTCCTGGATGACGGGCGCGGAGAGAAGGGACTGCACCATCTTCTCGGCGATCGACTGCAGGTCCGTGGACCCGAAGTCTACGGTCAAGGTTTCCACCGCGGTCGGGTCTCCGTACTGGACCTTGGTGCCGCAGGCGCTTAGCGAGACGGCCAGAACGACGATAGTAAGAAGGAACCATTTCGTGCCGGGTTTCATCGGAATGTTCTCCTTTCTATTCTTATTCGAGGGCAGTGGGTCCGAAAACCTCCGGGCGCTGCCGCTGCTACTCTTCGACCGGGTTGGGCGCGCGGATCATGACCGTGAACCCGTTGGCGCTCGGTCTCGGGCAGATGGCCCGGATCCACTTGGACTCTCTCCCGTAGAGAAGGTCCGGGGACCAGTGGACGATGTTCGACTCCACAGGGAAGCCCGTTTCGTCGTACCATTCGAACCGGTACTCGAAATCGACCGTGTATTTTCTCCGGTTCTGCACGATTGCGAGCCCTTCCAGGAAGTCCCCCACAAACCTCGCCTTGATGTCCAGGACCTGGATCTCCTTGGCCAAAGGGCTGTCCTTGATGATGTAGTCCTTTTCCAGCACCTGGCCGTCTTCCCCCTCCCAGATCTCGCCGACGCCCACATTGGACGTCGTTATGGGGGAACAGGCCAGGGGGATGGTTCCGATCAGGGCCAGGAGGATCAGAAAGGCCCCTGTCAGGTGTGTCCTCGGTCTGGTTCTCATCGTCATCCCCTCCCTGGGTTGTCCGTGATTTGCTCTGGCGTTTGTTATTCTACCCTGTCTACACCACTCGGGCCAAGCTGGAAAACGTTGAAGCCGATCAGATCCCACGGCCCGGTCCGTGCGCTGACAAAGATCGTCTCCCCGGGCCGCACGTCCAGGACGAATTCCTTCTCCTGCACTCTGCCCCCCGTGTCGCCGTGAAGGGCGAAGACGAGCTCGTGTCTACCCGCCGGCAGGAAGACCCGGGCCACCTGCATATTCTGGGGCAGAGTCTGCCAGCACCGGAGATCGGCCTGTTCGGTGATCACGTTGTAGAGGTTTGCCACCATGTCTGCTGCCCAGCCACCCTGATCCCTCGCTGTCTTCACCATGGCGCCCTTGACCGCCGACCGGAACACCTGTTTCAGGGCGAGGGTGGTCATCCGGTCGTCCAGATTCCGTATGGCGATCGCCTCCAGATCCGTCAAGACGAAGGTCCTTCCGTACAAATGGCCCTGGCGGTCGTAGAGTGCGCCATAGCGCACCGGGTTCGGCACGGGTTCGTACTTCGGGAAGGCCATGGGGACGATCCCTACGTCGGGGATCGGGATCGAGATCTTGATCTGCGTCTTCCGGGGGGTCATTCCGGAACCGAAGAAGATGATCACTTCGCCTTCCCGCCTTTCATTCCACATGCGGGGTTGTTTCCCGAGCCTTTTCACGTTCTCCTTCAACTCATCCGAGAGCCCGGAGCGCATGGCCATCCGGAGGAGGTCGTTTTCCACATACGGGACCCCGGGCCGTAGGTCCTGCACCTTCTTCAGGTCGATATAGGCATCGTTGTACTCCCGGTTCAACTCGTAGACGATTGCGGACAGGTAGTACGCAAAGGCGTCTTCATACAGATTCTTTGCCCTTCGGACGATCTCCTTCTGGTCCTGGTAGTGGACATCCACCGCCCGGAAGACCCCGCGGGACGAAATGCCCCTTCTTTTGGCCTCGTCTTGGACGCGCTCGTACTCCTCTTGACGCATCCTCTCGTTTTCCTTCTGCCGAGCGAAGCTCCTGCGTATCTCCACCCGTGCCCCTTCGTAGTCGTGCAGAAAGAGGTAGTTCGAGGCCTTGAAGGTGCTGACGAGCACCTTCTCGAAGGGTTCGCCGCTGTAAGGCAGGGTCTTCTCGTTGAGGAATATGCTTCCCACCTGAGCCGTTCCCTTGGACAGGCTCACGACGGCCTTCTCCTCGTGGTGCCGGATGACCTCTTCGGCCTCGCTGAATTCGGCATTGCTCGCCTCGAGATGGCCCTGGGTATGGAGGATCATCCCCCCCTCCAGGAGATAAGCGAGCCGGTTCAGGCCCTTCTTCGAATGCTTGTCCGCTTGCTCGAACGCCTCCTCCGAACTGCCGTCCTCGAAGTCGCTGATGAGATCCTGTGTCTCGACCGGGTACTGGGTCAGCGTCGAGCAGGCCACGAGGATCAGAGGGAGAAGACAGACGAGCCTGGCGAAAAACGGGCAACCGGCTCCAGCCCGCATATTGCACGAAGCCTTCGGCTGCGAGCGGCGTAAGCACGGAATCTTCGTGAAGGGACGAAATTGGGGACAGCCCCTGCTGTCCCCAATTTCGTCCGAGTTGATTCTTGAGGCTCGGACCCGGATGTACTTCAGTACTATCCGACCCCGACCCTCAAGAATCAACTTCGCCCTCCGGGCCCGAACCTTCCGCACTTCCACCGCTCTCGCTAAGAAGTTTCGTGCAACATGCGGGCTAGGGCGGTTCCTCATGTCATGTTGCCTTGGCTGGTTTGCGGCGCTGGAGCGCAGAAGCAGTGCGGGCGCGCTGTTGCGCTCCTCCTGTCTCGAAACTGTATCACACATTAGGAGGCCGTCGGCTGGAAGTCAATGAGAGGGGTGATTTATCGATGGAAAACAGCTATGTTATGTGTATGGAAGTAACGTAGACATTCACCGCGACGGGGAGTCCTGATTCATGGAGAATACTTCTTTGTTCGCAGCATTCACGGCCGGGTTGCTCTCTTTCCTTTCGCCCTGCATCCTGCCGTTGATTCCTGCGTATTTGAGCTTCATCTCGGGCGTATCTTTGAGCGAGATGCGCAAAGAGGAATCCGACGAGAAATCCTCGGTAAAGGTCTTGTCCAACGCATTGTTTTTCGTGATGGGCTTCTCCTTTGTCTTCGTAGCCCTGGGTGCGTCGGCCACGTTCCTCGGCAATTTCTTCATCGCCGAACTCGGTATACTTCGGAGGGTTGCCGGAGTCCTGGTGATTCTGCTCGGGTTGCTCGTGCTGGGCGTGTTCCGGGTCGGGTTCCTGGACCAGGAGAAGCGATACCACCAGAGGACGAAGTCCTTCGGCCTGTTCGGGTCCTTCCTGGTCGGTATGGCCTTTGCCTTTGGCTGGACGCCGTGCATCGGCCCGATCCTGGCTGCGATTCTGTTTGTTGCGAGCACGAAAGAGACGGTTGCCCAGGGAATCGGACTCCTGGCTGTCTACTCGGCCGGACTGGGCATTCCCTTTCTGCTGGCTGCCCTGGCGGTCGATCGGTTTCTGAAGGTCTCCTCGTGGATCAGAAGGCACTTCCAGGCAATCAAGATAACGAGCGGATTGTTGTTGATTGCGGTCGGCATCTTGATGTTGACGGACGATCTGACCCGGATCACCGAGTCTTTGATGAAACTCATGAGCGTTGTGGGGGGGCCGCCGTCCTGAGGGCCTCGGGGCAATGGTTGACAAGAACCCCGGATCCTTTCTACCTTGATCAGGTCCAAGGAACGAGGTCATTTCAGGGCAGTGCGTCTCAAGTAAAGGGGCTTTGATGTGAGCAGGACTCGAGTGGTGGTGACCGGAATAGGTTTGGTTACGCCCCTGGGCATCGGGGTGGATCGCAACTGGGAATCCCTCTGCAAGGGCCGGTCAGGGATACGGAAGATCGACCGGTTCAAAGTATCGGACCTCGCCTCTCAGATTGCGGGCCTGGTTCCTGATTTCGATCCCGAGCAGTTCATGGACAAGAAGGAGGTCCGCAGGAACGATCCGTTCGTGCACTTTGGAATGGCGGCCAGCGAACTCGCGGTGGCGGACGCCGGCCCATTCATCCGAAACGGCAATGCGGGCCGTGTGGGTGTCGTGTTCGGCACGGGCTTCGGCGGCCTGCAGACCTGCGAGCAGGCCTATCACGTGCTGGAGAAGAAGGGCCCGGGAAGGATGTCCCCCTTTTACGTGCCCATGATCATCCCGAACCTTGCTCCCGGGCAGATTGCCATCCGTTTCGGTGCAAAGGGGCCGAACCTTTGCTTCTCCACGGCCTGCAGTGCGAGTACGCACAGCCTCGGTCATGCCTACCGACTGATCCACCATGGGGAAGCGGACGCCGTGATTGCAGGGGGTGCGGAGGCCGCGGTCACACGTCTCGGGATCAGTGCCTTTGCCGCCATGCGAGCCCTTTCACGTCGGAACGATGATCCGGAGGCAGCGTGCCGCCCCTTTGAAAGAGATCGTGACGGGTTCGTCATGGGTGAAGGGGCCGGCGCCCTGATCCTGGAGGAGCAAGGGCATGCGGTGAAGAGGGGTGCACGTATCCATGGCGAGATCATAGGCTACGGCCAGAACGGGGATGCCCACCACATCACCGCTCCGTCCCCGGACGGGGAGGGCGCGGCCGAGTGCATGCGTGCCGCCTTGAGAGATGCACGGATCGAGCCCGCGGCCGTGGAATACATGAACGCCCACGGAACCGGGACCACCTTCAACGACCTCGTGGAGACCCGGGCTGTGAAGAATGTGTTCGGCGCCCATGCGGGGAACATGTTCGTCAGTTCGACCAAGTCGATGACAGGCCACCTCCTGGGCGCCGTGGGCGCCATAGAGGCGATCTTCACCCTCCTCGCTCTGCAGCATGGCATCCTGCCCCCAACGATCAACTACGAAAACCCGGACCCGGAATGCGACCTGGACTACGTGCCTAACCAGGCGAGAGAGGCACCCATCAGGATAGCGATGTCGAATTCCTTCGGGTTTGGGGGTACGAACGGGTCGATTGTGTTCAAGAAATACACTGAGGAGCCGGACGATTGAAGTATGTGCTCGTGGTGGGTGATGGGATGGCGGACGAGCCTCTGGAGGAACTGGGAGGCCGAACTCCGTTGGAGGCGAGCCGCACCCCCAATATGGATTTCTTCGCGCGGCATGGGCAGGTGGGGCTGGTGCGAACGATACCGGAGGGAATGCCCCCGGGTAGTGACGTGGCCAACATGTCCTTGATGGGCTACTCGCCCCAAACCTACTACACGGGCAGGGCGCCGCTGGAGGCGGCGAGCATGGGCCTGGACCTCGGCCCTGACGATGTCGCATTCCGCTGCAACCTGGTGACCCTGGAGGAACGCCGTGAAGGCCTCTTCATGGCGGACTACAGTGGGGGCAGTATTTCCACGGAGCGGGCAAGGGCATACATTCAGGTCCTTAACGATAGGCTCGCCGGGCCTGCCTTCGAGTTCCATCCGGGCGTCTCCTACCGGCACATACTCCTCTGGAGGGAAGGTCGGAAGGAGTTTGAGGGGCTCGAGACCACCCCCCCACATGACATCCTCGGGCAGCCTGTGGATTCCCACTTGCCGTCCGGGCTCGGCAGCCGGAAGCTAAAGGAAATGACGGATGAGGCCCGCGGTGTGTTGCTCGCGCACCTGTCGTCCCGGGGTGAGACCGGTTCGGCAGGGCAGGCCAATGCCATATGGCTGTGGGGAGAAGGCCACAAACCGCAGCTGCCCTTGCTCCAGGAGCGATTCGGGGTGCGGGGGGTCGCGGTGTCCGCTGTTGACCTGATCAAGGGGCTGGGGCGGTGCGCCGGGCTGGAGACGATCGATGTGCCGGGAGCGACGGGAGATCTGGAGACCAACTACCAGGGAAAGGCCTACACGGTGCTGAAGGCCCTGGGAGAATTCGATTTCGCCTTTCTCCACGTGGAGGCCCCGGATGAGGCGAGCCACCGGGGAAACCTGCAGGAGAAGATCGACGCGATCGAGAGGTTCGACGAAGAGGTGCTGGGTGTGCTCAGGAAGGGGCTCGCCAAGAAGAAGATCCAGTACCGGCTCCTGGTCCTGCCGGACCACCTGACGCCCCTTAGGATCCGCACGCATGCGGACACGCCGGTTCCGTTCCTCCTGTATCCGGAAGGGCCGGGTTCCGGTGCCTCGTACAGTGAAAAGGAGGCAGAGCGCAGCGGAATCCTGATCGAAGATGGAAGCAGGATGCTGGACGTTCTCTTCCAAAAAGAATGAAAGTTGGGCCCTCTTGGGGCGAAGGCCCCAAATATCATACGGAAAACTATTTTCGGAAAAGGGAAAGGAATTTCCCAAACCGAACCGACCGACCGTTCTCTTTCGCCTCCTTCAAGTAGCCCCGGACGAACCCTTCTCCCTCAACGCCAGGATCGCTGTGCGACCCTCGGGACCGCAAGCCGTGGGGATGAAAGCATAAATCGAGGCGACCCCCCCGTCGTCAAGGAGTTGCCGGCCTGCGCTCGAAGGGCGAAAAGGGCCGATGGATGCCTCCTAGGCAAGGGAATTGCAGAGCGCTGCGGGTGCCCTGATTGCCTTAGGAGGGGGTTGTGATTACTGTTTGCTCGAGATGTAAGCATAGAATCAACGAAACCTTTGACAAAGGTTCCGAGAAGAAGGTTAGCCACGGGATTTGCGCCCGGTGTCTGGCCATCCTGGAAAATGAGATCCGGGAAAGCGCCAAGGCGACGGAAAATGGGCCGAAACCCGAGGTGACCCCTCTCCACGCCGAAGACCCATAGGTCTGTTATCTCTGCTCCGCCCCCTTGTCCATCCGATTTCGTCCTCGTCCGATTCGGCCATGCGTCCGTGCCCGTGCCCGAAAATAGCTATTAGCCGTTAGCTCTTAGCTTTTAGCTCCTCGCCACCCTCCCCACAAAATGCCGGCCATGGGGCGGCTGGGTGGGCTGACAGCTAACAGCGAAAAGCTAATCGCCAACAGCCAATCCCCCACAACTCCCTCTACCTCTTCGCCTCTCGCCTTTTGGTTGTACGCTGGTAGAATGGCTGGACGAGCGTTCTTCTGTTGCATGCCATGAGGAGAGACCATGAAAGAAGCCATGTTCTACGAACCTTCTCCAGGGGGCACGGTGGCATGCCGTCTCTGCCCGCACCAGTGTCGGATCAAGGAGGGGAAACGGGGGGCGTGCGGGGTGCGGGAGAATCAGGGGGGTCGTCTCTTTACGCTCGTGCATTCAAAGGTCGTGGCTGCCAACGTCGACCCGATCGAGAAGAAGCCGCTGTTCCACTTCCATCCGGGGACCCTTTCTTTCTCGGTGGCAACTGTCGGCTGCAACATGCACTGCCTCCACTGCCAGAACGCGGAGATCTCCCAGATGCCCTTCGATCGGGGGAAGATTGAAGGGAGGGCTCTTGCGCCGGAGGAGGTCGTGTCGGGGGCCCTGGCGGGAAACTGCCGGAGCATTTCCTTCACGTACACGGAGCCCACTGTTTACTTCGAGTACGCCTACGATACGGCACGGAAAGCGGCAGAGGCGGGCCTGGAGAACGTGTTCGTGACCAACGGCTACATCGAAGCCGGCCCCCTGGAGGCGATACAGCCATGGCTTCATGGTGCGAACGTTGACTTGAAGTCCTTTCGCGATTCCTTTTACCGGAGGGTTTGCAGGGCAAGGCTGGCGCCCGTGCTGGACACGTTGAAGCGGATGCGGTCCCTGGGAATCTGGCTCGAGGTGACTACGCTGCTGATCCCCGGACGGAACGACGAAGAGGAGGAACTCAGGGACATCGCGCGGTTTCTCCGTGACCTGGGGGAGGACGTTCCCTGGCACGTGAGTGCCTACTATCCCACATACAAGATGACCGATCGCCCGAGGACGCCCTTGAAGACGCTCCGGCGAGCCTGGGAGATCGGAAGGGAAGAGGGCCTGCTGTTCGTGTACACGGGCAACGTGCCGGGAGATGAGGGAGAGAACACAACCTGCCCTCAGTGCGGCACGTGCGTGATCCGCCGGCATGGGTTTCAGGTTCTTTCCATGGATCTCGAGCACGGAAGATGTCATCAATGTAAGAGGGAAGTTCCGGGGAGGTTCGGTTGATGTAGAAGGTGAAAGGGCAAAGGGAGTTGTGGGCTGTAAGCTCTTAGCTGTTAGCTATTGGCTCTCCCAGCCGCCCCATGGCGGGAACTCCGCCGGGGATAGTGGCGAGGAGCTAAAAGCTAAGAGCTAACGGCTAATAGCCATTCGGGGGCAGGGGCACAACGCGGGTGGGGCAGAGAGAGAGGTCGCATGCAGGACGAGAAGCAAGCCATCGAGCTGAACAGAATAGACGAGTTTCTCTGGGAGATTCCTGCAACCGGGCGCATGCGTGTGCCGGGCAGGATCTACGCAGATGAGCGACTCGTGCAGGCCGGGCAACAGGACCGGAGTGTGAGGCAGGTGGCTCACGTTGCCGAGTTGCCCGGAATCGTGGGATACAGCCTCGCCATGCCGGACATCCATTGGGGATACGGGTTTCCTATCGGCGGGGTGGCCGCCATGAAACTCGAGGGGGGTGTGATTTCTCCGGGGGGCGTTGGCTACGATATCAACTGTGGCGTGCGACTCGTTGCGACGGCCCTCGAGGAGAAGAAGGTCCGCGAGCGAATTCGCGAGATCGTGCAGACCCTCTATCGGCACGTCCCCTGTGGCGTGGGTTCCTACGGGGGCATCGAGAAGCTCTCGGACAAGGCCCTGCGGGATGTTCTCAGAAAGGGGAGCCGCTGGGCCGTGGACAGGGGATACGGCAGCGAGGAAGACCTGGAGAGAACCGAGGACAGGGGATGCATGGAAGGCGCCGACCCTGCCAAGGTGAGCGAACGGGCGATCAAGCGCGGGC
>RCNG010000344.1_pt1 | contig 20715 bp, 15 predicted proteins | sample 2041371 | NCBI WGS metagenome assembly RCNG01 (sample SAMN09708227, study PRJNA481090) | Marine sediment metagenome, whole genome shotgun sequencing project. | biome: marine sediment; feature: ocean; material: sediment; isolation source: Sewage treatment plant 1 marine sediment (STP1) ... | reverse complement strand
ACGAGCGAAGCGAGAGGGAGAACTGAGGACCTTATGGGCCAGGTCGTGATACAAAAAAAGGCACCCTTTCAGGTGCCTTCAGGTAGCGGGGCTCAGATTCGAACTGAGGACCTTCAGGTTATGAGCCTGACGAGCTGCCACTGCTCCACCCCGCAACGTTTTGCTGCTGTCTGACAGCGTCAAAGATTATATCACAGCGCCAGAATCAGCGTCAAGGCATGTCGTCTAAACAAGCCGGGAAGGCTGAATGTAATGGATTATTCGCTGTTTCAAGTGGAGTTACTCGATGCCAAACGGGTCTTAACCCCCGAAGATCAAAGCCCACCAGACCTGCCATCTGCTTGGCGTCTCGAGGTCCTGCCCGGGCACGGGAGTTGCCACAGATATTTGACCCGGCGGCGGCAGCGGAATTATGAGCGTCTCACCCTCGCGCACAAGCTTCGCATCGCTATGAGCCCACTCAGCGATGATGGCCTCGCTCGTTGCCTCGGCGACACTCGTCATCAAGTGCACGCGCTCCGTCGCCATCACCGCAACTTCCGTTTCCAACTGCACCGCATCTCGCTCCAGACGGCGCGCATTCGCCATGCGGCGATTCAGATCACCGAGGATGAGAATCCCGGCGATTACGGACGCAAGTATCAAAACACTCGAGAGGCGATTACGCCCTTCTCCATCTTCACTCATTGTGAGGTCATCTTACCTGAGGGAACGCCGCTCCGCAAGACAGTTAAATAAAAAAGCCCCCCACGGGGCTTTGAGTGCCGAAGGCGGGAGTCGAACCCGCAAGAGCATAAAGCTCACTGCGCCCTGAACGCAGCGCGTCTGCCAGTTCCGCCACTTCGGCTCGCTCCGCTATTCTACCTGATGTAGGGTTAGATATCAACGCGCAGGGCGCTTATCCATCTCCGGATTCCGCTGGTTTCCAGCACAAACCTGCACCTGCCGTTCTATACGGCAAGCTCCTTTTCCAGTTCGTCCAGCTTGAGCCCAATGACCTTGCTGGTGGTATCGGTGCCCATGCTGACCCCATAAACGACCTCCGCCGCCTGAACTGTCAGCCGGTTGTGGGTGATGAGAACGAATTGAGTATCCTGGCTTAGCTCAGCGAGCATATCGGTGAACAGCGTCACATTCGCTTCATCAAGCATCGCGTCCACCTCATCCAAGACACAGAAAGGCGTTGGTGATACTTTAAGTAGCGCGAAAATCAGGGCGCTCGCCGTCAGGCTCCTCTCACCACCAGAGAGCATCGCCAGGCTCTGCGTCCGTCGACCGGGAAGCCGAGTATCGATATCGATTCCAGTCCGGGTAAGATCGTCCGGGTCTGTTAGCGTTAAATGCGCCGATCCGCCACCAAACAGCCGCGTGAAAGCCTCGCGAAACGCTATGGCGACAGCATCGAAGGTCTTCCGAAACTCCCTCTCCATGAGCACATCGAGTTCGGCGATAACCTCGTGGATCTGTCCCTCGGCTTTACGCAAATCGTCGACCTGTGTTGTCAGGAATTCAACCCGCTCGTTTACCTCACGATATTCGCGCCGCGCCTCAGGGTTCACCGGCCCCATACGCCTCAATTGCATGCGTAGGTTCCGGCTCTGTTTCTCGATCTCAGGCGGCAGTTCTTCAACACGCGGCAAGCGTTCAACTATGCCCTCAAAGGGCAGCGGTTCTTGTCCCGTGACATCTTCTTCGTACTCGAAAGCCACCAGGCCGAAATCATCCTCGATCCGCTGCTTCAAGCTGGTAAGTTCTTCCTGCCTGCGGGCCAACCCGATTTGCGCCTGGGAATGCGACCGCTCAGCTGCCTGAAGCGCTAAGCGCACTTCGCTCTCTTGTTTCTCAAGTTCCAGCCGGCTGCTTTCTGCTGCAGAAAGTACTTCTTCCGCTGGTCTCATCTGCTCTTGCAGCTCTTCCAATTTCGCCCGAATAGTATTGAGTGCTTCTTGGCCAACTCGAACCTGTTCCTGCAATCGTTCTGACTCCCCCCGATTGGCGTTCAACCGTTCCTGGCGCCCTGTTAGATCACCTTCGATAAGCGCACGCCGATCAATCAGCGCCTGAACCCTGACCTGCGATTTGTCATGTGAAACCCTCGCCCGTTCCAGACGTGATTCAACTCCCGCAACCTCTGATCCTTCGCCAATACCATCCAGGGCAAGGAGAGCGGTTTGATGTTTTGCCTCGATACCTTGCCTCTCTTCACGTACACGTGCAGCTTGCTCCGCGGTCTCAACCATTTCGAGCCGGACCGATTCAAGTTCATCTTCAACGGTGGCCAATTCCTTTTCTAATAACGAGACCCTATACTCGATGGTTTTCAAGTCAAGTGAAGCCTGTTCTGATTGATCCCTGAACTGCCGGCGCTTTAACTCGCTCCCTTCGTGATCCTCGACTGCCATTTCGATCGCCCGGCGGCTGGATACAATCTGGGCTTGAATCTCCTCCAATTGAGCCAACATTGACACCAACGCCTTGCTTTTTGAATCGTGTTTTTCCTGAAGCTGCTTTGCATCACGCTCGAGCCCACCGATCCCCTTTCCAAGACCGATTACCGCTTGGCCGGTCGGGTAAAAAATATCCCCCTGTAGTGTAACGAGCCGTCCGTCGGATGGCAGGTGGTCAATCAATCGTTTCACCGAACGCCGGTCGCGTACGACGAGCGTTCGACCCAGAAGCATTTCTACTGCTGGGCGATATTGATCGGCAGCCGAAACCAGGTCAGCGGCATTGCCAACACAGTCCGCATCCTCAATGGGGTCTAAATGCTTAGGCGGGCGTCCCGACTTCAAGGGCAGAAGCGAAAGAACGGTATCCGTTGCCTCCAGTTCCGGACCTTCCAGCGCCAATAGAATTTGGTCCAGGTCGGCAAAGGTAAGGCTGTCAAAAAAATCCCCCAACGCAGCGTGGATCGCCTGATCATACTCTCGGGGTATCTGCATCTGTCGCGTGATGCTTCCCAGGTAGCCGCTGAGGCGGCCTTCGTCGCGGGCGGAATGCAAGCGCGAGAGCTTCGCCTCGTCCAGTTTATTCGCCTGACTGACGGAGAGTTGTGCGCTCAGCATGCCTATTTCCACTTTCTCCACGTTGATCTGCTGTGCGAGCTTTGCTTCCTCAGATCGCAAAGTTTCCAATCGATCGCGTCCTGCGCTTTCGGCAGATAGAGCTTCATTAACCATCTCCTCCGCTTCCAGGAGAGATCGCTTCGCCTCCAGCAGTGTCCCCTCGCCCCGCTCCTTCTCTTTCCGCAAAACCTGCAGGTCCTCCTTCAGGCGTTCATCGCGCCCTCGAAGGGCATCCTGCCTGATTTGAAGCTGCGTCTCCTGCGCCTCGAACGTAAATCCCCGCGCTAGCAGCGTCTCTGATGCACTCTTCACCTGCCGCGCTTCCTCAAGCAAGGTTGTCCGCTGCGCTGTATCGATCTCTCCATCCTGGAGAAGCGTCCCGAGTCTCCGCTCGAAATCCACGACGATGGCTCTCTCCTCGGCGATGTCGGTCTCGGCTTCGACGGCTTGCTTACCCAGCAGCGTCAGCGACTCTTGGAGCGCTTGAATCTCAACACCAAGCAGGTTATCCTGCTCCGTCAGCCAGCGCAGTCTTTCTTCTCCCACCGCCAGTTCGCGCCCAGACCGCTCACGATCCTGATAAAGGTCTGAAACACGCTGCCGCCAACCCCGCAGCTGAGATCGAAGGTCATTACTCCGTGTACGCACTGTCTGCATCTCGGTCTCGGTTTCAGCCTGCTTCACCCTCAGGTCATCACGCAATCCAATCTGCCGGTCGGCCTCCGCCACCTGTGCAGATACGGTGTCCATCAGACGATACCAGTGATACCCATACCATATGCGCAGTAGTTCCTGCAGATCCGTGCGGACCTGGTCGTAATCCTTCGAGCGATCCACCTGCCGTTTCAAGCTTCTCAAGCGCGGCTTCAACTCAGCCAGAATATCCTGGACCCGTTCGAGATTGCGTTTCGTCGTATCCAGCCGGCGTAAGGCTTCTTCTCTTCTGCTGCGGTATAGACCGATGCCGGCGGCTTCTTCAAACAGTTGACGGCGTTCGTCAGCTCTCAGCGAAAGAGCTGCATCGACAAGCCCCTGCCCGATAATGGTGTAAGTGCGCTGGGAGAGTCCACACTTTGAGAGTAGGTCATTCACGTCGCGCAAGCGAACACGCTGACCGTTGAGCATGTACTCATTCTGCCCATCGCGATAGGCGCGACGACCTATCGTCACCTCTGAAAAATCAATCGGAAGCCAGCCGTCGCTGTTATCGAAGGTGATCGTGCCCGCGGCCATCGAAGCGCGCGGTCGTGTTTCCGAGCCGGAGAAGATCATGTCCTCTGTCCGTTTCCCGCGCAGCAGCGAGAAGGACTGCTCACCCAACACCCAGCGAATGGCGTCGGTGATGTTCGATTTCCCCGATCCGTTGGGACCAACGATCGCCGTAATGGTTGGTGCGAAGTCAAAGTCGATCTTCGTGGCGAAGGTTTTAAAGCCCTGGATCTCGAGGGATTTCAGATGTGGAATTCTCTTTTCCAAGTTATTTGCCCGATCGTTGGGCTGCTGCCGAATTGCTTAGCCCTAATTTTTGAAGCGCATTTGCCGCCGCCGCTTGCGAAGCCTCCTGCTTGCTCCGCCCTCTCCCATCAGCTTTCACCCTCTCTCCAATCGAGACCTCGACAGCGAATTCTCGATCGTGATCAGGTCCAAAAGTGCCTGTAGTCCGGTAATCGGGTATCTCGCCAAACTCAGACTGAGACCACATCTGCAATATGCTGCGCGCATCGATTAATCGTTCATCTTCGAGCGCTACCTTAGCTGCGCGTTCGAAGCGCGGCTCAATAAAACGAATAACTGTCTCGGTACCGGCGTCGAGGTACAGCGCACCGATTAATGCCTCGAACGCCGCGCAGAGCAGTGCAGGACGCTGGCGACCACCCGTCGCGGATTCTCCCTTGCCCAAGAAGATAACCTCACCCAACCCTAGCTCGCTGGCGAAGGCCGCTAACTGTTCCGTTCGAACCAGCGCCGAACGCAGCCGGGTGAGCGCACCCTCATCCATCTCCGGGAAGCGGTTATACAGCCAGACCGCGGCGATGAAATCAAGAGCGGCGTCGCCAAGATATTCCAGACGCTCGTTATCCTCCAATGCCTCAGGGTGCTCGTTTAAGTATGAGCGGTGCGTCAGAGCGCGGCGGAGCAAACTGGGATTTGAGAAGGACAACCCCGTTTGCCGGATGAACTCATCCGGTTTCACTATGACACTCTCCATGAACTTGGGGGACGCCGAGAACTCAGCCGATCTGGGTACTCCGCGTTCCACCAGTTCCATCAAATCCGATTGATTTAAGCAACCCTATTTTAACCTTTGAACATCCGAAACGCCAGCACCGCATTGTGACCGCCAAAACCAAAAGCGTTGCTCAACGCGACTTCAACTTCAGCCTCGCGGGCTTGGTTAGGAATGTAATCCAGATCGCATTCGGGGTCGGGGTCATTGAGATGGATCGTCGGCGGTAGGATCCCGTCTCGAATCGCCATGACGCAGATGATCGCTTCCAGGGCGCCGGTCGCACCCATCATGTGTCCTGTCATAGATTTCGTGGAAGAGATAGGCACATTATAAGCAACCTCTCCCAGCGCGGCTTTGATCGCCTTCGTTTCCGAGATGTCATTCAACTTCGTTCCCGTCCCATGAGCGTTGATGTAATCAATCTCATCGGGGTTGACTGCAGCAGCAGCAAGGGCTTTTTCAATGGCTGAAGCGCTTCCCTCGCCCGTCTCTGATGGCGCCGTGATATGGAATGCGTCGGTCGTTGAACCATATCCTACTAACTCAGCGAGTATCTCCACGCCTCGATTGCGTGCGTGCTCCAGGTCTTCTAGGATGATCACCGCCGCACCCTCACCGATCACCAAGCCATCGCGGTTCGCGTCAAACGGCGCGGGGGTTTGAGAAAAATCTTCGTTTCGTCTCGAAAGCGCTCCTAAACGGTCAAAGGAGGCAACGCCGAATTTGGTGATGCTCGCCTCCGAAGCACCGGTCAAGCAGGCATCAATTACACCCGTGCGAATCAACGCAGCAGCCAGGCCAATCGCATCAGCGCCTGAGGCGCAAGCCGAGGCAACAGAGAAGGAGGGCCCCTTGGCACCGATGTCGATAGCCACACCGCCCGAAGCGCCATTGGACATGTACATCGGGATCGCAAATGGGCTGATCCGACGTGGGCCATCGTTGGCCATCACCTGCATGGCCGTCTGCAGAGAATCCAAGCCGCCCACTGCCGAGGAGATGACAACTCCAACCCGTCCAGCACCCTCAGGCTGTATCTCCCATCCGGAATTCTGCATCGCCTCTGAGGCCGCAGCGCTTGCGAACTGCTCAAAACGATCCCGACGGCGTGCCTTGCGCGGGTCCATATACGACGCTGGGTCGAATTCTTTAACTTCACAAGCAATCTTAACCAGGAGATCGCTCGAGTCGAATGACGTGATCCGTTCAACGCTTGATACTCCGGACTTGAGAGCTTCCCAGGTCTCCATGACGTTGAATCCCAACGGGTTGATCGTACCCATCCCTGTTATAACAACCCTGCGTTCCATGCGCATATCCTCCACTGACCTACACTTTTCTTTCAATCCGCCAGCTCCCAATCGCCGCCGACCCTAATCTTAAGTGTTTCAAACTCCCAGCGTCTTAAACCCCGATCCCGTGAGGATCAGAACGATTGGGTCCGGGCAAGTTTCTAGAATCTCTTCAAGCGCACATATGACGAGTGCCGAAGTCGGCTCTACATACAACCCGATTCGAGCCAGTGCGTCGCGTCCTTTCAGGATTTTTTCCTCATCGACAGCGATCATCTTCCCCCCGCTCTCGGCGATGGCTTGCAGAACAGCATCCCCGCGCAACGGCTGAATGATGCGTACCCCCTCGGCGACGGTTACCCCCTCAGAGATCGTATCCAAACCCGGAACGCCGTTGGAAAAAGCCGCCCACAGCGGCGCACACGGGCTCGCCTGAACGCCAACTAAAACCGGGATGCGATCGATTTCGCCTGCTGACTGCAACGCTTGAAAACCTCGATGCAATCCTAATAGAAGCGTCCCATGACCAACGGGCGCGATGACGGTTCCCGGAGATCCTCTCAGTTGTTCCGCGATCTCGAAGGCGAGGGTCGCTATTCCGGCGATACCGTGTGGCAGATACGCATGGCTGGCATACACGACCCCGCCCTCGGCCTCACGCTGGACAGCCTCCGCGCTCGCCGAGCGTGGGCCAGGGATGCGAACAACGTGCGCTCCATATGCGCTGATCTGTGAGCTCTTGGGGCCCGATGCGGATTCAGGGACATAGATGCGCGCCTTAACACCCGCCCGCGCGGCATAGGCGGCCAGGGATGCGCCTGCGTTCCCAGATGAATCCTCAACTACCTCTTCAATTCCGGCAGCGATTAACGCGCTGACTAGCACCGCCGTTCCACGGTCCTTAAAAGAACCGGTGGGGTTTAAGTGCTCACACTTGAAGAAGACCTCGCGCGAGGAGATTCGGTGAAAGAGAAGCGGCGTGTCTCCCTCCCCAAGGCTGACGAAATCTACATCTGCAGGCAGGGGGAAACTGCGCCGGTAGCGTTCGATCGACCGGCGACCAGGCCGGGATGGTTGGGCCGGGTTATAGGAGACTTGACCTTTATAATCGAATAGACCGCCGCATTTCTCGCAGCAGTAAGGGAATCCCTTTGTTGGATAGGGTTGACCACAATTGGTGCAGCGAAATGGCCACTCCCAGGAATTTCTATCGGCAGACATAACCCTCCACGAACACCACGACCACTATCCCCAGGATGGAATGATCCCTCACAATAGTGCTCTCATTCCGGATCGATTTCCTTCTCACTAAGTGGGATGGTCTGATTCATCCGATCGAGGCCATACCTTGCAGCTTTAAACACTCCGGCATCACGATGGGCTGCAGCACAAACGACCATAACGGTTGGTGCACCTGGCTGCACCTCACCCAGGTGCTGGACAATCGCCACACCATTGATTGACTCCCAACGGTCACGAATTTCCTGAGCGACTTGTTCCATCTGCTCTTCAACCATGGGGGAAGAGCCCTCAGATGATCGGTGGGTTTTTTTCTGGAGCCCATCTCGTTCGCTATGCGCCTGTACACCCTCGGTCAAGACGCAGGCTGCTCCCGCAGCTGGTGTGATGATCTCCTCTAAAAGGGCATTCATATCCAGCGGTTCCCGAACAATGCGGAGTATCGTTGGATTGTTAACGCTTCCGCCGCTCACTGGCGGGAAGATCGCCACTTCATCGCCTTCTTTGAGTGGATGGTCATCAAACGCGAATTCGCGGTTCACGGCGAAGATTGCAGATTTAAACGCCTTGATGAGCTGCGGGTGCTTCCCGCCAAGGAGGCTCTTCAAGTCCTTTACCCGTAATCCATCAGGAAGGGATACGGTCTCTTCCCGCACTCCCGCCAAATCCCGCATCGTAGCAAAATAGAGGATCCGCAACGTCATCCGCTATCCTTTCTAAAGATCCAAGACCCGCTCGCTCCATTATTTATTTCGGGGAGGCTGATAATCAAGGCACGGGCTCCTTTTTCCATAAACCTGACGCATAATAATATGCCAAATTATACCGGTCGTCTGTCTCTTCATCCAACTAAGAAACCTTGACAGACAATCGTCGACTGCTATAATGAGCCCGCCTGCCTGAGGGTGGGCGTTTCTATGATTATGAATGGAGTAAAGTTATGCCTGCTGTCCCCAAGCGCAAGATCTCCAAAGGCCGACGCGATCGCCGACGGACTCACCACGCGCTTAAGCTGCGTCATCTAATCAACTGCACAAATTGCGGCGATCAACATCTTCCACATCATATCTGCCCAAATTGTGGTCATTACGCCGGCCGAGAAGTGATCGAAATCGAAAGCACTTAAGCCCGATCCACACAAAGCCGTGCATCAATACGCACGGCTATTTTTTTTAAACCCAAATGCCCCTATCGCCCGAACGGACTGCACTTGTTTTTCCCGGTCAAGGCTCCCAGGCAATCGGCATGGGAATGGCCTTAGCTGAAGCCGCCCCCGAAGCGGCGCGGGTCTTCCAACTCGCCGATGAAATCCTCGGTTACCCTCTATCAAAAGTCTGCTGGCACGGGCCGGAAGCAGACTTGAATTCAACCCAATATACACAGCCAGCGCTGCTCACACACTCCATCGCCGTGCTCGAGGTATTTAAAGCCAGGCACCCCGGCTTCACGCCGGCCACCACCGCCGGACACTCTATGGGTGAGTATAGCGCGTTGGTAGCCGCAGGTGTGCTATCTTTTAAGGATGGTTTACTGCTAACGCGTGAACGAGGGGAAGCAATGCGCTACGCAGGCGAGATCCACCCCGGGGGAATGTCCGCCGTGATCGGACTTGGTGTAACTGAAGTTGAAGTAGCTTGCGAAAAAGCATCAGCGCAATCTGTTGGCACTGTAGCCGTAGCAAACGACAACTGCCCCGGGCAAGTCGTAATTTCCGGAGACGAAAACGCGCTTGCACTCGCTCATGACCTTCTGGACAACGCCGGTGCACGCAAAGTCATCCGCCTGGCAGTGAGCATCGCTGCACATTCTTCGCTGATGATCCCTGCTCAGGATCGCTTAAATGACGCAATTACAGCTACATCGTTCAATGACCCTCTCATTCCTGTCGTGGGGAATGTATCAGCCAAGCCGCTTACCTCAATCGAAGAGATCAGGGAAGACCTTAACGCCCAACTCACTTCCCGGGTTCGCTGGACGGAGTCAATCGGGTGGATGGCACAATCGGGTGTAGATACTTTTATCGAAATGGGTTCGGGAACCGTTCTCAGCGGACTGCTACGCCGAATTGATGCTCAAACGCGAGGAATCTCCCTGGATTCTCCACCGACCTGGGATACGATATAAGTGGAATTGATCCTCCAATGCTACGGAAAATTCTTTACTCCGCCATTTTCCTGCTGACAATCTACTTCGTAGCTCGCAACTTTAACGAGCTCAAACTCATCCTCGTTGCTTTCAGCCACAGTGACGGCTGGTGGTTATTCGTCGCAATTTTAGCCCAAATCTTGTGGTTGGTAACCATCGCCGCAAATTTCTGGGCTTGCTATCACTTGATGGGCATCCATGAAAAACTCAGCCACCTGGTCCCCTTGACAACTGCTGCAAATTTCATCAACGTCATCGCCCCGAGCTACGGCGCAGGAGCGCTGGCGGTTTTGATTGCAGATGGAAGCCAGCGGGGAAAACCTGTGGGAAAGGTCAGCGCAGCTGCCTTTGTTTATCTCGTTTTTGACTACCTCGGTTTCCTGGTTGTGCTATCTCTGGGCTTCTCCATCTTAAGCAGGCGAGGCAACCTGGATGCTCTGTTAATCGGCGCTGCGGTGTTTGCAGTGAGCATCGCTGCAGGGTTGCTCATCCTGATTGCGATCGGTGTCCGATCCACCGATCAACTCGAGCGAACAATCCTCCGGCTGGTTGATTTTGCTAACCGCCTTCTCCAACCCTTTTTCAAACGGACCCTGATCAATCGAGCCAAAGCACAAAACTTCGCGCTAGATATCGCCGACGGGCTGCTCCAGATCCGCCGCTCGCCCCGGGGGCTTATCCTGCCCTTCTTTCTGGCATTGACTCGGAAAACGATGATGATGGTCATCCTGTTCTTCGTTTCGCTCGCCTTCCACAACCCCTTTGGGATCGAAACGCTACTGGCCAGCTTTAGTGTGAGCTACCTCTTTATCATCGCTTCGGTCACACCCTCCGGAGTCGGTTTCGTTGAAGGCGCAATGATCCTGACCCAAAACGCTATGGGGGTGGCTCCACTCACTTCCACGGCCATCGCTCTCGCATATCGCGGGATCACATTCTGGCTGACCTTCGCCTATGGATTTATCGCCATCCGCATGATTGGGTTCCAACGCGACAAACCAGCGGCAAAAGACAGTACACTCGACAAGCCGGACAAGATCCCTTCTTAAGAGATAGGATTTATCGAAAACAATCCCGATTCGGACCCGCGGAAAGATTAAGCAGCCATTTAAGGTGCACGCGAAGGCGGGTAACATCTTCTAAGGAGAACGGCTTAGGATTCATCCTCTTGTTAGCTTCTGGTGTAAAATCCATTAGGTAAGATATGCCGCTCGGGGATGATGGTCCAACCCGGGCATACTGTCAGTCCGGAAAATTTATTCTGCTCACTTTTTTACGGGTGAATAATGCCTGTACCTGAAATAAGTTGGAGTCGATCTTACCCTGTATTGCAGGAACAACGAAACGACACTTGCCCATCATGATTCTTGCTGACGCTGCATCCCTGCTCACGACACCTCCGGGGAGTCTTGTCTACCACCTGACGCTGATCATTTCACTTTCAATTCTCTATGCATTAACCTGGAGCAGCTCTCCCCGCACAGTTGCTCTTGCCGCACGCTGGCGGGTGGCAAGCGGTGTAATACTGGGGCTCCACCTGCTCACAATGATCATCGCCGGATTGTCCTGGCTTGTGATCCTCAACGGACAAGTAATTCTCCCCCCACTCGACCGCTTCGTGAGCTTCACCTCCCTATTGCTCATTAGTTATACTTTTATCTTCAACCCACCCACAAAACAGAGCTCGCGCACACTTGCGGTTGTACTCAGCGTCACAGTCCTCGCATTATTTGGGACAGTCTACTTCCTGGCCGGGCAGGATCCTCTGCTCCGCTTCAACCGGACTCCCGCCGATGCTGTATGGGGAATCTCAACATTAATCCTCTCCGGTCTCACACTGACCTTCCTGCTCGTCCGCCGACCAGCGCAATGGCAAATCGCCTTCGCAGGATACCTCCTGCTTACCGTCGGCTACAGCCTGCATTTGGCCCTCGGTCCTGCAGATGGCTCTTTTGCACCCTTCGTGCGCTGGAGTGAGTTGGCGGCATATCCTGCGTTGATCATCGCCGCCGCGCGCACGTTTATCACAACACAAGGAACGGATGTGAAAGATGAGCATCCTGTAACCACCCAATCGCCTGATCTTGAACTCCCATTCTTGCCCAAAGTCTTCACCAGCGTCTATGATGTTTTCCAGGCGAAGGAACTCGGCGATCTGGCAGACGCTGCCGTGCGCGGCACTGCATATTCAATGAAGGCTGAGATATGCCTGCTGCTCACACCCCCGGAAACATTGGAATATCTATCCGTTGCGACGGGTTTCGATCTTATACGCGAACAACACATCGAGGGCCAAGCCTTCAACACAACTGACCTTCCCGTCATCGTTAATGCATTACGCAGGCAGCGATCGCTGATCCTTCCAGCAGAGAGCAATGCGCCTGACCTCATCACACTCCGGCAGGGTTTAAACCTCACAAAAACAGGGCCGATGCTTTTCGCTCCTCTGACCTCAGGAGAGCAAATTATTGGGGGATTGCTGCTGCTCTCTCCTTTCGCCCGTGAGCGCTGGTCTCAGGAAAACCGCTCCGCCCTCATGCAGCTCGCGGATGTGATCGCTGAGCGTTTCGCGTCGCTTACAGCAGGCGATGAACTTCTTTCATCAAGCCTGACAGAGCCCTTCGCGTTAGGCACAGACCTGGAGGAGTCCCGCCGGCTCATTCAAAACCTCCTGATCAACAATACCCAACTGACGGATCAACTCATTGCCGCAACCGATCTGGCAGGACAAGAGCTCGGCGGTTTTCTCACCAGCCATCAAGACGCGGAGGAAACCATTCAGTTTCTCGAGGGGGAGATCGATAGGATGAGGGAAGCGATAGTAGAACCGCCTGCCACCTCCGACCTCAAACAAATAGATTTGCTCTCCCAGCAGCTCCAACTAACGCTCCACGAATTGGCCGAAGCGCGCGCCAACCTAGTCCTACTCCAGAACGGAAATGATTCGCTTACGCCCTCATCAGGACGCTCTCCCAGCGTCTCCCATATCGCCGCGCTTTCGCTCGATCTCCGTCAGCCGATGTCGGCAATATTGGGGTATGCCGAACTCCTTCATGATGATGCAGAAGAGACGCTGACAACCAGTCAACGCGAATCCATCAATCACATTTTCAATAACTCCGAGAGACTATCGGGGCTGCTTAATGATCTAATCCATCTCAGCGCGATTGAGGCCAGAACCATCGCTCTCGTGCCTGAGCCTGTCGATATTGTGCGTTGCATAAAGGATGCGATCCGCCAGGTTTTCCCATCCGCTCGAAAGAAAAATATCGAAATACGCGTTTCGCTCCCTCAGAATCTCCCGAAAATCCTGACCGACGCGGATGCCACCTTTCAGGTTCTGATCCACCTGCTCAATAATGCCATCGGTGCGACACCTGAAGGCGGATTGATCAAATTCAGCACAGGCCTCGCCGCTTCGGACCGATCAGGATTTCTCACGCTCCAGGTGATTGACGGAGGGGCAGGAATTCCCGCCGGGGACCTAGGACGGATATTCAGCTTCGGAAATTCAACAGGGGAAACTCCAATCCAGGGCCTCGGAGGTGATGGAATTGGTCTCTCCATCGCACGCTCTTTGGTCGAAGCCATGAGTGGACGCATTTGGGTGGACAGTCAGCCGGGGTCTGGAACTACATTTTCAATCTTGTTGCCGTTCTCAACACAAAACCCAACCTATGCAGATAGTGTGGAATAGCCCGGATGCAATTGCTAAAGAATCTGATCGTTGGTCTAACCATTTCGATTCTCGCGATCGCTGCGCTCCTGGGAACCTGGTTGACCGTATTTGCTGAAGCTGAAGTATCATCCTTCTTTGACCGCCAGAAAGCACTTGATCCAGTAATAGGCTGCACCCCACCCGAAGGTTGGTCTGTGTACCGCGTCCACAATGGGGACACACTCACAAATCTCGCTGACCAGTTTCGGATCGAGCGCACAACGTTGATGTCGATCAATTGCATCGAGAGTGATATCACACCTGGCGATATAATTTATCTCCCCGTGCTTGAAGCCACAGATCCATCCCTTTCATGCGGACCGCCTTCAACCTGGGTCCTTTATCCACTGGGAGAAGGCGACTCATTAAGCAGGCTCGCTGAGCGATTCGGGGTCGATGAATCATCGCTATGGCACGCGAATTGCATAGATATCCACACCGTACTGCCATCCGGAACGAGTATCTATGTACCGCCGGTCAAGTAAGTTTGAAGACAAATAATTAATCGGTCGTCTACACAACTTTGCAGCCCCAGATCAAACAACCTCGCAGCAAAGAAGCCGGGCGATCTGATGGGGAACTAGAGAGTTGACTCTGACGTTAACATGACGAGCACATTCATCCGATGAAATCCATTAATCGCTTTGATCGTCTCTTGATGATCGTCTCGCTTCTATTTTTAATCCTGCTCGTTGGCGCCTGCAGCAATCTAGTGGGCATGCTAACCGGGGGCTCTGCTGCGCTTGCCAATCCACTTGTAACCGTCGACCCGAATGCGGCTGCGACTGGCACGCCCTTCAACCCAGCCCCGCTCACGCAAACGCCGCCACCGCCGCCGCCGCCTACCTCCACACCTTTAGCCAGTCCGACCCCGATAGACCCATGGAGCGGTTTCACCCCTCCAGTCGAACCATCTGCGATTGAAATCCACCGACCGATACCCCTGCTGCAGTTGGGAGATAATGTCGTAAATATCATGGTCCTCGGCTCAGATGAACGTCCCTATAGCTACGGGCACCGAACCGATACCATGATGCTGGTCTCACTTGATCTCGACGCCGGTACCGCCACATTACTCTCCTTCCCTCGCGATCTATACGTCTTCATCCCCGGGTGGCGGGTGGACCGGATCAATGTCGCCGATGCCTATGGAGGACCTGAGAGAGTCGCCCAAACGATCCTCTACAATTTCGGCATAGAAGTTGATCATACGATTATGATTAACTTTTACGGGTTCACCCAAGTGGTTGATACGTTGGGCGGGATAGATGTGAAGGTCGAAGCGTATCTTTATGATGAATGCGGTCATAGAGATTGGTCATACTCCCCCGGGAGAACCTATCACATGGACGGGTTCACCGCGCTCTGCTATGTCCGCATGCGCAAAACTACCGGGGATTTTGATCGTTTGCGCCGCCAGCAAGAGACTATGCTGGCAATCTTCAATAAGATGTTAACCCTCGAGGGGCTCTCAAGAATACCGGACCTCTACGCTCAATTTCGCTCTTATGTTGAAACAGATATTACCGTCGAGGACGCCCTCCGCTTGCTGCCACTGTCGACAAAACTGGCCGCCGATCCGGACCGAATACACCGCTATTCCATTGATCCCTCAATGGCTCCACAATGGAGAGTGCCCTATAGCGGCGCCTCCGTCCTCCTGCCCGACTGGGAGGCGATAGAGCTCATGCTTCACGAAATTTTCGAAAGTTCCCCTCAAGATTAAAACCGCGCTTCACGAGCTGATCGTTATCAATGCTTTCATATTTGACATTTCCCATCTCACAAACTAGGATTGACGATATGAATGACTACACGAAGCCGACTTTTACAGGAGGCTCTCATGGATGAGCCGCTTGAGGATCTCCCTCTCTTTTCGTACCAGACAACCAGCAGCGTTTCCGAGAGCGAGGCTACCGCGCCCCTTAAATCCGATTCCAGCCTCAGCGCGGCGATAAACGCCTGGGGCGAGGCGCTCGAAGCGCAGGGCCGTTCGATTCATACGATCAAGGCATTCACAGGAGATCTGCGCCTGGTTGGGAAGTTCGTTGGCACTGGTCAGCCCATCAACCAGATAAGCACAAACGATCTTAAGAATTTCCTCGATTGGATGCTGAACCGGCGGGGCGTCTCATGCAGCCCAAAGACATACGCCCGCCGCATCACCTCGATTAAAGCCTTTTACCGCTGGCTGACAGAGACCGGCGTCCTCCAAGAGGATGCCGCAGCCCCGATCCCCCAACAATCGGTCATCAGCCCGCTGCCAGAAGTGCTCACACAAGAAGAAGTCGATGCAGTGGTAAAAAGCGCCGAATTAATGCGCAAGGGTTCTGCTCCCGATGCACGTCCCTACGCGCTTTTAAAGTTGCTGCTCGATACGGGGATAAAGAAGGGGGAATGCTTAAATATCCATCTGAATCATATCGACTTGAATACTGTGGATGGACCGATTCTTTTCATCCGCTATGGAAGTGTGAGTAAGCGCTATAAGGAGCGCAAACTTGATCTAACCTCTGATTGGATTGAAGCATACCAGGAATACCTTAAGCAGTACGAACCCGCCAACCAGCTCTTCCCCTGGTCGCCGCGCAGATTGGAGTACTTACTCGAGGATATTGGAAAAGCCGCTGGTTTGGAGAAGCATCTCTCCTTCGAGATGTGCCGCTGGACTGCAGTTCTCATCGATTATGTCAATGGTTTAGACCACGACAGAATTCGACAAAAGCTCGGCATCTCGAAAATCCAATGGCGCGAAGTGGGCAACAAGCTGCACCGCTTGGCTGAGAAAAACGCCTAAATATCACCGACACCATTTCCAAATTAAAAAAGGGCTGTCCAAAAAGGCGCTTTGGGCAGCCCCAATATTTAATTCATGATGCATCTAATTATTACATCTTCTTAACGACGATATCCCCTATCACATTGGCTGCTGCGTCTCCACGATCTGCAGCGTTGGAGAGATGACGATAGATCTCGCGCAGCTTCAGCATCTCAACTACGTGATCGATATCGCGCGGCATTGCGAAGAGATCGGCGATCGCCTCCCGATAAACAGTCTCCACCCGATTCTCCAAAGCTTTCGCCCGCACGGCATGGTCGTTGGCGACATTTGGGTGATCTTCCAATCGCTGCACACCCATGTGGATCTCACGCGCTGCATCCGTCAGAAGGGAGACCATGCGCTCCATGTAGGCGTTCGGCTGCACACCGAGCAGGTGCATCTCTTCGACCGTTGTATCGGCATAGTCGAGCACATCATCGATCGTTAATGAGAGTGCGAAGATGTCCTCGCGATCGATCGGAGTAACGAATGTCTTATTGAGTTCGTCAATCAGGATCCGACGCACTTCATCGGCTTCTTTCTCAAGCTGGGTCACCGCCGTTGCAAGCGCATCGCTAGGTTCTTTAACGTACTCGAGCAGCTTCTGCATCCCTATAACAGAATACTCCGCCTGCTTAATTAGCAGTTCGAGAAAGCGGTTTGTTTTTTTACGAGAGAAGATACTCATACGGTTTCACCCTTCGATTAATCTCATTGCCACGAATAAACTTTATTGTTTTGATTCCCCCGGAATTTCGAGGAACAATACCAAATTGATGACTTCGAGATTTATTCCGGAAAGGATCATCAAAATCCGATCGTCCGGTCGTCTGGATGGTTTATTATAAATGCGAATGCCAATCTCGTGTCAGATCCAGCATTTTGTAGTCCTAATTATAGACTCAATCAGCGATCATCTGTCTAAGAACCCATAGGACTCGTCGAAGGTCGGCCGCAGAGCACTGCCTGCCTTACAGACAAGAGACACGTTGAAACATCATAACTAGCTGAATTTCGCATGTCAAGGAGAATGGAGGCGCAGCTTGACAGCACACATCCTTATCACCACAATTAGGCCATGGAATCACTTGAAGTCCCGGATGGTCACCGCTCTGGTTTCGTCGCCCTTGCCGGTCGCCCCAATGTGGGAAAATCCACCCTTATCAACCGCCTCCTTGGGCAGCGAATCGCGGCGGTGTCACCGAAGCCGCAGACGACCCGCCAGCGCCAACTTGGAATCCTCTCGCTTCCGGACGCGCAGTTGATTTTCGTCGACACACCGGGGATTCATGAACCCCTGCATAAATTGGGCGAGAAGATGAATGAGGAAGCCCTTTCTTCTCTGCGTGAGGCGGATGTTGTTTTAGCGCTCTTCGACCTCACCCGACCGCCGAACGAAGAAGACATACAGGTCGCGGCGCAGATCAGAGAGATCCAAGGACAGATACCTGCCATCATCGCCCTTACAAAAGCAGATCGCGTGCCCGATGACCGCATGTCAGACCGGCGCGCAGCGTTTCGAACCCTGCTCCCTGAAGCTGACTTCCTGGAGATCTCCTCGACTCGAGGGGATAACCTGGATGAATTGATCGAACGCATCAAAGGTGAATTACCCGAGGGCCCTCGTCTCTTCCCACCTGAAACAATTACGGATGCGTACGAGCGCGATATCGCCGCCGATATGATCCGTGCTGCTGCTTTGAAAAATCTGCGCGACGAAGTTCCGCACAGCCTCGCCATACGGATCGATGAATTCAAAGAACGGAACGAACATGGCGCCTATATCGAAGCTACAATATTTGTTGAACGCGATTCCCAGAAAGGGATCGTCATCGGTAAGGGTGGCACAATGCTGAAGACGATCGGCACGTTTGCCCGAAAGGAAATCGAAGCCGCAACAGACCGCAAAATCTACTTGAAATTACGTGTCAAAGTCTTGCCCGGATGGCGCAATGACGAAAACAAGCTTAAGAGTTTCGGTTTTGGGGGGTCTGGTCACTAAGAGTGCAGATGCATTCACTGAGGAATAACCTTGAGTAGGAATAAATCGAAGGGCACAAAAACAAGCTCTTTCGGGGCGCCGGGGCGCATCAGCCATGACGCCTCACCGTTTTACAGCAGCCGCCTTTATCAGGGACAGCAGCGGGAAATCACTTCACCCCACGCTGAGAATCCTATCCCTGAAGAAAGCCTTAATTGTTTCCACCTGAAATCATCGGGCGATATGTCCGAAATCCCTGATTACAGCGTCCACCTCATGGTGACCTCGCCACCCTACAACGTCCGCAAAGAGTACGACGAGGATCTCACCCTTGAGGAATACCACGATCTACTGCATGTTGTCTTCAAAGAAACCTACCGGGTGTTGGTAACCGGCGGGCGAGCCTGCATTAATATCGCCAATCTGGGTCGGAAGCCTTACCTGCCACTGCATGCTCTAATCATTCAAACCATGCTCGAAATCGGTTTCTTGATGAGGGGAGAAATCATCTGGGACAAAGCCGCGAGCGCCTCCCCCTCCACGGCATGGGGATCCTGGCAGTCAGCATCAAATCCTGTATTGCGCGATGTCCATGAGTACATACTCGTCTTTTCAAAGGAGTCTTTCTCACGCAAACCTGAGGTCAAAGAAGATACGATCGAGCGCGAGTCCTTCCTCGAGTGGACGAAGAGCATCTGGACTTCCCCCGCCGTTTCTGCAAAGCGGATCGGACATCCGGCTCCATTTCCTGAGGAGCTTCCCAGGCGCCTGATCGACCTCTACACCTTTAAGAACGACGTGGTCCTCGATCCCTTCTGTGGATCTGGAACCACCTGTCTGGCAGCATTTCGACTCGGAAGGCAGTACATCGGCTACGAAATTAATCCGCAGTACAAACAGCTCGCAGAAGAACGACTGGGAGGCGCAATAGAAGGCGATCTCCTGGGAAAAGCTGCGACGGACGAAACATAGAGGAGAAGATGGCCTACCAATCCCCGTTCTCAACTCGATACGGTTCATCGGAGATGCGCGCAATATGGTCTGAGGTGGCCAAGAGGCGCGCCTGGCGCAGCGTATGGTTTGCTGTCGCTGAGGCGCAATCAGCGGCTGATCTTGTCTCTCCAGAGCAAATTAAAGAGATTCGTGCCAAGGTTGATGCAATCGATCTAGCCCGGGCTTGCGAAATCGAAGCCGAGATCGGGCACGATCTAATGGCTGAACTGCGTACCTTCGCTGAGCAATGCCCGTCGGGCGGCGCAATCCTGCATTGGGGATTAACTTCCGCAGACGTCCAGGATAACGCCGATGTCATGCGGCAGAAGGCTGCACTCGCCCTCGTGCTCGATAGCCTGCGGACTCTGCTGTTGGCGTTCGCCGAGCGCATCGAGGAGACTCACGATCTACCCATCATGGGCTTCACCCACCTTCAGCCTGCCGAACCAACGACGCTGGGTTACCGCCTGAGCGTCTACGCCCAAGACCTTTTAGAGGGGTTCGAAACTCTCCTGAGTTTGCACCGCAGGCTGCGCGGGAAAGGCATTCGCGGTCCGGTTGGGACCTCTGGTCCATTTGTAGATATGTTAGCAGACTCCGATATCACACCTGAACAGCTCGAGTCGAACATCATGAACTCCCTCAATCTTGAAGCATTTCCAATCACGACGCAGACCTACCCGCGCATGCAAGACTACCGATTGATCAGCGGCTTGGCCGACGTCGCGGGCGCCTTACATAAGTTCGCCTTCGATCTGCGCCTGCTGCAATCACCTGGGATCGGCGGCCTTCAGGAACCCTTTGGTGATAAACAAGTCGGATCGAGCGCGATGCCATTCAAACGTAATCCGGTAGCAGCGGAGAAGATTTGCTCACTGGCTCGAGAGACCGCGGCCTGGGTGGATGTCGCCTGGCAGAATAGCGCCACATCCCTTCTCGAGCGGACGCTTGACGACTCCGCCAACCGGCGCAGCATGATCCCAGAGGCGTTCCTAGCTTGCGATGAGATGCTGCGCACTACACATCAAATTCTCCAGGGGCTAGTCATCGACCGCTCTCACTTCCAATCCCAGCTTAAGCGCTTTGGACCCTTCGCTGCGATCGAGCGCGTTTTAACCGCTCTTGTCCAGGCTGGTGGCGACCGCCAAGAGATGCATGAACGGCTTCGCCAGCACAGCATGAAAGCATGGGAGGTCTATCAAGCAAAGGGAAAGAACCCGCTTAAGGGCTT
>RCNG010000343.1_pt1 | contig 20720 bp, 17 predicted proteins | sample 2041371 | NCBI WGS metagenome assembly RCNG01 (sample SAMN09708227, study PRJNA481090) | Marine sediment metagenome, whole genome shotgun sequencing project. | biome: marine sediment; feature: ocean; material: sediment; isolation source: Sewage treatment plant 1 marine sediment (STP1) ... | reverse complement strand
CCTCTTCAGCTCCAACCAGGCGCGACTCTTCAGCGCGGTCTCCTGCATGAAGCTGGACGTCTTCTGTGCGAAGCCGTCTGGACCCCAGTCCTGCATCCTTTTCTGAATATGTGTCGGCGCGAAGAAGAATTCACTGCGCTCCTTGATAATGCCGTCGCCGGCCAGCCCTTCGTCCCAATGTGTTAGTCCGACATTGATACAACGCACCATGTTGTCGCCAAGGTGCGTGTGTAGCCTGCCCAACACTTCGCCGTTGCCAGACATGTCCACAATGACGGCGGGGATCGTCGCATCGATGTCTGTCAGCGAATCATAGGTAACGCTCTCCTCGTACAGACCCAGGCCTTTCACGAAATCCAGGTTGCGCGCGGAGGTAATCGCCACGGTCGGCGGCGCCGTCGCATCGTCGTCCAGCGCATAGGCGAGCCCGATGCTGGTCTTGCTCGACGCGCTCACTATGATGACCTGACCTGCGCCACACCAGTTGTTGTCCTGCAAGAAATCCCACAGGCAAAAAGACGTAATGTGCAAAGGCCACAGTAACATTCGCAAATTATCATTCGCCGGGTCATACCCTGGCTCAGCTTTAACGCGGTAGTAGGTGTTATACCCTTGCGGCAGTTTGGCACGGTGCTCGGCACCGTCGACCAGGCGCAGCGAACTAATGTGCGTTGGCACCAGGTTGAGATGACTGGCAGGTGGAAAATAACCGAACAGGCGATCGCCAACCGGGACTTCATCGACACTGGACTGGACGACTTCGGCAAAGCCCCAGACCGGCATCATCCCCCAGCCATCCGAATCGGCGCCAGTCGGCGGAAAAAACTGCCAGTAACCGAGCTGATCACCCGTTGCGGCATAGGAAATATTGTTCGCCGTAAAGGCAAAGCGCTCGATGCGCGTTCGTATCGAACCGTCTGCGAGTTGCGTCGTATCGGCACTGTCGTCCGATCCGACCACGCGGTACGTCTCAAAATTATCCCTGCGAATCTGGAATTCGTTGGTCAACGCGACTCTCCTGCTTGCTATTGTGGCGAAATCTAGGCGGGTGCCTCATCGACAGACTTACCGAGGAATCGATGCACCGCCACAAGCACGACGAAGCCGGAGGGCAGCAGCAGATACCAGGGCAGACCGAAACCAGCGGGAAGCACGCCGACAAGAACCGCAACTACACCGCCCAGAAACGCATAGGGCAGCTGCGTGCGGACGTGGTCCATGTGGTCGCAACCTGTTGCCAGTGACGATAGCACCGTCGTGTCGGAAATCGGCGAGCAATGATCGGCCCAGACGGCGCCCGTCAAGACGCACGCTATGCAGGAATACAGGATATGCATGTGTTCCGCATCGGCGATACCGTTGGTTTGCAACACGGCCCAGCACAGAGGAATAACCAGCGGCATGAGAATCGCCATCACTCCCCAGCTCGATCCTGTTGCGAAGGCCGTAGCGCCGGCCAGCAGGAACACGACCGCCGGGAGGGTGTACGGCGACAACGAATCGCCCAACACCGATATCAGGTAGGGTGCCGTCTGCAGGTCTTCCGCAACGTCCGCGATCGCCCAGGCAAGGATCAGCAATACAAGGCCGGTCATCATGAAGCGCGCGCCGGCGAGCCATGCATCAATGGTCTCTTCCAGCGTCAGTAAGCGCTGCCCCAGCGACAGGCCGGCAGCGACCAGGCAGCCCAGCAAGGATGCCCAGATCAATACAGCGTAGGGATCGGCGCTACCAATGATGTCGGTGACTGTCTCGCCTTCGCCACTGATGAACAGACCGATGATCACAGTGAGCACCATCGTTACGATAGGCAATACTGCGTTTCTCGCGCGACACGGGATTGCATCTTTGTGATAGAACTCGTCGCCGGACTTGTCAGTGCTCGCCGTCGTCGTACTGCGCTTGACCTCCCCGGTGTGTCTGGCCCGAACTTCGGCCTTGTACATCGCACCGAAATCCTTGCCCGTATAGATGACGAGAAACACGAAGAAGACCGCGAGAAACGGGTAGAAGCTGTAAAGAATGGAGTTGAGGAACAACACGTAAGGTGTCTGACTGATACCGTCGAGACCCTTGACCGCAGCATCGATGAGTCCGAGCTGAAAGCCAACCCACGTCGTAATGACCGCAACTGTCGAAACGGGTGCCGCGGTCGAATCGACCAGGTAGGCGAGCTTCTCGCGTGAAATGTGCAGCCTGTCGCTCATTGGCCGCGTTGCATTGCCGACGATCATGGTATTGGCGTAGTCGTCGAAGAAGATCGAGAGCCCCAGCAATGCGACCACACCCTGACCACGCCGCGGTGTTCGCGCGAACGGCATGATGCGTTCCACGATGCCGACCATGCCGCCATTTCGTGAGATCACGCCGACCATGCCTCCGATCATGAACGTGAAGATCATGATCGCCATGTGATCCGGATTGATGGCGGAGTTAAGGACATAAACCGTCATGGTTTGGAAAAAGCCGACGACCGCGCCGTACCCGGTCAGGCCGTTGACCGCCCAGGCGCCGACCACCAGGCCGACGAACAGTGCTGGTATTACCGAACGCACCAGGAATGCCAGCAGGATCGCGACTAGCGGCGGCAGCACGGATACAGCTGCAGGTATTGCCGAAAATTCCTGCTGCAGAACGGTCTGTCCATTCTGTATGACGTCGAATGACATCGTGCCGGATTCCGTCACCGTTATGTCGGTTGCGGCGAGGCTTGCGCCTGATCCCGTGGCGATGACTGCGCCGTTCAATCGCAGTTCGGCAGGGCTTTCCGCGTCGAGGCCATTGACCGTGACGTCGAAACCGACGTTGGTCAGAAGCACCTTGGGTGCATCGAGGGAAACGTCGCCGGCCAGAACTGTCGGTGCGAGTAAAACGAGTGACAGGCACGCCAGAATGCCCGCGAGACTTGCGATCGTTAGCCGGTTCAGAGTCTTCCCCTAATTCTTATTATGTGTGAGCCGCTATAGCTCAAGATCCATCATATCAGTTTGTTTCGATGATCTTGCCCTGCTGCTCAGCGCGAGTGGCGAATTCTTCCTGCCAGCTCGATCGATGCGATGCCGGCGCAACTTGTACGGCGGTCACTTTGTACTCGGGACAGTCGGTTGCCCAGTCACCATACTCGGTGGTCACAACGTTGGCGCCGGTCTCTGGGTTGTGGAAGGTCGTGTAGACGACGCCAGGCTTCACGCGGGTCGTAATCTTGGCGCGCAATGTGATGTCGCCCTTCCGACTGGCGAGCGCAACGAGTTCGCCATCCTTGATACCACGCATCTCGGCGTCACTCGGATGAACTTCCAGCAAGTCCTCGCCGTACCAGACATTATTTTCCGTACGTCGCGTCTGTGCGCCGACGTTGTACTGCGAGAGAATTCGGCCGGTCGTCAGCAACAGCGGGAACTTGCGGTTGGTGCGCTCCTTCGTTGGTACATAGTCGGTTTCGACAAACAGTCCCTTGCCACGGACGAAGTGGTCGATGTGCATGACCGGCGTGCCCATCGGCGCGTCATCGTTACAGGGCCACTGCACGCTGCCGACTTCGTCGAGGAACTTGAAGCTGACGTTACCAAAAGTCGGTGTGAGTTCTGCAATCTCATCCATGATTTCAGCCGCATCGTTGTAGTGCATCGGGTAGCCCAGTGCCCGCGCGAGCTCCTGGGTAATGAGCCATTCGTCTTTGCCCTGCTGCGCCGGCATGACGGGACGCACTCGGTTGATGCGGCGTTCGGCATTAATAAACGTGCCATCTTTCTCAAGGAATGAAGTGCCAGGCAGAAAAACATGAGCAAATTTTGAGGTTTCGTTCAGGAACAGATCCTGTACGACGATGCACTCCATGTTGCTGAGTGCGGCCTCGACATGATGAGTGTCCGGGTCGGACTGTGCGACGTCCTCGCCCTGGATGTACATGCCCATGAACTCACCCGCGCACGCCGCGTCAAACATGTTCGGAATACGAAAGCCCGGCTCGGGGTCGAGCGTCACGCCCCAATGGCGTTCAAACTGATGCCGAACGTCGTCGTTGCCGACTGGCCGATACCCCGGCAATTCATGAGGGAATGAGCCCATGTCGCATGAGCCCTGTACATTGTTCTGGCCGCGCAGCGGGTTGACGCCGACGCCGGAGCGACCCAGGTTGCCTGTAGCCATCGCAAGGTTCGCCATGCCCATGACCATCGTCGAACCCTGGCTGTGTTCTGTTACGCCGAGCCCGTAGTAGATCGCGCCGTTTTTCGCGCTGCCAAAAAGCCGCGCCGCCGCACGAATCGTTTCGGCATCGACGCCCGAACTCTTCGCCACTTCTTCAGGCGAGTTCTCAGGTTTGAGAATCATGGTTTTCCATGATTCGTAAGAGTCGATGTCGCAACGTTCGCGCACATATTCTTCGGCGACCATGCCCTCGCTAACGATGACGTGGGCCAGCGCATTGACAACTGGAACGTTAGTGCCCGGTAACAAAGGCAGGTGATGCGCGGCTTCGATGTGCGGCGAGCGCACCAGGCCGATTTCGCGCGGGTCGACAACGATCAGTTGTGCGCCTTCACGAAGTCGACGTTTCATCTGCGACGCAAATACAGGATGGGCCACTGTCGGATTGGCACCGATGACCATGATGACGTCGGCGTCCATGACGCTGTCGAACGGCTGTGTTCCGGCAGACGTTCCGAGCGTGGTATTCAGTCCATAGCCTGTCGGTGAGTGACAGACCCGTGCGCAGGTGTCCACGTTGTTATTGCCGAATCCGGCGCGTACGAGTTTCTGGACGACGAAGACTTCTTCGTTGGTGCAACGCGATGAAGTAATGCCGCCAATCGATTTGCGGCCATACTGCTTCTGAATATCCTTGAATTTACTGGCCGCATAGCCAATCGCTTCTTCCCAGCTGACCTCGCGCCACGGGTCACTGGTGTTCTCGCGAATCATCGGTTGCAGGACCCTGTCGCGGTGCGACGCGTAGCCCCAGGCGAAGCGACCTTTGACACAGCTATGACCGTGATTCGCCTGGCCGTCCTTGTACGGCGTCATGCGAACGACCTGGTCGCCTTTCATTTCGGCCTGGAACGAGCAGCCTACGCCGCAGTAGGCACAGGTTGTAATTACAGCGTGGTCGGGCTGACCATGATCAACGATGCTCTTTTCCATGAGCGTCGCTGTGGGACAGGCCTGCACGCAGGCGCCGCAGGAGACGCATTCCGAATCCAGAAAGCTCTCGCTCATGCCGGCCGAGACTTTTGAGTTGAAGCCGCGACCCTCGATCGTCAGCGCGAAGGTGCCCTGGACTTCGTCGCAGGCGCGTACGCAGCGAGAGCAGACGATGCACTTCGAGGCATCGAACTGAAAATAGGGGTTGCTGGTATCGACATCCGCTTCAAGATGATTCTCGCCGTCGAAACCGTAGCGAACGTCGCGCAGGCCCACGGCACCTGCCATGTCCTGCAGCTCGCAATCGCCATTCGCGGAGCAGGTCAGGCAGTCCAGCGGATGGTCGGAAATGTAGAGCTCCATGACGTTGCGGCGTATCTTCGACAGCGCATCTGTCTGGGTGCGAATCTTCATGCCCGCCTCAACGGGAGTCGTACACGAGGCCGGGTAGCCTTTGCGACCCTCGATTTCGACAAGGCAAAGTCGGCACGAGCCAAACGGTTTCACCATGTCCGTTGCGCACAGCTTCGGAATGTCGACGCCCGACTCGCGCGCCGCGCGCAGGATGCTGGAGCCAGCCTTGACCGTCGCCGGCAGGCCGTCGATCTCGACCCTGACGGTCTCCGCGCTGCTGCTGGCAGGCGTGCCCAGGTCAGTTTGTCTGGTCTTGTTCATCGATCATCTCCGGATGATGCGAAGTCCTCGGCGAAATGATTCAGTACGCTCCTGACGGGGTAGGGCGTCATGCCACCCATCGCACACAAGGACGCCGCTTCCATCGTGTCGCACAGTTCGACCAGTAAATCATAGTTTTCTTCGCGGTTTTCACCCGCGATAATGCGGTCGATCACTTCGACGCCGCGCGTTGAGCCTATCCTGCAGGGTGTGCACTTGCCGCAGGACTCGATCGCGCAGAATTCCATGGCGAAACGGGCTTGCTGCGCCATATTGGCCGTGTCGTCGAAGACGACGATGCCGCCGTGTCCAATCATGGCGCCAATTTCGATGAAAGCCTCGTAGTCGAGCTTTATGTCGAGTTGGCCTGCGGTGAGGTAGGCGCCCAGCGGGCCGCCTACCTGCACGGCTTTCACGGGCCGGCCGCTGGCGGTACCGCCGCCCCAGTCGTCGATGAGCTCCCTGAGCGTGACACCGAACGCTTTTTCTACCAGTCCGCCGCGCTTTATATTGCCGGCAAGCTGAAACGCGAGAGTTCCCTTGGAACGACCCACGCCCATGCTGGTATAACGTTCGCCGCCGAGATTGACGATGTTGCCAACCGAAGCCAGGGTCACGACGTTGTTCACGACGGTCGGTTTGCCGAACAGGCCCTCGTGCGCGGGCAGCGGCGGCTTGTAGCGCACGATGCCTTTCTTGCCTTCGAGGCTCTCCAGCATTGCGGTCTCTTCACCGCACACGTACGAGCCGGCACCGAGATGCAGCTCGATGTCGAAGTCGAAACCGCTACCCTGGATATCGGCGCCCAGCCAGCCGCCGTCGCGGGCCACGTCGAGCGCGCGCGACAGTATTGAAAGCGTCAGCGGGTACTCCGAACGCAGGTAGATATAGCCTTTGCTTGCGCCGACCGCGAAACCGGCGATCGCCATGCTTTCGATCAGACCGAGTGGATCACCTTCCATCAGCATGCGATCGGAGAAAGTGCCGCTGTCACCCTCATCGGCGTTGCACGCGATGTACTTCTGGTCGCCAGCGGTCTCGCTAACGGTGCGCCACTTGATGCCGGTTGGAAACCCGGCGCCGCCGCGGCCACGCAGCCCGGACTCGACGACCGCATCGATAACGGCCTCAGGACCCTCCGCGAAGGCTTTTTCGAGTGCTTTGAATCCCTGGTGCCGTAGAAAGTCATCCAGCGACAATGGCTCGATCAGTCCGCAGCGCCAGAACGTCCAGCGGTCCTGATTGATCAGGTACGGAATCTCATCGATCGGTCCCAGTCGCCGTTCGTGCTCGCCACCCGAGATAAAACCGGCAGTGAACAGCCCGGCGACATCGGATGGCGCAACGTTGCCGTAAGCAATGCGGGCACCGTCGACCTCGACCTCGACCAGCGGTTCGAGCCATGTTGCACCCCACGAGCCATTGCGAATTAACTGGATACTCGTTTTTGTGCGCTTCGCCTCACGGGCGATTTCCAGCGCAACCTCGTCGGCTCCGACGGAGACGGCCGATGTTTCTCGCGGCACATAAATACGCGTGGTAGCCATCAGTGCAGGTCCTTGATTGCGGCGAGCAGTTCGTCGAGTCTCTCGTGTGTAATGCGTCCATGGGTCTTGCCGTTAATCATCACTGCCGGTGCACAGGCACAGTTGCCCAGGCAATAGACCGGTTCAAGGGTAATGTCATCGGAAGTACCGTGCAGGTCAGTTCCCAGTGACTGGCGCGCATGATCCGTCAGTTCCCGGCTGCCCACAGCCTGGCAGGCTTCTGCCTGACAGATTTTGACGATGTGTGTCCCCGGCGCTTCAGTTCGAAAGTCGTGGTAGTAGTTCACCACGCCGTAGACGTCCGCGCGGGACAGGTTCAGTTCGTCGGCCAGCTGCCGGATCGTGGCTTCGGGTATCCAGCCGTGGCGCATGACGATCGCCTGCAGGATCTGTACGAGCATCTCGGCCCGGGCACCAAATCGGCGAACGACTTCGCTCGTCGTGTCCTTGTCGATAGGAGGTCTTGCCATTAGCTAATCCGTTCCTCGGCGGCGTAGATATTGAATGTCTCGCCGCGCAGAAAACCAACCAGCGTTACATTGAACTCTCGTGCGAGATCGACTGCAAGGCTTGAAGGTGCGCTTACGGCGGCCAGCAGAGGTATGCCTGCCACCAGGGCCTTCTGCACCAGTTCGAAGCTCGCCCTGCCTGAGACCAGCAAGCCCAGGTCACTCGCGGGTAACCGACCCTGCGACAGCAATGTGCCAATCACCTTGTCGACCGCGTTATGGCGTCCTACGTCTTCATGCAAAACGACAATATCTCCGGCCGTAGTGAACGCCGCTGCCGCGTGCAGTCCGCCGGTTTCTGCAAAGATCTCTTGTTCGGCGCGCAGCTTGTCGGGAAGCTCCGCCAGCATGTGTCGGCTGAAATGTGTGTCGTCGAATGGGCGTGCGCTTGCGCCGGCGACGCGCAGCGCATCGAGCGAGGCCTTGCCACAGACGCCGCAGCTGGACGTTGTGTAGAAGTGCCGCCGCAGGCGGTCGAGATCAACATCGATGCCGGACTCGAGTTCGACACGTATCACGTTCGTGTTACCGCTGTCCGGCGCCGGCGTTCCGCAGGGTTTGACGAAGGCGATATCTGACTGGTTGCGGATGATCGATTCGGTAAAGAGGAAACCGGTAGCCAACTCGGCATCGTTGCCGGGTGTGCGCATGGTGATGGAGATGCTGGTTTCGGCGCGGGTATCGACGGGCTCGTAGCCCAGCCGAATTTCCAGCGGCTCCTCGACGGCCACGAGATCCTCCCGCGATTGCTGTGAGGTGCCGCGGATTTGACTGATTGTAATTGGCTGACTGTTGCTCGTCATTGCGCGCTTCTGTGGGGCCCCTTGGCCAGCAGTATAGCCTAGCGTCGCGGGCTGTAGGCCGTAATGAGAATCGTTCTCAAAACCGGGTGAAAATCACAGCCATACTCGTTTTGCTGCCGTTCAGTTTAACGTTCTAGAATGCGCGCTGAATGACCCGAACGGGTTAGAATAGGCCCCGCCGGAAGCGCCGGCGCAAAACCGCAGTTTTAAGGAGATTCCATTGAGCAAGATCGCACGTCGCAAATTTATTCAACTGTCAGCGGTCGCCGCCGCTGGCTGCTTTGTCCAGGCTGGTCGGCAGGCCCGTGCGGGCGATCTGCCGCACCTGTCGCCGGACGATCCGATGGCCGCGGCCATGAAGTACACCCACGATGCGTCTGCGGTGGATCCCGCCACGCGCAACAATCCGGCTGCTGATCAGAGCTGTGCGAATTGCGCGCTCGTGCAGGGCAACGATGGCGAAGAATGGCGTCCGTGCCAGATCTTCCCGGGCAAAGCTGTTGCTGCTGCCGGCTGGTGTTCGGTCTGGGCGCCAAAAGCCTGATCCGATAGCCAATAGGCTGACAGAGGACGCCGGCTTTCGAGCCGGCGTTTTCGTTTGTACAATGACAACTTGTCGGCAGCGTGTCTGCCAATAGACCCCGATGGAGAGCAACCTTGTTTGAGACACTGCAGCCCGCCAAAGCCGACGCCATCCTGGGTCTGATCACCGAACACAGCAACGACCCTCGTTCCCAGAAGGTCGACCTTGGGGTTGGCGTGTTTCGCACGGCCGAGGGCGAGACGCCGGTGCTGGATGTCGTCAAGGAGGCTGAACAACGTCTCGTTGATACGCAGAGCAGCAAGGCTTACATCGGCACAGCAGGAGACCCGGATTTTAATGCAGCGATGCAGAAGCTGGCGTTCGCTGACTCTGTGGATAGCGATCGCCTGCTGACGATCCAGGCACCGGGTGGTTCCGGATCGCTGCGCGTAGCGGCCGGCCTGATTCAAAGGGCCCGCCCCGACGCGACGGTCTGGGCCAGCGAGCCGACCTGGGCAAACCATATTCCGCTCCTCGGCGGCGCCGGCCTGACACTCAAGTCCTATCCTTACTACGACACCGAGAAACACGTCATCAAGATCGACCAGATGCTCGATGCCTTAAGCCGGATACCGGTGGGCGACCTGGTGTTGCTGCATGCTTGCTGCCACAACCCGTCCGGCCTCGATCCGTCGGAGGACGAGTGGCGGACGATCGCCGAGGTCATGGTCGAGCGCGAGCTCGTGCCGTTTGTTGACATGGCCTACCAGGGATTTGCGAACAGTATCGCCGCCGATGCATTCGCGGTCCGGCATCTCGCCGGCGTCGTTCCGGAGATGATCGTATCGAACTCGTGCTCCAAGAATTTCGGACTGTACCGCGATCGTGTCGGCACCCTTTCATTGCTTGCGCCGGATACGAAAACGCGGGATATCGTAGATAGCCAGGTCAATAACGTCGTCAGGACGATCTACTCGGTGCCGCCCGATCATGGTGCCGTGGTTGTCAGCCGGATTCTCAACGACCCCGAGCTAAAAGCAGCCTGGCGCCTCGAGCTTGCCGCGATGCGTGCGCGTCTGCGCGAAATGCGTGTGTTGTTGAACGATGCGCTGAAGGAGCGCGCACCCGATCGAGATTTTTCCCATCTTGTTCGCGCAACCGGCATGTTCTGTTTTCTCGGTGTTTCGCCCGAGCAGGTGGCGCGCCTGAAGAAGGAGTTCGGCGTTTATATGGTTGCTTCAAGCCGCATCAATATTGCGGGCATTACCGCCAAAAACGTCAACTACCTGGCTGACTCGATAGCCGCAGTACTCTAGTCCGCTTTCGGCGACCAGATCAGCTGGCTGCCGGGACCGATATTGTAGCGTCGCGCCACGCCTGCATTGAGTTCCAGAACGAACGTCACCGGCTCGATCGCAGCCAGTGACTTCAGTGACATCGGCTCGGCGTTCTTGATGACCGAGGAGACGGTCCCGTCACGTCGCGCGAATACGATGTCCAGCGGAATAAACGTATTCTTCATCCACATCGAGTGCAGGCTCTCGTCATCGTAAACAAACAGCATGCCGGTTCGCTCCGGCAGCTGGCGAACAAACATGAGCCCACGTCGCTTTTGCTCGAATGTCGTTGCCAGGTAAACCGTTAAATCATGGCGCGTGCCATCCGTCGCGACGACCTGCAGTTCATCCTGTTCGAAGAACTCGTCGAGGGTCTGAACTTTTGGTGTTTTCGGCTCGGAGTGCTGGCTGCAGCCACCGGCGAGCGGCGCGGCGCACAGCATCAACATCAGCATCAGAAATGGGCGGATCATTTTGCGCTCCAGTCGACGATGCCGCGAAACGACATTTCCGGTATCGAAATTGCGGCGTCGCCGTTTATTTCACCGAGCGGCGCAACGCAGTACAGCGTGCCGCTGATAATGTACTGGTCCTGGTTCCCTTCGAGCATGTCGTGAGCACTGACGTCGGACCAGCAGGTCTCTGCAGATGGTGTGCTGAAAAAGCGACCGCTGCCTTCTACCGTTAGCGTGACTACGGTCGGCGATTCGGCATCGTCCAGACCCCGCTGCAGCCTGGGCAACGCGAGGATTATGGCGAGTTGGCTTCCGGCGGCCGTGCCGGTGAAGCGCAAACGCACGCCTTTGCCGTCTGGACGCAGCATGCTCTCGCATTGCAGGTCCTCGGCTGACCAGCGAATCTCACGCTCGATGCTGCCGAAAAGCCCGGCAGAGAGATAAGCATCGCTGCTACAGGTTGATTCAGCTGCGAGAGTCGGTTCAACGGGCTGATCGGCAGGTTCCACTGCCTGCTGGCAGGCGCCAAGCAGGCTCAGCAACGCCAGTCCCGGGGCGGCAACGTGGCCCAGGCGATGCGTTTTTTTTCGGCTCGAATGCAATGCTTTGGCTTCCAGGTTGTCCGAAGAGGGGTCAATAGTACTGAAGTTGGCGCAATTGCGAGTAAAAAACCCCGCGACCGGTTGGACTCGTCGCGCATCATAACTAGAATGGCTCGCTGCCTTACAGATTCGGAGTAATCAATGACCGTCGCAGAACAGTTTCAGAAGCTCGAGGTACATGTGAGTGGGCTGATTATCGGTCAGTCTCACCTGATCAACCGGATGTTGATCGCGCTGTTGTGCGACGGCCACCTGCTGGTTGAGGGCGCTCCCGGTCTTGCCAAGACCCGGGCGATCAAGGTGCTTTCCGAGAGCATCGAAGGTGATTTTCACCGCCTGCAGTTCACGCCGGACCTGCTTCCGGCCGACCTCACGGGCACCGACATCTATCGCCCGCAGGAAGGCACCTTCGAGTTTCGCAAGGGACCGCTGTTTCATAACCTGATCCTCGCCGATGAAATCAACCGCGCACCCGCGAAAGTGCAGTCAGCACTGCTGGAAGCGATGGAAGAGCGGCAGATTTCGGTGGGTGACAAGAGCTATCCGCTGGACGACCTGTTCATGGTGATGGCAACGCAAAACCCGATCGAGCAGGAGGGCACGTATCCGTTGCCGGAGGCGCAGCTGGATCGCTTTCTGCTGCATGTCCAGGTGGGTTACCCGAGTATCGCCGACGAACGACGCATCCTGGTCCTCAATCGTGACGAGGCGAAGCGGGGCGAGCGCGACGCATTCCAACCGCCGGAGTTACTGGCTATGGAGTCGATCATGCAGGCGCGCCAGGAGATCCTTAACCTGCACCTTGCACCCGAGTTAGAGGAATACATCGTCAACGTTGTCGTCGCGACCCGCAACCCGGGTGGCGTCGACGAAGCGCTGGACGGACAGGTGATGTATGGCGCCAGCCCACGCGCAAGCATGGGTATTGATCGCGCAGCGCGCGCGCACGCCTGGCTTGCGGGTCGCGACTTCGTCGGTCCGGAAGATATCCAGGCGATTGCGCCGGACGTGTTGCGTCATCGCCTGGTCCTGAGTTTCGAGGCCGAAGCGGACGGGGTCGACGCCGATACTGTCATTAAAGGCGTACTGGATGGTGTTGGAGTGCCCTAGTGGCGAAGCTGGACCACATTCCCGAAGAAGTATCGCCGGTCAGCATCACGCAGGCAGGGCTGATACGACTTAGCGGGCCTGCGAGGGCCATTGCACTGGACGTGTTGCGCGTTAATTCGCTGCAGACCGGCGCCTACGTCTCGCATTTTCGCGGACGAGGCATGGAGTTCGACGAGTCACGGCCGTACCAGCCCGGCGACGATCCGCGCAGCATCGACTGGCGCGTCACGGCGCGAAGCACGGAGGCCTACACAAAGCTGTTTCGCGAGGAACGCGAACGGCCTGTACTGGTCGTTGTCGACCTTCGTTCGACGATGCATTTTGCGACACGAGGTTGCTTCAAGTCGGTGAATGGCAGCCGTGCTGCCGCGCTCGTTGCCTGGGCGGCGCACCATCGCGGCGACCGGCTCGGGGGGATTATCTTCGGCGATACGACGCATCGAGAGCTCAAGCCGAGGCTGGGTCGGCGGGCGGCGCTGCGGTTTGTGCACGAACTGGTCGGCCACCGCGACTGGCAGCCGCCGGAGGCTGCGGCCACGGACGGCGCCGAGGCATTCACCCAGGCATTGTCATCGCTGCGTCGTGTGGCACGACCCGGCAGCCTCGTCGTTGTCATCAGCGACTTCAAGGGTTTTACGCGCGGCGCCCAGTCGTACTTGTCCAGCGTGGCGCGGCACAACGAGGTGTTGGCTGTATTCCTCAACGATCCGCTCGAACAAGACCTGCCGCCGCCGGGTCGTTATCGACTGGTGTCACCGAATGACGAACTGGCTATCGACACCGGTGCGCCTGGCGCGCGACGCGATTATCACAACGCATTCGAACAACGAAAGACTGAGCTTGAGGTGTTCTGCCAGCGCTACGGCATTCACCTGATGCCACTGTCGACGGACGACGATCCGGTCAGCGCGCTGCAGCAGGCCCTCGGTCGGAGGTCGCGCTAGTGTCCTGCCCCACAAGTTCATATGATTTCAGAGCCTCTGAGAAGCGCCGCTGCAAGGCACGTTTCGAAGGCAATATCGCGACTATTGGCGAGTTGCGCAACGCTACAGTGGCGCTTTTTGCAGGCTCACGACGGGCGCGACCTGCCTTGCCAAAAGCCTTGAACAACCGCGCTGAAACACTACGAATTTGTGGGGCAGGACACTAAATGGATGAGACGGCGCTGCCGCTGAGAGACCTGCACCTGCCGGATCCGGTCGGCTGGTGGCCACTGGCACCTGGCTGGTGGTTCATCCTGTTGCTGGTCGCAGGCGGACTCGTCTACCTCGCCTGGCTGGCCTTGAAAAAGTGGCGCCACAATGCGCCGCGCCGCTTTGCCCTGCGGCAACTCGCGCGCTACGAGATCGAATATCTTCAGCACCGCAACCCGGTGACGCTGGGCCAGCAACTATCGGAGCTGTTACGACGGGGCATGCTGGCCTACGCACCGCGGGCCAATGTGGCAGGCCTCACGGGCGATGCATGGCTGCAATGGCTTGATAGTGGCATGGGGCTGCCGTATTTCCATACGGAGGGCGGCAAGAGTCTGCTCGAGCTCCCGTATCGAAATCCGGACGGCGATTTTTCTGACGTCGATATCGATGCGCTGTTGTCGGCCGTGCGGATGCGCCTGGGCACACCGTTGCGAGGGTCCGCCTGATGTGGTCGCTGGCCTGGCCATGGGCGCTGCTTGCACTGCCGCTGCCGTGGATCGCGCGTGCGCTGTTGCCGCAGGCACGAGGTCTGTCGCAGGCGGGCCTCCGGGTACCGACGCTCAGCAGTTTTGAGACACTCAAAGATCGCTCCGGTGCGGAACAGTTGCTCAATTGGCGCTTCTGGGTTGCCGTTATTGCCTGGTTGCTTCTGGTCCTGGCCGCGGCTCGGCCCGAACGCATCGGTGAAGAACTGGATGTGCCGGTGTCCGGGCGAAACCTGATGCTGGCTGTCGACCTGTCAGGCAGCATGGATCAAAAGGACTTTGAACTGGGCAATCGTCGCGTCGATCGCCTGACAGCGACCAAAGCGGTTGCCAGCGACTTTATCGCGCGCCGCGAGGGCGATCGTATCGGGTTGATCCTGTTCGGCGAGCGCGCCTACCTGCAAGTGCCGCTAACGCTGGACCGTGAAACCGTCAACGTCCTGCTCATGGAAGCGTTTATTGGGCTCGCCGGCGAGAAGACGGCCATTGGTGATGCCATCACGCTGGCCGTGCGCCGCGTGTACGAGCAGCCGGACGATGCGGGCGACCAGGTACTGGTGCTGCTGACCGACGGTGCCAATACGGCCGGCGAAGTCGAGCCACTCAAAGCCGCTGAGTTGGCGCAGCAGGTGGGCTTGCGCATCTATACAATTGGCATCGGGGCTGAGCAGCTCGAGGTCGCGTCACTTATCGGTGGTCGGCGGCGTATCAATCCTTCGGCGGATCTCGACGAAGCCACGTTGACGCAGATCGCCGAACTGACCGGTGGCCGCTATTTCCGGGCGACCGATACGGCAAGCTTGCAGGACATATATCGACTGGTTGATGAGCTCGAACCGGTGGAAGAGCCGGAGTCGGGTTTTCGGCCGGTCAAGTCGCTGTTCTTCTGGCCACTCGGCGGCGCCTTCGTACTGGTCGTCATGATGAGTGTGATCAGTCTTTTGCTGCGCCTCCTGCGCCGGCGACCCGCGGGAGCAAGCGTCAATGCTGGCTGACTTCCAATGGCTGCGTCCGGCCTGGCTACTTGCTGTGCCGCTCGTTATGTTGGTCGCCGCGCTGCTGGGTCGTGGTCGGCTGGGGTCGGGCAACTGGCACGATGTGATCGATACGGCCCTGATGCCGCACGTGTTGTCCCGAGCGCCCGGGCGCGGCACGGACTATCGCTGGTGGTTGCTGGGCCTTGGTGGCGTGCTGGCGGCAGTGGCACTCGCGGGTCCGGCCTGGGAGCGGATCGAACAGCCGGTGTTTCGTGCCGAGCAGGCGCTGGTCGTTGCACTGGACCTGTCGAGGTCGATGGATGCGCAGGACATTTCGCCCAGCCGAATTGCACGCGCTCGTCTGAAGATTCTCGACATCCTCGAACGACGCAAGAGTGGGCAGACGGCACTCGTCGTTTATACGGCCAATGCGTTCACTGTTACGCCGTTGACCACGGACACCGACACGGTTGCCGCTCTTGTTAACAGCCTGAGTACCGAGATCATGCCGAGTCGCGGTAGCTACCCTGAAGTCGCGATAAGAAAAGGCGTGCAGCTGCTGGAGCAGGCGGGCGTTGTTTACGGCGAGGTTTTGTTGATTACAGACGGCGGTTCGTCGCCGGCGGCAGAAAAGGCCGCACGCAACCTCAAGGGCGCCGGTTACTCCCTGTCCGTTCTCGGTGTCGGTACGACCGATGGTGCGCCAATACCGCGAGCGTCGGGCGGTTTCGTGACTGACAACCGCGGCAAAATCGCGGTGCCGCGACTGGAGGAGACGGGATTGCGCAAGCTGTCGGTTGCAGGCGGCGGTCGTTTCACGGTGTTATCAACAGATAATCGCGATCTCGACATCCTTCTTTCCGGCGAGCTGACGTCGGCTGCAGCCTCGGCTACTGATGAGTCACTCGCGACAGACCGGTGGCGCGAAGAGGGGCCATGGCTCGTGCTACTGCTGTTGCCGATAGCGGCACTCGCGTTCAGGCGAGGTTGGGTACTGGTCTTGCTGGTCTTCGTGTTACCGATGCCACAGCCGGCAGAGGCATCGCTCTGGGACGACCTGTGGCAAAACAAAGATCAGCAGGCGCTGAAATGGCTTGAAGAAGGCAGTCCGGAAGATGCCGCGGCGCTGTTCGAGGACACGGAGTGGCGCGCCGTTGCGCGTTATCGTGCCAAGGATTACGCGGGAAGCGCGGCGGAGTTCGCGGAACGTGGCGACGTGCGAAATCTCTACAACCTCGGCAACGCAATGGCATTTCAGGGCGAACTGGATGCGGCGATCGATGCTTACGAACAGGTTCTCGAAATGGAACCGGATAATGAGGATGCTGCGTACAACCTCGACTTGGTGAAGAACCTGCAGCACGAGCAGCAGCAACAACAGCAGCAAGAGCAGGGTGACGACCAACAGTCGAGCGAAAACCCGGGCGGCGAGGGTGAACAATCGGACTCCGAGAGTCAGCCGGATGAGGAGGGCGCCGACGGCACGTCGCAGTCCGACAGTGAATCCGAAGAAGGTGACTCGCCGCAGCGTGGCGATGAAGAGATGAGTGACGAAGACCTCGAGGCGCTGCAGCAGGAACTACAGCGAGCCGCAGAGGAAGCGCAGCCGGGCGAACAGCCGCAGCAGATGTCCGAGGCGGAACTTGCCGAGTTGCGTCAGCAACAGGAGCAACAGCAGGCGATGGAGCAGTGGTTGCGACGCATTCCCGACGATCCGGGTGGCTTGCTGCGGCGAAAGTTCCGGCACCAATATCAGCGTTCGGGTAAAGATCAGGATGGCAACGACGTCTGGCCCGATGATGAGGTACAACCGTGGTAATGCAGATGAGAAACTGGCTGAAGGAAATAGCGCTGGCCGCGCTGATCGTCGCTGTAAGCACCTCGAGTGCGGCGGCGGCCGTTCGTGCGAGCGTCGACCGGCCATCGGTCGACCTCAACGAATCGTTCATGCTTGAGGTCACGGTCGATTCGAACACCGACCTGGAGCCTGACCTGACCGTGCTGGATGAGAACTTCTATGTCGGCCAGGTCAGCCAGCTGAGCAATACGTCCATATTCAACGGCGAGATACGTCGCAGCCGTACCTGGACCATCGCGCTGATGCCGAAGAGCACGGGCGCGCAGGAAATTCCGGCGATCAGCATCGGCAATGAAAGAAGTGCGCCTGTTCGAATCAATGTCAACGAGCCATCAAACGAACCACCGGGCGAGGCAGACGTGTTCGTTGCGAGCGAGGTCGATCAGGACGAGACCTATGTTCAGGCGCAGATCCTCTACCGCATCAAGGTGTATCGTGCCGTTGCCACGCGGCAGCCGGCGCTGCGTGAGCCGACAATCAGCGGCGCCGAGGTGCTGGTAGAGCTTGCCGGCGACGAACGCAGCTACGAGTCGATCCTTAACGGCAAAGCCTATAACGTCGTCGAGCGAGTCATCGCGATATACCCGCAGGAGAGCGGCGAGATATCGATTTCGCCGGCGCGCTTCGAAGCGCGCGTATTGCGCAGTGGCCGAATTACGGGCCGCAAGGTCTTCGAGTCCGATACGCATACGGTTACAGTCCTTCCGATCCCGGCGCCGCCCGCTAATTACCCAAATGCTGTCTGGCTACCGGCACGTGACGTGCAGCTCAGTGAGGAGTGGTCGCGTGAACCGGACCGTATCAACGCCGGTGAGCCGGTGACGCGGCGCGTAACGATTTCTGCGCTTGGGCAGATCGAAACCCAGATTCCGGTGATCGAACCACCACTGATCGACGGCCTGAACGTCTACGAAGATAAGCCGGAGCTCAGTCGCCGTATCGAGGCAGACGGTATTCGCGGCATTCGCAAGGATCAGTACGCCATGATTGGCGTTATCGGTGGTGACATAGAGTTACCTGAGCTGTTGGTTCCCTGGTGGAATATCGACACGGCTGAGTGGCGCGTCGCGCGGCTTCCCGCACGCACGATCACGATAAAGGCGGACACAGTGGCGCCTGTGGCTCCGCCCGTTGCACAGGCGATGCCCGAGTCGGCCGCCATAGATACAGCGCCCGAACTTAAGCTGGTGCCCGATGGATTCTGGCAGCGCGCCAGCCAGCTGCTGGCCGCAGCCTGGCTGCTCACGATTCTCGCCTGGTGGTGGTCGTCCCGTGATCGCAAACGAATACCTCGAGAGCCGGAGCCGCCGCCGCTTTACAAGCAACAGGCGAAATTCGTGAAGACCGCTCGCAAGGCAGCTTTGGCTGGCGACGACGCAGCACTGCGTGCTGCTTTGCTCGAGTGGGGGCGATTGCAATGGCCCGACGACGCGCCACGCAGCCTCGGCGCGCTGGCAACGCGGCTCGCCGACCCGCTCTCAGGCGAACTCAGGAAATTGTCCAAAGCGAGCTACGGACCAGAGGGCGGCGAGTGGGATCGCGATGCGCTGGCGAAAGCGCTAAGGTCGATCGTGACCTTGAAAGATGCTGCCGATTCGCGCGACCAGGATGCGCTGCCGCCGTTAATGCCGCCAGCCGTCTGATCGCGGAAATCCGCCGTGTCTCATCATCTTGGCATTCGAGCTTCTGCGTTCGGCCATTAGCGTTCGTTCGAGTCTTTCGAACGAGACGGCCAACTCACCTTCATAACCACGAAGAGTAAGAGCGTCGCAATCGCTGTGACGATGCTGACAGGTATGTTGCCGTCAATAAGCAATATCGCCAGGGAAGCAAGGAACGTGCAAGCGACTACGGTCGCTCCCGCAAATCTCGTCTTTTTCAAGGGCAGCAAGATACCGCCAATCAGCTGAGCCGTCCCGAAAGCAATGAGCATTGGGCCGGAAAATCCGTACCGACCAAAAAAATCGACATCATTCTGCATCAATGTAATTTTCGCAAAGCCGGAGGCAACGGCCAGAACTGTCAGTACGGCCAATAATATTGAGAATCCTATTTTCATGTCGTTATTCGATTCCTTTGCGACGTCAGTAGTCGCCTGTTCTGATGGAAGCCGAACGCCCGCCCTGGGTCATTAGCAGCCAGTTGTCAGTTTATCACCTGGCCGGCTGCTCACAGCCAGAAGCGGCCGTCAATGCTAAGGTTGCCATGCTCTCTTCCCTACGCCGAATGAATGCAATTCAGGAGGAACTGCATAGTGTTTTCAATGCGAATCAGAAAATCATATAAATTTGTAGGCTTGCTCATACTATCGCTTCTAGCGGTATTCGTATTTGACCAGCTTCTAGTGAAGGCCGAGCGAATGAACGCCGATATCATCAGCTTGCACCTGACGTTTGAAGAACATGATAGAGGCGTTTGGACTGTTGTGTTTAGCCCGGATGGTAAATTGGTCGCAAGCTCCGGTATCGATCCTGGCGTTAAAATCTGGCGACGAAGTGATGGGATGGTTACCCAAAGCCTGGGACATCCGCACGGTGTACCCGCGCTGGCCTTTAGTCCAGATGGCGAGCACGTTGCAACTGGCAGCTATGACGGTTTCGTTAGGGTATGGAGAATATCGGATGGCCAACTAGTCACAACATCACTCGTGCATGACGGCACAGTCTGGGGCCTGACATTTAGCCCTGACGGCCAGACTATTGCCAGCGGCAGTATCGGCGGAGCTGTCAGGCTATGGAATACATCAAGCGATCAGGTGCGCTCACTGGTCGGACACGAGTACGGCGATGTCTGGTCGTTGGCGTTTAGCCCTGACGGCAGTACTTTGGCTAGTGCCGGTCATGATCACCTGGTAAAAATCTGGGATGTTGCGACCGGCAGCGCAATTCACGATATCGATGGACATTCAGAGGCTATCGTGTCCGTGGCCTACAGTCCGGACGGAAAACTATTTGCGAGTGGTAGCGATGACAAATCAGTGAAGCTTTGGGATGCGACTGACTGGAGCCTGATTAGGAGCCTCCGCGGTAAATCAGAATGTGTCTATGGAGTCGCATTCAGCCCTGATGGAAACAGACTGATCAGCGGCAGCAGAGACAAGAAAGCATTAGGAGAATTTCTCCAATACCAATTCGGATATACAGGCTTGTCCAATGGCATTACCGTGCGACTGTGGGACGTCGGATCCGGTGAGTTATTGCAATCGTTGAGTGATCATACCAATGATGTAAATAGTGTCGCCTATAGTGCAGACGGCAATTTTATTGCCAGCGCCAGTGAAGATGCGACTGTCAAAGTCTGGCGGTTGTCTCAATAAACAGGCAGTCCGATCGGCAGTGCAGAGGGGCGAACATCAACGTCCACTTTGGTTACTAGGGGTCGTTCGCTAATTTATCACCTGGGCGACTACTTACGGCCAGATATAGGTGTTCCGTCCTGCTTTCAGCGATAGTAGTTGCAGCTGACAGGTAGCTGTCAGTGAAGGCGGGACATGCACCTGCG
>RCNG010000341.1_pt1 | contig 20779 bp, 17 predicted proteins | sample 2041371 | NCBI WGS metagenome assembly RCNG01 (sample SAMN09708227, study PRJNA481090) | Marine sediment metagenome, whole genome shotgun sequencing project. | biome: marine sediment; feature: ocean; material: sediment; isolation source: Sewage treatment plant 1 marine sediment (STP1) ... | reverse complement strand
GCCCTGTTCGATCTGTTCAACCGCCTGCGCGAGGCCGGAGCCCAGCTGTTGGCGGCGGGAGATGCCCCTGCCGCGGAACTGCCGCTGGATCTGGCCGACTTGCACTCGCGCCTTGGCTGGGGCCCCAGTTTCCGCCTGCGACCGCTGGACGACACCGCCCGCATGGAGCTGCTGCATCGCTCGGCTGCGGCCCGCGGTATGGAGTTGGCCCCGACCGCCGCCCGCTACATCCTGAACCACTGCCCGCGGGACCTTCACTCCTTGGAGGCCCTGCTGGACCGGCTGGACCGCAGAACCCTGGCCGAGCAGAAAAAACCCACCATCGCCGTGATCCGGCGCGCCATGGATGGCTCGGACGAGATTTAAACAATTGCAACAAATCGTTATGTTAGTGGTCAGGCAAAGTAAAAAACCGGCAAGCGTGTTTTTTACGCTGATGAGGATTATTGTTTTTACCTTGAGATGCCGTGTGGCGCCAAGCGGCGTATCGGGAGTTATTCCGGTACGAATTGGATCTGGGCTTGGTGGATGAAATCCGGCGAGCGACGAACGGAAACTCTGCGTTTGGGAGGGATCGCTTCGCACGGCAGGTGTCCGCTGCTTTGGGCCGGCGAGTTGTACCCGGGATGCCAGGACGACCCAATAAAGAAAAATGCAGAGTCGCTGGTCTTGCTCGGTGTCTGAGAAACGTGGTCTGTCCCAGGTTGTTCCAGAAAGATCGCCCTGCGCCTGTTGGACGCGATCTCAGCGGCTGATTAAAATAGCAAAGGGTTTATACAGCCCGACGGGTACAGCCTGTTCTGCAGGCCGGAGCAATCATGAACAGCGGAAATCCTGAGACCTTTTTTCTCCCGCAGGAATGTGACCGTCACGACTGGACGGTGCCGATCAACTTGTACAGACTATACCGCAAACGGTTGCGGGATTCCCGGGGCAACTGGGTCTTCGTGCCCGTTCGCAGCATGCAGTTCCTGGCAGTCATCGACGACGAGGAGGTTGTCTTCGTCGATAGCCAAGCCTATATGGTGCACAATGATGTAGGCGGCCGGGTGATCCTGCTGGCTTGGCGGTTTGCGCCGGCGGGCTCATTGGATTCGCTCACCGAACCGGTACCCTGCACGGTGGTTCATTATCAACCGCATCTCAAGGATGTTCAGCGTCGGTTGGTGGGGGAATTCACCAAGGCGCTGGAGCTTCTCGAACAACGACACCTAGAGAGCCAGCCTCCGGCTACTATCCACATTCTGCCTTTTGGAAAGGAGTGATCCGTATGGTGCAGAACCGCATCTACATGGGTTTGGACAATGATGAGACAGGGGGGATGAATCCCACCGGCAACATCATCCGCGATGCCTGGGTTTTCGGCATCATACCGGAAACGGAATACTGTGCCGGTTGGACCCTACAAGGCATCGACGCCCTGTATGACAAGGTCACCAAGGCATGGGAGCCCTACGGGCATCTGGTCTCTAACCTCCCACCAGAATTACGGGGAAAGCATGAACGAATCTACTCAGCCGCCATTGAACACGCCAAATCAATGGGCTGGGACCCCAACAATGCGTTGAACGACGAGGAGTGAGACAGCCCCCCTTCGGCCCAAAAGAGTATTCCAACGACATCTTCGACAAACGACCCGTCGGGCGTTGCGGTCCAGGCCGCTCTGGTGCCGGACGCCTTATCCGGTGATGGTTGCAAATACCGAAGGTAACCTCTCAGGCAGCCGCTCCACATGGTCCACGATGGAGTAGTGGTTCTCGCCGAAAATCCGCGCCACGTAGCGGTCCGCATTCGGATCAAGGGTGAGGCAGTAGGTGTAGATGCCCTGCATGGCCAGGTCTTCCACGGCCTTTTTGGCGTCGTGGCGCAGGTACTGGGGATCGCGCTCGTCGATGTCCGCCGGCTCGCCGTCGGTGATCAGCAGGACTAGGCGCTTACTGGCGTTCTGCTGGCTCAGGTGCCAGCCTGCGTGGCGAAGGGCGGCGCCCATGCGTGTGGATAGCCCGCCGCGCATGCCAGCCATGCGGGACTTCGTCTCGTCGTCGTAGGGCTGCTCGAAGTCCTTGAATCGGTAGTACTGCACGTCGTGACGGCCGTCGGATGCGAAGCCGTGTACCGCGAAATTGTCACCAATGGAGTCGATGGCCCAGGCAAGGAGCCCCGTGGATTCGCGGGTCAGGTCCAAGATGCTGGGTTGCTCCGCGTAGCCTTCCTCGCCCTCCGGGATGTCGCCGATTTTCTCATTGGTGGACTCAGACAGGTCCATGAGCACCACGATGGAGAGATCCCGGATGTGCCGAGTGATGCGGATGTTGATGCGCGGGTCCGGCATGATGCCGCGGCGGATATCGGTCATGGCCCGCACGGCGGCGTTCAGATCCAGTTCCTCGCCCTCCTCGTAGCCACGGCGGCGCACAATGCCCTGGGGCTGCATGGCGTCGATCAGGTGGCGGATGCGCGAGGCGATGGGTTTGTACTTGACCAGGATCTCGTCCATGATCTCCGGGTCACCCCGGCCCTGCTTACGCTCGATGACCGTGGCCCACTCCGGGCGGGCCAGTTGCACGTGGTAGTCCCACTCGTTGTAGTGGTAGGGGTCGGAGACCGGCTCCACGCCTTCCATCTCGTTGTAACTGACGCCGAGGTCCTCGTAGGGGAACAACTCGGAGGAGAGTACTAGGATCTCGTCCGGGTTGTCGTGGGTCATCTCCGAGTCGAGTTCGTTAACGAACTCCATGACGCTGACATTGCGGCGAACCGTGCCCTGGCTGGTGGGTATGTAGTCCACGCCCTGGGTCTCGAACATGTTCTCTGAGAATTCCCAGAAGAAGCGGTTGTCGTCGCGGTAGGGGATGGGCCACTCGCTGAGGATGCGCACACTGGGAATCTTGGCGATCTGCTGGACGCGGTTGTAGAAGTCAACACCTGCCAACCAGCTCAGGTTCTTGGCGTAGGGATCAGCCTCCAGCTTGGCGCGGAACTCCCCGGCCACTACGTTGATCAGGTCAGCTTCGTCTCGGTAATCGGGATCCATGATGGCGCGGGTGGTGCGCAGCATCAGGTCCATAGTCTCGTGGGGTGCGCTGTACTCGTCGTCCTGGCCCCGTTCGGCGGTGAGGAAGGCGAGCCAGAGCTTGCGCAGTCCGGGAAACTCCTGGTAGGCCAGGTATTCCACCCGGGCGTCCTCGAACAGCTCGATGAAACGCATCTGGGCCTGGGACAATTCCTCACCGGAGATTGGCTCGCGAGTGTAGACCATGTGGGCCGCGCAGTGGGCGGCGGCGGCCCGGTAGATCTCTATGCCGTCGATGCCCCGGAACGGGTCATAGGCGTCCGGAATGTGGACCTGAAAGTCCTCGATGAAGGGCTTCAGACCGCGGCGGGTCTCAAAGTCCCCGGCAGTGGGGCGCATGAAGAAGGCTCGGCCCCACAGGGCCCGCAGATAGAAATTGAGCTTGCGCTGGTTGTTCACGAACAGGGTGCCGCGGCGCTCGGCCTTGAGCATGGCCTTGGCGGACTCAGTCTTGATGGCGAAATAGGCCATCTGGCCGTCCAGATCGCGCTGGTGGGCCTGTACGCCGAACATCACCCAACGGCGCAGCCCGCCCAGGGTCAGCTTGGACAGCAGTTCGTCCAGGTTCTCCATCATCGGGCGCAGGCCACGCGGGGCCTTGCCGGTCATCTGATGCATCAGCTTGAGAAAGCCGCGCAGCACGTCCGCGTCCCCCAGGCGGGAGGCGGCCATGGGCAGGTTGGCCAGGATCAGGGCGATGACGCTGCCCGAGGTGTGGGAGGTCAGCTTCATCATGGACTCGACGATGTCGGGAATGACATCCTCGCCCACCTCCTTGACCACCCCGGGCATCTCCTGCACGTAGGTGAGCACCAGGTCCTGACCACGCCCCATGGTGCACATGGCGCGCATGCCCTCCATGTAGTTCTGCAGACCGCGGAGTGACATCACCCGCTGGGCCTCGTGGTAGGAGGACTCGAGGGCCTCCAGATGCTCGTGCTCACCCTCGCCGAGGCATTGGACGTATTCGCTGAAATCTATTGACATGATCTTGAACCGCAGGGACGCAAGTCTGTAGGTTGGAGTGAGGAACGAACCCCAACAGGATTATGCTGCGAAGCACGCGGATGTTGGGGTTCGCAAGCTCACCCCAACCTACACATCAAAAATAGGTGTTGACGGCGGCACTCAAGGTGTCACGCATGTCCGGATCGTCGGTCAGCGGAGTCACCAAGGCCATCTGGCAGGCGGACTGGGCGTCGATGCCCTTGGACACCAACTGTGCGGCGTACACCAGCAGGCGGGTGGACATGCCCTCGTCCAGTCCGTGGCCCTTGAGGTTGCGCGAACGGTGGGCGATCTGCACCAGCTTCTCGGTGGTCTCCTTGTCCACGCCGCCCTCGTGGGAAACGATCTCTACCTCGGTCTCGGTGTCCGGATAATCGAAATTCATGCCGCCAAATCGCTGTTTGGTCGATTGCTTGAGATCCTTCATCAGGGACTGGTAGCCCGGGTTGTAAGAAATGACGATCTGGAAGTCCTCGTGGGCGTGTACCACCTCACCCTTCTTCTCCAGAGGCAGTTCGCGACGGTGGTCGGTCAGGGGGTGGATCACCACGGTGGTGTCCTGGCGGGCTTCAACCACCTCGTCCAGGTAGCAGATGGCGCCGATGCGGGCGGCCACGGTCAGGGGGCCGTCCTGCCACTTGGTACCGTTGATGTCCAGCAGGAACCGGCCCACCAGGTCGGAGGCGGTCATATCCTCGTTGCAGGCCACGGTGATCAAGGGCTTTTGCAGTTTCCAGGCCATGTATTCGACGAAACGGGATTTACCGCAACCGGTGGGACCCTTGAGCATGACGGGCATGCGGGCATCGTAAGCGGCCTGGTACATGCCCACTTCGTTGCCGACGGCACGGTAGTAGGGTTCGTTGTTGATCAGGTACTGATCGCGGTCGATTTCGCTCATGGGGTTTTAGCCTCCAGTTTACAACTGATAGCGGCCAGCCATTGGGTTTTTAGCTGCTGCGCCGCACAAATTGGAGATTCGGAATTGCTATTCGTCAGGAGTCAGGCGGAGTTGCTGGCTAAACGCTGACCACTGACGGCTGGCAGCTCCAAAGAAAAAGCCCCGCCGCCCCGGTTTGGCAGGGGGGCGGGGTTCCCTGTCTAAGCTCCGGGCGTCAGAACTTAGGCAACTTCACCACGATAGATAACCATGGCGGCACCGGCGCACTGGGCGTAGTTGTCCAGGCCCAGCAGACGCACGTGGTTTTCCGGGTGAGCCTGGTGGCAGGCCTCGCACTCGGCCAGGATGGCGTCGACGTCGGTCTCACCGAACATCGGCAGCTTCCACATGTACCAGTAGCTACCGGTCGCGTTCTTCGGCTCAGTGTGCTCGACGGAGGGATTCCAGCCTTTGGAAACGATGAACTCGATCTGCTTACGGACCTGGTCAGCGTTCATGGAAGGCAGGTAAGAGAATGTCTCAAACTTGCGGCTGCTGGTGTCAGCCAGGCTGGACTGATAGTCCTGCATTTCACTCATTGGTCTAAACCTCTAAAAATTTGTTTTTGAATCCAGTTCGTGTCCCCGCCAGATATGAATCTGGAAGGGCCAGGGACGATTACTTGTGGGAAACGTCCAGCTTGTCGACGGTGTCGAACTCGAACTTGATCTCTTTCCAGGTTTCCATGGCGGCCTTCAGCTCGGGGCTGGAAGCGGCGGCCTTGGTCAGGATCTCCTTGCCTTCCTTCTCCAGCTCGCGACCTTCATTGCGGGCCTCAACACAGGCCTCAACGGCGACACGGTTGGCAGCTGCACCGGCAGCGTTGCCCCACGGGTGACCCAGGGTGCCGCCGCCGAACTGCAGTACGGAGTCGTCGCCGAAGATCGAGACCAGCGCCGGCATGTGCCATACGTGGATACCGCCGGAAGCTACAGGCAGTACGCCAGGCATTGCGCCCCAGTCCTGATCGAAGAAGATACCGCGCGAACGGTCTTCTTTGATATAGCGGTCACGCATGAGGTCAATCCAGCCCAGGGTCGCGTCGCGGTCGCCTTCCAGCTTGCCCACAACGGTACCGGAGTGCAGGTGGTCACCACCGGACAGACGCAGGATCTTGGTCAGTACGCGGAAGTGAATACCGTGGTGCGGGTTGCGGTCGAGCACGGCGTGCATGGCGCGGTGGATGTGCAGCAGCATGCCGTTGTTCTGACACCACTGGGCCAGCTGGGTGTTTGCAGACCAACCGCCGGTGATATAGTCGTGCATGATGATGGGTGCGCCGATTTCCTTGGCGTACTCGGCACGACGCATCATTTCATCAGCGGTCGGTGCAGTAACGTTCAGATAGTGACCCTTGCGCTCACCGGTTTCGGCTTCGGCTTTATGGATCGCTTCCATGACGAAGTCGAAACGATGACGCCAGCGCATGAACGGCTGCGAGTTGACGTTCTCGTCGTCCTTGGTGAAGTCAAGACCACCACGCAGACCTTCGTAGCAGGCGCGGCCATAGTTCTTGGCGGACAGGCCGAGCTTGGGCTTGATGGTGCAGCCCAGCAGCGGACGGCCGTACTTGTTGAGGAGGTCGCGCTCGACCTGGATGCCCTGGGGTGGGCCATTACAGGTCATGACATAGGCGACCGGGAAGCGGATGTCTTCCAGGCGCAGGGCGCGCAGGGCCTTGAAGCCGAACACGTTACCGACCAGGGAGGTCATGACGTTAACGACAGAACCTTCCTCGAACAGATCGATGGGGTAGGCCACAAAGGCGTAGAAGCAGGTGTCGTCGCCCGGTACGTCTTCGATAGCGTAGGCGCGGCCCTTGTAGTAGTCCAGGTCGGTCAGCAGGTCAGTCCACACGGTGGTCCAGGTACCGGTGGAGGACTCGGCGGCCACAGCGGCTGCAACCTCTTCACGGGGCACGCCCGGTTGAGGGGTGACCTTGAAGCAAGCCAGGATATCGGTATCGGCCGGGGTGTAGTCCGGCATCCAATAGGTTTCGCGGTACTCTTTGACGCCCGCGCTGTAGCTCTTGACTGCCATTGCTTAAAGTCCTCTGTAGAGATTGGTCGTTAACGCTTGAACGATATGCCAAGCATTGGCGAGGCACAGTATTATAAAAAACTTATATAAATTCAATTTGTATTTTTTTATGACTTTCATAATATCATGCTTATGGGTAAGAGTCCGGATCATGCTCGAGGAATGCACGTCACACTCAGACAGCTGAATGTCTTCGAAGCGGTGGCCCGGCATCTTAGTTACACGCGGGCGGCGGAGAAACTGCACTTGAGCCAGCCGGCGGTGTCCATGCAGGTCCGCCAGCTGGAGGAATCCACCCATACCATCGAGCTGAAACTTGAGACCGGCCGGCTGGTGGTGTTGGATGTGGATGGCTTTCCCATCACCCGCAAATGGTTCCTGGTATACCGCAAGGGCAAACGGCTTTCGCCAGCGGCGGAGGCGTTCAGAGGTTTTGTGCTAGCGGAGTCGGGAAACGTTTAGAGATTCGCGTCTGTTTATAGAATATCCCACTATCCTGGCACCCTGTGTTTACCTTCGAAATACCCACGGAGCCCGCATGAGCATCGACATCGAGCAGTACAAGGTCAAAGAGGAACCCTTCTACCAAGCCCAAGGCAACGAAATCGATCTGTACCAGGCCGCCTACAACCGGCGGCTGCCGGTCATGGTCAAGGGCCCCACCGGCTGTGGTAAGTCCCGCTTCATCGAGTACATGGCCTGGAAACTGGGTAAGCCACTGATCACCGTGGCGTGCAACGAGGATATGACCGCCTCCGACTTGGTGGGACGCTTCCTGCTGGATTCCGACGGCACCCGTTGGCAAGACGGCCCACTCACCGTAGCGGCTCGCATCGGCGCCATCTGCTACCTGGACGAGGTCGTGGAAGCGCGCCAGGACACCACCGTGGTGATCCACCCGCTCACCGACCACCGCCGCACCCTGCCCCTGGACAAGAAGGGCGAGGTGGTGGAGGCGCATACGGACTTCCAGCTGGTGATCTCCTACAACCCCGGTTATCAGAACCTAATGAAGGATCTCAAGCAGTCTACCAAGCAGCGTTTCTGCGGCCTCGATTTCGATTATGCCCCGGCTGACCTGGAAGCATCCATCGTTAGCAAGGAAACCGGCATCGATCCGGAAGCAGCGGCCAAGCTGGTGAAGATCGGCGAGACCGGCCGTAACCTCAAGGGCCATGGCCTGGACGAGGGCATTTCCACCCGGCTGCTGGTCTATGCCGCCAATCTGATGGACGAGGGCATCGCCCCCCAGGACGCCTGCCGCATGGCCCTGGTGCGGCCGATCACCGATGACGCCGATATCCGCTCCACACTGGATCACGCCATTGATGCAGTGTTCGAAGCTTAACGCTGGAAGCTGATATCCAGATGGGTACGTGGACGTTGGAAGTGTCAGATGGCGCTGCGCGTAATCCGACCTGCCCGATCCTCGTCGGTCCGAGGCGCAGCCACGCTAGATTCTTACCAGGCATGAACTGATCTACGGAGTCATCCAGTGAGCATGACAGATGCCGATCTCGAAGCCTTGCGCGATCAACTGACCTGTAATTTCGCCCAGTTGGACAACATCTTTCCCGACTGCATGCAGGAGGCGGCAGCCAAACTGTCACCCCCGGGAATCAAGGACTACCTGGACGGCGCCTCCCTGATCTGCATGATCGGTCGCGGCTTCGAGCCGGTCCTGGTCTATCTGGAAGAGATGCCGATGGTGGCGGAGCGGCTGGGCGAATCCACTCTCTCCCTGGTCTCCAAAACGGTATGGACGATCTCCCGCAGCCCCAATGGCAAGGCGATACTGCCGTTCCTGCAGACCCTGGCCGAGGCCTCCCGCCGCCTCGGCTCCGAGGCGCAGCTCCGGCACTACATCGACCTGATGACCCAGATGATGGAGCGCACCACCGGCTCCATCCACGGTTTCCACACCACCATCCCCAGCCCCGGGCTGCCGGCATTGCTGAACCACATCCCCTATCTGCTCAGCCAGCTATCCCTGGAGGGGCTGAAGAACTGGATCGCATACGGCGTCCGCAACTACAACGACCATCCGGAGCGCCAGATCGACTTTTTCAGCCTGCAGTCCGCGGACAGCCGCGCCATGCTGCAGCGCGAACGCCGCGGCACCCTGTTCATGGACAGCGAGCGCAAGCTCGATCTCTACCTGCAGGCACTGTGGAAAGAGCAGACCCACCTGGTACCCTACTCCGAGGGCTTTGACGAGCTGCGCAAGCCCCTGCCCTATTACGATGCCCTGGGTATCCGGCTGCCGGACGTCTACGACGACCGCAACGGCATCGACGGCATCGACCGCTACCGCGCATTGCTGGCCCATATCGCTGCTCACCGCCGCTGGACCCGGCCCATCGTCGCCGACAACTTCAGCCCCTTTCAGCGGGTCGCCATCGAGGTGTTCGAAGACAGCCGGGTGGAATACCTGGCCATGCAGGAGTACCCCGGCCTGCGCCGGCTGTTCCTGGCCCTGCATCCGGCCCCCGACCAGGACGGCTGCGATCCGGAGAAGGAGTCCTGCATCCGCCACCGCCTGGCCATGTTCTCCTTTGCCGTGCTCGACCCGGAGCATGGCTACCGCAACCCGGACCTGCTGGACTTCGTCCACCGGTTCCACCAGCTGATGCAGGAGGGCGGCACCACCACCAAGCGCATCGCCCAGCTGGCCGTCTCCTACATTGCCCGCACTCGCCGCCAGGCGGACCTCTCGGCCAAGGTCTACTTCACCGACACTGAAATAGACTACCGCGACGACAACCGCCACATGTGGCGCTTCATCGAAGAGGGCGATGAAGAGGAGCAATTCGAGGAGGAGCGCAAGCTGCCGCCGGACGAGAAGGAGTCCCAAGGGCTGCCGCCGCGCCACTACCCGGAGTGGGATTACCACACCAAGACCTATCGGCCGGACTGGGTCAGCCTGTACGAAAGCCTGCACCCGTCGGGCAATGCCGCCGAGATCGACCGGCTGCTGGAAAAGCACAGCGCCCTGGCGAAGCGGCTGAAACAGATGCTGGACCTGCTCAAGCCCCAACAATTCGTGCGCGTTCGCTACCAGGAGGACGGCACCGACCTGGACCTGGATGTAGCCATCCGCTCCTTGATCGACTTCAAGAGCGGCGCCACCCCGGACCCGCGCATCAACATGAGCCACCGCACCGACGGGCGCGACATCGCCGTCATGTTGCTGTTGGACCTCTCCGAATCCCTGGACCAGGTGCCGGAGGGGTGCGAGCAGAGCATCCTGCAGCTGAGTCAGGAGGCGGTGGCCCTGATGGGCTGGGCCATCGAGCGGTTGGGGGACGAATTCGCCATCGCCGGCTTCTCCTCCAACACCCGCCACGAGGTACGCTACCAGCACATCAAGGGCTACGGCGAACAATGGGACGACCGGGTCAAGGGGCGGCTGGCGGCGATGCAGGCCGGCTGGTCCACCCGTATGGGAGCGGCCATGCGCCATGCCGCCCACTATCTGGAGGCACGCCAAGCGGACAAAAAGCTGATGCTGATCCTGACCGACGGCGAGCCCGCAGACATCGATGTACAGGACGAACGCCTGTTGATCGAAGACACCCATCGAGCGGTGCGGGAGTTGGACCAGAAGGGCATCTATACTTACTGCATCAACCTCGATCCCCGGGCCAACGAATACGTACGGGACATCTTCGGCAACCAGTACAGCGTCATCGACCGGGTGGAGCGGCTGCCGGAGAAACTGCCGCAGCTGTTTATGGCGTTGACGCGGTAGCTGGTAGCTGGCAGTTGGCAGTTGGCAGTTGGCAGTTGGCCTAGATTTTTCACCACAGAGACACAAAGTGCACGGAAAAAATAGTTATTAACCGTTCACGGGCAAGCGGATAGCAGGTTTTTTTTGAGTTTTGAGTTTGGTGATTAGCCCCATGCTTCAGCTGGATCTCGGCGGCGGGGATAGGCCGTCGAAACACGCTGTGAATACGTCCCTGCACGCTCGACGGCGGCATCCATGCCGCCGACGGTTTCGTCGACCCACCCACCCTCGTTCTCGAGGTGTCAGCTGAAGGATGGGGCTCATCACCTTGAGTTTTGAGCTACTTGAATTCGCTTCGCTGGCAGCTTTTTTCAACCGTGCACGAAGTGCACACGACAAACTCAAAACTCAACACTAAAACTTCAAAACTGTATCCCCCCGGCTGCAGAATCGCCAACTCCAATCCACAAATCAAGTCGACTCCGGCAGAAACAGGGCGCGGGACAGCTGCGCCCACTGGGGTTCCCAGTCGGCCAGCGGCGAGAACTCGAAGCCGCTGCGAAGAAAGCGGTGCAGACGCCCCTCCACCAGAGCCAAGAGCATCTGCGCTGTACCCTCGGCGCCGATCGGGCTGGAGATCCCTTCGCGCAGGCGCGCCTCCCGCAGCACTTGCCGGAGTTGGGTCTCAAAGCGGCCGAAAAATCGGTCCACTCGTCTCTGCAGCCGTTCATTCTCACCCACCAACACCTCGCCGAGCAGTACTCGGGTGATGCCGGGATTGCGCTCGGCGAAACCGAGCAACAAATATAGCAGTTTGCCACAGCGCACCCGCGCCTGCTGCTCCTCGGAGAAGATCTGGTTGATACGGGCGAATACGCTCTGTTCGGCAAATCCGATCAGGGTCTCGAACATCTGCGCCTTGCTGGCGAAATGGCGGTAAACGGTAGCCTGCGAGACCCCGGCGGCCCGGGCCAGAGCAGCGGTGGTGATACGGTGCCCTGGCTGGCGCTCCAATTCCCGAGCCAAGGCTTCGAGAATCACTTGCTTGCGCAAGGGACGGTCGGTCATTTGTCTCAGCGCCGCCGGATCAGGGTGCCAACCCCCTCATCGGTGAAAATCTCCAGCATCACCGCATGCTCGACCCGGCCGTCGATGATGTGGGTGCTGCCCACGCCCTGCTGCACCGCCTCCAGGGCGCAGCGAATCTTCGGTAGCATACCGCCGTGGATAGTTCCGTCCGCAATCAATCCGTCCACCCGTTCGGCCGACAGTCCAGTCAGCAGATTGCCGTCGGCATCCAGCAGGCCGGCGGTGTTGGTCAACAGGATCAGTTTTTCTGCACCCAACACCTCCGCCATCTTGCCCGCCACCAGGTCGGCGTTGATGTTGTAGGAGAAGCCGTCCTCTCCCACCCCGATGGGGGCGATCACCGGGATGAAGTTGCTATGCACCAGCATGTCCACCACGCGCACGTCGATGCTGTCCACCTCGCCCACATGGCCGAGATCGATGATCTCCGGCTCGTCCAACTCCTCGCTGTTATGGCTCAGAATGAACTTGCGCGCCCGAATCAGGTCGCCGTCCTTGCCGGTGAGTCCCACCGCCGAGCCGCCATGGCGATTAATTAGGTTGACGATCTGCTTGTTGACCAGGCCGCCCAGGACCATCTCCACCACATCCATGGTATCTTGGTCGGTGACCCGCATCCCCTGAACGAAATCGGTGGATTTCCCCAGGCGCCTGAGCAGATTACCGATCTGCGGCCCACCGCCGTGCACCACGACGGGATTGATGCCCACCAACTTGAGCAGCACCACATCGCGGGCGAACCCCCGCTGCAACTTCTCGTCCACCATGGCGTTACCGCCGTATTTGATTACCATGGTCTTGCCATGGAAACGCTGGATGTAAGGCAGCCCCTCGCCGAGCACGTGGGCGATCTGGTGCGCTTGTCGTTGGTTCAGACTCATCCTTCAAACCTCTAAAAATCTCTGGCCGGTCAACAGTTGACAGTCTTCGATGTACCTGCTTGTTCCCACGCACCGAGACTGTGCAAGTATTCGTGATTGACCTTGAATTTCGGCACCCGGTAGGCTGGGTTGAGCTTGTGAGGAGTGGTACAAGGACGTACCGCTTACGAAGCCGAGGATGCAAACCCAGCAACCAATGAGTTACGAAACCGCCATCGCTGGGTTTCGTTCCTCAACCCAGTCTACGAAAAATACTTTCGCAATCTCAGCGTACGGGAATGAGTAAATTCCCGCCCCCGGCAAGCAACTACGAAGATTTTTGCCGCGCTGCGACTAAAACAACCGGCGCGGGTCAGAACGGCGGCGACAGATCGGGGCTGACTGCGGCCAGCAGGGCGCGGTACAGCCCCTGAATCCGCTGCAAAGCCTGTTCGGAATCGGCTTCGAAGCGGAAGCACAGGGCAGGCTCGGTATTGGAGGCGCAGATCAGCCCCCAGCCGTCTTCAAACTCGGCGCGCAGTCCGTCGATGGTGGTCAGCTTAGCACCACCCAATAGCTCCACCCGTTTCTGCACCCGGTCCATCACCGCGTATTGCTCATCCTCCCCCACCGGCAGAAGCAGCTCCGGGGTGCCGATATACTCAGGGAGCTCGGCGAACACCTCGGCCGAGCTGCGCGGATCCAACGCCAGAATCTCCAGCAGCCGTGCACCGGCATACATGGCGTCGTCGAAACCATACCAGCGTTCGCGGAACATGATATGACCGCGCCACTCGCCGGCCAGCAGGGCGCCGGTCTCGTGCAACTTGGCCTGAAGCAGAACGTGGTCGGATTTCCACATTACCGGCCGTCCGCCGTTCTGCAGAACCTGACTGGCCAGGGCGCGGGAGCACATGACGTCGAATATCACGTCGCCTCCGGGATAGCGCAACAGGACATCTGCGGACAGCAGCATCAGTACCCGGTCCGGCCAGATAATCCGCCCGCGGGAATCCACTACCCCCAGACAGCCTCCTGCGTCGTCGAACGCCAGTCCGATGTCGGCCCGCTGTGCGGCCACCGACTCCTGCAACGCCTTGAGGTTTTCCGGCCGACTGGGGTCGGCCTCATGTCCCGGATGGGCGGCGTCAAGGTCGCAGAACAACTCCACCACCTCACAGCCCATGGTGCGAAACAGCTCCGGCGCCACCAGCGCGGCACAACCGCTGGCACAATCGATCACCACTTTTAACGGGCGGGCGATTCTCACGTCGTCGGCGATGCGCTCAATGTAATCCGGCACCAGGTCCTGCTCGCTCGCTGACCCGGAGCCTTCCAGCAGGTCACCGCGCTCCACCCGTTCCCGCAGGCCGAACAGCGCGGCACCGGCTAGAGTCTCACCGCCGATGACGACCTGCAGTCCGTTCCACTCCAGCGGGCTGCGACTGCCGGTGACCATCACCCCGCAATCACTACCGAGAAAATGGGTGGCGAAAGATAACACCGGTACCGGTACGATACCCAAATCGATGACATCCCGGCCGGTAGCGTTCAGGCCGCCGATCAGTGCCTCAACCAGCGCGCTGCCGGAGGCACGGGCATCGCGCGCCACGATCACCGACTGCTGCCCCTGCTCGTAGGCCTGGCTGCCGATGGCCCGGCCGATCTCTCCGACCACCTCGTCAGTGAGGGTATCGCCGACCACACCACGTATATCGTAAGATTGGAAGATGGTTTCCGGCAGTTCGGCGAAGACCAATTTCGCCGCCTCGGACTCGTCGCCACGCGGGACACTCTCGGCGACCGCTACCACGGCCTGCCCCGGCACCTCGGTCGGTCTGGGAGCACGCTCGCTCAGCGTCTTCAGACGCTGGACCAGCAGGTCCAGAGTGTAGCCGAAGTCCCGCACCCGCGGTTTCACGCGCCTGAAACCGCGCCCGCCCAGGGCATCGTCCGCCAAGCCGATCATCAGCGCCTGATCGGCATCCACAACCCTGCGCATACGCTTGTACTGCAGCCCCATCAGCAATCCACTCAATAGTGCCAACAGCACCACGACCCCCGCCCCTTGGATCAGCCGATCCGCGCTCACCAAATAGCCGGACCGGTACCAGTAGGCCAGCCGCACCAGGCTGCCGGATATCCGCCGCAGGCCTTCCGGATCCCCGGAAACCGGGGGCGCATCGGCACTGACGTACAGGGTGACATTGCTCCCCTCCACATCCTGCTGCAACTCGATGCGCCCCGATACAGGGGTCAATTCACTGAGCCATCTGCGCAGCGGTGCCGGGTCGAACGCCACATGCACCAGACCCAGCGACTCGCCCTCCGCACCTCGCACGGCGGTCACTCCCACCAGATGGGCCTTGGAGGTCTTGGCCCGGAATACCTCCAGGGGTGGCGGCCCGGCAGCTGCTTCGGCGGCCCGCAACATTGACAGAGAAGCGAAGCTCAACGGTGGATCCGACTCCAGGTCGGCCGCATCGTGCTCCGGGCTCAGTAGTCTTACCCGCAGGGCATCCGGAAGCAACTGCGCCAGGGTCCTCTCCCGGACCTCCCGCTCGGCGGCGCCACCGGTCTGGAACAGACGTACTAGATCCGGATCAGAACTCAAACTCCCAAGCATTCGGTGATACAGTCCCAGGGTCTGAGACAAGCGCTGCTCCAGGGCCTGGACCTGCAGATCCAACTGCAGCCGCTCCAACACCCTTTCCCGCTGCTGTTCCAGATACAGCAAGACCCCCACTCCCACCGCCATCAGCAAGGCAATACCGATGAACGAGGCAAGCCAGAAAGAGCTGAGGGTGTCCCCCCCGTGCAACAGCCGCTGGTTGACCGGCGGTTCAGCCTTGACCGGCGGCTCGGCCTTTTTTTTCCACTTCCAGAGTTCCATCAGGTATGTCCACACCAAGAGCGCTTGAGCGCACCAGATCGCTACAAATGAGTCAAATTTTCCAAGAAGATCTTTTCGAAAACTTGATTCGCTAATACATGCAAATGAACAATAAAACAGATGATTCGTGACAAGATTCAGTAGAACCTTGACAGCATCTCAATGCCTCCCGGAGTGGCCGAAACCACCGGCGCCTCGATGGCTTGCGTCGAACTCGTCCACCCGCTCGAACTGCGCCCGCACCACGGGCACCAGGAGCAGTTGGGCGATGCGCTCTCCCACCTCGATACGGAAGCGTTCCCGCCCTCGGTTCCAGCAGGAGACGAACAACTGGCCCTGGTAGTCGGAGTCGATCAACCCCACCAGATTGCCCAGCACGATGCCGCTCTTATGCCCTAGTCCCGAGCGCGGCAGGATCAGAGCAGCCAGCTGCGGATCCTCAATGTGGACGGCCATCCCGGTCGGAAGCAGCTCGGTCTCTCCAGGGGCTAGTTCCAGGGGTACCTCCAGCATGGCCCGCAGGTCCATAGCGGCGGAGCCGTGGGTGGCGTAGTCCGGTAGGGGAAACTCCTCACCCAGTCGCTCATCCAGTATTTTTAGTTGTATTTTTCTCATGATATCGCTCTGCGATCATCTCCGCGAGATACCGTGCCAGATCGCGTTTCGGCATCATCGGCAGCTCCTTGCGCCCACCCGACCAGAGTAGGGTCAGGGCGTTCTCGGTGCTCTCAAACCCACCCTGCGGGCCGCCCACCCGGTTGGCGGCAATCATGTCCAGCCCCTTGTTCCGCAGCTTCTGCGCGGCATACTCCTCCACTTGCCGGGTCTCCGCCGCGAACCCCAGCGTAAAAGGCCCGCCCGGCAACGCCGCAACCTGGGCCAGGATATCCGGATTCTTGACCAGACGCAGGGTGAGAACATCCTGATCCTTCTTTATCTTCTCTCCAGCGGGGGCCGCGGCTCGATAATCCGCCACCGCAGCACAGGCCACGAAGATGTGGCTGGCGCCGACCTGCACCATCACCTCACGTTCCATCTCCAAGGCACTCTCCACCAGAACCCGCTCAGCACCCGGCGGCATCGGCAGATCTACCGGGCCGCTCACCAGGCAGACCCGGGCGCCCAGTCCCATCAGGGCCTCTGCCAAGGCATAACCCATGCGCCCGGAGCTACGATTGGAGAGGTAACGCACCGGGTCCAGCGGCTCCCGGGTAGGTCCGGCGGTGAGCAGCACCGTCAGCCCTTGCAGCGGACCTGAGCGCTCCAACCTCTCACCTATGGCGACCACAATCGCCTCCGGCTCCAACATACGCCCGGGGCCGGTCTCCCCACAGGCCTGTTCGCCCTCGCCCGGGCCCAAGAATCGCACCCCCCGACCGCGCAAGATCTCGGCATTGGCCTGGGTGGCAGGGTTGCTCCACATACCCCGATTCATGGCCGGGGCCAGCAGAATCGGTGCAGCAGTGGCAAGACACAGGGTGCTGAGCAGATCGTTTGCCAATCCGTGGGCCAGTCGCGCCATAAAATCCGCGCTGGCCGGCGCCACCAACACCCGGTCTGCCCAACGGGCCAGCTCGATGTGATCCATGCCCGCCTCGGCATCCGGGTCTAGCAACCCCCAGCGCACCGGGTTGCCGGAGAGCGCCTGCAGGGTCAGGGGTGCGATGAAGGCCCGGGCCGCGTCGGTCATCACCACCCGTACTTGGACCCCGGCGTCCCGCAGCCGACGCACCAGCACCGCGGCCTTGTAGGCGGCAATGCCCCCGGTCACCCCGAGCAGTATCTTCTCCCCATCCAGACTGGACATTCCCGGATATCCTTGTAAAAAAACTGATTGCTCCAGAGACTCAGCTATTCACGCGAGGGCAGGCCCAACCGCTAAGCCATAAACTAATAAATTTGCATTTCGACGCTCGCGTTCCTCCTGCTTTTTATTGAAGGCTACGCGCACACCGCACACTTTCAATACATAATTCAACATTCAACATTCAAAGTTCACAGTTTTACAAGGTTACCCGATTGGCCGGTACTGAAAAAGCCCGGTGCAGAATTCACTTCGGATATACTCGAAAAAACTGCAACCGACCGAACGGAAAAAACATGACAGCAAGCAGAACAGCGGTTTTCATCCCCATCCGCGACTGGCCGGCCGATGAACGGCCGCGGGAGAAACTGCTGAAAAAGGGCGCCGACGCATTGACTGAGGCGGAACTGCTGGCCATCTTCCTGCGTACTGGGGTTGCCGGCAAGAGCGCAGTGGACCTAGCCCGGGAGCTGCTGGTTGAGTTCCAGGGTCTGCGCGGGTTGATGGGGGCATCCCAAGACCGCTTCTGCGCCGGCAAGGGGCTGGGCGAGGCCAAATACGCCCAGCTCCAGGCGGTATTGGAGATGAGCCGCCGCTATCTGCGCGAATCCCTGGAGCGGCGCGACGCCCTGGCCAGCCCAGAGGAGACGCGCCAGTATCTCAAGGCTCAACTCTACAGCTACCCCTACGAGGTCTTCGCCTGTCTGTTTCTGGACAACCGCCATCGGGTGATCAAGTTCGAGGTGTTGTTCCGGGGCACCATCGACTGCTCCAGCGTCCACCCCCGGGAAGTGGTTCGCCGCGCCCTGCAGCACAACGCCGCCGCCATCATCCTGGCCCACAACCACCCTTCGGGGGTCTCCGAGCCCAGCCAGGCCGACCGCCACATCACCCGACGTCTGCAGGATGCCCTGGCCCTGATGGATATAAGGCTGCTAGATCACTTCATCATCGGCGATGGTACCCCGCGCTCGTTTGCGGAGATGGGGTTGTTGTAAGGCACGAGGTAGCCGTTGGTGGTAGCTGAACAATAGAGGATCCTGAGTGGTTTTGAGTTTTGAGTGTTGGGTTTGACGTGTACGCTTTGCGCGCGGCTGAAAAAATCTGTGAGCAAAGCGAGCTCCGGTATTTCAAAACTAAAAACTCACAACTCAAAACTTCGCCCCGTCATGGCGGCAGAACCGTCAACGCGGGTCCATAGGTTCAGACATATGTGAACGGGTACCCGTTTTTTTATAGCTGGCTGTTCTTCTCTTCACTTCCGATCGTATGTGGAAGCCAACAATTCCCGCAGCATCCCCTCCAAGCGCCCGGTCTGTTTCTCCAGTCGCAGGTGCCGGGCGGCCATGATGCAACGCAGTTCTTCCAGTGCTTGTTCGAAGTGTTCATTGACGACCAGATAATCGTATTCCGGATAATGAGACATCTCGTCTGCCGCGGCGCGCATGCGCCGTTCAATCACCGCTTCACTGTCCTGGCCCCGCCTCATCAGGCGCTCTCGCAGGGCCGATACGGAGGGCGGTAGGATGAAGATGGAACAGGCGTCGGGAAAACGCCGTCGCACCTGCTGGGCGCCTTGCCAGTCGATCTCCAGTACTAGATCGTCACCGGCCTCCAATGGGCCACGGACCGCACTCTCCGAGGTCCCGTAAAAGCGGTCGAACACCTGGGCATACTCCAGTAAGGCCGCCTCCTCCACCAGGCGCTCGAAGGCCTCGGGGTTTACGAAATGGTAGTGCTCCCCATCCCGCTCCCCCGGCCGCCGGGGACGGGTAGTATGGGATACCGCCACCCGCAACCCGTGCTCACGCTGCAGCAAGGCGCTCAGTAGACTGCTCTTGCCTGCTCCGGAGGGAGCGGAGACGACGAATAGGTTGCCGGTGGATTTGCTCATAATCGTTTTTGATTCCTCCCAAGTTTCAGCCAGCCTGAGTAAGATGTTGCAAAAAAACAAGCCTTTTCAATCTTACTCGATATTCTGAATCTGCTCCCGCATCTGCTCGATCAGTACCTTCATCTCCACCGCATGACGGGTGATCTCCACATCGCTGGTCTTGGACGTGAGGGTGTTGGTCTCTCGGTTGAGCTCCTGCATCAGGAAGTCCAGCCGGCGGCCCACGGCGCCACCCTGTTCCAGCACGCGCGTCACCTCGTCCAGATGGGTAGCCAGGCGATCCATCTCCTCATCCACATCCAGCCGTCGCGCGAACAGGACCATCTCCTGCTCCAGGCGGTTGGCGTCCAGCTGCTCCATCACCTCCTGCAGCCGTGCCGCCAGGCGAGCGCGGATCTCTTCCAGCACCTGAGGCATGCGCTTCTGCACTTCCCTGGTGTGTACGTGCATGGCCCGGCAGCGCTGCCGCACCAGTTCCGCCAGCTGTTCCCCTTCGCGCCCGCGGGTAGCCACCAAGCCATCGAGGGTCCTCTGCAACAGCTCCGCCGCTCGCGACTGGGCCGGTGTGAGATCGACTGCCCGCTGTTCCAGCACACCGGGCCAGCTCAGCAGCTCCATCACAGTCGGTGCAGCCGGGCGGTCCAGTAGTGCGCCCAACTCCTCCGCAGCTGCTTTCAGACCCTGCACCAGGGGGCGGTTGATGCTGGGTGCCCCACCCTGCACCTGGCCAGGACGGTAACGCAAAGTGCAATCAAGCTTTCCGCGCTTGAGCCGCTGCCCAATCTGCTCGCGCACCAGCGGCTCCAGGCCGAGCAGATTCTCGGGCAGGCGCACGAAAATCTCCAGATAGCGGTGGTTGACCGAACGGATCTCCCACACCAACTCTCCCTCATCACCTCGGAACAATTCTTGCGCGAAGGCGGTCATGCTGTTGATCATTGGCATACTCTCTATTGAGGATGGTATATAAGGGCCGCGAAAAAAATAATCCATGCCTATCCGGTTGGCCCCTAAGAACCCGCCCGTGCGGGTTCATGGTGCTCGGCCGCCTGGGTTCTGCCACTCTCCGCCATACAGATGGGCCTCAAATCCGACCGCGCAATGTGCGCGACGACCTCGGAAGGTATGACGACACAGTCCTTAGGGGTTAACCGGATAGGCATGAAACAATCATCTCATCTTGCTGGTCTTTTGGCCCAGGTTGTTCGGCACATCCATGCGCCTCATCCCTGCGGGGCTGGCGCGAAAAATCTGTTCCAGACAGATTTTTCTGGGTTGCTGAAAGGGTTACATAGAACGACTATGCGTCCCTTGCCGCGCCTTGAATCTGGACCATCCCGGTGCTGCACCCCTGCGCTGCGCCCCTGCGCTGCGCAATCCTGCTTCGCTTGGGTACCAGCCCAAGCCTTCCATGGCTTGAGCGTTCGCTACTCGATCGCAGCTCACCC
>RCNG010000340.1_pt1 | contig 20793 bp, 17 predicted proteins | sample 2041371 | NCBI WGS metagenome assembly RCNG01 (sample SAMN09708227, study PRJNA481090) | Marine sediment metagenome, whole genome shotgun sequencing project. | biome: marine sediment; feature: ocean; material: sediment; isolation source: Sewage treatment plant 1 marine sediment (STP1) ... | reverse complement strand
GTCGATGCCCGATTGGGAGTGCAGCATGCAGCGACCGCCGTTGCCTTCGCAGTACGGCATCGGGCGTTCGGCTACCTGATCCGCAACGGCGCGCACGATCCGGTAGGACAACTCGTTGGCGTCGTCGTCGTGGCCGTACCGGCCTGGCTTTCCTGCGTTGTCCATGAGGACGTCGACGCACTCGGCCAGCCCGAACACGCCGTACATGGCGGAGAACCGGTCGAGGGAGATGAGGCCCTCTCTGGCCAGGAAGTCATGCTCGAAGAACTTCGCATCTTCGACCAGATAGCGGACGCGCGCCTCGATCAATTCGGCATTCAATTCAACGTAACGCGGCAGCGTCTCTTCGAAGAATGTCTCGGTGTCGCCGTTGTGCACGAGCGCCACCTCTTTGAGGTTCAACCGATTCAGCGTGTGCGAGCCGCCGCCGATTCTCAGCGAGTTGTAGCAACTCACCGAGGCGTAGGCGTCGTCGCCGAAGTCGCGCATCATCATCGGGTGGTTGACAAAGTGGGGTTTAGCGGTCTCGAAGACCGTCTCGACAGCATCGCGGATCAGGTCGTCGGGTGTGATGTCCGGGTCGACTTTGAACGTGAGGTTCGGAACGACCTGGAGCAGTTCCCGCTCGATCCGGAAGACCATCCGGATGATGCGTCCGTCCTCCGGCCCAAGGTCCATGTGAACGAAACCATCGGGGAGCATCCGATCCATGGCAATCCAGAACCGTTTGAGCGACTGGTAGAGGTGTTCATCGGACACGCCATCGATGAACGATGCGAGGTCCTTGTCGAGATCACCGACGTACACGGGATAGCCCGTAATCGACGGGACCTGCGTGTACATGATGAGGAGGAAGTTCAGTGCATCGTCGAGCGTCTCGGGCGGGTCCAGTTCGAGGAACTCCGAGCCGTTGCGCAACGCCTTGGCGTAATCCGGGAGGATGTAGCGGCCGCGGTAGGGGGCATGGCCCTCGTACATGTCGCAGATGATCCGCTTGTTGAGCGCGTCGACCGCGTCCGGCGATAGCGTCGGATAGTCGAGGGCCTCCTCGGCCAGGCCGGCGAGATAGTGTCGTCGTTGGTGGAACGAGAGGTGCGGGTCATTGACGATTGCCCGCGCTCGAACCTGGAACTCTTCGATGTTCATGCCGTCTCCTGTGTTGCCCCCATTGTGGTGGATGGGAGTGACATAGTCCAGCGCGGAGACAAAGACTCCAGTCGTCAGTCTTCAGTCGCCAGGAAAGCCTCGCACACGCTCGGCGTTCGATCGCTGCGAGCTGATGCCTGACGACTGGAGACTGACGACTGACGGCTGGCAACCCTTCCCTACCATTTCCGTCATGACCGCTTCCACCCAACGCGAGGTTGCTTCCCCTCGGTTTGGGGACGTTGTTTCGGGCGGGATTCGGCTGATTCGGCAGTTCGTGCGGTGGCACCCATGGTCGTTCACGCTTGCTGTGCTCGGTGCCGTCTTGTTCGTCTCCGCGATCGTTGCATCGGCGGTGGTGGTCGGGAAGATCACCGACCTCGTGATCATCCCGGTTCTCGACGGTGGCGAGGAAATCGGAAACCGGGTGGCGCTTGCGGTGGCCGCCGTGATGGCCGTCGCTCTGTGGAAGGCCATAGGAATCACGCTGCGACGGACGGCTGCGAGCGCCTTGCAGTTTCGGACTAGGGCGGACGCCCGCGAGAAGCTGATCGCCCACCAGTTGCGGTTGCAACTGGCCTGGCACGACCGGCGCTCCACGGGTGACTTGCTGTCGGTCAGCGAAGTCGATACGCAGACCGGCACGTTCGTTCTCGCCCCTCTGCCCTACGCGACCGGCGCCTCGCTTCTGCTCATCGGGACGATCATTCTGGTCTTCGCCACCCATTGGATCCTCGGCGTCATCGCGCTCATCGGACTGTCGATCCTCGTCGTGATCGACATCCAGGGGGCGTTCTCACTGTTCACCGACTTCGAGAGAGCGCAGTACGAACGCGGAACGGTGAGCGAGATCGCTCACGAGAGCATTGACGGCGCTCTCACCGTCAAGGCGCTCGGTCGCGAGGCCGAAGAGGTTGATCGCTTCCGGGCGGCCTCCGAGGTCCTACAGACGAGGCTCATCGACATCGGTGTCCGGTTCGCCAACTTCCGGGCAATTGTCGAGTCGATTCCCGCTGCGCTCAACATCATGATTCTCGTTGCCGGAGCGATGCTCGTGGCCGACGCGGCAATGACCGCCGGACAATTGGTGTCCGTCACCTACCTCATCACACTGATGGCATTCCCGCTCCAGCTCATCGGATTCGTCATCTTCGAGATGGCGCACAGCCAAGCCGCATGGACCCGGGTCCAAGAGATCCTCGATTCCGACGAACTCATCGATCACGGAGCGCTTGCCGCCCGGCCGGTCCCGGACGGCGCGGAGCTCGAGTCGCGAGCCGTGCAGTTCGCGTACGGCGATGGCGAGCCCGTGCTCAGCGATGTGCAGTTCGAGATACCCGCCGGGCGCACCGTGGCGGTGGTCGGCCCAACTGCCTCGGGCAAGTCGACGCTGACGATGCTGCTCGCCCGTCTGTGGGATCCGATCGATGGTGCCATTCGCATCGACGGTCGCGACCTTCGCGAGTTCGCTCGATCCGAGCTTGCGCTCGAGGTGGCCTACGTGTCGCAGGAGTCGTTCCTGTTCGACGACTCGGTGTGGGGCAACGTGACGTTGGGATCGGACGTTCCGGAGGAAGACGTCCAGCGGGCCATGCGCCTGGCTGGCGTGGAGCGGTTCATCACCGAGCTGCCAAGCGGCTACGACACGCAGATTGGGGAGCGTGGCACGGCGTTGAGCGGTGGGCAGCGCCAGCGAGTCGCCCTTGCCAGGGCGCTCGTTCGGCGGCCTCGCGTGCTGGTGCTCGACGATGCAACCTCGGCCGTGGACCCGTCGGTCGAGACTGAGATTCTCCGTGGCCTTCGGGGTGCAGAGCTTCCGTCGACGGTGGTGATCGTTGCCTACCGCCGGTCTTCGATCATTCTCACCGACGAGATCGTTTTCATGGACGAAGGCCGGGTCGTGGCCCACGGAAGCCACGACGAACTCCTCGCGACCCAACCCGGCTACGAGCGGCTCCTGCGTGCCTACGAGGAGGACGCCGCACGTCGAGCCGAGGACGACGCGTCATGAGCGAATCCACCGGAAACGTCCTGCGGCGCGCCTTTCGAATTGCTCCTGCTCTCTCCAAGGGCCTCGGGCTGACGCTGGTGCTTGCGGTTGTCGGCACCGCGCTGCAGCTCGTCGTTCCGATCACGATCCAGCGAATCGTCGACTCGGTGTTGCTCTCGAGCGAAATCGACGCGTCCGAGGTGATCGCTGCGGGCGTCTTCGCGTTGGTCGCGATCGTCCTTGCCATGTGGGCGCGGCGCACATCGCTTGCGCGGTTGGCTCGCTCGTCCGTTACGGGACTGACCGACCTGCGGGTCACCACGTTTGCCTATCTCCACAAGCTGTCAATGCTCCATGTGCAGGCCGAACGACGCGGCGCCCTCGTCAGCCGTGTCACGTCCGACATCGAGACCATGCAGCAGTTCATGGAGTGGGGCGGCGTCGGCATGATCCTCGGCGCCGCTCAGATCGCGCTCGCGGTGACGGTGATGCTCATCTACGAGTGGCGTCTCGCCCTGATGATCACCGTCGGCGTGCTCGTCTATTCGCTGATGCTGAGCTGGTTCCAGCGCATTCTCCGCCGGGCTCACGACCGTGTGCGCGAGCGGGTTGCCGACTCGCTCTCTGTGATCGGCGAGGCCACCGCGGGGCTGCCGACGGTGCGAGCCTTCGGGATGGAATCCGCGGTCATGGGAAAGGTCAGCACTGCGCTCGATCGCCAGTATCGGGCTGAATACGGGGCAGGCGCACTCGCCGCAGGGCTGTTCTCTTCTGCTGAGCTCTTTGCCGGAGTCATCACCGCATCGGTCGTCGCGGTGGGCGTGGTGTTTGGCACGTCCTGGGGTCTGAGCGCAGGAACGCTCGTTGCGTTCCTGTTCCTCGTAACGCTGCTGGTCGAACCGGTTCAGATGCTCGTGGAGACCATCAACCAGGCCCAATCCGCCGGCGCGGGCCTCCGGAAGGTGCTCGATCTGCTCGACACGCCGATCGACGTGGCAGACCCGATCAACGGGAGCAACCTGCCGGACCGGCCGCTCGACATTCGATTCGACGCCGTGCGCTTCCGGTATCCAACGGGCAACGATGTGCTGACCGATGTCACCGTCGGGATCGATGCCGGCGAGCGCGCCGCCGTCGTCGGAGAGACCGGCTCGGGGAAGACGACCTTCGCCAAACTCGCCACACGACTGCTCGATCCGGCGGACGGGTCGATTGCGATAGCCGACGTGCCGCTCGACCATGTTCGTTTCGACTCGCTTCGGTCTCGCGTCTCCTATGTGCCGCAGGAGGGATTCCTGTTCGACGGAACGGTGGCCGACAACATCCGCTACGGCAGGCCGGGTGTCGGCGATGATGGCATCCGAAAGGCCATTGCGGATCTAGGCCTCCTCGAGTGGGTCGAGGCGCTCCCTGGCGGAATCCATGCCAACGTGGGCGAGCGCGGCAGCAACCTCTCGGCAGGCGAACGCCAGCTCGTGGCCATCATCCGCGCCTGGATCGCGAACCCCGATCTGCTGGTCCTCGACGAGGCCACGTCGGCCGTGGATCCGGCGCTCGAGGTCCAGATCCGGCGTGCCATCGAACGGCTGACTTCCGGACGGACCTCAATCACGGTGGCGCACCGCCTGTCGACGGCGGAAGCGGCGGACACGGTGCTGGTATTCGACGCGGGCCGTTTGGTGGAACGGGGAAGCCACGGCGAGCTCGTGGCGGGCGGCGGCGTGTACGCGGCCCTGCACCGTGATTGGGAGGGAGCGGTGGCGGAGTAGCAGTGCCAGTCGTCAGTCGTCAGTCGTCAGTCGCCAGCTACTCGTCGTCGTGGTCGTCGCTTTCCTCGTCTCGGTCGCTCTCTTCGATCTCTGGGACGAAGCGGCCGTCCTTGAATTCGCCGGAGAACTTCGATTCGTGGTCGGTGCTCTTGAACTCGACTTCGACCTTCTCCGGACCGTCGTGCTCGACCTCCATGTTGAATCCGGCCTTCGGCGACGCCCCGGCGAGGACTGCTGCCGACGCACCGATCTCCACGGTGACGGAGCCACCGACGAGGTCGTACGACCGGATCTGGTTCGATGGCGGCGTGGTGGTCGTGGTGGTCGTAGTTGTCGGCCGTGGTTCCGCGGGGCTCGTCGTCGTGACCGTCGGTGCGGTCGTGGTCGGCTCAGCGGTGGTCGTGGTGTTGGCGGCGGTCGTCGCGGTGGTAGGCGCGGTGGTCGTTGTCGTGTCGGCGGCTGGCGGGGGTGCCGTGATCGTGGGGGCGCCTGCGATGATGGTCGTTGTCGGGGCCATCACCGTCGGCGCATCGGTGACCTGATTGCGCACACTTCCGACGGCGGCCGCGGCAACGAACACGGCAGTGGCCGTCACTGCAAGCCAAATCAGGGCGTAGGTCATGCGTCGCACGCCTCCATGATGACGCACCCGGGGACTTCCTCGGTTAAGGGCCGGCTAACAGCGGGTCAAATCCGAGAGGAACGCCGGCTAGCGGGAGGCCGCGTCGGTATCGTGGCGCTGTGCCAGCCATCTTGATCATCGAGGACGATCAGCGCATTCGACAATCGCTGTCGAGCCGACTCGCGGAGCGGGGCCATCAAGTCGATGCCGTCGGCACCGCCATGTCCGGCATCGAAGCAGCGGTATCGGGAGCATTCGATGTGGTCGTGCTCGATCTCGGCCTTCCTGATCTCGACGGGGCGGAAGCCCTCCGGATGATCCGTTCGGTCACAGACGTTCCGGTGGTCATTGCGACCGCCCGCGACGACGAGACCGAAATCGTCCGGCTGCTGGACGCTGGTGCCGACGACTATGTGGTGAAGCCCTACTCCGCGGAGCACCTCGAAGCCCGCGTGCGGGCGGTACTCCGCCGGTCGGGCCCGGACCCGGCGCAGCGGACGCTCGTCGTCGGCGACTTGACCATCGATCTCGATGCTCAGGAGGCCCGGTTCGAGGACCAGCCGCTCGAACTCACCGCTCGAGAGTTTGAATTGTTGGCCTATCTCGCCGAGCGTCCCGGCAGCATGGTGAGCAAGCGCCAACTGCTCGCCGAGGTGTGGCACCAGCCCTACGGAGGGGCCGACAAGACCGTCGACGTACACCTTTCGTGGCTCCGCAAGAAGCTCGGTGAGACCGCAGCCGAGCCGAAATACATCCACACCCGCAGAGGCGTCGGCGTACGCCTCGTCGATCCCGGATCGTGAGGCGAAGCCTCATCCTCGTCACGGCCGGGGTCACGTCGATGGTGGTAATCGCGTTCCTCGTCCCACTGGGGATCATGGTGAGCGCGCTTGCGTTCGATCGTGCCGTCACGGGCGCCGAGCGAGACGCCGAGAGCGTCGCCAGATTGGTAGCAGTGATCGGGCCAGCCACATCGAATGATGCTGTGGTGGGGGCGATCGGTGAATCTCGGCTCACCGAACTCGGAGCCTCGTTGATCTTTTTCGATGGAACGGTCGCCGGGCTTGACGTTCCGCCGGGTGAGGATCTCGACGCCGCACGGTCTGGGACCGCGTTCCGCTCTGCCGTGCCCGAAGGTGAGGCCGTCTACGTTCCGGTCGCCGGGGCGTCCGGCGAGGTCACGGTCGTTCGCGTGGTGGCGCCTTCGGACGTCCTGATGCGCGGTGTTCGGCGGTCGTGGCTCATCCTTGCCGGGCTTGGCATCGTGCTGGTTGGGTTGTCCGTGCTCGCGGCCGATCGCTTCGGACGATCAATCGTGCGTCCAGTTCGCGAACTCTCCGACGCCGCAGCCCGGCTCAAAGCGGGGGACTTCAGTGCCCGTGTCGTTCCCGGGGGTCCACCGGAGATCGAGGAGGTCGGTGCTGAGTTCAACCTCCTCGCGGAGCAGGTCGAGCACCTCTTACGAGAAGAACGTGAGACGGCGGCGGATCTTGCGCACCGGCTCAGAACGCCGCTCACGGCGGCCAAGCTCGATGCCGAGGCACTCCCTCCGGGGCGTGCCACCGATCGGATCGTCGATGATCTCGATGATCTCGAACGCACGGCGAACTTCATCATTGGAGAGGGACGCCGACCAGTGCGCACTGAGATTGATCCCGGGTGCGATCTTGTCGAGGTCGTCGGGGACCGGGCTCGCTACTGGTCGGCGTTGAGTGATGAACAAGGGCGCTCGTTCTCGGTATCCGTCGGTGTCGAGGGCGCTCGAGTGAGTGTTCCCAAGGTCGACGCTGAGGCGATGATCGACGCGATGTTGGAGAATGTGTTCGCCCACACCGAGGAACAGGCACCGCTTGCCATCAGGCTCCGCTCAAGTGACGGCGGAGCCTTCCTGCTCGAGGTCGAGGACGGAGGCATCGGAATCGATCAGCCCGATGCCCTTGAGCGAGGCGCGTCAACGGTCGACTCGACGGGGCTCGGGCTCGACATCGTGCGCCGCATCGCAGAGGCCTCGGGAGGGACACTCGTCCTCGCGAGCCCGGGCGAGCTTGGGGGAGCGAGAGTGGTAGTGGAGTTGCCGAGGTCGGGCCGGACCCAGTAGCTACCAGCGGGACAGAAATCGTCAGCCGCCAGTCGCCAGACGGAGCAACGGACGCCATCTGGCGAAGCCTCTTGGCTCTTGCTACTTGTCCTGAAAAAGCAGAACCCCCGCCGAAGCGGGGGCTCTCTGAACCTCGTGAGGTGGACCGATGCGGTCTTGGTTGGATCATCCCGCATGGGTACTACTTACCCCGCCGGCCGTCCCACCGGTTCCTTCTCTATATCGGCGGTTCGGCCGATTTCTTTGAGCAATTCTCTGCGTGCCCGGAGATTTGGGTCGAGCGACCCATGTCGGCACAATGGTGGCGACGGAGGCACTTGATGCTCCAACTCGTCGATCTCAAGAAACGCTTCGGTGATGTCGTGGCGCTCGATGGCGCCGGGTTCACCGTTGAACGTGGGCGCATCCTTGGATTCCTTGGACCGAATGGCGCGGGAAAGACCACCGCGATGCGGGCGGTTCTCGGCCTGGTGCGGCCCGATTCCGGGCACGTGTTGTGGAACGGCGGTGCAGCGGGGCCCTCTCAGCGGCTCCGGTTCGGGTACATGCCCGAGGAGCGTGGCCTCTACCCGAAGATGAAGATCAGGGATCAGTTGATCCATTTCTCCCGGTTGTCGGGGCTGAGCAAGCAAGCCGCAGGCGAAGCCGTCGACCACTGGCTTGGCGTACTCGGTCTCGCCGACCGTGAATCCGCCAAGCTCGAGGACCTTTCGCACGGAAACCAGCAGCGTGTGCAGTTGGCGGCAGCGCTCGCCCCCAACCCGGAGCTGCTGATTCTCGACGAACCGTTCGCTGGGCTGGATCCGATTGGCGTTTCCTCGTTGACCGGAACCCTGCGAGAGCTGGCATCGGGCGGGGCAACGATCGTGTTCTCGAGTCACCAACTCGACCTGGTCGAGGACGTCTGTGAGGACGTCGCAATCATCAACGAGGGCCGCGTCGTGCTCTCGGGATCACTCGAAGAGATCAGGAACCGATCAACGAAGCGGAGATTGACCATCGACGTCGACGGTCAGCCGTGGATCCCCCCGGGGGCCGGCACCACGGTGGTTGACGCTCAGGGACGATCGCACAGCATCGTCGACGGTGACGCGCCGATCGGCGACCTCCTCGCGGCGGCAAGCGCATCGGGCACGGTCAACACCTTCATGTTCGAACCGCCGCGGCTCACCGACCTCTTCCGTGAGGCGGTGGAGTCATGAACCAATGGCGCCAGGTTGCCCTGTTGGCGAAACGCGAGTTCACCACCCGGGCGGCGAGCAAGACGTTCCTGATCACGATGAGTCTGCTCGTGGTGGTGATTCTGGCGGTCGGGCCGATTGTGAATCTGCTCGAGGGCGATGAGACCGAGGCCACGAAGATCGGCATCGCCGGGACCGAGCCGCCGGGCATCGACCAGGCGCTGGCCTACCAGGCGGCGCTGCTCGAGATCGATATCGAGATCCGGCGTTTCCCGGACGCGTCCGCCGGCGAAGAAGCGGTCACTGACGGTGAGGTGGCGGTGGTGCTCGTCGACGGGAGCGAGATCGTGTTCCACACCGACGTGTCCGCGCGGCTCTCCGCGCTCGTCGGTGGAGCGCTGACGACCGCGGTCAAGTCGTCGACGCTCTCGAACCTGGGGCTCTCGGACGCGGAGATCTCGGCGGTCGTCGAACCGGTGCCGTTCGAGGTCAGCACGCTCGAAGAGGACGATCCCGAGGAGGACGCCAAGCGTGTTGGTGCGTTCGTCGGAACCATCGCCCTCTACATCTCGATCCTCATGTTCGGGCAGTTCGTGGCGATGGGAACGGTCGAAGAGAAACAGAATCGCGTGGTCGAGATCGTCCTCGCCCGGGTTCGACCCTGGCAGATCCTCGTGGGCAAAGTCGTCGGGATCGGTGCGCTCGGACTCCTGCAGCTTCTGCTCTTGGCCGGGGCGGCCTATCTCTCGGCGCAGTTGGCCGACCTCGGCGACATCGACCTTGCGGCGATTGGGATTCCGATCATCGCCGGCGTCATCTTCTGGTTCATCCTCGGCTACGCGTTCTATGCCTTCCTCTATGCCACCGTCGGCTCGACGGTGTCGCGCCAGGAAGACCTCCAGGGAGCCATGATGCTCCCGATCGCCCTGATCCTTCCCGGCTATTTCATCGCGCTCATCGGCGCCGAGAACCCCGACGGCCTCGTTCCGACGATCGCATCAATGCTGCCTCCGTGGGCGCCGTTCGTGATGCCGATGCGGATCGCCAGCGGAGTTGCGCTTCCCTGGGAGATCGGTGTCGCTGTGATCGGAATGGTGGTGGCCGTAATGGCACTCCTGTGGATCGGCTCGCGGGTCTACGCCGGGGCCCTTCTCCGTTCCGGCGGGAAGGTGAAGTTGCGCGACGCCTGGAAGGCAGCGGCCGACTGATTGCTCGCCCGACGGGTAATCGATTGGCCGATCCGGGGCAGGCGTGCGATTACTCGATCAACCACTGGATTGAGCGCGTCACGATGCCCGGCTTCTCGAGCGTCGGTGTGTGAACCAGCAGGGCCGGACAGTCAACCGATTCGGCAATGGTGTCGGCGAGGTCCGTCACGACGTGGAACCGGTGCGTCGGTGCCCCGAGAATCACGAGGTTCGCTCCACGCGACAGGCCGGTGAGCGTCTCGACGAGATGCTCCGTTGGTTGGACACGGTCGTCCCACGGCACCGTGAGCGCTTCTCCGAGCTCCTCGTGGTAGCGACGAAGAGATTCGGCCTGGGCCTGTGGAGCATCGATCGGCATCAGGTGGACGAAACGGATTGAGGCGTGCTCGTGGCGTGCGATGTGGTCCGCCATTTCAATCTTGACGGGGTCGTAGGGCCCCCCGGTTCCGAGGATCGCTATTCGGTCGATGTTGTCGACCTCTCGGTTGCGGAGGAACACCGAATCGCAAGTGAGGTGCTCGCGCAACCACCGCAGGTCACGATTGACGTGGCGCGTTGCCCGCAACTCCTGGGGAAGGTCGGCGATGAAGAGATCGACGCCTTCGCGTTCGACGAACGCGTGGACCATGCCGCGGCGGTCCTCATCGGTGTACTGCTCGGTCGTGACCTCGATGCCAAGCATCCGTGCCCGGGTTCGATCCTCGTCGGTGGGGATCATCCGCCGAGTTCTGGCGTCGAAGTTGATGACGTGGATATGGCCGCCGGGAGATGCGGCAAGACGCAGTGCCAAGCGGAAGAGCGTGTGTTGACGGCTGGGACGAGTCGGCCGCCGCACGAGTACGAGGATGTGCTTGCGCCCGCCTGTCGCGACGGCCGCCGCCGTGGACTGCACCAGACGGGCATTCTCACGAATTCGGAGAGCGTCGCGTGTTGCCGAGTCCTTCGGTGCTCGCGAACCGCCGAACACGCGGTACCAGATGATCCCGACGACAACGAAGAGGCTGGCGCCGACGAGCGGAAGCGTGCCCATCTGGGTGAGGAGCAGGAGGGCAGCGACGATCCCGAAGATCTGTGGAGCCGGATATAGCGGCGATTTGAATTCGGGCCGGTACCAGTCGGCGTGGCTCTCGCGAAAGGCGATCACGGCGAGGTTCACGAGAGCGAACACCAGCAATTGGAATGCGGAGGCGAGCTTGGCGAGCTCGAGCAGCGGCACGAACAGGACGAGCAGAACAAGCACGACGCCCGTGACAGCGATACCGGCGACCGGTGCACCCGACCGCTTGCCAATGCGCGTGAGGAACGCAGGTGCGAGCGAATTGCGCGCCATTGCGAAGGGGTAGCGCGCCGAGGCAATCATGCCCGCATTCGCCATGGAGAGAAGGGCGAGGACCGCTGCCCCCGCCACGATGTACGTCCCCGCCGAACCGAGGAACTGCTCGGCCGCCGTGAGCACGGGGGTTTCGGTATTGGCCAGCTCCGCGGCGGGCGTCACTCCGACCATCACAGCCACGACGGCCGGATAAAGGAGCATGGCGATGCCCACCGAGGTGAGGATGCTCCTCGGAATGTTGCGGCCGGGATTCTTGACCTCCTCAGCGACACTCGCAACCTTGGTGACGCCGATATACGAGACGAACACCACGGCGGTCGCCGAGAGCAGACCCTTGATCCCCTCGGAGAAGAACGGCGTGAATCGTTCCGGATCGGTGTTGGGGGTTCCAAGGATGATGAACCCGGCCAGGAGAACGAGGACGATGGAGACCAGCAATGCTTGGAATCCGGCGGTCTGTTTCATGCCGATGAGATTGACGATGATGAGTACGACGGCGAGGCCTGCGGCGACGGCCCGTTCGGGGTGCTCGAAGAAGAACTCGAGATATGCCGACAAGCCGACGAGAGCGAATGCCGCCTTGAACACGAGAGAGAACCAGACGCCAAATCCGGCGATCGTTCCCATGAGCGGCCCCATTGCCCGGTCGATGTAGAGGTAGGTGCCTCCGGCTTCGGGCATTGCGGTGGCCATCTCGGACTGCGACAACGCGGCCGGGAGCACGACGAGGCCGGCGAGAAAGAACGCCAGGATCACCGACGGTCCAGCGATCTTGAAGGCGAGGCCGGGCAGCACGAAGATGCCGGAACCGATCATGGCGCCGACCGAGATGGTCAGCACGGCGTAGAGACCCAACGATCGGTGGAGGGTGCCGGCTGACTCCGGCGACGGGGTGGCTGTGGACTCGCTCACAAGTTCAGAACCTAGTGGTCTGTCGCGGAATTGGGCACCGTGTCTCTCCGGCCCTCGACGTGTACCGGCTAGCGCCGATCCGGCGTGCCGCTTGCGGCACGCCTCGACGCAGTCCCGACTGCGCCTTCATTGTGCGTCCTTGTCAGATGACGCCGATGCCTCGGAGACACCCAGCCGCCATTTCTGCAACAGACCACGAGTTGCCCGCCGGGCGATGCGGTACTGGCACGTGATACCGGCGAGGCCGATCAATCCAAGACCCACCGGGTCCGGGAGGCTCTGGCCTTTTCGACATCGACGGCGGTGAGGAGTAGCCCACCGATCACGAAGAATGCTGCGAGGAACAGGATCGCGAGCCTGGTCGATCCGGTTGCGATATCGACCACGGCGAAGATCAACGGGCCGAAGATTGCGCTGAACTTCGAGAACACCGAGTAGAAGCCGAAGAACTCAGCGGATGCTTCCTCGGGGATCATCGAGCCGTAAAGCGATCTCGAGAGCGCTTGTACGCCGCCGAGTACGAGACCGGCGAACACGCCGAGCACGAGAAACGGCGCTGGTTGGCCAGCAGGGATGAAGTAGCCGAATACCGTCACGAATGTCCAGCCCCCGATCGACACCAGGATCGCCCGCTTCGCTCCGACCCTTCCGGCCAGCCATCCGAATGCGAGCGCGCCGAGGAAGGCGACGAGTTGGATGATGACGAAGACGGCGGCGATGGTCGTCGTCGAAAGGTCCAGCGTCTCGGAGGCGAATACCGGAGTGATCTTGATCACCGTCTGGACGCCGTCGTTGTAGAACAGGAACGCCACGACGAAGAGCAGCAACTGCGGGAATCCGATGAGTTGGCGCGTCGTGCGCCACGTTCGGTCGAGGCCGAGCCGAGCGAATGCGATCGGTCTCTGCGCCGCTTGCTCCTGGCCCGACACTGCTCGCGCCGAGCCGGCGTCTCGCAGTCGGGAGAAGGCGAACGTTGCGAACGCGGCCCACCAGACACCCGCCGAGACAATGACGATCCGTTGTGCGGTCGCTTCGGCCATGCCGAGCGGTTCGGCGAAGAACAGGAGCGCCAGCGACAGGACCAGATGGATCCCACCGCCGGCGTAGCCATAGGCAAAGCCCTTGGCAGAGACGCGATCAATGGTTTCCGGGGTGGTCAGTTCCGGGAGGAAACCTTCATACATGACGTTTGCCGAGACGAAGCCCAGTTGTGCCATCAGCGCCACGAATATGGCGAGGCCGAGGTCGCCTGCGCCGGGAACGGCGGTCAACACGGCGAACGTCGCTCCTGAGTAGGCGAATGCCTGGAGCAGCCGTTTCTTCGAGTTCGAGTAGTCGGCGATTGCTCCGAGGATCGGCATGGCGAGGAAGAGGATGAGCGCCCCGACACCGATCAGAATCCCGAAGAAGGCCTCGGCGCCGATGGTCGTCCCGAAGAGCGACAGGCCATCCTTCGGGTAGATCGTGTCACCGAAGTAGATGGCGAAGATGAGGCTCCCCGCCGTGATGTACGCCGAGTTCGCCCAGTCGTACATCGCCCATCCAACGATCGTGCGGTGGTCGTTGCGCATGGGCGTTTCCGTCGGCATCGGATGGACGCTAGCGGTGGGCTGCCGCGGCAGTTGGACGGGTGGACGCGTGGTCGGTGAGCTCGCGGCCGGCGACGGTTTTCGCAATGGATGGCCGAGTTGAGCTGCGGGCGGCTATTGTTCTCATGCACAGAGGGATGTCCGCTGCCGCCGTGGCACTTGTTGGTTCGAGGCAGGTCGACAGAACCCGCCCGTGTGCGGACCACAATGGTCCGTGAGCCGATGCCCATTGGAGGCAGTAGTAATGAACATCTTCGTAGGGAACCTTTCGTTCCGCGCGACCAACGGTGACCTTGAGACACTGTTCGGTCAGTACGGTGCCGTAGATTCCGCAGCGATCATCAACGATCGCGACACCGGTCGCTCACGCGGCTTTGGTTTCGTCGAAATGCCGGACGGCGCCGAGGGCGCCAAGGCGATTGAAGAACTCAACGGTCACGAGCACGAGGGCCGGGCCCTTACCGTGAACGAGGCCCGTCCCCGTCGGTAGCAACACCGTATGGCACGAGGCGACGACACATTCCGCACACAGGGCCTAGTCATCGAGACACTCCGGAACGCTGAGTTCAAGGTGCGTCTCGATTCGGGTCTTGAGATTGTTGCGCGGGCATCTGGAAAGATGCGGCGCGGCCGCGGGATCCGAATCATCGCCGGCGACAAAGTCGAGGTCGAGGTTTCCGCCTACGATCCGACGAAGGGTCGCATCGTGTGGAGACACCGATAGAGAAAACGTGATACCCCGGCATCCGCTGGGGAGATTGATGAGCAGCCGGGATCCCAGATCCCGGCTGTCTCGCGTGTTGATCGGCTGGTTAGCGCTGGGACACCCAGAAGAGGGCGGCCGATGCGGTCACCATGAGGCCGATCAACAGCCAGGCGATGATGATTCCTAGAGTATCCACGGTGGGCAGACGATAGATCACACGCGTGTAGTTCTCGGGGATTTCCGCGGGCGATGCCTCTGATACGATTACCTTCGGCGGCCGAACGGAGTGCTTATGACGGACGAAGAACCTCAGAACATCCACACGTCAAACGACCGAATCGGGATCGGCATCATTGTCACGGTCGTGGTCGTGTTGATCCTTGGCGTGTTCGTGTTCCAGAACCGGGAGCAGGTCGAGATCCAGTTCCTGTTCCTCGGGGTGACAATGCCGCTGTGGATCGTGGTAGCGATCTTCATTGCGCTCGGGGCGCTCCTCGGATGGGTCTGGCGGTGGGTGTTGCGCCGCCGCTCTCGGAGCTGACCCGAGATTCGGTGTGGCTCTTGTTCGTTAGGATATGGGGCTGTTGCACCACCAAGGAGGTCCCATGCGCAAGGTGTTCCGACTCAGGACGCTCATTCTCATCATGCTCGCCGCCGGTATCGGCGCGGTCGTGGCGCTCGTCGTCAACCAGAAGCAGAAGTTCTCAGGCATGTCGGAAGAGGAGATTCGAGAGTATCTCGATCTGAAGCTTTCCGGCCGGATGTCCGATGAGCAGGTCGCTCAGATCCAGGATGCCGTCATCTCCGCCGTGAAGCGGTCCCCGGAAGTCGCCGACATGGTCGAAGAGGCCATCGACGAGGCGATCGATGAAGACGAAGAGGAAGCGGCGATCGAAGAAGTCGCCGAAGAACTCGACGAAGAAGTCGCCGAAGAGATCGAAGAGTCCTAGAACCCGTACCCAGGGTTCGCGACGTCCTATTCGACGTCCTGAGCCCGCAGAATGAAGACGCCGCGAGCTGGTGCTCGCGGCGTCTTGTTGTGTGCCCGACGAGTCAGGCCACTAGTAGGCAGTGGTCCGGAAGATCGGCTGGAACAACTCGACGTTGCGCGCGCACGCCGGTGCAAGAGGGCATTCATTACACCTCGGCGGTTCGGTCTCCAAACAAACCCTGCGGCCGAGGCTGAACAGGAAACCATCGACACTTCCGACATCGAGATGTGAGCGCTCGCACAAGTCGTGAATGGCCGCGTGTGCTGCCAGGCGGATCCCGGCTTCGGAGGCGGCGTCGATCCACGCGCGGCCGGAAAGCACTGCGCGGCGGCCGTCGTCGACGATCCGAACGCAACCGGTTCGCAGCATCGTCCGCATGATGTGATAGTCGATGATCGGGGCGATCTCGGCTGGGCCGCGCATGTCGAGGAATCGCTCGGGCCGATTCGCCAGGATCAGTGCCAGGAGATTCGCCTTCTTTGCAAGCGGGTCCTCGCCGAAGCCGGGGGTTTGCGTGAGCACATCGAGGAATGCTTCGAGTGGATCCTCGGCGTCGTTGGCCTGGTCAATGATCGATCTGATACCGCCTCGCTCGGCGATGAACGCCCCGTACGCCAGCTGCAACGCCCGATGCGATCCGACATCCGGGATCGGACAGGCGCCGTCATCGTCGGTGCAGATGGCGTCGAAGAGCAGCGGCTCGTCGGCGAGTCGGTCCGGTTCGATCGCCTCGGGATCGTCGGCCGCTGCCTTCGTGAATGCATGCCAGATGAAGTCGGAACCCTTCCGCCTCACCCCGTCGATCGTCGCCCACATGGGGCCGCCGTAGCCCCGGTCGGTCCCCTTCCAGAAGCCGTATTGGTGAAGAGTTCCGACGGCCAAGACCTCGACGGCTGCGGGGTCGCCACGTTCGGGGAACGGGGATCCGCAGAAGTCGAGGGCGGCCGCCTCGGCCGCTTCCTGCAGCTTCGCGGCGATGTCGGCGCTTCGGGCAGTGTCGACAAGAGCCACGCTCTCGTTCTCGAACACAGGGTCGGGAACCACGACTGCGTGCGTTGGTAGTCGTTCGATCAGCGGTGCTGCCCCTGGACCCTCAATCACGTGTGCAGCCGTGCGGAGTCCGCTCTTCTCCGGGTCGGGATCTCCGGAGAGCATGGCACCCAAATAGCCGCCGACGAAGGCGTCGCCGGCTCCCGTTGGGTCGAACGCGGTCACGGGGGTCGTCGGGTGAGTCGTCCATTGCGACCCATCCCAGCGTCGTACCCCGGCGCCGCCGTCCGTGACGCAGATGACCGGGCCGACCGGCATCAATTCTGGGAAGACGCGACCGGCTTCATCGCTGTTGAGGAACGCAACATCGATTGCCTCAAACAGATCGTGGACGAGATGCGGCTCGTCAGCGGCCGCACGGCCGAACGTGCCGGCAGAGACTCCACCCCGGTAGCCGCGGTCGATGAGTTCTTCGAGGAATCGGATCTGGTTCGCGGTGGATGCAGCGAGCGGCCCGATATGAATCCATGCGGCGTCGAGCCACCGCCGCGGGAGATCAGCGGCGCCGACGTCGGCCTCGCTGCCGGATTGGATGGCCAGGTAGTCCGCCCGCTCGTCGGCGTCGTAGGAGATGTGGAAGGCGGGAAGGGGGCCGTCGACGACACCAAGGCCGCCGGGATCGATGCCTCCCGGGTGGAACGCTGCGGCGATGCCGTCCGGTAACTGTCCGGGGACGCGAGCGACAAGACCGACCGTGACACCGCAAAGGCGCGCACCGACGGCGGTGATGAACCCCGAACCGCCGACCGTCGGGAGCGCTTCTCCGCGGATTTCGATGCGGTCGACCGACGGCGTCCCGATCACGACGAGTTGTGGGGCGTTCATCGCGGGACCGTACCACGGAGCCGGCGACCGCCGGTCGTGCCCACCGATCGTTCTGTGGGCTCAGGACGTCGTATGCGGCGTGGTGAACCCTGGGTACGCGGGACTAGGCGTGGATTTCGAGAACGTCGCCGTCCTCGACGACGTGTTCCTTGCCGACTTGCTGGCCGTCGTAGGATCCGCGGCCCCAAATCCTGGCATGGTGGAACGAGGCCGCCAGATCCCGGTGGACGAGCATCGACACCTCGGCGACGGTGGCGCCGTGTCGCACGGTGTACGGCCGGTCCATGTCCGGCTCTTTCCCGGGAACCTTCGTATACACCCGCACGATGTCGAGATTGCGGAACAGCCACGGTCCGATGGCGTCGATGCCGTCGCCCGTCTTCGTCGATACGATCATCGTTGGAAAATGGAGGTCGCCGAGTTCGCGACACACGGTCAGGTCGTCCTCGATGCCGGGGATGGAGTCCGCCTTGTTGGCGATGAGCAGCGTGGGGAGGCGAATTGCAAACGGGTCATCGTTGTCGGATCGGCTGAGATTCCAGGTCCCGGTGAGGGTGACACGGCGCTCGTCGAGGATCCGGCGTGCCTCCACGATCATCTCGACGCAGCCGGGCTGGCCAAGATCGACCACGAGCAGGGCGCCGTCCGCGGACTGCAGAGTGTTTCCGATCCACGGGATGGGGTGTTGCAACGAGATCGGCGGCAGGTCGACCATCTGGATCTGCGCATCGTCGACATCGAGCATGCCCGGCTCGGGGAACTGTGTCGTGAACGGATAGGCGCCGACGTGTGTGTGCGAACCGGTCAGCGTCGCGTGCAGCGACGACTTCCCCGAATTTGGCGGGCCGACGATCGCCACCTGTGCCGCACCCTCGGGACGAATGAACGTCGGCGGTCCGCTGCGCGCTCCGCCTTTCGATGGCCCTGCGAGTTCGTCCCGCAGCTCCTTGATCTTCGTCTTGATGTCGGCACGGAGGTGCTCGGTTCCCTTGTGCTTGGGGATCGTGCGATGCATCTCCTGGAGCAGGTCGAGGCGCTCGCTCGGGTCCCTCGCCCGCCGGTAGGCGGCCTCAGCTTTCTTGTAGTCGGGCGTCAGGTTCGCCGGCATGGCTCCCATTCTGCCCGGTCGGAGCGGTTGGTGCCACGGGTCGGAGGGCCTTTCGTAGCGACCGGGCATGACCGCCACGTCGGTGGGTCGGGGAAACACCCTATCGACGGTTCACGTGAGCGCGATACGTTGGGCTGTGAGGAGGCGTCATGCGAATTGCTTTGATTGCGATGTCTGGTGTCCGGGCCCACAATCCCGAACTGACGGCGCTGGGTCTCAGCCTTCCCGGATTTGTCGAGCGCGGCAAGACCATCGCTTCGCTCCCGAGTCTCGGCCTGCTCACGCTCGCTGCGCTCACCGACGACCGGCATGACATCGACTATTACGAAGTCGACGACATCGCAGCGATGGACCCGCTCCCCGAATGCGACTTCGCCGCCTTCTCGACCTTCACCGCGCAGGTGAAGGAGTGCTACGCCCTCGCCGACCGATTCCGCGCTGCCGGCGTGCTCACCGCGATCGGCGGTCTCCACGTCACGGCCGTTCCCACAGAGGCGCTCGACCACTGCGACATCGTTGTCGCAGGCGAGGGCGAGCCGGTGTGGCACAGCCTCGTCGCCGATGTCGAGGCCGGAACCGCTCGTGGCATCTATCGAGCCAGCGAACCGTTCGATCTCGGAGATGCTCCGATTCCTCGCTACGACCTCCTCGACCCGGCTCGGTACAACCGGCTCACCGTGCAGACCCAACGCGGTTGTCCGTGGCGATGCGAATTCTGCGCCTCTTCGATACTGCTGACTCCTCGCTACGAGACGAAGCCGGCGCGAAAGGTCGCAGCCGAGATCGGGGCGATGAAATCGGTCTGGGCCGACCCGTTCGTCGAGCTCTCCGACGACAACTCGTTCGTTCACCGGCACCACGCACGCGAACTCGTTGAAGCGATCGGTAGCCAGGGTGTCCAATGGTTCACCGAAACCGACGTTTCGATCGCCGACGATCCCAGGTTGCTCGCCATGATGAGCGAGGCAGGATGCCGCGAGATCCTGGTCGGCTTCGAGAGCCCGAATGCCGCAGCCCTCGATGGTGTGGAGACGAAGCGGAACTGGAAGCGCGGCCAGGTCGATCGGTACCGGTCGGTCGTCGAAGCCGTTCAGTCGCATGGCATCGCGCTCAACGCTTGTTTCGTCCTTGGTCTCGATGGCGACGGACCGGGTGTCTTCGACGCGGTGGCTGCGTTCGTCGAAGACACCAGTCCCTTCGATGTGCAGATCACTGTGCTGACACCGTTCCCCGGCACGCCGCTCTACGCGCGACTCCTCGCCGAGAATCGCATTCTTGTACCGGGGGCGTGGGAGCTGTGCACGTTGTTCGATGTGAATTACCGCCCGCTCAACATGTCGGTCGAGGCGCTGGAGAGCGGGCTCGTCGAACTCGGGCGGCACCTCTACTCCCAGGCAAGCACCGACCAACGGCGCAGCGGCTTCAAACGCCAAGCTGCCGCGGGAGCGGACGCCGAGGCCACCGGAGCGTTCACCTCATGAGCCTGCTCAACACCCGAACCGGTGTCGAGTTGACGCGAGACAGGCTCTTCGAACATCGGGTCCGGCGTCTCGTGGCGATCAGCGCTGTGGCTCTCGGGGTCATATGGGCACTTGCATTCGTCGGTGAAGGGGCGAGGTGGATCCTCGTTTTGCTCGGGATCGGATGGGTGGTGATGCCGACGGTGCTTGCGCTGAGCCTGAGCCGGCCAATGACTCGCTTCGCCCTGGTGGTCCCCGCGAGCGCCGAGTCGATCGGTCTGATTGCCATGACCATGTCGGCTCCCGGTTCCACGGTTGTCGGCTGGGCGTTCGTCACGGCCGGCATCCTGTTTGGGGGGTCGGTCGGGATGTGGTTCTGGTTCCGGTGGCTCCCCGTTCCTCGAGCGTTCGACGACCCATTTGGCTTTTCCCGGCTCGTTCTCGTTGGGGTGCATGTCGGACTCGTGTTGATCGGGATGACGATGGTCGCGCTGGGCCTGTGATCGCTCCGGAGGTAGGTCGGGAAAAACTAGCTTGTGACCCTCTAGGAAGGTCGGGCTCAATTTCGTATGGTGTCCGACATGAGGGGGAAGTTGGCCACGGTGACCGTTCTGATAGCGGTGATTGCAGCATGCAGTTCCTCTGGGTCGCCCGCCACTGCCCCGACCGACGCCCCCACGACGGCCACGACCGCCACGACCGCGCCGCCGGCGACCACCACGACGACCGTTGCGACCACAACCACGATTGATCGCACCGCCGAGATCGAAGCGATATTCCGAGACCTCGAGGAGCGACGCCTCC
>RCNG010000339.1_pt1 | contig 20795 bp, 20 predicted proteins | sample 2041371 | NCBI WGS metagenome assembly RCNG01 (sample SAMN09708227, study PRJNA481090) | Marine sediment metagenome, whole genome shotgun sequencing project. | biome: marine sediment; feature: ocean; material: sediment; isolation source: Sewage treatment plant 1 marine sediment (STP1) ... | reverse complement strand
ATTGATGCGGATATCTGTGATCTCGGTCTCCACCTCCACCGGCAGCGTGGCGCTGAGGATCGAAAATGTCTGCTGGCCCGATATCCTCACCGGTAAGACGAAGCTCGCTGCAGCCCATTCTGACTGGAGCCCGCTGCTGTCGACCGGCACGTAGAATCGCGTTTCTTCTGCGGCAAGCACCGATCCCTCGAGGCCCACCTGGGTCGCCCGGGTGCGGACGCGGGCGTGGATCTCGCGATCGACCCACACGGTGCCGCGATAGAGGCTGCGGCCGGGCGCCGGTTCGAGAGGTCTGAAGTCGATCACCCAGCAGTCACGGCCGTCCACGGTCGCGGTCCCGCGGAGCCGGTAGTCATAGTCCTTGGTGAGCCGGATCTCGGCCGGCAACGAGGCGACCTTTTCGGGCTGAATCAGCGGCACACTCGGAATCTTCTTCGACTTCCATTTGACGCCACCAACGTAGAAGTCCCTCCAGACCCAGTCGAAACCTTGGTCGCGGCGGTAGAAGAACTCACCGGCATAGGACGCCTCGAAGGCACCCTGGGCAGCCTGGAAGCGGAGGTGAAGGGACCTCGATGCTTGAAAGTGGTCAAGCCGCCGCTCCTGGGCGTCCTCGAAGGCCTGCAGTCGCCGCAGGATTTCTTCGACCGGAACCTCTCGGCCCGCCCCGACATCGATCTCCTGACCGAAGGCGTCAAGCTCCTCGGCGCTCGGTCGCTCGAGTCGTAACAACACCACGTCGTCGGGTTTGTGCAATCGGACGGTCAGACCGTTCGCACCCCGACTGGTGTCGTAGAGGTATCGTTCCTCGCCGGTCTCGAGATCAACCACCGTCGGCGTCCTAAACTGGGCGTCTGCAAACACGAGCTCGAGATCGACGGTCCCCGGTTCCGGCTCCGCGATCACTCGAAGGCCCAGATCCTCGCGCACGAAAGCCCTGGCCGATTTTGCACCAGAGGGGCTCGAGTAAGGGTCGAAGACGAGGTTGCCGTGAAGCTCCCGTGCCATCCATTTGAGAGGCGCGAGGTCAGCAGCGGTCACTCGATCGGCTTCGAAGAACGTGATAGCGAACCCTGCGGCGGCGTAGGCTGCCACCCGGGCGACACTTTTCTCGGGCATCCCCGACATCGGCAACGCATCGAGTACGACCGGCTTGCCGGGGTCGAGTTCGCCAAGCGCCGCGACAGCAGCCATCAGATCGTCACCGGGAGCGAACGCAATCAGATCGAGATATGCCGCGATCTCCTCGCGGTAGAGGGCGCGGAGGGATTCGGGATCAGCCTCGAGAGGGCCGGCGATAAAGTTCGCGTCCGGCGATGCGCCAGTGACGGCGACTGCCGCACGCTTTATCAGAAAGGCGTGATCACGGACATCAATAGCCCCTCCGCCGGGCAACCACACGGCCTGGACGAAGAGACTCTCCCCGCCACCTCGAACCAGCGCGGCAAGCTCCTCGAGTTCGAGTTCGAGGCGGTCGAGGTTGTCCGTTATCGGTTGTGGGGTGCGGAAGACGACTCGCAGCCACGGTTTCGCACCGGCGCGGCGCACGTTGTTGATGGAATCATAATCCGCAGTGCCATCGAGGGCCACGGTCCACGCCAAGAAGAAAATGTCTTCGTCACCGAGTTTCGGTTCAGTCGCTAACGCTTCGAGGGCGACCGTTGGATCGGCACATCGGACACCCGCACAGACCGAACACGGGAGATCAGCCCCAAATGCGCCGCCTATCCCGATCACGAGGGAAACACAAATGAACCCAACAACAAGTCTATTGAACAACAACAATCCCTTTCGGCAGGCCCGATCGCACCGGACGGTGCTTGATTCTAACGCTCGCCCGCATCTCGGATGTGGCCGATATCACCACCACCGACCATTAGCCATCACGACCGCAGATGAAGCGGTATACTCTCACAACACACAGTCAGGGAGGACACCATGAATCCTGTGAACCACGTTCGTCTGAAGATTTTGACTGCTGTTGCATTCGGTCTTTTCGTCTGCCTCGCTTTCAGCGCATTGCCCGCGTATGGAGAAGAACAGCCCGGCGAGATCACCATTCCAACGGTTTACCGCGACGCTTATAAAATTACCGTCACTGGCAAGCCGGACGCCAACGGGACCTTTTCGATGGTCTTTACACCGCACGGCGAGGACGGCACCGAGTTCACGGTCAACGTCGTCAAGGGTATGGGCGCTAAAAAAATCGCCGCAGATATAGCGAAGGAACTGACGCTGGCCGCTGGTTCCCGTTACAAGGTCAAGCTCAACGGCAAGAAGGTTGTCGTCAAGAAGGGCAACAAAAAGGAAAAACCGCTGGCAATCGAGATGAGCAATCAGAAGCTCACCGGCGTGTCGATCATGATCGGAAAAAACTGAAGAATCAGACACGAGGCCGGTGACGACACCGACCCTCCACCTCGCCAGGTCGACGCGTTGTCGTTCGTGAAGCCTACGAACGAACCCTTTCCTGTTCGACAAAAACTGGGAAGGGTGTTGCACACGAAGATGTTTCCGGGTAGGGTGGAGTTGGAAGCCCGCGGAAGACGCCCGCCCCTCGAATGAGGCGTCGGCGCCCGGGCCGCCCCGCTCCGGACGGCCGAGCACACGACAGGAAACGAGTGCATCGTCCGGTTCGCTCGATGAGTTCAACGGCTTGAGTGCGTCTGTGGTCACCCCTCGGCGCACTCACCGAATTGCTCGGATTTGATCTCCCGAAAGAGGAATGGAATGAACGACCAGCGAGAACAGCAAAAGCCCCAACAACGGAACTCGGGCTCACGCCGCCGCCGGCGCCGACCGCGTCGTCGTGGAGGCCCGAAGGGGCCGCCAATCCAGGTTGAGGGCTATCTCTGGGTCCGTGACAACGGCAGTCCACTGCTGGTGGCTTCGAAGCGCAACTTCGTTGCAGACCGTTCGGACCCAACGGTCCCGGTCGAACTGGTTCGACCACTGCACCTCGAGAGCGGCCTGATGCTCACCGGCCAGGCACACTCGGGTGACCGACCACGAATGTCCACGATCGAGACGATTGAGGGACTCGAACCCGAGGAGTACCGGAACAGCGCGGTTCCGTTCACCGAGCTCATCAGCATTGATCCCATCGAAAGGTACAATCTCGAGACCGACCCGGAGATCGTCGAACCGAGAGTCGCCGAGCTGATCGCCCCACTCGGTAAGGGCCAGCGCTGCCTGATCGTCTCGCCGCCAAAGGCCGGAAAGACAACCCTCCTTCAGCAGATGGCCCATGCCATTGCCACCAACCATCCCGACACAACGATCTTCGTGCTGCTGGTGGACGAACGGCCCGAGGAGGTCACCGACTGGAAGCGGAGCATCGCCGGTGGCGAGGTCATCGCCTCCTCCACCGACCAGTCTCTGGAGTCTCACATCCAGGTCTCGGAAATGGTCTTCGAGCGCGCCCGCCGACTGGTGGAAATGGGCCGGGATGTTGTCGTATTCATGGACTCACTGACCCGCATGTCGCGGGCCTTCAACAATCTTCAAAAGGGCTCGGGACGGATCCTGTCGGGCGGCATCGACGCCCGCACCATGGAAAAGCCGCGTCGATTTTTCGGTTCGGCACGCAAAGTCGAGGACGGCGGCAGCCTGACAGTGGTCGCCACCTGCCTCATCGACACCGGCTCGCGAATGGACGAGGTCATCTTCCAGGAGTTCAAAGGCACCGGCAATATGGAGCTGGTGCTCGACCGCAAGCTTTTCGAAAAGAGAATCTTCCCCTGCATCAACATTCCCCAGTCAGGAACCCGCAAGGAAGAGAAGCTCTACCCCAAGGAGCAGGTCGAAAAGCTCTACCTGATGCGGCGGGCGCTGTCGTCGCTGTCGCCCGAGGCCGCCATGGAGCTACTTCTGCAAAAAGTGCGCGAGTTCCCGTCCAACGCTCAGTTCCTGTCGTCGCTACAGCTCAAATAGTTCGATCACCTTGAAACGAGACCCCGTCGCAAGCATAATGAGCCGGTGAGAGGCACGATCAAAAACCTCAGACTGCGTGATCCAGGCCTCGAGACGATCGCCGAAAAGGTGCTGGGTGGAGTACGGCTGGACCGCGAAGACGGCTTGCTCGCAGCGACCACCAACGATCTCCTCGGCGTCGGGCGGCTCGCCAATCTGGTGCGCGAGCGGTTGCACGGGGACACCACCTATTTCAACATCAACCGCCACCTCAATCCCACCAATGTCTGCGTCGCTTCCTGCAAGCTCTGCGCCTTTTACGTTCCCTGGCGCGAGAAGGACGAGGGTTGGACCTACTCCGTTGATCAGGCGGTCGAGATCGCTGCCCGAGACGTCGACGAAACAGTCTCCGAGCTCCACATCGTCGGCGGGCTCCACCCCAAGCTCCTGGTCGGCTACTACGAAGATCTCTTCCGCGCCCTCAAGCGGCGTTTCCCCTGGATTCACCTCAAGGCCCTGACGATGGTTGAGCTCGACTTCATCGCGAAAGCCTCACGGATCACCCTCGAAGACCTCCTCGGGCGATTGCGCGACGCGGGTCTCGACTCGTGTCCGGGCGGCGGTGCGGAGATATTTGCCGAGCGGGTCCGCAACGAAATCTGCGACCACAAGACCGATGGAGCACGTTGGCTTGATATCGCTCGGACGGTCCACACCGCCGGCATCAAGTCGAACTGTACGATGCTCTACGGTCATATTGAGACTGCCGAGGAGCGGGTCGACCATCTGATCGCGCTGCGCGAGCTGCAGGATGAGACCGGTGGTTTCCAGTGCCTCATTCCGCTCGCCTTCCATCCCGAAAACACCGCCCTCGACCATCTGCCACCGACCGGCGGCCGGCTCGACCTGCAGACTCTCGCGGTTTCTCGCCTGGTGCTCGACAACATCCCCCACCTCAAGGCCTATTGGATCATGCTGGGTGAGAAGATCGCCCAGGTCGCCCTTCAGTTCGGCGCCAACGACCTCGACGGCACCATCTTTGATGAACGCATCACACACGCCGCCGGAGGCACCGCCGGCACGAGCATGGCTCGCCGAAAGCTCGAGCGGCTGATTGAAGAAGCGGGACGAACGCCGGTTCTCCGGGATACCCTCTATCGTTCGATTGAGGAAACCCCGGTTGTCGCCTGAAACCTGCTGCGGGTCAAGAGTTAAGGGTTCAGCGAAAGTCCATCACACCCTCGCCCCTAACTAGTTTCTCGTTCTGAAGCTCTCTTAAATGTCGACTGCCTCGACAGCGCCAAGAAGCATTTCTGAAAGCCACAGCAGGTATTGTGCGACCTGCGACTCGCGGCAGAGCCGTGCAAGCTCGGGCGAAACCTGGATCGCCACCACGACCACCAGACCGAGCAGGAATGCGGCCACCAGACCTACCAGCGCTGCGCCGAAGAGGCGGTTGAGCCAGCCGAGGTGCAGGGCTTTCAGTGTACGTTCGATGCCCCACCCAGCGAGCAGGCAAAGGCCCGTCGTCAGCAACACCAGCAGCAAGCGTCCGAGGGCTGCCGCGAGCCATGGAGTGCCGATCACGCCCTCGAGGGCTGCCTGGGCATCGGCGCCGGCGATGACCGCCAACCACAGTCCGACCGCCAGACCGCCCCCTCCAAATATCATCCGAACCGCGCCCTTCCAGAAGCCTCCCAGCGTGAGGCCGAGCCACACGACAATCAGTACCCAATCGACGACGGTCATGGGAGGAGTTGCACTGTCAAGCGCAGGAAGTCGGCCTCGGTGACGATGCCTTGTAGCTGCTGTTCGTGATCCACCACCGGCAGACAGCCGTACTTGTTCTCGAGCAGGATCCGGGCCGCCTTGGAGACCGCGAGGCTGGGCGACACCGTCACCACATCGCGGTGCATGGCCTCGACCACCGGAACAGTATCGAAGACCCTTCGTTGCTCGCTCGCTTCGACCTCGGCGAAGATCGAAAACGAGGCCGCCAGCAAGTCCCGGTGGGTGATGAGGCCAACCAGCCGACCCTCGCGAACCACCGGTAGGTGACGGATACGGCCACGAGCCATACAGCGCTGGGCAAGGGCGAGGGTCTCATCCTCGGTCAGGGTGACCACATCGGTGGTCATGAGATCCGCGACGCTCATCTCGCTCGGCATCGTGCACCTCCAAGCATCAGTGTAACCCGGACGAATAGTGTTGAGTTTTGAGTTATGAGTTTTGAGTTACAAACAAGGCATCCCCATCGCGACCCAGGGATGGGTGGGGCAACTCAAAACTCAAAACTAAGAACTCAAAACTCGTGCTAAATGTACAACCCACCGGAGATGTTGAGCACGACTCCTGTGATGTATGAGGCGCCTGGACCGGCCAGGAAGGCGATCGCATCGGCCACGTCGGTCGGCGTTCCGAGCCGCGGAATGGCAACGGTTTTCATCAGTGCTTCGCGCTGGTCATCCGTGAGCTTGTCAGTCATCGGTGTCTGGATGTATCCGGGCGCAACCGCGTTGACAGTCACGTTGCGCGGTCCCAGCTCGCGGGCGAGGCTTTTGGTGAAACCGATCAGGCCGGCCTTGGAGGCGGCGTAGTTGGCCTGCCCTGCGTTGCCCATCAGCCCTACCACTGACGCTACGTTGACGATACGACCACTTCTCGCGCGCATCATCAGCTTTGCCACCGGCTGAGTGACCTTGAAGACACCATCGAGGTTGATCCCGAGAACGAGGTTCCAGTCCTCCGGTTTCATTCGAACCAGCAGTTGGTCGCGGGTGATGCCTGCGTTGTTAACGAGAATATCGATGCTGCCGTGCGCCTCATGGATCGCGGCAATTGACTCTGCCGCAGCTGCAGCATCGGTGACATCAAGCTTACGGCCCTCGGCCGCGCCACCGGTACCAATGATTTCATCAACGATCTCGGTGGTGTCGAGGACGTCCGCACACACCACCTTCGCGCCGCCGCGCGCCAGACGCCGTGCGATCTCCGCGCCGATTCCGCGCGCTCCCCCGGTCACCACCGCTACCTGCCCGTCAAACTCTTTCATCGATCTCACTCCTATCCTCGCGCTCATTCATTGAATCGTCTTATTGAACCACAAAGACACCAAGTATTCACGAAGTAATTTTCTTCAGCGTTGACCTTCCGGATCGAACACAAACCCCACGAAGGCTTGTCGCGATCGGACCCAAAAAGTCTTTCGGTGTTCTTGGTGTCTTGGTGGTGAGCCTCAGCCAACCAGCTCGGCGATGACCTTTTCGACCGATTCCACCGTACCCGCCTGGTAGCAGACGGCTTCACGGTCGATGCGTCTCACAAGACCTGAGAGCACGTTGCCGGTGCCGACCTCTACAAAGGTCTCAAACCCGTCCGCCCGCATCCGCCGAACGATCTCCGACCAAAGGACCGGGGCGTCCACCTGGCGGATGAGGCCATCGCGGACCTCATCAGGCTGACCTACCCTGCCGGCATCGACGTTGCGATAAAGAGGGACCCCCAATGGTTGGAAGTCGAGTTCTCGGAGCGTCGGTTCGAGACCTTCGCGGGCGGGTGCCATCAACGGCGAGTGGAACGGGGCTGACACCGGCAGTGGCAGCACGCGTCGCGCACCGGAGTCCTTCAAGCGCTCGCCAGCACCGGCCACGGCCGCGGCCGAGCCCGCGATCACGACCTGTCCCGGAGAATTGAAATTGACGGCTCTGACGGGTCCGCTGCCTGACGATTCTTCTTCTCTGCAGGCCGCCTCCACCATTTCATCGTCGAGGCCGATCACTGCCGCCATCGCACCTTCACCAACCGGCACAGCCTGCTGCATGAGGCGACCACGTAGCCGGACTGTGCGGGCTGCGTCCGCCACGTCCAGACCTCGGGCGGCAACCACCGCCGAGTACTCGCCGAGACTGTGTCCGGCGACCGCACCGACCTCGAAACCAGCATCTGACAGCACGGTCCAGGCCGCAGCCGAGTGGGCGAGCAACGCCGGCTGTGTGTTCTCGGTCAGCTTGAGGTCGTCCTCGGGGCCGTTCCAGCACAGCTCGGAGAGGCTGGCGTCGAGACCGCTGTCGATCGCCTCGAAGACACTCGCCGCTGACGGCCAGCGCTCGGCAAGGTCCCAGCCCATCCCGACCGCCTGCGAACCCTGACCCGGAAAAAGTGCGGCGATTTTCGCCGGGTTGACCATATTCAGCCTTTCCTTCCAACGGGCGAGCTCTCCAGAACCTCGAGGATCTTGTCACCAATGCGCTCGATGACTCCGCTCGAAGCGTAGGACGCGGCGAAGTGAACCGCATTGCGGATTGCCTTGGCGCTCGATCTGCCGTGGCCAATGAGGCAGGCACCACCGACACCGAGCAAGGGTGCGCCGCCGTACTCCGAGTAATCAACCCGGGAGCGCAGATTGCGGAAAGCGCCCTTGGCCATCAAGAGTCCAGCGCCGTACATCGGTGACTGGCGGGCTTCGTCCATCAACATGCCAACCACCATCTCACCAAAGCCCTCAGCAACTTTGAGAATCACATTGCCCGTGAAACCGTCGCATACGATGACGTCGACGTCGGCATTGAAAACATCGCCGCCCTCAACATTGCCGATGAAGTTGACGCCTGCTGCCTTGAGGACCCGGTTACGCTCACGCGCCTGAGGGCCGCCCTTGCTCTCTTCCTCTCCGACCGACATCAGGCCCACCTTCGGCGAACCGACTCCGAGCACCGCCTCCGCGTAGAATGAACCCATAACGGCGAAATGAACGAGTTGGTATGGCTTGCATTCCATGTTGGCACCGACATCGAGGACCAGGGTATGACCCTCCTTCTTGGGCACCACTGCGGCCAGCGCCGGCCGGTCGACGCCGTCGATCATTCCGAGGGCAGCCTTGGCGGCGACCCAGGCGGCACCGGTGTTGCCGGCAGTCACCATGGCGGTCGCCCGGCCCTCGCGTACGAGCTCTGCACAGACGTTGAGAGACGAATGTTTCTTGCCACGCAGGACGCTGATAGCAGGGTCGTTCATGCCGACCACATCGGGGGCGTCCACAAGCTCGAGACCGGACGGTAGGAATCGGAATCGGCCGAGCTCGCGCCGTAAACGTTTTTGGGGGCCGACGAGGCAGACCGAAATTCCGGAATCGGTCACCGCCTCGAGAGCTCCGCGAACGATCGTTTGCGGGGCACCGTCGCCACCCATAGCATCGACCGCGATCGGTCCTTCAGCCGGCATGCTCGTCCTTCAGCCGGCGGGTCCCGTCATGCCGAGCCATAAATTCTCAGTCGAGTTCCTCGACTCTAATGACCTCGCGACCCTTGTAGCTGCCGCAGTGCGGGCAGACCTGGTGGGGCGGCTTCGGCTCGAAGCACGAGGTGCACAGGCTCTTGCCGGGGGTCTGAAGAGCGTGGTGGGAGCGCCGCTTGTCGCGGCGCGTCCTTGAGATTTTTCGTTTCGGATTAGCCATCGTCAGTCTCCAGTTCGGGAATCAGCTCTCGCGGGCGCCGCCGGCGAGATCCGCAAGGGCTCCCCATCGCGGGTCTACCTCGGGCTTGCAACCGCAGTCATCAACCTTGTTCAAATTCGTTCCACAGCGAGGGCACAGCCCGGCGCAGCTCGATTGACACAGGATTCGCATCGGCATGGCGAGCATGACCTGCTCGGCCGCGAGTTCGTTCAGATCAAGCTCCTGACCATGCAGGAACGACACGTTGAGATCGCCTTTATCGAGTCCGGCTTCGGCGTCGAGCGGCGCCGACTCGGGCAGGTGGTACTCGAACGAGAAGTCCTCCGCGGCGCTCCATGACACAGGTTCCAGGCACCGCGCACACGACAACGGGCCTTCAGCTGCGCAGCTGCCGGCGATCGAAAAAACATCTTCGAGCGGGCGCACCTCACCCGCAAGGCGAACCGTGATCTGGCCGGCTACCTGATCGGGACCGAGCCGTTCGGCTTCAACAAGAAGTTCCTCATCGAAGCGCAGCGGCTCGTATTCGAGTTTTGAGATATCGATCTTCACGCGCACCTCCCCCCGCAGGGGACGGGGAGTATAGCACCTGTCTCGGCTTGACTCCAGTCAGCCCTTCGACCACGCCGTGGAATGCCTATTTAGGCCTCCGCCTGCGTCACGTCGGTCGACACCCCCGCGACGGCAATACTGGCGCCGAGTGCTACCAGAGAGATTACGGTCCACATGGTTTCGCCGACAATCGGCAGAAACCTCACGGCAAGTAAGACGAGGACACCGACAAATACCTCGAGGCTGATGGGAAGGGGATGACGGATCCAACGTTTGAGCACCATCGCCCCGATCCAGCAACCCAGGACGGTGAGGCCCACAGCCCTGGCTACGAAGAAGACCACCATCAATCCGCCGACGAGCGGTACCCCAAGGATGGGGCCGAGACCGAGGGCCGCGATCAGGGATGCGAAAACTGTCAAACCAGCCATCATCCCGAGAGCCGGAACCTTGATTCCGAGAGATGGCACCGCCCACGCTCCGTAGCGCATCCTGGTCGGAAAGAGAAAGGCAAGACCGGTGGTCACCAGCAGCCATCCCCCCGCCGCCAAGAGGCGCATCGAGACATCGGCATGGAGCGACCGTTCCCGGGCAGACGAAGTTGAGAGGAGAGTGGCCGGCGACGAGAAGCACAGCACCCTGCCGCCAATGTCGGCACCAACAGGCACCTCGGCTCCACCGAGGATCGCTACGACGTGCCGTGTGACCACGGCACCTTCCGCAACGCGAATATCACCGCCGACAGCTACCGCATCACCTTCGACCCGCGCCTCCGGCCCAAGTTCGAGGTCGGCGCCAAAGACTACAACGTCGCCGGCTACCTTCTCGTCGACCCTGAGGTCGGAGAGAACTGCAGTTTTCCCGGAGGAAGCTGCAGCCACTCCGGAAACCATGAGAGTGAGCAGCAGGAAAAGATGAAGGCAGAAGGGACTTATCGCTCGTCGCGCCACAGCGAGACCCTCCGCCAACGCCGGGCGGTCAACGCCACCCCAACGAGACCGAAGATGCTCACCAGACCGGCACCGGCAAGGAACGCGGGATCGAGGGTGCTGGCCGCAGCACGAGCCCCAGTAGAGACCGCAGCGCCCCAATCTGAAACGCTGGTGGCGAATGCCATCCACCCCTGTGTCGAGAATTCCGGCAGAAGGCCGAGGATGCCGCTCCCAGGCACCCCTCCGACCATGACGGCGCCCACCAGCGCGACCAGCAGTGACGCGGCCACCGGTAGAAAAGCTACGATCCGACGTCGGATCCGCGCGGGTCGAAGCGCAGCGAGTACGTGCTCCTCAACGACCACGTCAGCAGGGGGGATTGCCCTCGCAAAGAGCAGTCCCAGCGCCCTCTCGGCAGCAGCTACCTCCCGGCAATCCGGACACACCTCGAGGTGCTGGCTTTCCGCGCCATCGAGGCGTTCGAGACCACCGCCGTTCTCGGTGAGGATCTCCTGGATTGTCTGACAGTCCGTTGCCACTGGGGCCTCCCTTCGAATCATACCGCTTTCCTCATAGGAAATCGGTCAATGCCTTACGTAATACGGAGTGGGCGCGAAAAAGTTTGTTCTTGACCGTACCAAGCGGCATTTCCGTGAAATCCGCGATTTCCTGATAGCTCAGACCACCGAAGTGCCGCAGCAATACCAACTCGCGATACTCGGGCCGAAGCCCTTCGATCACCTCCCGCAGTTCCGATGCGAGCGCCCGATTCTCGAGATGACCAAGCGGATCCTTGTCGAGATCTGGGATTACCACTTCGACCTCGTCACCCTCTGAGTCGGTGCGAAAAAGCGGTGTTGTCAGGAGGCGGCGCTTGCGAAGCTGGTCGATACCGAGGTTGTGGGCGATTCGAAACAACCAGGTCGAAAATCGATACTTCGGGTTGAACCGCTCGAGAGCCGACCAGGCACGAACGAAAGCCTCCTGGGAGAGCTCGCGCGCCAACTCCATGTCACCCACCAGCTGACTGAGAAAAGCGGTCAGGCGCCGCTGGTAGCGGCGCACGAGGATTCCGAAGGCACCTTCATCACCGTCGAGGGAGAGCTCGACCAGGCGCTCGTCCGAAAGCTGTGGGGCATTCTCCGTCACGGCCAACGATCATACATCGATAGGGAGATACGGAGGAGGCGGGGAATAAGACGCTCGATGCTCGATGCTGCCAGATTGTTAGACAAACCGCTCGAAATCGCTCTTTCTGTTGTGGCGATCGACAAATTTGCCCGCAGATCACGCAGATTGACGCAGATATTTTCCGTTGTGTGGATCTGCGTTATCTGCGTCATCTGCGGGCAAAACGAGATGTGTGTGGATCGAGTATCGAGAATCGAGTATCAGGAGGGTGGGGTCGCCTCTGCGAGACTCACCGCGGAGGTCTGCCCGTGGGCAAACATTGCCTGATCGTATGGATTCTCGTTGCCGCTTTGACGCTGCCAGTAGTACCCGGTGCCGCCGACGAGGAAGAGCAAGAGGGTCTCCGTCGTGTCGGCGGACTGACCTTTGTCGATGAGGTTGCGCTGACGATTTCGAATCTGGTCGTCTACGTCACCGACAAGAAGGGTCGGGCTGTCACCAACCTGACCAAGGACGATTTCGAGATCTTTCAAGACGGTGATCCAAAACAAATCAGCAACTTCAAACTCTACACCAGCGAGGTCGTCCGCTCCGAGCTGGGGGTGACGACGGGGCTCGATATCCCCGAGGCATCCCCGATCCCCGACGCGACAGCTGCGGGAAGACCACAAGCTGTCCACCTGGTGCTGTACATCGACAACCAGAATCTCGACCCGCTTGATCGCAACCGGGTGTTGTCTCAGACTCGGGATTTTGTCCGTACGAGCCTGCACCCGCCGGCTCAAATGATGGTCGTCGCCTACCAGCGCTCGTTCGAAGTCCTGCAGGAATTCACGTCGGAACCCTCGGAGGTCATGAAAGCCCTGCGCCTGGTGCGTACATATACCGGTGGTCGGACCGAACGGGACAGCTCACGCCAGGACATCGTAGATCGGATCCAAAGGTTGGAGTCCGAGCGGCGGGCGGGCTCCTCCAAGTCGGGCGCGGGCAATCAATCGGGCGGAACCGAGTGGAACCAAATCTACAATATGATCGACAACTACGCCAAGGAATCGGTCAACGACCTCCAGTTCACGCTCGACTCGCTCCGGCAGATCATAACCAGCCTTACCGGCCTTCCTGGAAAAAAGGGCGTTATCTACGTTTCCAATGGTCTGCCCATGATTCCCGGCATGGAGCTCTTCTACGAGGCGAGCAAGGGCATGAATGACTCGACCATCCTCTCGAGGATGTACGAATTCGACCGGACGCGTATCTACGCGCAGCTGGCCGCCACAGCCAACGCCCAGGATGTGACCTTCTATACCATCGACGCATCCGGGCTGAGCCTGCAGGGCATGGGATCAGCGGCGTACGCGACCGCCGCGGATCCAATGATGTCTTCGATCGGCCGCAACAACTACACCGACTCGCTGCGATTTCTGTCCGACGAAACCGGGGAAATCGCGATTTTCAACACCAACGACATCGGACCACGACTCGAGCTCGTGACCCAGGACATGTTCACCTACTACTCCATCGGCTATCCCCTGCAGGCCAGTGGCCATGACAAGGTGCACAGGGTAAAGGTCAAATTGCGTGACGATCCCGCATTTTCAGACTATGAAATCCGTTACCGGCCTCGTTTCGTGGAGAAATCTCTCGAAACCCGAGTCCAGGACAGGGTTGTGTCGAGCCTGGTATTCGAAATCGACGAAAACCCGATGGGACTCGAAGTCGAGGCCGGAACGCCGGCAGCAGCGACTGAGGACCGCTGGCTCCTTCCCGCCCACCTCTCTTTCCCCTCAACAGCGTCGCGCTACTCCCCGAGGGAGACGATTTTGTAGCTCGAATCATGTTGTTCATCGCCGCTCGGGACACCGATGGAAAACGTTCCGACCTGGTCCGCCAGATGCACGAAATCCGGGTGCCGGCAGCCAGTTACGAGGAGGCGCAGGGCAAAGACTTCGGTATCGACACCCAACTGCTGATGGAGCCGGGAAGATACAAGATCGCGATAGCCTTGCTCGACCCCTTGACCCGTCAGGTTTCATACCGGACTATCAGCACTGCGGTCCATCCCAAGAACTAGTCAATAGATATTCCGGCCACATCAGTTCAGCGGGCGCTCCGGTCGACCGGTTCGAGAATGAGCCTGCCACCGCGGTAATCGTAGAACGCCCGGAAGCCGCTCAACAATCGATTGCCAAGGATGCCGTTGAGATTCTCGATGTTGCGCACCGCCGGTACGCCGAAAGCCTCCATCCACGACGTCTCGACACGCCTGGCAACGATCGAGCCGAGCTGTAGTTGCTGCGTCAAGGCCACCACGACAGTGGAATCTCCTACCACACCGATGCTCGCGCCAACCTTCTGCTCTGCAGGGGGTTTGAGGTGTCGCCGCGACTTCGTGATCAGGGCCAAAAGACTGCCCGAGCCGGTGTCCACCACCAACCGGACGGGCACTTCCTTCCCACCCTCCTTGACGATGACGGTCCCGCGCACCACCGGACGCCGGTCGACAACCTCGAGCGGAATTTGATACCCGAGACCACGATAGTCGAATGTGTCCGGGTTGTGGAGTCGGAGACGGCGGCCAACCGGATCAATCTCGACCACATATTGCTCGAAGAGATCGGCACCGAGAAAGCCGTGGATTTCGCGGCCGGCTGTCTCCGCCAGCCGGGTGCCAATATCATGAACCACGAGCGGTGTCCGCAGTACTTCGATACCGTCAATTCGGATGCAGGTTTCCTCTGCCACCGCAACTCGCTTCGCACCCGAACCCACCCCGCGCGCGAGACCGGTTTCCCTGACCTCGAGACCGAGGGCCCAGGCGAGCAAGGGGTCGGTGAGGGAAATCGACGTTGCGCCGGAATCGACCACAAAATCCAGAGGCGGTGAGCCAGCGATGGTCACCGACACCAGGATGAGGCCGGCAAAGGGCTCGTAAACCGTCTCGTGCACGCACGAGGCCTGGTCTGCGTTCCCTTCCCCCTGGAAGCCGACGACTTTCGGCGCCACGCCCTCAAACAGTGTGGCAGCCACGAGCGGAATCAAGAATCGTGCAGATCGGTTCATGAGCCCCACAGTCTAGCCCGGATCTCCCGCCGGGCGACCTGAACCCGCAAGAATTCAGGGTCGAACTGTATTGTCATCTTCGATCGTAAATGATGCGATTCGAACAGTCGTGGTTACTTCCGCTCACTCCAGCTCGACCAGCAACTCGCCGCTCTCCACCGTTTCGCCCGCGGCCACATGGATCGCCGCCACCTTCCCCGCCTGGTCCGCGGCAAGCTCATTCTCCATTTTCATGGCCTCGAGCACGACAAGTGCCTGCCCAGGCTCTACCTCATCTCCGGGTTCGACCTTTACCGCGACAACCTTGCCCGGGATCGGCGCCAAAATGCGGCTGGGTCCGGAGTTGCGCGCTGCGCTCACCGCCTCTACCGCTTCCGCCGGGGTCAGCACTTCGAGATCAAACTCTCGCTGTCCGACAGTCACCCGCCAGCTGCCGTTCGAGCCGTGATCGTAGGTGATTTGAAGGCTGCGACCAGTTGCAGGGAATCGCAGCGAGGCCACGGCACCGTCGAGACTGACGAGTTCGAGCTCGTGCCGCTGACCATCGAACTCAACAGTGAACCCGTTGCCCCGGCGCTCGACCTCCACATCGTGTGATGACCGGCCGCCGCGCACCACCCACCTCATCGCGGGAACCTCCCGTGCAAGAGTCGGGTTCCTTCGTGCCACCAGGAGCTGTTATCACCGTGGGCAAAGAGGTCGTCGGGGAGGCGTCCCGCCGACGCGGTCGCGAGACAGGCGGCCGCCATCATCGCCGCCTCCTCGGCCTCGGGATCCTGTTGACCGTGGATCTTCTCGAGGTCACCCGATATAAGGAGCTGGTCGAGAAAGCCCGTGTGGAAGTCCGCCGAAAGAAATGCCTCCATACCCACCAACGCCCGGAACAGAGTCAAGGTCGTAGAAACTCCGCGCACCTGGAACTCGGAAAGAGCGCGGTGGAGACGCTTTATCGCAGTCGGGCGATCGGGTGCCCACACCACCAACTTGGCGAGCATCGGGTCGTAGTCGAGCGGCACCACGCTCTCGGCCATGACGCCGGAATCGAGCCGCACACCCGGACCACCCGGGCGCACCCAGAGCGAGATCCGACCGGGAGAAGGTGCGAAGTTCCGAAGCGGATCTTCAGCGTAGATCCGGCACTCGATAGCGTGGCCACGCGGCACCAAATGCTCCTGTCGCAACGACAGGGGATCGCCGAGAGCGAGTCTGATCTGCTCCTGCACCAGGTCCACCCCGTAGACCTCCTCGGTGATCGGATGCTCGACCTGTAAACGGGTGTTCATCTCGAGGAAGTAAAACTCGCCGTCTGGATCGACCAGGAATTCCACCGTTCCCAACGAGTGGTAACGGGAGGCTTTGACGATTGCCAACGCAGATTCACCGAGTCGTTTCCGCAGTTCAGGCCCCACTACCGGCGACGGGCACTCCTCGACAACCTTCTGATGGCGGCGTTGGATCGAGCACTCACGTTCGCCGACGTAGACCGCGTTCCCTTCGCGATCAGCTACGACCTGCACCTCGATATGACGGGGCGAATCGATCAGTCTTTCGACGTATACCCGAGCGTCACCGAAGTAGGCCTGTCCCTCGGAGCAAGCCCGCTCATACGATCCGGCCAGCTCATCTCTTTCGGCCACCACCCGCATTCCCTTGCCACCACCTCCCGCAACCGCCTTCAACAGAACCGGCAACCCGTGTTCATCGACGAAGGCCGCGAGCTCCGAGATATCGGTGATCGGCTCCATGAGCCCAGGGATAATCGGCGCTCCGGCGGATTTAGCGAGCTTGCGGGATTCGGTCTTCGATCCCATCACCCGCATTGCAGCGGGCGGTGGGCCGACCCACGTCAGACCAGCCGCCTCGACCCGCTCCGCGAAATCAGCGTTTTCCGCCAGAAACCCGTAACCGGGGTGGAGGAGGTTGGCTCCGCTTTCGGATGCTGCCGCGAGGAGCTTGTCCATGTCGAGGTAGCTTTGGGCGGCCGGCGCCGGCCCAATCGGAAAACTCGAGTCGGCCATGAGGACGTGCGGCGCGAGCCGATCGACCTCGGAGTACACCGCAACCGTGCCAATTCCCATCTCCCGACAGGCGCGGATGATCCGAACGGCAATCTCGCCGCGGTTAGCGATGAGGAGTTTCATCGCCAGCTCCCGTGCCCGTCCTCCGGTGCGGCGCTCCTGAATTCGAAGTGACCTTCTGTGACCGCGCTACCCGAGAGGATGCCAGGCACGCCGATTCGCTGCGAATCGGGATGCCAGGCACCACCGTTGAACGTGCCGTTGCCTCGCAGTTTGGAACGGGGACGAAAATCCGAAATCCGAAATCCGAAATCCGAAATTGTTGAAGCGGTTGGTGGCATTCCTAATTCCGAATTCCTAATTCTCATAACGGGATGTTCCCATGCTTCTTCGCAGGCATTGAATCTCTCTTGGTCTGCAACATGGCGAAAGCCGACACCAGTTTGCGACGCAGGACTCTCGGCATGATGACCTCGTCGATATAGCCTCTCTCGGCTGCAACGAAGGGATTGGCAAAGAGATCCTGGTACTCCTGCACCCGGCTCGCGCGCTCCTCCTCGGGGTCATCAGCGTTCTTGATTTCGTTCCCATAGAGAATATTGACAGCCCCTTGAGCCCCCATGACCGCAATTTCTGCGGACGGGAAGGCGAAGTTGAGATCGGTTCGGATGTGCTTGGAACCCATCACGCAGTAAGCGCCTCCATACGCCTTGCGGGTGATCACGGTGACCTTGGGCACCGTGGCTTCGGCGAGCGCAAAGAGGAGCTTCGCACCGTGGCGAATGATGCCGCCCCACTCCTGCTCGGTACCGGGCAAGAACCCCGGCACATCCTCGACGATCCACAGCGGAATATTGAATGCATCGCAGAAGCGTACGAAGCGAGCGCCTTTGACCGATGCGTTGATATCGAGCACCCCCGCCAGGTGCGCAGGTTGGTTGGCAATGACCCCGATCGTGCGCCCACCGAGGCGGATGAAACCGACGACTATATTCTTGGCGTAGTGTTGATGGACTTCAAGAAAATCACTCTCGTCTGCCGCCCAGCGGATCAACTTGGTAATGTCGTACGGTTTGTTCGGATCCGATGGCATGAAGTCGTCGAGTTCCGGAATCTCGCGATCGAGCGGATCTTCGGTCGCCACCACCGGTGACCGTTCGGCGTTGTTGGACGGCAGGAAGGAAAGCAGTCTGCGGATCGATGCCAGGCACTCGGTGTCCCCTGGCGAGGCGAAGTGTGCCACCCCGGAGACCGAATTGTGGCTCATGGCGCCACCGAGCTTTTCCTTGGTGACCTCCTCATGGGTGACGGTCTTGATGACTTCCGGGCCGGTAACAAACATGTAGGAAGTCGCCTCGACCATGAACACGAAGTCGGTGATTGCCGGCGAGTAGACGGCGCCGCCGGCACACGGGCCCATGATGGCCGAGATCTGGGGCACTACGCCTGAGGCGAGGGTATTGCGAAGAAAAATGTCGGCATAGCCCGCGAGTGAGGCGACCCCCTCCTGGATCCGCGCACCGCCCGAGTCATTGAGGCCGACCACCGGTGCACCCACATTCATGGCGAGGTCCATGATCTTGCAGATCTTGGCCGCGTTGGCCTCCGACAGCGATCCGCCAAAGACCGTGAAGTCCTGGGCGAAGACAAAGACCGGGCGACCATGGACGCGTCCGTGCCCGGCCACCACACCGTCTCCCGGAGTCTTTCGCTCTTCCATTCCGAAATCAGTGCAGCCGTGCTCGACCAGTGCGTCGGTCTCCTCGAAGCTGCCCTCATCGAGGAACTGCTCAATTCGCTCGCGGGCGGTCAGCTTCCCCTGCTCGTGTTGGCGATCGATCTTGCCCTCACCGCCACCGCGGCGGTTGGCGGCCAACCGTTCCTTCAATCGATCAACAACCTCACGGCTCATCCCCGACCTCCTGGGCTCCCGCCCCCGGCATTCTACCCCGGTCACCATCCCAACCTGCAACGAGCACAGGTACCATGGCGCATGCGTCAGGCGTCGCGTCCCGAGACCCCGCTCGATTCGAAGTGGCTGCAGCTGCTCTCGGAGCGTTGCGCCGACCTGCGAGGGGGCGGTGCCCGGTTCGAAGATCTCTACATCGAACAACGACTCGAAGTGCGCGCGGTCGCGTCGAGCGGCGAGCTACGGGTGGAATCGTGCCGGCTCGAGGGAGCAGCGGCGCGCTGGCGCTCGCCGTCCAGATCCGTCCTCCACGCCCGCACCGGGCTCTCGACCTCAGCGATTGGAGAACTTCTCGGCCGGCAGGCAGACCGGGTGGCGCTACCGCCCTCGCGACCTCTGCCGGCAGCAGAGATTGATCCACCTCGACAATGGTTGGAGTGGGCACGTGAAGTTGCCTGCAGGCTCGGTCCAACTCCATCAGTGATTCGCTATCTCAGTCGTCGCGCCGCGGTGGTCCGGAACGACGGTTGGGTGCAGGCGGCGAGCCCCGCTCTGGTTCGCGTCGAGCAATCCGGCGATCGACCGATCGCGCTGCTCGCGGTGTGGGGCCATCCACGACTTGGTCACTGGCTGACCGAGCTTCTCGAGCCGCCCCCAAACAAATCGTGGGAGCCGAACCCCGGCTCGCAGCTCCCGGTGCTCTTTACGGCCGGCACTGCGGGAACCCTGATGCATGAACTGATCGGTCATCTGACCGAGTCCGACGTTGTCGTGGCCACTGGGTCTCCACTGGCAGGAATGAAAGGGGCGACGATTTCCGCCTCGAGCCTCAACATCGTCGATGACCCAACACGCGTCGATCTTGCCGGCGCTTTTAACCACGATGATGAGGGCGTTAAAGGACGGCCCGTTTCCCTCATCGTGGCGGGGCGCCTGCAGGGCTACTTATGCGATCGAGAGGGCGGCAGGCGTCTCGGTGAAGAACCGGGCCGGGGTCGGCGTACAAGCTGGAACCGGCCACCGATCGCCCGTCAATCGAACCTCGTCATCGCGCCCGGCAAGTACCTCCCTGAGGAGCTGGAAAGCGACCTCGATCACGCCCTCGTCGTGACACGAATCGGCGGCGCGACAGTGGATCCTGTGTCGTCGAGGACCGTGCTACGAGTAGAACGGGGCTGGGAGGTCCGGCACGGCCGCCGACGGCGCCCCCTCGCCCCCTGTGAGCTCACCGGGAGCGCCCTCGAGATCCTGGCCAGGATTGACTCACGCATCGGATCGGACCCGACCGCCGACTGGCGTCTGGGATGGTGCGTCAAGGATGGCCTGCCGCTAGCCACGGGATCCGAGGCACCCACTATGCTCGTCGAACGCCTCGAGGTCCTATGAGTTCCCACAATTATTTGGATCGTCTGAACGCCGCCGCCGACGCTGCCCGGATCGAGCTCGAGAACCAGCCTACGGGGCGCTGGGAGTTCTTCGCCAAGGCCTCCTTCACGCGCGAGGTCGGGGTGGTCCCCGGCAGCCCTCTCGATGTCATCAACGTCGAGGAGACGGGAGTTGCGGTACGCTCAGCTCGGGATGGCCGGTCAGGTTTCGCCGCCGCTTCAGGCCTCGAAGGTGAGGCCTCAAGGCGGGCGGTGGAAGGCGCGCTCGGTACCGAAATGCCGATTTCGTTCGACCCGCTGCCACCACCACGTGTGCTCGGCACCTCCCCGGTCCGGGCGCCACGTCCCCTTCCGCCAACGGGTTGGGCCGGCCATGTCGGCGAGGAACTGGCCCGAGTCCTGGCGGGCACCGCCGGCCGTCAAGCTCGGCTCCGTCGAACCATC
>RCNG010001469.1_pt1 | contig 20858 bp, 18 predicted proteins | sample 2041371 | NCBI WGS metagenome assembly RCNG01 (sample SAMN09708227, study PRJNA481090) | Marine sediment metagenome, whole genome shotgun sequencing project. | biome: marine sediment; feature: ocean; material: sediment; isolation source: Sewage treatment plant 1 marine sediment (STP1) ... | reverse complement strand
GTGCGGATCTGCCTTATTTGCCTTACAGCCTTGATCGTAGCCTTTTTATTTTTCTCAGATCGCTATACTTTAGCTGGTTTGATGCTGGTTTTACTGGTAGTTCAGACGGTCTCATTGGTTACTTATACCAACCATACCAATCGAAAGATTGCCTATTTTTTTGATGCAATAAAGAATGAAGATTTTACACTGCGGTTTCCTGAAAAATTGAATTCAAAGTCTCTGGAAGAATTAAACCATAGCCTCAACATGCTGAATTCTATGATACAGGATATTCATATTAAAAAGCAAATCCAGGAACAGTATTATCAGGAAATTATAAGACAGTCAGATATTGGTATTATGACGATAAATAAAAAAGGGCATATCCTTTTTGCCAATAAAAAAATTGAAGAGCTTTTAAGTTATCGGCCACTGAACCATATTAAACAATTGACCCAGGTAGATCCTGATCTTTATAGCCTGTTCTACAAATTTAAACCTTTTGAGCGAAAACTGGTCCAGCTATCCAATGAAAGGGAGAAAAAACAGCTGGCTTTAAAATCAACTGCCTTAACCTTAAATAAAGAAGAACTTCTTTTAGTTGTAGCACAGGACATTCATCAGGAATTGGATGAGAAAGAAACAGATTCGTGGGTGCGTCTTATCAGAGTACTTACTCATGAGATCATGAATACCATCACCCCAATCACTTCCATTTCAGAATCTATTTTAAAATATTACAAATCTGAAAATGAGCTATTAAACCTGGAAGATTTTGATGAGGATCACATTAAAAATACCGTCAGGGGTCTTGAAGTTATCAAGGAACAGGGCGGGGATTTAATGCAATTTGTGCAATCGTACAGAAGTTTTCTCAATTTACCTCCACCGGACAAGGCCCTTTTTCCTGCTCAAAGAATGATGGATAAGGTACAGGTTTTATTGGAACAAGAGAGTCTAAATGGCAGCATTACCATAGAGACCATTATAAATCCAAAGGAGATAGAACTCTTTATTGATGAAAAACAAATTTCACAAGTGTTGGTGAATTTAGGTAAAAACGCGGCGCAGTCTCTGGGTGAACAAGAAAACGGAATTATTAAAATAACGACAGGAACGGATAAAAAGGGAAGCAAATACATAGAAGTGTGGGACAATGGCCCCGGTATACCCCCGGAATTAATAGATGACATTTTTGTTCCATTCTTTACTACCAAAAAATCAGGGACTGGCATAGGATTGAGCCTTTCCAAACAAATTATACATTTACATGGTGGAACTATGAAAGTGCACTCCGTTCCATTTCAGGAAACTTCGTTTTTCTTGGTTTTTTGATTTTTTCTACTTTCATTTAATATTGTGCTGATTTATATCACGACGATAATAATTCTTAAACACTAGTATAAAAAAGAACAAAAACACTTTACGACAAGGAACCGAGCTAAAGTTCAAATAAACGATAGTTTTTAATTCTTTTTCACAGTTTCATAAATCGAACGTTTTATGGGACAGTAGCGTCCTTCCTCATTCCGTTCTCCAAATCGGCGGTTTTAAGGGATCTTTTTATATATGTTTTTTGTTATTAAGTTCATCGCTATTTTCTGTAAATCGCTAATATTCATTAGAATACAAACAGTAAGGCTCTAGTTGTCAATTATACCAGTTCTGATTCCAATTATACAATCGTTCAGAGTATCTACATGTTTTAAGGTTATCTTTAATGAAACACTAACTATTGGAATATGCATACCGTATACCCGGTTCCAAAAGCATTGCAACCGTTTGTTTCATTTTTTTATGAAATAAAATGGGAACAAAACAATTACGAAGATCTTATCAAGGAGTTTATTTTGCCCAGCGGCATGGGCTTTATGGTGTTTCAATTTTCAGGTAGGATTCATGGAACGATAGATAATAGGGAGCCGGTATAAGTACTAATCAATTTAAAATGATAAAAATGAAAAATGTAGTTATTACAGGTAGTAGTAGTGGTTTTGGTTATTTGACCACCTTATTATTGGCCCGAAAAGGATATAAAGTATGGGCAACTATGCGAAATGCCAAAACCAAAAACGCATCAAAAAAAGAAGAACTTTTAGCAATCGCAAAAAAGGAAGATTTGAATATCTCGGTTATTGAGTTAGATGTAACCAAAGACGCGTCGGTAACGACTGCGATACAAACTATTGTCAGTAAAGATAATAGAATAGATTACCTGGTTAATAATGCAGGCTATATGTTCGTTGGCATTACCGAGGCCTATAGTATAGCTCAGGCCAAAGACCAGTTCGAAACAAATTTCTTTGGTATACTACGAATGGTAAAAGCAGTCGCTCCTCACATGCGCAAACAAAAAGAGGGATTAATTATTAACGTTACTTCAATAGTTGGGCGTTTGATATTTCCGTATTTCGGAATCTATAGTGCCAGCAAACATGCCGTGGAGGCATATTCCCAAGCTTTACGTTATGAATTGGCCCCTTTCGGTATTGAGGTTAGTTTGGTAGAACCGGGACCTTTTGGAACAAACCTTCTCTTTTCAGGTCCCAAGGAAGCGGATCAAACCGTTTTTGATGACTATGGGAATCAAAAGGATGAACCGCAAGCTATGCTCAAAAGCTTTAATGCCTTTTTCGAATCGCAGGAAGCTCCCGATCCACAACTTGTGGCAGACGATATTAGTGCACTTATCGAAGCTGATCAGGGGACAAGGAAAGAACGGGTCGTTTCTGGAATCGGATATGGGACAAGGGCCTACAATGAAAAAGTGGATCCAATACAACGATCGGTTGTAAACGATGCCTTGAAAATGTCGCACCTTTTGAAAATTGCTGTCAACTAAGTATGTTTAAAGGTTGATTAGGTACCTCAAGAAATATTAATTTGTAAATAGTAAACCGCAATTATGAAAAGAAAATTCCAACCCAATTTTTGGATCGTATTGATCGGTCTATTGCTAACCAATTTTTCCTTGGCACAAGAAACCCTATCACAAACTGATAGTGAAATCATTGAATGGCTTCGGCAAAATAGTATGCCAATTGAACATGTTGAGGCCGAAAATGGCTTTGCCGATTTACAACCTCTAAAGGAACTATTAAAGGATGTAACAGTTGTGGGCTTAGGGGAAAACACCCATGGAACCAGAGAATTTTTTCAGGTAAAACATCGGCTTTTGGAATTCCTCGTGACAGAAATGGGTTTTCAGGCCTTTGCAATCGAGTCAAGTTATGCGCCATGTGTTGCCATTAATGATTATGTCTTACATGGTAATGGAAATCGCGAGGCTGTATTGACGGGCCAGGGATATGTGGTATGGGATACTCAAGAATTCTCCGATATGATCGACTGGATGCGCGCCTATAACAAAAATGTTCCCGATGAGAAAAAAGTGCGATTTTACGGTCTGGACTTTGGTTATAATGAAGCGGGAGCCCAAAAAGTGTTTGCCTATTTAAAAAAGGCCGGCACACTAAATACTCCGGCCATTGATTCACTTCTCCAAACAATTGCCGTCATCAGTAAAGAAAAATGGCCAACGAAAATGGATGAAGTTCAAGACGAACTCAAAAAGACCTTACCGCAGTTACAAAATTTAATCGGCTCACTAATGGAAAATAAAGAAAAACTTACCGCTGCATCCAATGTCCTTGAGTTCGATGAGGCGCTGATGTACACCCGTGTAATGGAGCAATTTCTTCGTAATACAATACAGGACTCCCTGCCCAAATCGGCCACTGGAAATATGGTACGATCCAGGAGCATGGCAACCAATCTGTTTCGTATTTTGGATATGGATAAGTCCATTGAAAAGGTGGTGGTTTGGGAACATAATGTTCATATAAGTGTGGGCGAACCGGAAACTGGGGAGCCCAATATGGGGCACGAATTCAGAAAAAAATACGGTGATGCATATTACGCCATAGAGCTTGAATTTAATCAAGGTTCCAACCAGTCAAGGATTCTTTTACCTGATAAATCACTGGGAGATCTAAAAACAAATATGGTAACCGCTGCTCCGGAAGGTTATATGGCTTGGTATTTATCCAGTGGAATGAAGGGAAATTCATTATTAGATTTACGAACTTCCGTATCAAATACTAAGATCCGAGAATGGATGGATTCGCCGCAGATTTTTCGTCGTTTCGGCTGGCAAAATCATTTATCTGCCGTGCAAAAATTTAGTCCGCGGAATCGATACGACGCGATTTTATTTATTGAAAATTCAACACCGACGCGACCTACGCCAAATGCTTTGAAAAGCGCATCTAGACTTGAGGGATATTAAAACCGGAAACAATGAGTCAACCATCAACTACAATGACCCACATCTAATTCACACAAAACTCGAAAAATATTGGCTTAAACGGCTTGATTCCACAACTCTAAAAAAAAATTCAACAAAACCGAATTATTGCCTATCCATTCCAAAGTTTGAATTATTATTTGACCCTTAAAAAGAACCTTTTTTGGGACGAGCTTTCTTCCGTATGCTATTCTTTTGAGAGGGAATGTAGAACTGAATTTATCAGAAATCTATGACAACAGTAAATTTTCGAGAAAAGAATCAATTCTCGGACGGACTATAATCTATGTAAATGTTCCAAAAAATCTGAAGATTGAATTTGATAAGGCATTTGACAAAATGATGGAATAAAAGCCTGTGCCATCATTTATAAAATCCTGTATAGTCCTGTGCTTATAAATCAGTTTTTCAAGCTGTCATTCTTAGAAAGCCATTCTTGTTGTTGCCGTCGCATTTTTTCTTCACGCTTCCGTGATTGTTCCTGGATAGCTCCTACCTCGGGGATGCTAGACATAAAATCTGCAAACCTCTGGAATTCTTTCTCATCTTTTCCATCCAATATATCATTAGCCATCTTTATCAGCAAACTATCGGAATTCTGAAGGAGCTTTTCTCCCAGTTCGGCCGACGCATGTGCCGGACTGCCGAAGTATCCCGGCCAGTCTTGGGACTTCGCCAGGGAATTAATTTTCGAAAAGTCACGCGCCGTAACGGCCCTGGCATTTACAATTTCAGAAGCCACCAGCTCAGGATGCAGGTGCATTGTCCTACTGGTCTCACTTACGCCCGCATGTATATCAAATCCGTTGGCGGCCATGCCTTCTTTCCCTATGGCTGCCTCCATCAGGGCATTGCTCTTGGTGTCGTCTGCCATCAACCCCCATAAATGTATCATATGGCCCCCATAGACCGCTCTGAAGTAGTCTCCGGCTTCATCCAGGGCCCGACTATGGTCGGGGCTTCCGTGTGCGTGAATCACAAAGATCCATTGGAAACCCTGTTCCCCGAATTCGGATGCCAGGTCCATAAACACAGCCCTTAGTGTAACCGATCGCACAGCATAAGTTCCCGGGAAGGAGAACTTCTGCCCTAATTCATTCGCACCGCCAGAACCTAAGGGTATGGTAGGAAATACCAACGCATTCCATCCCGGCCGAGCCGTTATGGCTTTGGCTAATTGGTCTGTAAGGTGCTCATTGTAATAACCATCCGTAAAGGAGGGAAGATATGGGCCATGCTCCTCTAAAATACCACCCGGAATCAGCACTACCGTCTTCTCGCGGTTCAGTGCAAGAATCTGTTCCGTATTTAACTCCGCGAGCTTATAAACCTGAGCATCTGTGCGATTGGCAAGTAACAGTACACAGAGGAACAGGAAGCAGGCCGGAAGGCCCCCAAAAGGGCATTGAATTTTGCGAAAAGTAAATGTATAATAAGGCATATTTCTCTAATTTAGGTAGGCCCAATCCTTTTTTCCCAGCGCGATTACATCGTCTCTAATAAGGCTGGCCCAAGTTATTTTTGTAATAAATGGATAAATCGACAGAAGTTCTCCCTTTCTATACAAAGCATTCTTCCAGCATTTCAAGTTACAAAATATTCGATTATCGTAGTTCCGTAAAATGAACGTTTTTTGGGACTTTCATACTCTAAAAACCATGTACCAAACTCCATAATTGGCTCAAGTATCTAGTTCAATAACAACGCTACTCCCATCTTCTAGTTTCTAGCTTCCAATTTGTGCCGATTAAATAGTATACAATACCACTTATGGCGTTTTCGTAACCAATTGTATGTTTTCAATTGCAAATAACCCTCCAATGTCCTTTTTTTAGGGAAATAAGGGCACAGGTTTGTCTTCTGGTTAAGTTTCTTTATTTGGTGGGGATTTTTGAATGAAAATTCCCTAAATTTAGGAAAGCCTTCCCCTAAAAACTCTCATAATTATGAATAGGTATAGGTTTCTATTTCTTTTTTTCCTTGTATTTAATTTTGTTTTTTATAATAGTTGGGCTCAACCGGCTAAAATACTTGATAGTATTAAGCAGGTACTTCAAAGGACTACTTCCGATTCTGTTAAATACCGTGGTTATGCAGATCTTAGCTGGTATTATGCGGATACACGTACCAAATTAGATTCAACCAGAATGTATGCTGATAGCATTAAATTTTTAGCGACCGTTCGGAATGATGAAAGGGGTATTGTGCTTTCCCATTTTTATTATGGACTGGCGGATAGATATGAAGGAAAATTTCATGAGGGAATAAGACATATGGAAAAGGGTGTTGCATATCATAAAGAGAGAGGGGATAGTACAAGAGTGGCTATTGTACTTTTCCAAATTGCAGTAATGCATGAAAATTTAGGCAATTATGTTGAAAGTTTAGCCGCCTATCAAAGAGTATTGGATATTCAAAAGAAAAATGAGTTCAAACCGAGTATTGCCAATACCTTGCTTGCAATGGGCCATGTTCAAAGGAATATTGATAATTATGTAGCTATTAAAACCTACCAAGAGGCAATTAAATTATGGGAAGAGCTGGGTGATAAGGAGGGTTTATCAATGACGATGGAAGGAATTGGTAACGCATATGAAGAGCTGCGAGAGTTTGAAAAAGCTGAAAGCTATCTTAAAAGAGCCTTGGAAATTGTGAAAAGTGAAAAAATAGATTATGGAATTGCTACCGTATTGGAAAATTTAGGTTCAATGTATGGAAGAATGGGAAATTATGAAAAGGCGCTGGAGTGTCATTTGGAATCTTTAAATATACGAGACAACCTTCCTTCTCAGAGAAATTTGGCACAAAGTTTACATAAGGTTGGTACCACCTATGCGATATTGGGAAAATCAAATCTTGTGAAGAGCTATCTGTTAAGGAGCCTCGATATTGCTAAAAAGATAAATAATGGATTGTTGCTAACAGAAAATTACAAAGCCCTAACCAGTTTCTATGAATCCGTAAATAATAAAAGTGAGGCCTTTAATTATCAAAAATTATATATAGCTATAAAGGATTCCATGGTCACCGCTGAAAAAAACAAGCAGTTAGTTGAGCTACAAACCAAATACGAAACCGCCCAAAAAGACCAAGAAATAACTTTACTGACCAAAGAAAACGAAATTCAACAGGCCAATGCCGAAAAAGAGAGTACCCTAAGAAGCGCCTTAATAGGCGGTTTATTTTTACTGGGCATCATTGCCGGGTTGATTTTCTATACCATGCGTACACGATTAAAAAACCAAAAGTTATTGGCGATCAAAAATGAGGAAATTCAAATGGCCAACCTAAAGGAACAGTTGGGCACCTTGGAAATGAAAGCACTACGTGCCCAAATGAATCCACATTTTTTGTTCAACTGTATGAACTCTATCAACCGTATGATTATGGAAGAAGAGAATGACAAGGCCAGCAAGTACCTCTCGAAATTTTCCAAATTGGTACGCTTGTTATTGGAAAACTCGGAAAACCCTAAAGTAAATTTAAAGGACGAGCTGGAAATGTTAAAATCCTATATCGAACTGGAGTCCATTCGATTTAAAAACAAAATGGAATATAAAATCAACGTTTCCGAATCAATTGATCAGGAAAGTACCTATATCCCTTCCATGGTACTACAACCCTTTGTGGAAAATGCCATTTGGCACGGCTTGTTGCACAAAGATACCAAAGGGCAATTGATCATAGATATTAAGGAAGAAGGTGACAATTTGCATTGCAGCATAACGGACAATGGTGTGGGGCGAGAGAAATCGTTAAAACTTCAGAAACAAAGTGGCCATAAAAAGATATCCATGGGGATCAAGATTACCACAGACCGTCTTAAACTGCTGACCAAACAAAAAATCAGCGAGGCCATAAAAATACTCGATCTGAAAGACAGTGAAAATAATGCTGTGGGTACGCAGGTAAATATTCTTATTCCGATTTCATAAAACCTAGACAAATGGTAAGGGCCATAATCATAGACGACGAGGAAGATGCCAGGGAAGTACTTTCCCTTGCCTTGAAGAAATTTTGCCCGGATATTCAGATATTGGCATTATGTGGATCCCCGGAAGAAGGATTGGAAAAAATAAACACCCTTGGCCCCAGCCTTGTTTTTTTAGACGTACAAATGCCGAATATGTCTGGCTTTGACCTTTTGGAAAAAGTTGTCGACATTAATTTTGAGGTCATATTTGTTACTGCTTTTAACCGGTATGCCATCAAAGCCATACGATTTAGTGCCTTGGATTATTTGTTAAAACCCATTGAAATCGATAACCTGGTTTCGGCCGTAGAGAGAGTAAAGCAGAAACAACAAAGTAACACTGTTCATTATAGATCTTTATTGAACAATATTAAATATAATAATGAAAAATTAACGCGATTGGCAATCCCTTCTGACAATGAAATTATCATACAAAAGTTAGAGGATATCGTCTACTGCGAAGCTGATGGTAGCTATACCACGCTGCATTTGTCGGGCGGCAAAAAGATAACGGTTTCCAAAATTTTGAAGGAATTCGAGAATATGTTGCCTGAAACCGATTTTTGCAGAATACACCATTCCACCATTGTAAATATGGCCCATGTAACCAAATATATAAAAGGCGAAGGAGGCTACGTTATGGTTAGCGGCGGTAGTCATTTGGACGTATCCCGCAGAAAAAAAGAAGGTTTTATCAAATTACTTCAGAAAATATAGAATAGTACAAAACCACTTATAAGTAGTCTAGACACACTTATTTCCCTTTCCGTTCCAGATATCAATTTCCGATAGTAATCGTATGGTAAGCGTGATACATTTAAACAAGTTTAACTTTAAATTATGTATCATGAAAAAGCCAGTACAACAATTCGGAAAACTAATCGTATTAGTTGCTTTAGGCTGCATGATCTTCGTATCCTGCAGCAAAGATGATACCCCCGATGTCAAAAAAGAAGACGCGAGAACCAATCCTGATGGTATTGAGCAGGGTTCCGTAGTTATTGCTACAGAAGATTTGTTGACCATGGATTCCACTAAAATTATTCAAAGCCTAAAATCATCAAAAAGCAGGAAATTATGAAAGCAATACTAAAATATTTAATATTCGGATGTACGTCTTTGACATTGGTATTCATTTCATGTTCCAAAGATGAAGAACCAGATAAAACTAATGATCCTGCCGCTGCCGCAAGCATAACACTTTTACAGGGAAATGGTCAATCGGCTGAGGTAGAAACAGCATTGACCAGTCCTGTAGAAGTGTTTGTAAAAGACCAAAACGGGGATGCTTTTGCAGGAACGACCGTTAATTTTGAGGTAACCGAAGGCTCTGTTTCATCCGGTACAGCAAAGACTGGTGCAGATGGAAAAGCTACTATCTATTGGACACTTGGTACAAGTGTAAGTACCCAAACCTTGACAGTTTCAGCTTTAAAAGCTGACGGTACCACCGCTTTGAACGGATCTCCACTTTCTGTTACAGCAACGGCAACAGCAGCAGCCCCACTTCTTGCCGAAAGGATAGAACTAGTGTCAGGAATTGGTCAATCGGCAACGGTAGAAACGGCCTTGACCAATGCCATAGTGGTAAGAATTGAAGACCAGAAAGGGAATCCTCTTGAAGGGACAACCGTTAATTTTGAAGTGATCGAAGGATCGGTTTCATCGGCCACGACAACGACCGATGCAGATGGTAAAGCTACAGTAAACTGGACCCTGGGCACAAGTGTCGGCACCCAGACTTTGACAGTTTCTGCCTTTAAGACTGACGGAACAACCGCTTTGACTGGTTCCCCTCTTTCTGTTACAGCAACAGCGACAGGATCTACTGGAACGACTCTTGCTGAAAGGCTATTATTTTTTAGTGGAGCCAACCAAAGTGCGATAGTGGAAACAGCATTGTCAACTCCTATAGTAATGAAGGTAATGGACCAAAATGGTGATCCTTTTGAAGGAACAACTGTTTATTTTACAGTAACCGAAGGTTCGGTTTCATCGGCAACGTTAACAACGGATGTAGACGGTAAAGTCTCTGTAGACTGGACTCTAGGATCAAGTATAGGTACTCAAACGCTTACAGTTGCAGCCTTTAAAGCTGACGGAACTACAGCTTTAACTGATTCACCGTTTTCTATTACAGCAATAGCGACAGCAGTTGATGCTGAAAGTATAGAACTTATTTCAGGAGGTGGTCAAACAGCAACCGTAGGAACTATATTGCCAAATACGGTAGAAGTGATGGTAAAGGATTTAAATGGGAATGGCTTTGCGGGAAGAACTGTTTATTTTACAGTAACGGAAGGTTCAACTTCATCAGCAACAGCAACAACCGATTTTACTGGAAAAGCATCAGTAGACTGGACACTGGGCACAAGTCTAGGTACTCAAATGTTAACAGTTACTTCCTTTAAAGCTGACGGAACGACCATGTTGATCGGTTCACCGCTTACTGTTTCGGCAACGGCCATTGCATCTACAGGATCATTGGAAATAGGTGATTTTCACGAAGGAGGCGTAATTTTTTACCTGGACGGAACAGGTGAGCATGGCTTGATATGCGCAGTAAGCGACCAAAGTGATGATGCAGAATGGGGTTGTCCTTCAATCGCAGTAAACGGAGCTGAAGGGACTGATATAGGAACAGGAGCACAAAACACAATTGATATAGAAGCTGGTTGTGCCACCGCCGATACAGCAGCTGATATCTGTGCAAATTTAAGCTTAAATGGGTATAGCGACTGGTTCCTTCCTTCCATAGATGAATTGAATGAAATGTACCTAAATAAAGCTGCCATCAATGCAATGGCAGCAGCGAATGGTGGTTCCGATTTTGATGAAACCTCTAGATATTGGAGCTCTACACAGTACTTTGCTAGTACTCTTGCAAATTTCCTCTATATGGGAAACGGTTTCATTTTTACTGAAACAAAGGATGGGGCTTATCCAGTAAGAGCAGTAAGAGCTTTTTAACAAATTTGACTAAAAAAGGAATCACTGTGATTGTAGCAATCAATGTGATTCCTTTATTTACTAAAGGATTAAGTCTTAAATCGACATGTCATCTCTTTTTGACACCAAAAAACTTTGGCCAAACTATAAGTACGATTGAATTGGAACGAAGTAATGATGGTTAATTCAGATTACCAAGTTGTTTTTCTGCAATGTACATAGTATGGATCCAATCTCTTGTTCAATGGGGTAGACCTTATTAATTTGGTTGAACAGTATGGGAGCCCATTTAAATTTATTTATCTACGTAAAATCTCAGAAAATATTTCAAAGGTCAAGGGATGTTTTAAGAATGCTATGAAGAGTTTAAGTAGGATCAAACAAATTACAACTAGATTTAATAAGTTCAAATAGATAAAATCAAAAAGAGCTCTGACCAACTGGACATAGCTCTAAATGATAACACTATATGAAAATGAAAAAATTTGAGGTCGATTATTATTCGTATATGAAAGTAGGTATCTTGTTGAAGTTGGAAAAAATTATGATGTGAAAACCTCCTTTGTTGTAGTCTATCACAGTAATCCAGATAATTCGTATTATCGTTTGGCCAAAACCCACAAGATCGAGAAAGTTCAAATAAAAGATTGTTTTATGTTCTCAATAAGTTCTAGATTGCGCTAGGAAGATAAATGTACTTACATCGAATTTAATTTTTTTTTTCGAACTAGTTTTCCAGTATTTTTAGAATTCGCCAAAACCAACTATGACCGACAATATTAAGCGCTTATTCAAACAAATGAATGAATCTACTAAGGAAGAGGCAATAGCCTGTCTTAAAAAGGAGTTCAATGTCAATGATAGAAAATGGGTCGTGAACGAATGGATTAAAGGTGGTAGAATACCCGAAGCCTTCCAAGAAAAAATAGTAGAGTTGTTCCAAAAGCTACTAAGAAAACAAGCAGTTGCAATAAAGAGATAAATTCTCGGAGGCCATTTGTTTAATTTATAATTTCAGCCTATTTAGAATTGTTAGTTCTAGTTCCAGTTCTCAATAGTTCAAATAAAGGATTGAAACATTAAAGAAATAAAGGAACAGCATTATGGACTTAAAATTAAACGCCGATAGGTTCACAGGGAAGGAGTTTGTTGACTTATACGACAAATACAGACCGACTCCCCCTGTAGAAATAATTCACCAGGCACTGAATTATTTAGATAGCCCTAAAGCCCATAGGGTCGTCGATCTGGGTTGTGGTACAGGGATATCCACATCAATATGGAGTGAATTTGCAACAGAAGTTATTGGTATTGAACCTAGTGAAGAAATGCTTTCGATAGCCAAACAAAAGAAAGCCACGGAAGCAAATATCTCATACATGACTGGGTATGCCGATAACATTCCATTACCTCCAAGAACAGCAGACGTACTCACCTGCTCACAATCTTTTCATTGGATGGAACCAACTAGCACGCTGAATGAAATAAACAGAGTATTAAATGACAACGGAGTACTGGTAATCTATGATGTCATATGGCCCCCTTCGGTCAGTTTTGAATTTGAGAGGGCTTATAATGACCTATTTAAAAAGGTTGATGAACTAACAAGAGAATTGCAAGAGGAAATTGCTTTTCGTTGGAAAAAAACACAACACATAAACCGTATTCATGAAAGTGGACATTTTTCATTTTCAAAGGAGACCTACTTTCACAAAACGGAGAAGTTGTCCAAAGAGAAGTTCATAGGCATAGCATTAAGTCAAGGAGGTCTGGAAGCCTTAATGAAACGAGGCCGTACGAAAAAAGAAATTGGAATAATCGATTTCCAAAAAAAAATAAATGAAGCCCGGGAGCCTCTGTTCAATGAGATAATTTACAGCTATCAGGTTATATTTGGAAAAAAGAGTCAAAAGCAGAAACACTAAAGTTCAAATAAACGATTAAAACATGATGAAGGCCCTTTTGGTTATTGATATGCAGAAAGGTTCTTTTACATCAAAGACACCGAGATATGATGCTGATGGGATTGTAAGGAGAATCAATGCTTTAGCTGAGGCATTTCGAAAATCAGGTAACCCAGTTATTTTCATACAACATGATGGTACAAATGAGAACAAATTTATACCAAATACTAACGAATGGGAATTACTCACCGATTTAAGTGTTGAACCTGACGATATACTTATTGACAAAACCGCTAATGATTCATTTTATAAGTCAAGTTTAAGCGAAATATTATCGGAACTGGATGCTAAAGAATTATATATTACTGGTTGTGCAACAGATTTTTGTATTGAATCCACTATCCAATCTGCTCTGGCTAAAGACTACAGAATTTTTGTTGTGAAAAATGGACATACAACTGCTGATAGACCACATTTGTTAGCAGAGCAAGTGATAGAACATTACAACTGGGTTTGGCAGAATATGATTCCTACCAAGGGTAATATCGAACTAATTGACTCGGACGAAATTGATATAAAAGCTTAAATAAACGATGATACTAGAAATTGCAATGCTAGAAGTAAAGCCAGGATTAGAAGAACAATTTGAAGTCGACTTTAAAATTGCAAGCACGCATATTTCTTCCATTGACGGATATTTGAAACACAGTTTGCAAAAATGTATTGAACAAAAAAATAAATACGTTTTACTTGTAGAATGGAGAACATTGGAAAGTCACACGGTTAATTTCAGAGAGTCTAATCAATACTTGAAATGGAAGAAACTATTACACCATTACTATGATCCTTTCCCTACAGTGGAGCATTTCGAAAAAATACATTAAATCTAAACCATGAAAGTCAAACTAAAAATTTATATAATTACGGTCATTCTGTTCATGGGACTTTTCACTTTTGGACAGTCCAAGGACATAGAAATCAAAACATTTTTGGATGATTTAAAGACTAGTGATTTTTCTGGCACTATTCTGGTCGCTCACAATGATAAAATAACTGAAAAAAGAGCTTACGGAATGGCAAGTATAGAATACGGAATCAAAAATAATATAGATACTAAATTCAATGTCGCCTCTATTACCAAAATGTTCACTTCAGTAGCTACTCTCCAATTATATGAGCAAGGCAAGCTTAATCTATATAAACCAATAGGCGCATATTTAAAGGATTATCCCAATAAGCTTGTTAGAGACTCCGTAACCGTCCATCAACTTTTGTCGCACACTTCTGGAAACAATAATTTTTATGAAGGTGATTTCGTAAAAACAGAGAAATCAAAATACAAGAACGTTTCGGATTTTGTCCCTTTATTTGCAAACGACACCCTATTATCACATCCCGGAACCAAATACGATTATAGTTCTTCAGGTTTTGTAATTCTTGGGTTAATAATAGAATCGGTAAGCGGACAAAATTATTATGATTATGTAAGAAAGAATATATTTGTCCCTGCAAAAATGAGCAATACCACAGAATTGGAAATTGATTCCATTGTGTATAATAAAGCAAGTGGTTACACTACTTTTTTCGGAGAGAGCAGAACACTAAAAAGGAATGACCAATATCTTGCAAAAGCCTCTCCAGGAGGGTTTCACTATTCGACAATCGAGGATTTGTTCAAGTTTTCAAAAGCTTTGAGAAATGGCCAACTTTTAAAAAAGGAAACCGCAGAATTAATGTTTGAACCTAAAGTGAAAGGCTACAACACACATTTAGGATATGGAATTGACATTGACCTTAGATACAACCAAACAATACAAGGACACACTGGTGGTTGGTACGGAGTACATTGTGAATTTATGGACTTCATGAAAGATAATTATACCGTTGTTATTCTATCTAACATCGATGATGGTGGAAAAACGGGGACGTCGAAAGTTGCTGATTTCTTTAAAGAACTAATTGCAGACAAGCTACCCGAAAAATAACGTGGCATAACAAAGGCACGCACGAACTTTATACAAGATCGTTAAAATCTCAATTTTTGGATAGTTCCATAAAAAGAACGTTTTATGGGACTGATCAATTTTGCTTAACCTGATTTTCTGCCGAATCAACCTTTTTTTCATCCCACTTAACTTTTCTCATTTTTAATAAATCACATTTAAGGCAATCTTGCGGCCATAACATCAAAAAACGACCGGTTATGGTAATAATCACAAAAAAGATCGTGCCGATAGTGTTGTCGGCTTTGCTCTATTTATTTTTAAATCAGGTTTGTTCGCAGAACCTTGCCCCATCCAAAACCGTGAAAACCTTGGTAGGCAAAGAAGTTTCCATAGATTCGATTGAATCATTTATCGACCAACAAATGGAGGCTCTGGAAGTACCGGGTGTGTCCCTTGCAATCATAAACGACGGCGAAGTTGTCTATCACTTGGTCAAGGGATATGCTGATATCTTTAAGAAAGAAAAGGTTACGAACAGAACCATATTTGAAGGTGCTTCCCTCTCAAAACCAATGTTCGCTTATTTTGTAATGGGCTTTGTGGAAGAAGGAAAACTGGAATTGGACAAACCTCTTTACGAATATTTGCCATATAAGGATATTGCTTACGATGAGCGATATAAAAAGATAACGGCCAGAATGGCCCTTACCCATACTTCTGGATTTCCCAACTGGAGGTCTGACCAGAAAGGAGACAAACTATTTATATCATTTGAACCAGGCAGTGCCTTTCAATATTCCGGAGAGGGTTATCAATACTTAGCGAAAGTACTGGCGCACATTTTAGAAACGGATGATGCCGGATTGGAAAGGGTTTATCAAAAACGGGTAGCTGGCCCTTTGAATCTGAAGTATACGAAGTATCTTCAAGATTCAGAAAACATGATAAATAAAGCTCAGGGCTACAAAGATGGAAAGGCTGTTGAAGGAGATGACGACCCCAAAAAGTTTGGCTCGGCATTCTCAATCCATTCAGAAGCCTTCGATTTTTCAAAGTGGTTAATAGCTTTAATGGATAGAGAGGGCTTAACTGAGGAAAGTTATGACGAGCTTTTCAAAACGCAAGTGGTATTGCCCGATGGACACCCCCAGAAGCAAGAAGGCATTACGGATTGGACACTTGGATTTGCAAAAGCCACGATGCCATTTGGGTCTGCGTTTGGGCACGGAGGAAATAATCCCGGTTATGCGAGTGTTTTTATAGTAGCTCCTGAAGCAAAATGGGGATATGTAATATTCACTAATGCCAATCAGTCCCAATTGCCTATGGTATTCCTTCAATTTTTAATGACGCCTTAACCAATTTTATTCTTGGCAAACAACGATAAGTGCTATCTTGTTTCCCTTGGTCAACTAACCTTTAAGAATGAATAGTTTTAGATTCAACAAATCTGATTACAGATTTATCCTTTTTTACTTCATTGGTGCATCTATATGGTTGTTATATCGATGGAATGTTGAAAACTATACTTTGTTCGAAATAAGCACAGGGTTGCCAGGGTTTATTATCAAGAACCTGTTATTGCTTTTTATTTTCAGATGGTTGATTAATGAATATCTGGTCGTTAGAAGAAACTATATTGTTTTTATTCTATTGGCATTTGTTGCATGGGAAGCCGTCGGTTTTTTGGATATGTGGAGAGATTACTATACTTCGAATCACCATTGGGAACTACCTTCTTTCGGACTTATGTTAGTTCAAAATTTCAATAGAGGTGCTACCGATTCCGTCATGCTAATTGGATTGATACTCGGCAAAAAGTATTATGAGAATAAATTGGATAACATAGAACTACAGAATAGCCAAAAAGAGTTAGAGCTTAAAGTGCTGCGCTCACAATACGATCCTCATTTTTTGTACAATAGTCTGAATACCATCGATGCGCTTATAGATTACTCACCGAAGGAAAAAGTAAAAGAATATATCTCGCATTTGGCAGCACTGTATAGATATTTAATCCATACCAAGGATGAAGATATCGTAACATTGGATGATGAAATTGCGCTGGCAAAAAACTATTTTTATTTGATAGGGACACGTTTTGGAAACGATTACAATTTTGAAATAGTTGAGAAGGAAGAGCCCTTGGCCAACTATTTACCGAATGGATCTTTATTGACCGTTTTGGAGAACGTGGTTAAGCATAATACAGCATCGGACGGGAATACAATCACTGTCAAAATTTTAGTAGGAAAAAAATCGGTTAGAATTGTAAATGCGGTTTCAAAAAAAGAAGGCAAAGTCGAATCCATGGGAACTGGTTTGAAAAATTTAAAAAAACGATACGAACTATTAAGTGATTATATAGTTCAAATTGAGGAAACAGAAAATTGTTTTACAATAATACTGCCCTTGTTGAACCTAGTAAATTAAAACAAATAGCATTATGCGCATTCTTATCTTGGAAGACGAAATACCGGCCAAGAAAAAATTAGTCCACTACCTGACTACTTTTTTTGGCGAATCGGTTGTCTTGGAAATTACAAGGACTGTTAAGGGTGGTATCGAATTATTGGAAAGGAATTCAAATTACAATCTCATCTTATCCGATATAAAGCTTCTAGATGGCAATTCCTTTGATGTTTTTCGCGAAGTGGAAACGGAAGCCCCTATTATATTTTGTACTGCCTATGATGAACACTTACTGGAAGCCTTTCAAACCAATGGAATCGCATATATCTTAAAACCTTATCAAGAAAATGACCTTCAATCAGCCCTAAAAAAGTTCGAAAAACTATTTCAACCAAAAATATTGGAAAAAGATATCCTCAAACAACTTCAGGAAGCACTCGATACTAGGGATAAAAATTATAAAAAACGTTTCGCAATCAAAAAAAGCGATGGTATAAAACTATTGGATGTTTCCAACATAGGTCTAATTCAAGCTAACGGGGACTTCTGCAAGGTATTCGACTCTAATGGTCATCTTCATATTATTTCTAAGAGTATTGGTGTTTTGATTGAAGAAATTAATCCAAAACATTTCTTTAAAATAAACCGAAGTCAAATTGTTGGTATTGACCATATCGAAAAAATAGAACCTTACTCGAAAAACAGATTAGCCATAAATATCAATGGTGGTAAGGAGCACGTTATTACAAGCACTTCTACAACTAAGGAATTTAGAATTTGGTTAGAGAGTTAGTTTTTTGTTCGTGTTACAGTCCCTTAAAACGAACCTTTTTTGTGACATTACCTTCCTTCTTCATTCTGTCCTATCAATCGGCCGTTTTAAAGGACTGGCTTAAAACAAACCCACATTTAATTATACTTCTTAAAATATAATTTACATATACAATAGTTATGGAACATTTTATAACAAACTTTTAGCATATATTTTCATAATTTGTATTCTCCAACAAGTACATTTATCTCTACTTATTAGCATATCTATTGCTTTTAGCATCTAAATAATATTTTAAACAATCACAATTGATTTTCACAGCACTTCTAAACATAGCAGTTTTTCAAGGAATAGTTCTAGGAGTAATTATTTTAAAATCACCCCTATTTAAGAGCAATGCAAATAAATATTTAGCTTATGCCATATTTACATTATCCCTTCTTATACTAAACCTTGTTTTCGAAATAGTAGAAATATATGAGACCATTCCGTTACTTCGTTTTATTGATAATATAGAATGGGCCTTCATTTTTCCAGTCTTTATTTTTCTGTTTATTGTAAACAAAGTAAATCATCCTATAAAAAATTCAAAAAAATTACTGTGGTTATTCGTTCCTTTTGGGTATTCGGCCATTATCAATATTATTAATGACCTTGATAAGGTTGCTGGTATTTATGATATTCCAAATTCAGGTGTAAGGTTATTTGATATTCTAAACAGTATAGAACTTTTTTTAGCCCTAACATTTATACCTGCTATATTAATTTATACATATAACTTCATAAAGTTTTCAAAAGACAAACAGGAAAAACAATGGTTAACTGTCTTATGGACACTCATTTCTATATTGTTGCTTTCTTGGGTAACCGCCATTCTCATAGCCTTATTTTTGCAATATGACATTTCATATATTATGAAAATTCTAGCATTATTTGCAACATTCTTAATCCATTGGACAGCATACATTGGAATTTATAAATTTAAACTTGCTAGAGACAAAACAGGAATCAACTCATTGTTGAATAATGGTTTATTAATTCCTTTCAACAAGGTATCGACTGATATTAATACTAAAAAAGAATCTCTTACACCAGACAATCAGTATTTTAAAAAACTTGAAATTCTATGTAAGAACCATCAAATTTATAGAGATAACACATTAAATAGAGAAAAAATTGCTAAGAAGTTAGGCATAAGTGCAGGCTACGTTTCTCAACTTGTAAATACTATAACAGGGGAAAATTTTGCAAATTACATAAATCGATATCGTGTAGAAGCTGTTAAGGAAATGATTTTAGATTCAGAATTTAAAAACTACAGTCTATTAGCCATAGGATTAGAATCTGGTTTTACTTCAAAAACAACCTTCTACAAAGCATTTAAGAAAGTTACTGGAAAGACCCCAAATGCGTATCGAAATTCTAATAAATAGGTGCCGATTTATTCAATGTTAAGATTTTAAAACCTTTTTAATCTCGATTCATTTAGTTTTATTACTTCAAAAATTAAATGAACTTTTAATGATTTTTTTTAGTAATAGTGTTCTTGTGCTCTCTTTTTGCAGCTAAAGCACAAAATCAAAACAAAAAGCTTTGGCTACGTGCGCAGACGGAAACGAAAAGTTTACTTGCCTCCGCACTCCTCATAGCTAAACCGTTGTAAAACATTTTGACAAAACCAATCCGTAACAAATTTAAAAAATGAAAACATTAATAGTTTTTATAGATTTTATCACAGCCATTGCTTCAGCTCAAAAAGAACCGCTATTTGAAATTAAAGATAGTCCCATCAATGTCAGTCTTTTTCATAACATCTCGCTATCAGATAAATTGACGCTTCAAAATGGTCTCTCAATTAGAGAGAATATTGGTTTTTATACTTTTGAAACTCCTGTCTTAATAAAATACGACCTCTCAAATGAATGGTCCACTTTTTTCGGTTTACAAACAAGAACAGTTATAAAACCTAATCTAGCGGAATTTTTTAAAGATATTGAGAAACCATCAAATTCTTATTTATCTATTGGTACGGAATATGAATTTAAAAATAATGCTACAGGAGATTTTACTGTTGGATTTCCTTTGGATTTACAATTAGGTCTAAAATTTTAGAAACACTAAGTAAATACTAACTCATTTGATAATTTTTTTTGTGAATAGAAGATTTTTAGTAATAGCAATGCTATTTGCATTTTTTACTGTTAAAGGCCAAAATCAAAAAGATACTATCAGCAAACCGTACGAAAAGAAAAATGATGTAAAAATTAATGTAACTTTTCCGTTATTCGGAATTTTTGAAGCAGCTTATGAAAGGAACTTAAACAATAAATCTTCATTGGGAATTTCTGGTCTATATGTGTTCGACCCAAGCACAGATGATGATACAAATTTTCTTATTTCACCTTATTACAGGAGATACTTTGGTAAAAAATATGCTTCAGGTTTTTTTGCTGAAGGATTTGGAACATTAAGCTCAACCGATGGAAAACAATTAACTGATATGAACGGAAATATTACTTCAAATGAGGGTCCTGACGTGATTGATTTAGCACTTGGTTTAAGTTTAGGGAGCAAATGGGTAAAATACGCTGGGAACAAGAAGACGACCTGGACA
>RCNG010001802.1_pt1 | contig 20986 bp, 19 predicted proteins | sample 2041371 | NCBI WGS metagenome assembly RCNG01 (sample SAMN09708227, study PRJNA481090) | Marine sediment metagenome, whole genome shotgun sequencing project. | biome: marine sediment; feature: ocean; material: sediment; isolation source: Sewage treatment plant 1 marine sediment (STP1) ... | reverse complement strand
GTCATATATAGGGGTTGTCAGAAAAACGTTCCGATTGAGGACCGTTTTCCTGCTACAAACCCTTATGCCGCCATCCTATTTTCGGAGCATTATTATGACAAGCGGTATAAAATCTTTTTGTCCGGTTTATTGAAGAACCTCGCAGCATGCGAAGCACTGCCGAACGGCAGAACCTAAGGGGAATGCGCTCGCTATTTCGGTTCAGATTCGGTTTCCTCGTCGGCGATCTCTATGGATTCGATATTCAACTCCCGTCCGGATACGATATCAAGCTTTCCGCTACCGCACTCCTGACATTGAAACACCGCTTCATGAATCGTCCACTCGGCATTACATTCCTTGCACCGTGCCCGCACCGGCACCTCTTCGATGTGAAGCACAGCACCCGACAGCAGGCTGTCTTTTGCAGCAATTTCAAAACAAAACTGCAGACTGTCCGAAACAATCGCCGCCATTTTCCCCACCTTGAGATTCACTTTCTCAACCTGGATGGGCGTCTCACTCCGGGGGATCGAAGCAGATGCAATTTCGATAATCTGTAAAGCAATACCCATTTCGTGCATGAATTTACAATTCCAAAGGTCGTGTTTTATAACTCAATATATATTCTGGATTGAACAATTGAAGACGCTCTTGACAATGTTTTAGGTGTTACGTTTTAGGTTTTAAGTAAGCTAACGGTTCATGGCAAAGCCTGAAGCCGAAAGCCACCTAACACCTAAAACTTAAAACCTAAAACGAACCAAAGGTTTCCTTACAAAGCTCTCCCAATTGACCCAGGTTTTCACACACATGAATCCCGCTATCTTTCATGGCCGCAACCTTGCCCTGGGCAGTACCGCTTTTTCCGCTGATGATGGCACCGGCATGTCCCATGCGCCGACCGGGAGGGGCCGTAAGACCGGCAATAAATCCCACCACCGGTTTGGTCATATGAGCTTGAATATATGCGCTGGCCTCTTCTTCGGCCGTCCCCCCGATTTCACCGACCATGACAATTCCGCGGGTAACATCATCCGCTTCGAAAGCCTCAAGACAGTCGATGAAGTTGGTGCCATTAACAGGGTCTCCCCCGATACCAAGACAGGTGGACTGCCCGATACCCTGGCGGGTCAACTGATGCACCACCTCATAGGTCAATGTTCCAGATCGTGACACAACACCGATGGGGCCACCGGGTTTATGGATCGGACCCGGCATAATACCGATCTTGCACTCACCCGGGGTAATGATTCCGGGACAGTTTGGACCGATGAGACGGGATGCTTTGTCCCGCAGATAGTTTTTGACTTTCATCATATCCAGGACCGGAATTCCTTCCGTAATGGCCACGATAATACGTATCTGCGCGTCTGCCGCCTCCATGATGGCATCTGCCGCAAACGGCGGCGGCACAAAAATCATGCTGCAGTCTGCCCCGGTTTCATTTACGGCTGTGGCCACGGTGTTGAACACAGGCACCGTGTCCATCTTCTGCCCGCCTTTTCCGGGTGTGACCCCGGCCACCACCTGCGTGCCGTAAGCGACACATTGCCGGGTGTGAAACTGCCCTTCCTTGCCGGTGATACCCTGAACCAGGACGCGTGTGTTTTTATCGACAAATATGCTCACGATGAATTCCTTGCTATGTTATATTGATTGATAAAAATTCTAAATCCGAATGTCTAAATCCGAAATAAATTTAAAATTCAAATGCTCAAATGGATAAACCATAATCCGAAGATTGAATAACAGCGACTCTGTTTTGATCATTCGAATTTGGATCATTGGGTATTGTTTAGGATTTCGAATTTCGTGCTTCGTATTTCCGGAACTACCATCATCAGAACTGCCAAATCACACTGATCTGACTCAGAAGCCCGACCATTCAGATTAAACAACGAGGTCAGCCACCTTTTGCGCGGCATCTTTCAAATCCACGGCAGTGATGAGATTCAAGCCCGACTCGGCCAGAATCTTACGGCCCTCCTCTACATTCGTACCTTCCATGCGAACAACCACCGGTACGTTGATACCGGTCTTTTGAGCGGCCTGAACAACCCCTTCCGCAAGAACATCACATCGTAATATGCCGCCAAAAATATTGATCAGGATTCCCTTTACATTCTCATCGCTCAAAATAATCCGGAACCCGTTTTCCACCATTTCCGCGCTGGCACCACCCCCCACATCCAGAAAATTAGCCGGCTCGGCTCCTGCAAGCTTGATGATATCCATGGTAGCCATGGCCAAACCCGCGCCGTTCACCATGTTGCCGACGTTACCATCCAGGTTGATGTAGTTGAGATTGTATTTGGAAGCTTCGATCTCAAGTGGGTCTTCTTCGTTCAAATCCCGAAGTTCCCATATCTCCTTGTGTCGAAAAAGTGCACTGTCATCGATGTTCACCTTGGCATCCAGGGCTACCAGGCGGTCATCCTTGGTGATGACCAGCGGATTGATTTCCACCAGGGAGCAGTCGTAGGCGATAAACAGCTTGTAGAGATTGCCCACCAACTGCTGAAAGGGCTTGATGACGGATGCAGGTAGACCCAGACCGAAGGCTGCTTCTCTACAGTGATAAGGGTGAATACCTACCAGGGGATCAACGCTCACCTTGATGATTTGATCCGGAGTCTCCTCCGCAACCTTTTCGATATCCATGCCCCCGGCATTGCTGGCCATGATCACTATTTTTGCGCTGGCTCGATCCGGAACCATGCCCAGATAGAGTTCTTTTTCGATATCAAGACCCTGTTCCACCAGTACGCTCTGAACCAACCGCCCTCCGGAACCCGTCTGGTGCGTCACCAGATTCATACCAATGATATCACTGGCCAGAGACATGACCTCTTCCTTGGATTGGGCCAGCTTTACACCACCGCCCTTACCCCTGCCACCGGCATGAATCTGAGCCTTGACAACGACTGGATATCCACCCAGCGTCTCCGCTACCTGTGTAGCATCGGTCGCACTGGTTGCAACACCGCCGTCCGGAACCGGAATACCGGCCTGTTTAAATAGCGTTTTTGCCTGATATTCGTGAATTTTCATGATGGTTATCCAATCACCAGCAAAACATCGTTCTTGGCCACTGAATCACCGCTGGTATAATGAATGGCCTTAATCGTGCCACCAACAGGTGCCGGAAGCGCATTCTCCATCTTCATTGCCTCGAGCACCACCACTGTTTCACCCTCATCGACCGTGTCACCAACTTTCTTCGGGTAGTTTACGATCATACCAGGCATGGGTGCATTGAGCGGGGTACCTTCCACTGCTGCCGGTGCAGGTTCAGACGCTTTTTCTTCGGCCGCCGGCGCTGCAGCTGCTTTGGGTGCTGCTGGTTTCGGTGCCGCCGCCGGTGCCATGGGTTGTGCAAACTGGGGTGGCATCTGTTGAATATAGTTAATGGCTGGGGATTCACCCAGGGCATCCACCCCCACTTCAAAATACTCGTCATCCACGAAAACATTGAATGTCCGTAGATTCTCGCTTTTTTCAGGTGCTGGCTCGGACGGTTTCTCAAACAATAGACCCTGCCTGGCTTTTCTAATCAGTTCATCTTCGGCCTTGGCCTGTTCCAGGGTCCTTGGCTTGACATCCTCAGGCGGCTCTTCTTTGCCATATTTCCATTTCAGAAACTTTTTCCCGGTCACCGGATAGATGGCGTAGAGAATTTCATCATCCAGGTCCACGGCCAGACCCTTGACATCTTCTTGTGCCTGGGGAAGCTCCGGTGGAAGGACTTCTGCCGGTCGGCAAGTAATGGGTTCTTCACCTCTTGAATACCCCTTCAAGGCCTTTTTCCGAACGTCTTCATTGATGGGCACGGCTGTTTTTCCATACAAGCCATAACAGAGGTCTTTGACCTGATCGGTGATCATTTTATAGCGTTCATTTTCATCGTCAAAAAGAACATTGTTCACGGTCTGAATACCGACGATCTGGCTGGTGGGTGTCACCAGGGGTACCTGCCCCAGATCTTTGCGGACACGTGGCAGCTCCTTGTATACCTCATCGATGCGATCCAGGGCATCCATCTGTCGCAGTTGGTTGACCAGATTGGACAACATCCCGCCGGGTGTCTGATGTAAAAGAACATTGATGTCGATGATCGACACCTTGGAGTCGTCCAGGAGGTGCTTGTACTTGGGCAGTATTTCCTTTTCCAGTATTTCGTTAATGCCGGCCAGTTGCTTGATGTCAAGCCCCGTATCCCGACTCGTACCGATAAGTGTCATGACCAACGGCTCGATGGCGGCATGCGATGTACGATAGGCGTATGGGGACATACAGGTGTCGATAATGTCGACACCTGCCTCGATGGCCTTTAGGTGACTCATGGAGGACATGCCGGATGTAAAATGACTGTGCAGATGAATGGGGGGCTTGACCGATGCCTTGAGGGCCTTGACGATTTCATAGGCATCATAGGGTGCGATCAGACCGGCCATATCTTTGATACAGATGCTGTCGGCACCCATTGCCTCCAGGTCTTTGGCCTTTTGAACATAATATTCGAGATTGTAAACTTCACCACCCATACGGGGCTCCGTCATGGTGTAACAGATACATCCTTGAAAATGCTTGCCGCATTCCTTTATCACGGGAACGACTGTTTCGAAATTACGATAATCGTTCAAAGCATCAAAGGTTCTGAATATATCCATGCCATTGTCCGAGGTTCTTTCCACAAAAGCCCGGGCCAGATCGTCTGCATAGTTCCGATATCCTACCAGGTTTTGGGCCCGCAAGAGCATGGAAAAAGGGGTCTTCTTCATGTAGCGTTTCAGGGTTCGAATTCTTTCCCAGGGATCCTCATTCAAAAAGCGGTGCATCGTGTCAAAGGTGGCCCCACCCCAGGTTTCTACGGCCCAAAACCCCACCTCATCCATCCTCTCGGCCACGGGGATCATATCTTCGGTCCTGCCACGGGTGGCAAAGAGCGATTGATGACCGTCGCGTAGTGTCAGGTCTTCTATTTTGACAGGGTTTTCCGCCTTTGGCCTGTCTTTGCTGTAATCCATGTTTGTCATCTTGACTTGATTGTGATCGGTCATTTTACATATTCTCCTCTCGAGATGAAATCGCCTGGAACGATTTTCTTATATACGGCAAAGCCGCCATTTTAAATTCAATAAAATGATTGAAGCAAACGGTCCCATTCATTATCGATGTCTGAAACCGTGAAATGCCTTGATTTGCATCATATTGCGCAGCTGCATCTGTGCCTGGCGCCCACTCAAGCCCCACATACTTATCGGTTGTTGTGCCGAAGCCTGCGTTTCCCGGATACCTGTGTGAGCCTGCATAGCCATGGCACCGGCAATCTCCTCTTCTTCTTTGATATATGCGAGCACAGCCGATGCTGCCGCGATCTTCTTTTTATTCTTCATTTATCCTCATCTTTCTTGAGCGGCAAAACCGCGAAATATAAATCTGTCCGGTAGGGCAAATTTATACGGGTATGTTCCCGTGCTTCTTGGGCGGCCTGATTTCACGCTTATTGCACATGATATCGAGTGCTTCGATCAAACGGGGCCGTGTTTCACTGGGAACAATAACCGCATCGATGTATCCCCTGTTGGCCGCACGATAGGGATTTGAAAATAGTTCTTCATAAGCGATTATCTTTTCTTCCCGCTTTGCTTTCGGGTCATCTGATTGGTTGATCTCTTTGCGATGGATAATATTGGCCGCACCGGCAGCCCCCATCACCGCAATCTCTGCAGTGGGCCATGCAAATGCCATGTCCGCGCCCAGATCCTTGGAACACATGGCCAGGTAAGACCCACCGTAATCTTTGCGTGTCACCAGCAGGAGCTTCGGAACCGTCGCCTCTGAGTAACACCAGAGAAGTTTGGCGCCGTGACGGATAATCCCTCCCCACTCCTGATGGCTGCCCGGCAGGTAGCCCGGCACATCGGCAATGGTCAGCATAGGGATATTGAAGGCATCACAGAAACGTATGAACCGCGTGGCTTTGTCCGAGGCATTGATGTCCAGACAACCCGCCAGTTCCCGGGGCTGGTTGGCAATAATCCCGATGCTGCGGTTGTTAAGCCGGGCAAAACCCACAATAATATTTTTGGCAAAGTATTGGTGTGGCTCGAAAAACTCACCGTTGTCAACGATGGAGCGGATAACCACTTTCATGTCATAGGACTTGCTGGGGCTGTCCGGAATAATGGTATCAAGTTCCGGATCCACCCGGGAAGGGTTATCACCCGTATTCACGAGAGGCGGATCCTCCATATTGTTTGAAGGCAGATAAGACAAAAGTTTTTTGATTTCACCAATAGCGTCTTCATCGCTGTCACATGCAAACTGGGCCACGCCGCTTTTTGTATTATGGGTCATGGCGCCGCCCAGATCCTCGAAAGTCACTTCTTCTCCAGTCACTGATTTGATTACTTCCGGTCCGGTGATAAACATATAACCGCTGTTCTTCACCATGAATACCCAGTCCGTCATGGCAGGGGAATAGACAGCGCCGCCGGCTGTGGGTCCCATAATAGCGGAAATCTGGGGGATGACACCGGAGGCAAGGGAATTCCGGTAAAATATCTGTCCATATCCGGAAAGGGCGTCCACACCCTCCTGAATTCTGGCGCCACCGGAGTCATTGAGGCCCACAAAAGGTACACCGGCTTTAAGCGCCAGATCCATCACCTTGCAGATTTTTTTTGCGTGCATCTCCCCGAGACTGCCGGCCCGGGCAGTAAAATCCTGGGAAAACGCAAAGACAGGACGACCCTCCACGAGACCATGTCCCGTAATAACGCCGTCGGAAGGAATGTCCACCGCATGCATGTCGAAATTGACACATCGGTGGGTGACAAACATATCGATTTCACGAAATGTTCCAGGATCAAACAACAGGTTGAGCCGTTCTCTTGCGGTCAATTTGCCCTTTTCATGCTGTTTGGCCACAGCCTTTTCGCCACCCATCTCCAGGATCTTGATTTCTCGATCTTTGAGATCCTTTATTTTGTCTTCAACGATACCCATATCCGGTTCCTTTCATTAATAAATTCTCTTCGCAAATTTATTTGTCGCGACAAGGTCGCTCTAATAATTAAATTTCAACACCGATGAAATGGTTTATCTACTTGTTTTCCGGACAATATTTTTAACCCATACACCGTTGACCCAAACACAAAACACCCAATACAAAACACTAAACACTAAACACTAAACATTAAATACTCCTAAAAAGAATCATCTTTCTAAACCGTTACTTTATTGTCAAGCGAAAAAAGAAGTTCATCCGCCGCCACCGTCGGGGCCATTTCACCAGCGGCTACATGTCGGGTAATATCCTCCAGGCGAAACTTAATTTCAGGATGCTTATAAAAACGCATCTTGAGACCTTCTTCCACCAGAGACCACATCCAGTCCACGGCCTGCCTGCGTCGTTTAGCATCCAGTTCGCCGCTATTGACAATTGTTTCCCGGTGCTCCAGAACAGCCGACCAGATAGTCTTTATGCTGTCACCCGCAGGGTTCAGCGAGCTGCATGTCAACGCCCTGGGTGACCAGCTCGGAGAGGCAGGCATGAGATAATGCAGTGCCGCTTCAATCTGTTTCCTGGCCATGTTCGCTTTTTCAACATTATCACCATCTGCTTTGTTGATGGCGATGGCATCGGCAACCTCCAGAACCCCTTTTTTTATACCCTGGAGTTCGTCGCCCGCACCGGCAATCATCAGCAGAAGAAAAAAATCCACCATGGATGCAACCGTGGTCTCAGACTGACCCACGCCCACGGTTTCGACAATCATGACATCATAGCCGGCTGCCTCGCAAACCAGCATGGTCTCTCTGGTTTTCCCGGCCACGCCCCCGAGGGTCCCTCCTGAAGGCGAGGGGCGAATAAAGGCGTTCTCGGCCGTGGAAAGTTTTTCCATGCGTGTCTTGTCCGCCAGAATGCTGCCACCACTCCGCTGACTGCTCGGATCGACCGCCAGGACAGCAACCAGATGACCCTGGTTTACCAGATATGTTCCCAGGGTTTCGATGAAAGTGCTTTTTCCTGCGCCCGGAACACCGCTGATACCAAGCCGGACGGCCTTCCCGGTATCTGGCAGCAGTTCATTGACAACCGCCCGTGCAAGCTGCTGATGTTCAAACCGGGCGCTTTCAATGAGCGTAATGGTCTTGGCCAGAACCCGCTTGTCTCTCTGCCGGACACCCCGGGTGTAATAGGACAGGTCCTTGAGCACATTTTTCGCATTGATTGTTTTCATTTAGAATTTCGAATTTAGTGCTTCGAATTTAATTGTTGATCCTAATGGTTATTTCCACCGAAACTCTCGAATCTTTTACCCACCTTAACGAGTGAATGTTACTCCAGCACATTCAATATCTTGTTAGCCGAATCCGTTACTACCGTTCCAGGACCGAAAACCCCTACGGCACCGGCATCATACAGAAAGTCGTAATCAGCCTGGGGTATCACGCCGCCTACAACCACCCGGATATCAGCGCCCCCTCCTTTTTTGAGCTCCGATATGAGCTGGGGAACCAGGGTTTTGTGGCCGGCAGCCAGGCTGGAGACGCCCACAACATGGACATCGTTTTCCACTGCCATTTTGGCAGCCTCTTCGGGTGTCTGAAACATGGGGCTGATGTCCACATCGAAGCCCAGGTCGGCAAAGGCTGTGGCAATAACTTTGATACCTCTGTCATGGCCGTCCTGCCCCATTTTCGTCACCAGAATTCTTGGACGCCGGCCTTCCCGCTCCATAAAGTCATCGCATCGTTTTCTTACAGATGCAAAAATTTCACTGTCGCCATACTCCGACGCATAGGCCCCGGAAATACACTGGGTGGTCGCAACAAAACGGCCGAAAACAGATTCCATGGCATCAGATACTTCACCCACAGTTGCGCGCGCCCGAACAGCAGATATACAGGCTTCCAGAAGGTTGCCATCAGCTCCGGCCGCACGTTTAACATTGGCAAGGGCCTCCTGAACCACCCCGCTGTCTCTTGCGGCCTTTATCTCTTTCAGTCGCTGAATCTGCTCGTCGCGGACCGTTTCTGGCACCGCCAGGAATTCCTCGAGGGGCTCTTCCTCGATCCGATGTTTGTTCACGCCCACGATAACATCCAGACCCTGGTCGATTCGTGCCTGCTTGCGCGCTGCAGATTCTTCGATACGCATTTTCGGCATACCGGTTTCGATGGCTTTGGCCATCCCTCCCAGGGCCTCCACCTCTTCGATGATCTTGCGTGCCTCCCGGATAATACCGCCGGTCAGGGCTTCGATATAATATGATCCCCCCAGGGGGTCTACCACATGGCAGATCTGGGATTCCTCCTGAATGATAATCTGGGTGTTTCTGGATATTCTGGCTGAAAAATCGGTTGGCAGACCCACGGCTTCATCAAAGGAGTTGGTGTGCAGGGACTGTGTACCCCCCAGCACAGCAGCCAGTCCTTCCAGGGTTGTCCGGATAATATTGTTGTAAGGATCCTGTTCGGTCAGGCTCCACCCGGATGTCTGGACATGCGTGCGCAGCATGGATGATTTCGGGTTTTTGGGATTGAACCGGCTGACGAGTTCGTGCCACAGAAACCGGGCTGCCCGCAGCATGGCGATCTCCATGAAAAAATTCATACCCACACCAAAGAAAAAGGACAGCCGCGGCGCAAAGACATCGATATCGAGACCGGCATCCAATGCGGCTTTGACATATTCCAGACCGTCCGCCAGGGTAAATGCCGTTTGCAGAACCGAATTGGCACCGGCTTCCATAATATGGTAACCGCTGATACTGACGGTGTTGTACCTGGGCATATGCTGGGAGCAATAGCCGATGATATCAGATACGATCCGCATGGAGGGTTTTGGCGGATAGATGTAGGTGTTGCGGGTCAGGTATTCTTTCAGGATATCATTCTGTATGGTACCGGCCAGCTGTTCCTGTTTTACTCCCTGTTCCTCTGCCGCAACAATATATCCTGCAAGAATCGGCAGAACAGCACCATTCATGGTCATGGAAACCGTCATCTGGTCCAGCGGTATCTGATCGAAGAGGACTTTCATGTCTTCCACCGAATCAATGGCAACGCCGGCTTTCCCCACGTCCCCCAAAACCCTTGGGTGGTCGGAATCGTAACCCCGGTGGGTTGCCAGGTCAAAGGCAACGGAAAGCCCCTTTTGCCCGGCAGCGATGTTTCGCCGGTAAAACGCGTTGGAGTCCTTGGCTGTTGAAAACCCCGCATATTGTCGTATGGTCCAGGGTCGTCCCGCATACATGGTTGCCATGGGCCCGACATAAGGCTCAAACCCGGGCAGGTTGTTGACATGCGCCAGGTCTTCCAGATCTTCGGCCGTATACAGGGGTTTGATCTGGATGCCCTCCGGCGTATCCCATTTAAGATCGTCCAGAGTCCGGCCCCTGAGTTGTTTATTAGCAAGTTCTTCCCATTGTTTTACATCTGGCTTGTCCAACATTCTGTTTCCCTCCAGCAAAAACATTTTTTTAAATATTAATCACGAAAACACGAAAGCTTGAAAACACGAAAAATAAATAAGATTCTTTGTCGACTGGAACATCACTCTTCTTTTGGTGAACTGTTCTGTAAATAAATAACTTAACATCTAAAACTTAAAACCTAAAACCGCTCCTATCTTTCACACAACTCCACCAGCACACCATGGGTGGCTTTGGGATGAAGAAAGGCAATTTTAGCACCCCCGGCTCCTATACGGGGGGTTTCATCGATAAGGCGAACCCCTTTTTCTTTCAGCTCCGCCAGGGCCTCTTCGATATTTTCCACCCGAAAGGCAACATGCTGAATTCCCTCACCTTTTTTGTCAATATATTTAGCCACCGGTCCATCCGGTGCCGTGGATTCCAGGAGTTCCACCTCGCTTTCGCCGGCGGGGAAAAAAGCCGTGGTGACTTTCTGTTCTGTCACGGTTTCAGACCCCTCAAATGGCAAACCCAATATATCCATCCAGAAATTCTTACCCTCATCAATGCTTTTTACAGCGATACCGAGATGATCGATCTTTAGAATTTTCATGGAACATGCTCCTGTCAATTGTTATCTATCATATTATCTCTGTTCGACGGCCTTACTTTCTCTCTTCTGCCTTATGAAAATTTTGTCATTTGCTCCTGCGGAGCGATATTAGCTCCTAAGGGAGCGTCATTAGACTTCGTCGTCATTGATTGTTGTCGAATGTCATTAGCTTCTTTGGAGTGTCATTTATTGTTTCGGCCTATTGATTTAATGTAATTATTAAGTTTGACACCAAGAGCATCGATTTTCTTGACAATCTGCACATACTCAGACTGGTTTAACAAGTTTCGTTTGTTTGCCTTTGTCAGCCAGGTTTTTGTTTCAAACAGAGACCCCCGTGCATAATAACCGAACTGCTTTGCTTCTTTGTAGTGAAATCTGCCAAATCCTTCACTGATATTTGCCGCGATTGAATCCGCTGCTCGTATTAGCTGCGTACCGATTGTCTTTTTAGACAGATAATCCCATCCCTCAACAATTCTCCAAACTTTTTCACCGATATCCATAGACAATTGATAGATTTCCAAATCTTCAAGCTTCAAACCAAGTCTCCAAATTGCCAATGGTCTTACAATCAATGACGACGAAGTCAAATGACACGCCGTCAGGCGTTAATGACGCTCCGAAGGAGCTAATGACAATAAAGCAGGATATTCCTCCGTTGGAACTAAATGTCACCAAATAGAAGACAACTATTGGTGTTTCTCCATAACTCTCTTAAATCCCGGCATAGCATTGACAATGGTGTCATCTTCCACACAGAATGCGATTCGAAAATGACCCGGTCCCATAAATCCACTCCCGGGAACAACCAGGATCAGTTCTTCCTGGAGGTCCCTCACGAATGCCACATCATCGGGGATGGGTGCTTTGGGAAAAAGATAAAACGCGCCGGGAGGGGTGATAAAATCATATCCACACTCCCGCAGGCCATCACACAGCAGATCCCGTTTACGTTTATACTGGGACACATCCACACTCATTCCCTGCATTTCCGCCACCACGCGCTGCATCAGCGCCGGGGCATTGACGAACCCGATGATGCGATTGGTCAGAGCCATAGCGTTCATCAGGTCAGCTCCGTACACGGCCTCGGGGTTGACAACGGTGAAACCGATCCGTTCGCCGGGTATGGAGATGTCTTTGGAATAGGATGTTGCCATAATGCTGTCCCTGTAGCTGTCAAAGATACAAGGTATGGGGACATCATCGTAGATAATTTTTCGATACGGCTCGTCCGCCACCAGATATATGGTTCTTTTAAACTGCGTGCTCTTTTCTTTCAGAAGACTGCCCAGGGCATCCAGGCTCTCCCTGGAATAAACCTGCCCGGTGGGATTGTTGGGTGAATTGATCAAAACAACTTTGGTTTTTTCAGTGATGGCCGCTGCCATGGCCTCCACGTCCAATGAAAAATCATCACGAGTCGGCACGGTCTTGAAGACACCACCGTGATTGTCGGTGTAAAAATGATATTCTACAAAACAGGGTTTGGGCGAAAGGACTTCATCGCCCGGATCCAGTACCGCCTTGAGAATGATGTTCAAGGCACCGGCAGCACCACAAGTCATGATCACATGCTCTGCCGTAACGGCAACCCCCTGATCCCGTGATATGTATTCAGCGATTTTTTCTCTGACATGGGGGTATCCCGCCTGGGGCATGTAACCATGGCCACCCGGTTCCTTGACGATTTTCCCGAGGATCTCATTGAATTTCCCGGGAGGCTCCAAGTTTGGATTCCCCAGGCTGAAATCAAACACATTTTCAGGCCCGTGTTCCGCTTTCAATCGGGCGCCCTCCTCAAACATTTTTCGAATCCAGGATGACCTGGTCATGAATGCTTCGATCTTCTTGGAAATGGTCATATTCCGTACCTCCATAAATTCGCTGTGCGAATTTATTTGACGCGACAATGTCGCTTTTTAGATGGATCCCCACGGGTAAACCCGTGGTCCCATTAAAATACCCTTCTTCGCCTTCGGCTTCTGTCTTCGCTCTTCGAGCTACGCCGAGACAAGACGCCGTGGTTATCCGCCTTATCCTTGGGGTGACATCGCGCCGTAGCAATTACCTTATTCTTTTTGCATTCATCCACGGGCATGCCCGTGGTTTTCTGCGAAGGCGGATAAAATTGCTCTTACTGCTTCAAACCCACGGTTCTCATGAAAAATGTATATAGTGCATGGTCTTAGAAACTATCTAAAAAATAGGATTTTGGTTCCCCGCAAAAAGCGCGGGATCTACGACAAGATTATGGCGGAATCACATTTCAATCCACTTCAAAAGGCGCCCGAAGGAAGTGCCCTCGGGGTGAATACTGGAGTCTTTCGAGGAGTTGAAACGCGATTCCAACACAGAGATTGAGCCAAAAGACATTTTTCAGATGGTTTCTATTCAGCTTGTTCTACGGCCGTGACTTCCGGAATCTTGTCTTTCAGAACTTTCTCGATACCATTCCGCAAGGTCATCTGAGACATGGGACACCCGGCGCAGGCTCCCTGCAGCCTCACTTTAACAACACCCCCGTCGATACTCACCAGCTCTACATTGCCCCCGTCTCTCATCAGCATGGGTCTGATCTCATCCAGTACTTTTTCGACTTTTTCTTTCATAATACCCCCCTAATGACCTGTAAATTCAAAACACTAAATACAAAAATACAAAATCTCGAAATAGACCACAAACATTTTCGTGTTTTCGTGATTAGTTAATTTTTTTGCCTTAATAACAGTGAAGCCCCAATCCAAGACCAAAAGCATGATATATGACTATCCAGATTCTCGTTTGCTATAAAACTCCTTTTTAAACGCTTCATATCTGTCCGTCTGTATCGCCACACGGACCTGCTTCATCAGATCCAGATAATAATGAAGGTTGTGGATCGTATTCAACCGGTATGCCAGCAGTTCCCTGGCCTGATATAAGTGCCGCAGATATGCCCTGGAATAATGCGTACAGGTATAGCATGAGCAGCCGCTATCAACGGGATTTGTATCGCACTTAAAGCGCGAATTGCAAATGTTAATTGTGCCTGAATGAGTGAAAAGCTGCCCGTTCCTGGCGTTTCTGGTGGGGATAACACAATCGAACATATCCGCCCCCATACCAACGAGTTCCACGATATCTTCAGGTGTCCCCACCCCCATGATATATCTCGGCAGATGTTTTGGGAGTAACGGAATCGTACAGGTCGACATCTCGCGCATAAGATCCTTGGGTTCCCCGACACTCAAGCCACCCACGGCATAGCCTGGAAACCCGATTTCCATCAGGTCTGCCAGGGATTTTTCACGCAGGTCTTTGTACATGCCTCCCTGGACAATACCGAACAGGGCGCCTTTGGTTTTACTTTCGTCCCAGACGGTCTTACATCGCCTGGCCCACCGGGTCGTAATCTCAAGGGCTTTCAAGGCTTCATCCCTGTCTGCAGGATAACGGGTGCACTGGTCCAGGCACATGATAATATCGGAACCGAGACAGAACTGAACCTCCATGGATTTCTCCGGTGACAGCAAGTGACGGGAGCCATCCAGATGCGACTGGAAAGCATAGCCCTCCTCGGTTATCTTGGCCAGTTTAGCCAGGGAAAAAAGCTGGAAACCACCACTGTCGGTCAGAATCGGTTTGTCCCAGTGCATGAACCGGTGAAGTCCTTCAAAAAGATCGATAATCTCGCAGCCCGGTCTGAGATACAGGTGATAGGTATTACCCAGAATGATTTGCGCACCACAAGTAGACAGCTCCTCCGGTGTCACCGATTTCACGGTCCCCAATGTCCCCACCGGCATGAATATGGGGGTCTCGATGTTTCCATGGGACGTTGAAATTATTCCTGTTCTGGCGCCATTGTCTTTGGAGCTTGATATAATTTTAAAAGAGAACATATAATTTGGTTTTAGGTTTTACGTTTTAGGTTTTAGGTAAGCCACCGGTTAAGAAAGTTTCCAGTTTAAGTTTTAAGTAGGCTGCAAGCTATACCACTTTAAGTTTCAATGACTTGATAAGAGCATGCAGTATCTTGGATATACTTTTTGCCTCGGCAATCAATTTGTTATTATCAGATTCGGAAAGAACACCGATATCACAAGCAATGTCATGTTAACCTCTATCAATAGCTATCAACCCGATGGAATACATAGGGCACCGCAACCCTCAACCAAAAGCGGACCGCCTAACCTAACACCTAAAACTTAAAACCGTTAATGAATCAACATCGCATCCCCGTAACTGTAAAACCGATACTTCTCCTGGATGGCGGTTTCATAGGCATCCAGGATGCTTTTTCTTCCCGCAAAGGCCGATACCAGCATAAGCAAGGTCGATTTTGGCAGATGGAAATTGGTAATCATGGCATCAACGACCTGAAACCGGTAGCCTGGATAGATAAACAGATCACACGGTCCGGTCATGGGTCCCAGCCTGCCGTTTTCACGCATGGCAAATTCCAGGGTTCGAACAGAAGTCGTCCCCACGGCCACCACCCGTCGGCCCTCTTTCTTGGCACGGGTAACTGTTTCTGCTGTCTCTTCTGAAATCGAAAACCACTCGGAATGCATGGCATGCTCCCGGATATCCGTAACCCGAACCGGTAAAAAGGTCCCATACCCTACATGCAGCGTAACGGGCGCCAGGGTGACACCCTTGCACTTGAGTCTGTGCATCAGTGATTCCGTAAAATGAAACCCAGCCGTAGGCGCCGCAATGGCCCCTTTCTGGGAAGCATAGACCGTTTGGTATGTTTTCCTGTCGGTCAGTGTGTGCTGTGTCCTGTCCCTTTTTATATAGGGCGGCAGGGGTGTCCGGCCAATCCTGTCCAGAACCGACTTAAACGCACCCTCACACGAAAAGGACAGCGTATAAATATTGTCCGCCCGGTCAATTACCTGTGCCGTCACTCCTTGCTGAAAATACAACCGGGTACCGATCCGGGTCCGCTTGGATGATTTCAACATGCAGTCAAACTGATTCTCGTCAGCGGAAGACCGCATGCCCGAAGCATAATTCAATATCAGGGCTTCTATCCGCCCGCCACTCTCTTTCTTACCCACGAGCCGACCGGGAATCACCTGGGTATTGTTGACCACCAACACATCGGATGGTGCCAGAAACGTTTCCAGATCACTAAACACCTTATGGGAAAGACTTCCGTTGCTGCGATCCATCACCAGGAGTCTGGAATGGTCTCTTTCCTGCATGGGTTGCTGTGCAATCAATTTTTCAGGCAGGTGATAGTGATAATCTTCTATGGAAAACATTTGTTTTGTGTTTGGTATTTGGTATTTCGTGTTTGGTATTTTGTGTTTGGTGTTTTGCCTACTGCATTCTGTTTTCTGTATCCTGTCTCCTGCCTTCTGCCTACTGCATTCTGTCTTCTGTATCCTGTCTCCTGTTTTCAGCTTATCGTTTGCCTACATAAACTAAAAAGAGGCCAATCCCCATAAGAACCAGACCGGTTCGCCGTAGCTGCAGGTCCGGCATGTCCAGTACTTTTCGAACCCAGACCTTCATCTTGTCCGGAAATGCAAAATAGGGAATCCCTTCAACAATCATGACCAGACCGAGAACACACAGAAAAAAATCCATTCTTCTCCTCTTTTTGGACCCTTGACGACGTTGTATCGCATTTGTCTGAACCGAAATAGCGAGTGCATTCCCCGTAGGTTCTGCCGTTCGGCAGTGCTTCGCATGCTGCGAGGCTTTTCAAGACTGTTCCGAAACTGCTTGGGCGAATAAAGTCTTGCAACCGTTCGAACTTGCAAAGCTTTTTTATATCGTCTATGGGACGTCATTGTCAAAATAAAATCGTCGCACGATTTAATCGGACGCGGCTGCGCCGCTATATTAATCTTGCAAATAAATAGCCAACTCCGTCATGCCGGACTTGATCCGGTCTCCAGTGTTGCTTCTGGATAGCGCTAAAGCTTCACTTCGTGCCCCGCCTTCGCGGGAATGACAACCTGCGGCCTTATGTTATTACCAACCGGCCGTATTTCATCATCAATCCATTGGGCACAAGACAAGGCTTGGTTTGATATGTCCTTTTGAAAAAAATATGGAAACCCCTTTTCGGTGTAACCGGAATGGTATTTTGACAAATGCTATATTCTTTACAATCGTGGTGGTTAATGATAGTTTTAAGGGGTGGATATGGAGAACACGATGAAATCAGATAGATTGGATAAAACGGCACTTCAGATTTTCAAAACACATGAGGCGCCAACGGATTTTGCATATTGGCAAACGCGATCTTTTGAAGAACGCCTTACTGCGTTGGAATCCATTCGAAACGATTACATAAAGTGGGCCTATGATATTCAACCCGGATTTCAGAGAGTTTATCGAATCGTTAAACAAGCATAACGTTCGCTATCTTCTGATCGGCGGTTATGCTGTGGCATTGCATGGCCATCCTCGTTATACCAAAGATCTGGATATCTGGATTTGGATGGACAACACCAATGCCGCCAATCTTTTAGACGCCTTAAAGGACTTCGGATTTTCTTCTCTTTCCTTGGTGATCGAAGACTTTCTTAAACCAGACCAGATCGTGCAGTTGGGTTTTCCACCCAATCGAATCGACTTGATGACCTCACCCAAAGGGGTCGATTTCAATACCTGTTATGCTTCGCGGGAAAAGATAGAAATAGAGGGGTTAAAAGTTAATCTCATTGATCTGAACAACCTGAAATTAAACAAAAAGGCAACCGGTCGCCATCAGGACCTTGCCGATCTGGAAAATCTAACATAGAGGACAACTCAAAAAAACCTTCTCATCACGAAAACACGAAAGGGCGAAGGCACGAAAGACAACTTTATTAATGTGTATCTATAAACAAAAGCTTACCCGATCTTATAGAGCGCAACTTTTTCGCTTCTAAAGGCGAAAAGTAAAGATTTCTATCTCTGCAGCCCTGTCATATAGCCAAGATCTTCCACAGGACTTCGGTGAACTCAGTCGAGTCACAGTGAAAAACCACCCAATTTTTAGTCTTTTTTCGTGTTTTCGTCCTTTCGTGCTTTCGTGTTAAATTACTTTAAAACAGGATCTAATATGCATTTTGAACCCGTCATCGGGCTGGAAGTTCATGCCCAGCTGAAAACAAAAACGAAAATTTTCTGTAGTTGCTCCACCCAGTTCGGTGCACCCCCCAACACCCATACGTGCCCTGTCTGTCTCGGGATGCCCGGGGTGTTGCCGGTTCTAAACAAAAAAGTCGTGGACTATACACTGCGGATGGCTGTCGCCACCCACTGCACCATCGACCGGGAAAGCCGGTTTGCCCGCAAGAACTATTTTTATCCGGATCTGCCCAAAGGGTACCAGATATCCCAGTACGAACTTCCCATTGCCCAGCACGGGTTTGTCCATATCCAGATTGACGGCGCCCACAAAAGGATCGGTATCACACGGATTCATATGGAGGAAGATGCCGGGAAACTGATTCACGACCCTCACAGACCCATCAGCAAAGTCGATTTCAATCGCACGGGCGTACCTCTTATGGAAATCGTCAGCGAGCCGGATATTCGCTCTCCCCGGGAGGCCGGCGCCTATTTGCGGCAGCTGCGATCCATTGTCCGTTATCTTAATGTCAGCGATGGGAACCTGGAGGAAGGTAGTTTCCGGTGTGATGCCAATGTCTCCATTATGCCATCGGGTGCAAAGGAATTTGGGACACGGGCTGAAATCAAAAACCTGAATTCTTTCAAACACGTAGAAAAGGCCATTCAATACGAAATTGAACGCCAGAAGGAAATTCTGCTGGATGACGGCCGCGTAGTCCAGGAGACACGGCTCTGGGATGCCGACAAGGGCCGAACATTTTCCATGCGCGGCAAGGAAGACGCCCATGATTACCGCTATTTTCCGGATCCGGATCTTCTGCCCCTGGTTATCGACGATGTCTGGATTGAAAAGATCAGACGTGACCTTCCGGAGCTGCCCGATGACAAGCGGGATCGTTTTATGACAACATATGAACTTTCTATTTACGACGCAGGTCTTTTGAGCGCCAGCCGTGAGCTGGCCGATTATTTTGAAACCTGCCTGGAGCACTTCAAGCAACCCAAACAGGTCAGCAACTGGGTAACAGGGTCTTTGCTGGGACTTCTGAAGGTACAGTCAAAAGATATTTCCCAAACGCCCATCTCCCCGGTGAGACTGGCCGAACTGCTTCAGCTCATCCAGGACGGTACCATCAGCAACAAGATTGCCAAGACTGTTTTCGACGAGATGGCAGGGTCGGGAAAACCAGCCCGGGAAATTGTGGCCGAAAAAGGACTCGTTCAGGTAACCGACGCAGGTGCCATCGACGAAGTCGTCCAGAAAGTGCTGTCCCGATCGGAAAAGGAAGTGGCAGCCTACAGGAAAGGCAAAACCAGGCTCATGGGATTTTTTGTGGGCCAGGTCATGCGGGAAACCAAAGGCAGGGCCAACCCCAAGATCGTGAATGAAGTGTTACGGGAGAAGCTGGGGGGTAAAGAGTAAAAATATTCCATCACGAAAGCACGAAAAATAGAAAACACGAAATAATTCTTAAAAAAGCAGTCGGTAAACCTTTCGTCATATAAGCGACATCATCGCGTTTCCTAAAATCGAGCAACGATTTTATTTGACATTTATTCGATTATTGACTACCATGTCGTCATTATTCAATGAAAATTGACGACATGGTAATCAATAATGCTAAAAAGGCTCCTCAAGGCACCCTCACAAAGTTTTTTTCTCCTTGGTCCGCGGGGTACGGGAAAAAGCACGTGGTTACAGACCCATTTTCCCGACGCCTATGTGATTGATTTGTTGTCCGAGGCCACTTTCCAGAGCTTGCTTGCCAAACCCGGACTTTTTGCAAACCTGCTGCGTGCTGTCTCTCCCGGCAAATGGGTCGTTATCGACGAAGTCCAGCGCTTGCCCAATCTGTTGAACGAAGTGCACCGCTTTATCGAAAAAAAACAGCTTCAGTTTGTGCTGTGCGGATCAAGTGCCCGCAAACTAAAAAAAGCCGGTGTAAACCTGCTTGCCGGACGGGCGTTGCGTCGTTCTATGCATCCCTTTGTGCCCGAAGAACTGGACAAACAGTTCGACGTTAACCATGCACTTCAATATGGATTGCTGCCCATCGTCTGGGACTCGATTGAAAAAACGGAAACACTTTCAGCCTACGCGCAGTTATACCTGAAGGAAGAAATTCAGGCTGAAGCCTTGGTGCGTAATCTGTCCGGGTTTGCCCGTTTCCTGCCTATTGCCGCTCTTTATCATGGCCAAACTATCAATGTAAGCAATATTGCCAGAGAGGCAGGCGTTGCTAGAACGACCGTGGCAGGGTATCTCGACATTCTTGAAGAGACACTTCTCTGTTTTCGTCTTCCCGCTTATGAGGCTAAGCTGCGTGTTCGGGAACGAAAACTCCCCAAGTGGTACTGGTGTGATCCCGGTTTGGTTAGGGCCATGAAACCATCTTTGGGAAGCTTGACACCGGAAGAAAGAGGGCCCTTATTTGAAGGGTTGGTAGCCCAGTTACTCAGGGCATATAAGGATTATCGTGGTATTTTTGATGAGTTGTATTACTGGGCGCCCACCGGTGGCAGCAAAACTGAAGTTGATTTTCTGCTCATGAGAGATCAGGCGTTTGTGGCTATAGAGGTTAAGTCAGGCAGGCTCTTTTCAGAAAAATGGTGCAATGGCCTGCGCGCGATCGCCGATCTCAAAGGGCTGCAGCGCAGAGTTGTCGTCTATCCCACGGGACCTGTATTGCGTACAAAAGACGGCATCGAAGTAATGCCTTTTGAACAATTCGCAGAGCAACTGGCCGAAAACAGGCTATGGTCTTTTTAAGTCCACAGAAAACCGATCCGTGGGGATATAGATTTTATACCGCTTGTCATAATAATGTTCCGAAAACAGGATGGCGGCAACGAAGTTTGCCGAGAAAGTGGGTGTTTCAGTCAACGCCCTTTCGGT
>RCNG010000334.1_pt1 | contig 21066 bp, 16 predicted proteins | sample 2041371 | NCBI WGS metagenome assembly RCNG01 (sample SAMN09708227, study PRJNA481090) | Marine sediment metagenome, whole genome shotgun sequencing project. | biome: marine sediment; feature: ocean; material: sediment; isolation source: Sewage treatment plant 1 marine sediment (STP1) ... | reverse complement strand
ACCCTCCCTGTTCCGGACGGTGAAATCGGAGAGATCGTGGTGAAGGGCGCGCATGTGACCCGGGGGTATTACAACAACCCGAAAGCCGATGCCCTTGCCAAGATCAGCGATGCAGAAAACGGCGGCTTCTGGCACCGCATGGGGGACCTGGGATGGCGGGATAAAAAAGGCCGTATCTGGTTCTGCGGCCGGAAGAACCACCGGGTTGAAACGGTGGATGGCCCGCTTTACTCGATCCCCTGCGAAGCCATCTTCAACAACCACCCGGCGGTCTTCAGAAGCGCCCTGGTGGGGGTGGGCGAAACGCCCGGGCAGGAGCCGGTCATGTGTATCGAACTGCGCGCAAACCTCCAAAACCCGGATAAAAAGAAAATTGAGATAGCAATCAGAACCGGTTTATAGATTTTATATCCTTTGAATGTTTTTAATTTGAAAACAAGGAACACAGCCAAAGAAAATTCAATCAATAAAATTAATATCACAGAAACGCCAGGCAACTGTGGAACTGGAGAAATCCGAGGTGGAGATTGACGGCCGGAAATCCCTGCCGAGGGCGGTCCTGATCTTCGACGAGAAATACCAGCTCATGGGGATGGCCCGGCGGCGGGACATCATGCGGGGCCTGGAACCTGAGTTTCTCATGGGCCGGCCGGTCGAGTCCCGCAAGACCCTGTTCGACGTGAAGGTGGATCCGAATCTTTCGGAGTTCTCCTACGACAAGCTGCTGAAGGGCATTCGGAGGCAGGCGGAGCGGCCGATCGGTGACGTGATGCGCCCCATCGTGGCTACGGTGGATTTCGAGGACCACCTGGGCAAGGTCATCTATGAAATGGTCGACCGGGGGCTGAGCATTCTGCCCGTGCTCAAGGAAGGCAGGGTGGTCGGCGTCGTCCGGTCGGTGGACGCATTCCGCGAAATCGCTGAGATCCTGCTGTAAGGTTGGAGAAAATACCCGATCGTCGGACTCGAAGAAGACCGCGGATCGTGATTACGGAGAAGGTACAGGCGTTATGGCGAAAGAAGATACGAGACGAGAGAGCGCGGGGTTGCGTGGGGGCGGCCTTCCGCCCATGCCTGAAGACATCTATCTGGCCAAGACCCGTAAACGGATCAACTGGAAGAGGCTGATTTTCATTTTCCTGGGCCTCGGGCTTTTCTCGGTCGTATACCTTTCTTCCCCCTGGCCCGACGCGGTAGACCCCGCTGGAGAGCATTTTGTCCTCACCCGGGAGGGAAAGGCGGCGTTGGGCCTGTTCCTGCTCGCAGCCACCTGGTGGGTCTTCGAGGTGGTGCCCATCGGGATCACGAGCATCACGATCGGGGTCGTTCAGGCCCTGTTCCTGATTCGTCCTGCCCGTGTGGCCTTCACGGATTTCATGGCCCCTTCGGTCTGGTTCATCCTGGGTTCGCTCGTGATCGGGATGGTCTTCACCAAGACAGGGCTGACCAAGCGAATGGCCTACAAGATGCTCGCCCTCGTCGGAGAGCGGACGAGCATGATCTATCTGGGCTGTTTCGTCATGACCGCCGCGCTTACCCATATTATGGCACACACCGCGGTAGCGGCGACCGTCTACCCCCTGCTGATGGCCATCTATGCCCTCTACGGGGAGGAGGACAAGCCGACGAAGTTCGGAAAGGGGCTGTTCCTCGGTATGGCCTATGTGGCGGGTGCGGGCAGCATCATCACACTCCTCGGTGCCGCTCGCGGCGCGGTGGCCATCGGCTTTTTCAGGGATATCGTCGGCCGGGAGATCACCTTCTTCGAGCTGACGAAATACATGTTTCCCGTCGGCTGGTTGATGACGTTCCTGCTCTGGGGTTTCTTCATGATCTTCTGCAAACCGGAGAAGGCCACGATCCCCGGGTTGCGAGAGAGGGCAAGGAATCTGTACGCCAGGCAGGGGCCCATGTCCAGGCAGGAGATCCTGGCCCTGGTGATCGTTGGTGGGGCCGTGCTCATCATGAGCCTCCGGTCCTTCGTGCCGGCCCTGGGCGGTCTCGACAAGAGTGCCGTGATTTTGACCGGCACGATTCTGTTCTTCCTCTTTAACATCCTCACCATCGATGATCTGGAGGAAATTCCCTGGAACATCATCCTGCTCTTTGGCGGTGCCATGAGCATCGGTTTCTGCCTCTGGCAGACCGGGGCTGCAAACTGGCTGGCCGTCGAGTGGCTGGTCATGTTCGAGAAGGCGCCCTGGTTCGTGTTCGTCATGGGGATCACCTTCTTCGTATTGATCATGACGAACTTGATCATGAACGTGGCGGCCATTGCCATCTCCATGCCTGTAGCGCTGGTCCTCGCGCCCTACTTGAGCGTGGCGCCCGAGGTTGTTCTCTTCGCCTCCCTCGTGGCTGCGGGCATGCCTTTCCTTCTGTTGGTGGGCGCGGCGCCGAATGCGATTGCCTACGGAAGCAAGCAGTTCACGAGCGGGGAGTTCTTCCTGTACGGAATCCCGGCCAGTATCCTGCTGATGATCGTGATCGGCCTCTTCGTATGGGTCATCTGGCCGGCCATGGGCATGCCGGTTGTGCTTCCAACGGAACCGCTTGCTGTGAGCCCCTGAGGCCGGGTCCAGTGCGGTCCCTGTTCCGACTCGGCTCTCTTGGTCTCCATGTTCCGGCAATAGAGTCCCTCGTCCCTGACGGCGGAACTTGGGCGCGAAGCGCGAAGTCCTTCGATATGCACACGGGGACTCGGGAAGCCTCCACGAGTCGCCCTGCGAGAACCGAGTCGGAACAGGGACCGCACTGGAGGCCCCGCAGGCGCAGTTCGCAGGAGCGGTTCCTTTGCTAACCACACCTTCTGCACGAGGAGCCCCACGCCTTTCCCGGTGATGGTGCGATCCCTGTTCCGATTTCGAGGCCGGGAGAGACGCTCTGTAAGCCTTGCAGTTAGGTATTAGGTATTAGTCCACCCCCCTCCCATCCATTCAGGACGAGGAGGAGGACGATCGAGAGTCCTGGTGGCGGCTAGGGCGGGGAGCTAATACCTAATAGCCAACCGCTCCAAACCTCCACAGCAACCCAGAATCTTCTTGTCAGGGAAGTCTTTTCTTGTCAAGATGGATCCGCCATGGAGCCTAAAGACCTGAACCCGGAATTGGAGGGAGAATCGGATGCTTCAAGAGCGAATGAGCGCAAACCGATGGTTTCATTCCACGGTTCAGGAGCTTTTTGCTGAAACCTGTCGGGACCGCCCGGAGAAGACGGCCATGGTGTTCGAGGAGGAGCGGATCACCTTCGGAGAGTTACAGGAGAAGGTGAATCGATGTTCCCAAGCCTTGATGGACCTGGGGGTCGGACCCGGCGATCACGTGATCACGCTCCCGACGGTCTCTCCTGAATTTGCCTATGTGTATTTCGCGACCCTTCAGGTCGGCGCGCTGATCAATCCCCTGAACCTCTTGTGGGGGGAAATCGAATTCACCGGGATCCTGGCAAGGAATGATCCCAAGGTCATCGTGACGATCGATGAGAACCGCGGCAGGGACTATGTTCAAGTCCTTCGGGGATCCATCCCGGACCTCGAGGTGGGGGACGGGGTCGTTTCTTCCGAACGGGTTCCCACGTTGACGCACCTGGTGAGTCTCAGCCGCAAGGGGAACAGGCACGAAGGGTTCCTCGATTTCAACGACCTCATGGAAAGCACCACAAAGGTGGATGAAGGCGAGATCGCCGGCAGGATCGAGAAGGCCAAATGCACGGATATTCAGTTTATGTGCCAGACCTCGGGAAGTACGGGCCTGTCCAAGAGCGCCCTGTGGAACCATCGGGCGCCCCTGGCCTCATCGCATTTTGTGGCAAGAGCCTCGAACTACACAGAAGAAGACTCCTTCATCTGTATGTCCCCTTTCTTCCATAACAGCGGCATCAACGGTTTGAACATGGCGCTCGCCTACTCGGGCACGACCATGTACCTGATGGAGAACTTCGACCCCCAGGCGGCGATGGAACTCATGGATCGATACGAGCCAACCTCGACCGTCGGGTTCGATGCTCATTATCAGGCCTTGCGGATGGTCCAGCGGTCAACGGGCTACAGATTCTCAATTACCAAGGCCATCGGGGCGATCACCCCCAAGACATACGACATGATCGAACAGGAGCTGTGCAAGGACCGGGATGTGAACATCATCATGCTCTACGCCCAGACGGAGAACGGGCCCGCTGTTTCGTTCGGTGAATCCGATTGCATGACACGCGAGCTCAAACGATCCACGAACGGAAGGCCCCTGCCCGGTGTCGCCGTCGTGATCAAGGATATCGTCACAGGGGAAGGGCTGCCTCCGGACGAGCAGGGCGAGATTTGTTACAAGAGCCCTTTCATGTTCAGCGGCTACTACAAGCAGGAAGAAGAGACGAACAAGGTCTTCGACGAGGAAGGATACCTGCACAGTGGGGACTACGGGACCTTCAAGGACGGATACATCTGCTTCCTGGGCCGCCTGGGGGGTGTTGTGAAGTCAGGAGGGGAGAATGTCTCGACCACGTACGTATCTTCCCTCCTGCTCGAAATATTCTCCGATGATTTCGAGGACATTCTGACCTTTGGCGTGCCGGACCCATACTGGGGGGCTAAGATCGTGTCCCTTGTGAGGCTGAAGCCGGGTAAGAAGCTGATGGAAACAAAAGAGATTCGCAGCAGGTGCAAAGGAAAGATGGCCGAGTATGAAATCCCGAAGGAAATCCTCGAGTGGGAAGGCCCGTGGCCTATGACCGTGGTGGGGAAGATGGACTTCAAGACCCTGGAGAAGGCCCTGGAGGAACGCCTGGCCAAGCCGGACTGAAAGGGAGAAATCATGGAGAAGAACTCTGTCTATGACGACCTGTACAACAAACTGTCTGTTACCCCCACCGGGGTGCCGAACAGGGAAAAGCTTCTAGAGATCTTGAGGGTCCTCTTTACCCCCGAGGAGGCGGGGCTGGCGCTGATTCTTCCCTTTATGCCCACACCCCTTTCTGATATTGCCGATGCTGCCGCGATGGATTTGGAGGCTGCAGAACGGTCCTTGTCGCATATGGCGGACAAAGGGCTGGTGTACGCCTCTGAAGAAAACGGGATCCCCATCTTCATGCTTTTCGGTGTGTCTTGGACCCTCTTTAAGTATCCACTGGTCAGCAAAGTTCCTGGAGTGGACTATCAAAGACTGAGACGGTTGTGTAAGGAGTTTCTCGCAGAGGGCACTTTAGTAGGTGAAGGCACACTGAATGCAGAGGGGAAACATGTCCCCATCGGAAGGGTTCTCCCGATTCAAGAGAACTTATCTTCGGAAACGGAGGTGCTCCCGCAGGACCTCGTCTATCAGTATATTGATCGGGCGGAATGGATCAGTGTCGGTGACTGTGCCTGCAGAAAGATCGTGGGCGCTTGTAACTCCCCTAAAGAGGTCTGCATAGCCTTCGGACGCCAGGCGAAATACCTCGTAGAGAGAAACATGGCCCGCCTTATCGACAATCATGAGGCCAAAACGATTCACAAAATGGCCAGTGACGCCGGCCTTGTGTCTGTCACATCCAACACCAAGGACGAGATCGGCATAATCTGCCACTGCTGTTCCTGTTGCTGCGCACAACTGGGGGCGGCTACAAGACACGGACGATACGATCTTGTTCCGAAGGGGGCCTATGTCGCGTCGATTGACGAGGACGGCTGTAACGGCTGTGGTTCCTGTTTCGACAAATGTCCGATGAAGGCAATCATGTCAGGGGATGCAGGGGGCAACGAGACGGCCCGAATAGATCTCGAAAGATGTATCGGTTGCGGCCTCTGCATATCATCATGTCCCGATGACGCCATATCGCTCATTCAGAGGCTGCCACTTCCTGATGTGCCTAAAGATGTTGTTGCATGGATGGAGAAGGCGGTTGAAACAAGGGGTGTGAAAGAAGAATTTCAAAGAGAGCTGACAATAAGGAAGAGGGAGGTGTAGAGTACTTTATCTTCCGCTTCCTACCTCTCGGACTGTTCCGGCCACACCAGGTCGTAGCTGACACTCCTCCCGCGCCCGGCATTTGTCTTCAGAACGCCTTTTTCCACCAGGTCCGCCATGTCGCGTTTGGCGGTCTCGCGGCTCACCCGGGTCATGCCTCTGTATTTGCGGTTTGTGAGCCCGCCTTCAAAACCGAGTGGTCCCGCGTCGAGGAGGCGGTTGATCACCTTCTGTTGCCTCACATTAAGCGTGACCTCGGCACAACGCTGCCAGAATCGTGACTTTCTCAGCACGTGCCGGACCTCGACCTGTGATCGCTGGATCGACCTCGACATGCAACCCATGAACCACACCAGCCAGTCGGAGATCTCTCCGTCACCCCTCTGATTGCGCTCCAGTACATCATAGTAGGCATCCCGTTCCGTGCTGATTTGGGCCGACATGCTGTAAATGCGGAAACCGGCACACTCGTCTTGAGCGAGTGCCATGTCCGTTATGGCTCGCGCAATGCGTCCGTTTCCGTCCTCAAAGGGGTGGATGGATACAAACCAGAAGTGGGCCAGCGCCGAACGCAGCAGACCGTCCAGATGGCCCGGTGAAGAGTGCCACCACTCGAGGAAACGGTCTATCTCCTGTTCGATACGACTCGCCGGGGGTGCTTCGTAGTGAACTGTTTCCTTTCCAAGAGGCCCTGAGACCACTTGCAGGGGCTTGGAACCCCTGCGCCATTCGCCCACCCGAATTAGGGTCATGCCGGAGTAACCCGAGGGAAAGAGACCTGCATGCCACCCTTTCAACCGCTCTGCTGTGAGCGGTCTTGCATGGTTGGCCGTCGCATCAATGAGCACATCGACCAGCCCGTCCACATGCCTTTCCGTGGGTGGAAGTCCTGCTGTGGGCAGCCCGAGTCGTCGCGCTACCGAAGACCGCACAGAGTTGAGGTCGAGTTTTTCTCCTTCAATGGCTGCTGTTGTGATTGTCTCCTCGGTTAGAACTTGTGCTTGCATCTCGAGGCCGATGCAGCCCGCTTCGGCAAGGAGTCGGCCCTGTAGCTGTCTTGTCTGCCCCAAAGGCTGGAGTAGCGTTTCGCTGCTCCATTTGAAATTTGGCCAACTTGAATCCTGCCATACATACTGAACCATTTATCCCTCTATTTGGACCAGGAAATGACCCTAATAAACACAGAATTGGGCCATAATATGACCCGATAATAGCCTGTGGCTGGGTTTTTGTCCAGAAAAAAATCGATAAGGTGCGTTCCCCTCCCGTTCGGGCACGGATCACTGCCCCCTCAGCCGTTCGGTCTCTTCTTCATCGATCCGCAGAGGGTGCTCACGAATCGCCACACCGTATTCTTCCCGCGCCCGTTGGACACTGACCAGGCCTTGCTCCACGTCGCGCAGGACCTTTTCCGGGTCTCTTGCCGTGGGCGGCCCGTAGCCTCCTCCTCCTGCAGTCTTCAGGACCACCCGCGTTCCCGGCTCGACGCGCAAGGTCACCTTGGTCGGCAGGGCCTTCTCTTCTCCGTTCGGCTTGATGATCCGGCAGTCGGAACCTCCCCCCGGGCCTCCTCCGCAAAGCCCCCAGGGGCGGAGGGCCCTCCTCTCGGTGCCCAGGGTGATCGTGGCCTCGTGGTCCAGGATGGTGATCTCCCGGGTCATTCCCATTCCGCCGCGCGCCCTGCCCGGGCCTTCCGAATCCGCCACGAGCCCGTACCGTTCCACCCTGAGGGGGTAGGCGATCTCGATGACCTCTGCCGGCGCGTTTCTCGTGTTCGTCATGTTCGTGTGAACGCCGTCCATCCCGTCCTGGTCTTCCAGTGCCCCTTGCCCACCCCCGTATGTCTCGACGTAGGAGTAATACTCGCCGGTCCTGGGATCCACGCCGCCGATCGTGAAGTTGCTCATGCTCCCCGTTGACGCTGCGGGCACCCTTTCCGGCACAGCCTTGGCCAGGGCGCCCAGCACCACATCCGCGATCCGCTGGGAGGTGTTGATGTTCGCGTTCGAGACCGGTGCCGGGAAATTCGGGTTCACCAGGGTGCCCGCAGGCGTGACGACCTCCACCGGGCGTGACGATCCCTCGCTCGATGGGAGTTCAGGATCGATGATGGACTTCAACGCAAAATAGACGCAGGCCAGGGTGACCGCGCGCGTGGCGTTGACCGAACCCCTTGCCTGTTTGTCCGTTCCTGTGAAATCGACCCGAATACGGTCCTCCTCGATGGCCAGGGTGACCGCAATCTTCATGAGATCTTCGGACAGTCCGTCCCCTTCCAGAAAATCCTCGAAAGAGAAGACCCCTCTGGGCAGTTCTCGGATCTTGCTGCGCATCCGCCGTTCCGCATAGTTGATGATCTCCTCCATGTAGAAGCGCGTTTTTTCCGGCCCGTGTTTGGAGACGATCTCACCGAGCCTTCGCTCTCCCACGTTGTTCGCAGCCATCTGGGCCTGGAAGTCCCCGTAGGTCTCGTATCGGGTCCGGACGTTGTGAGCGATCAGGGCCATGATCTGGTCGTCCACCTGTCCCCGTCTTCTCAGCTTGATCGGTGGAATCCGAAGGCCTTCCTGGAAGATCTCTGTCGAAATGGTCGGCATGCTTCCGGGCGTCATGCCTCCCACGTCCACGTGGTGCGCGAGGTTGGCCAGGAGGGCGATGCATCGGCCCTCGGCGAACACGGGCGTGAGCATGCAGATGTCCGGCAGATGGGAACCGCTGATGTAGGGGTCGTTCGTGATGACCGCATCCCCGGGTTCGAGCTGTTCGACCGGGAAATGCTCCAGGGTCTTCTTTACGACCGACACCATCAGTCCGAGGTGGAGGGGGATGTGCTCGGCCTGGGCCACGAGGTCTCCGCGGGCCGTGTAGACGGCGGTCGAGCAGTCCCGCCGGTCCTTGATGTTCGTCGACAGGGCGGCCCGGATCAGCGCCGCCCCCATCTCCTCGGCAACGGACTGGAAGCCGTTTCGCATTACCTCCAGGGTGATCGGGTCCGTCCGCTGCTTCATGCCTTGCCTTTCTCGCATTCTCGTATGAGAAGGTTCCCGTAGCGGTCCGCTACGGCCCGGTAGCCGGGGAGGACCACGATCGTGGAATCCATCTGCTCTACGATCGCAGGTCCCCGGATCTCCACCCCCTTGGGGAGCAGATCGCGCACGTAGATCGGGGAGCTTACGGGCCGTCCTGCGAAATAGACCTCCCGGGTGCCGACCGCCTCCAAGGCCCGTTGTGTCTGGGTTGCCCTCTTCTTGACACGGAATTCCGGAAGTCTTCCCAGGGCAACCACTCTCAGGTTGACGAATTCGACCGCCTCGGTGTTGCGTGCATATCCGTAGGCCTTCTCGTGCAGCCTGTGGAAGTCTTCCGTAATTGCCGCCAGATCATGCCCTGTCAGCGCGCCTTCTTTCACAGGAACGGACAATTCGTAAGACTGGCGGGTGCACCGCATGTCGGCCGAACGGATCAGCACCACCGACGGGCCGGAGAATCCCTCCCGCCCGAGCTGTTCCGTGCCCTGAGCCTCCATGTCTTCAAAGATCGATTGGATTCGCCCGACGTCCGTGTCGCGGGATACCGCGATGTGGGTCTGCACATAGTCGTGTCTCACGTCCGCGGAGAGCATGCCGACGGCGGAGGAGATCCCCGGATGGGGAGGAACCACGATCTCCTTCATGTTCAGTGCCTGGGCAAGTTCCACTCCGTGCATCGGGCCGGCTCCCCCAAAGGGAACGAGAATGAACTCGCGTGGGTCGTAGCCTCGCTCTACGGAAACCCTTCGGATTCCCCGGATCATGTTTGCATTCACCACCGAGAGGATGCCCTCCGCCGCCTCGTGCAGGCCGATGCCCAGGGGACGGGCGATCTTCTCCTCCAGGACCCGGGCTGCCTCGTCCAAGTCGAGGGGCATCTCGCCGCCAAGAAGTCCTGACGGGCTGAGCCTGCCCAGGACGAGGTTCGCATCCGTCACCGTGGGTTCCGTGCCGCCGCGCCCATAGCAGACCGGGCCCGGGTCCGCGCCCGCGCTTTCCGGTCCCACCCGAAGAGCGCCCCCCGCGTCGACGCGGGCGATGCTTCCCCCGCCTGCTCCGATCGTGTTGATGTCGATCATGGGCAGCTTGATCGGATAGCCTCCGATCTCGCTCTCGGTCGTCAGCCGCGGCGTCCCGCCCTCGATCAGGCAGATGTCCGAGCTCGTGCCCCCCATGTCGATGGTGATGACGTTCGGACGCTCGATGGCCCGGGAGATGAAGGCCCCGGTCAGCGCTCCCCCTGCAGGGCCGGAGAGTACGGTTCGGGCACTCATGCGGCGGGCCGTTCGGGCCGTGATGACCCCGCCGTTCGATTGCATGATGTAGAGGTCCGAGGCGATGCCCATGTCCTTCATCTGCCTCTCCAGGTCCGCCACATAGTCGTTGACCTTGGGCATGACATAGGCATTGATGCACACTGTGCTCGTTCTCTCGTACTCCCGGAACTCGGGGAGCACCTCGGAAGAGACCGTCACGTGTGCCTCGGGCAGCACCTCGGAGACGATCGACGCGACCCCAAGCTCGTGGGCCGGGTTGGCATAGGAGTGCAGCAGTGAGACCGCGATGGACTTGATCCCCTGCTCTCGGATCCGCTCGACGATCTTCCGGGTCTTCGCCTCGTCAAGGGGCCGGAGCACTTCGCCGGTGTGCAGCACTCTTTCCGGCACGCCGAAGCGCAGGTTACGGGGCACGATCGGGGCCGGCCGGGTGGCCCGGAAATCGTAGAGCCTCGGCCTGTTCTGCCGGCCGATGTGCAGTACGTCCTCGAAGCCCTCTGTGGTCAGCAGCGCGGTCCTGGCGCCCTTGTGCTCCAGGAGGGCGTTGGTCGCGACCGTTGTTCCGTGGATGAGGAAGCAGAGTTCTTCCGGAGAAAACCCTTCTTTCTCGATCAGCTTCCGGATGCCGTTCATTACGGCAAGGGAGGGGTTGGAGGGGGTGGAGGGGACCTTCGTGATCACCACATCCCCGGAGGCCTCGTCCAAAACGCACAGATCCGTGAACGTCCCGCCCGTGTCGACCCCTAGACGATATCGTTGCATCCCCTGCACCCGTCAGCGTTTAACGCAACTTTAGCCGAAGCCTGTATCCCTTTTCGTCCGCCCACCAGAAGCGCTTCCTTTGAGCATGTACTTGCCGACCTCGGCGCCTGCGGACCGGCCGATGACCGGACACTTGATCTGGAAGAGGAAGTAGATGTTGCCCGGCGCGTCGTTCAGGCTCTCGTAGTTCCCCTGGCCCTTTGCGATGATCACGTCCGCGGTCTCAAAGAGACGGCGGACCTCCGGGCGGACCTCGGAGAGGACCGTTCCCGGCGCATCGGTCCCGTTGTCCACAACAGGGACCAACCGGTCCAGACCCACGAATCGGGCGTCCTCGAGGGTGGCATCGTTCAGGACCGGCTCGCCGCGGACCACAAAGGTGATCTCGGCCTTAGAGATCTGTTTCAACACCTCCACCAGCAGCCTGTCGAACGCGATTTCGCCCGCATTGTCCCCAAGATAGAGGATCGAACGGGCCTTCAGGATATCCGCCTTGAACGCCTCGTAGTCCGAGATGCCGAACCGGGCCTTGTCCGCGTTCTTCCATTCCCTGTCGAAATCGAAACCGCTTGCCATTGCCCCGAAGTCGATGACGTTGCCTGCGATGGAAAGCCGGACTGCCAGATCGAGCGGATCCACTGCCTGTTCCACCTGGACGCGGAGTCTGGTCAGGAGGGCAAGGGCCCTTTCGTTGTACTCGTGTTTCTGGTCTTTGTAGGGATCCGGATTTCCCGAGAGTTCCCGTACCAGGCGGTGCGACTTTCGGGCGATCTCGGGTGGGGACGCGTCGAGCCGGAGTTCCATGAGCAGGCCCATAACCCTGTTCAGAATTTCCCGCTGCCGGGCCGTGTCCGGTGTCGCCGCCCTCGCGGCCTCCAGGGCCTGGTTCAGCATGCAGGGAAAACAATCCAGGTATGTCTTCATTCTTGTGTCATCCTACGGTTCAGGATTTCTCTTCGCGGATCTTCAGCCAGACGCTCTGCATCTTTTCGCCCGACTGTTCGAAACACGCGAACCCGGCCGGGTCCTCTTCCTCCACGCTGAGATTCTCTTCTGCGTAGATCTCCTTGAACTGCTCGAGCCAGTGCCGGAAATGTGCCCCACCCCCTGTGTAGACCTTCCGCCACCTGATTCCCGAAGAATCCGTCCGCTCTTCCCTTATGGCTTCGACGTGCAAACCTTCCGCATCAGGCGATTTCCCACTGCATCCCTTTTCCTGCATGAAGAGGCTCCTCCTTGTCGTCGATTTTGGCTGTTAGCAGTTAGCTTTTAGCTGTTAGCTCCCAAAGCACCCCCTCCAACTGGATGTACGCAAAGAAATGGTGGCGGGGTGGGCTAATAGCTAACAGCTAATAGCCACTGCGTTCACCTCACGTCACCACTCGCGTCTCCTCGATGATTGCCCTGGCCTTACGAATCAGCTCCTTTGCCTCAACCGACTGCCTTTGCGCTTCTTCCTCGACCCTGTCGAGAATGTCATAGTATGCGTGCCACGCCCTGCGTTCTGTATCATAGGACCGTTCCATCCATTCCGGGTCTTTCTGGTGTCTTTCCAGCAAGGGCCCGAGCCTGCGTGCCCCCAGCCGGAGAAGTTCATCAGGATCTATTCCGTGTGCTTCTGCGTTTCCATCACTCAGCGAAAGGGCCTTCAGGGCGAGACAGAGCAGGGCAGTGGTAAAGGGAAGGGACAGGACGAAGCAGCCGGTAAACGGGTCGAGGCATGAATGGGTTTCCTCGATGGGCCAGGGCAGGGCGCCGGCACAGTGGGAAAAGAGCAGCATCCGCTCGTAGTCTCCCACAACCTTGCCGGCCGCCGCCGTCCGAATCGCTTCACCGGCAAAGGCGTGCTTGTCGTGTCGCATGATCAGACCGGGCACATGTGCATAGCGCAGATAGGGCTTGTCCGGACCACCCAGGACAGACATCAGGTAGGCCTGGTCCTCGGCCCTGCCGATGCACGAGAGGGTGAACGGCCTGTGCCGCCGGAGGCTTTCTATGCGGATGCCGACCGTGCCTCCGGTTACATGGATCCGGCTCAGGCATTGAGTCTTTCCGTCGAGGGGTGAACCCCCATAGCGGGCCATCATCTCCGCCACCGTGGACAGCGCCTGGGGAACCTGGCTGGCAAAGACCCACCGGTCAGGCGGCCACGGCCCTGCAGGAAGGGTCACGTCGGGCGTGAACAGCCCCTTGTGGATGTCTCCCTGATTGACCAGCGCGCCGGCGATCATCCCCAGCGAGACGGATCGGTCCTGCGCGTCCCTGCCTAGGGCACCCCACAGAGGTGTACAGAGCATTTCGAAGGCACTCGCGCCCATCGTGTCCACGAGTACTTCCTGAGGAAACACCTGGTCCAGGTCGATCTTGAAGGTGGCCCGGATCCCCGGGTTCTTCACGACCTGCCAGAGGGCAGCTATGGCCTTCAGGAAGTTGTAGTGTCTCGCGTACGGGCCGTCCACGCCGAAGACGCCGGAGAAAAGGTCCGGTCCGGCACCTTCCAATCCGAATTGCCTCGCCGCCGGACAGAGGAAACCCTCCACGAGACGGGCGGTGTCGTCTTCGGTGAACACATACAGGTCGAGGTCACGGATCCCGGTCTCCCTGGATACCTCTTCCTCGATGTACGCCCTTGCCAGGCCGTGAAGGCTCGGGTGGGTCACGCTCACCGAAAGGGCGACCTCAAGCCGGTCATCAGGGTGCGCGGTGCCGCGTTTCTTCTCGAAAGCGAGCGTGTCCGAGAGTCCTTTCAGGCCGTGGAGGATTTCGTTCTTCTCGGGTGCGGTTCCGACCTGAACGGGGTGGTCGTACCAATAAGCCTGCTCTTCCTCCAGGGCTTGGGTGAGTCCCTGGCGGATCTCGTCCCGCAGCCCCAGCTCGGATGGCTTCACGCCTTCCGGTGGGACCGTGAGGAGCACATTCGAAGAGAACAGAACCTCCTTGGCGGGCTGCCGCAAGGGGTTGGGGCACATGGAGAGATCACGGACGGCCCGGTCCTCCCTGAGCCCTTGAATCCTTTCCTCCCAGTTCGCCCTCACACCGACGGCCTGGGGACAGAAGATCCCCCAGAAGGCCTCGAGGAGATCCTGTGCCTCCGGCCTCTCCCCCTCCTGAACGAGGAGCGCGTCTCCCAGAAGGTCGAGTCGTCCTGCCAGGCCCTTGTCCTGTTTCAGTGCAGAGTCGATTTCTGTCTCGATGAACTGAAGGGCCTTCTGGAAGAATGCAGCGAGTTCGCCCCACGACGGGTCGCCGACGAGGCCTTCGAGGCGTCTGCGTGCCTCTGCGCACCGGGAGTCTCCCCCGGATCCGGACAGTACTGAGAGGAAATCATGCGCCAACTGGGTCGCCCGACTCGAAGGGTTCGCGCCTGTTCGGCTGAGCAGGAACGAACAAGCCTTCCGGAATGCTTCCATTGATCTGTTCCCTGGTGGAGAAAGCGTTGCAATGTCTCGCAGTTCCCAACGATTCTATCAGATAGGCGCTAACGATCAATCGAAGGCGTGAAAAAGGGGATCTGCGAATCCTCTCTTTGTTTGGTGGGGTGGGGTGGCATTTAGATGAAGTGGCAAGACCCAGCGGGTTTGCCAAGAATTGTCGCGATGCCTGGCGTGAGCCCTCTGGTGCGGTCCCCTGTTCCGGCTCGGTTCTTGCCGGGCGACTCGTGGAGGCTTCCCGAGTCCCCGTGTGCATATCGAAGGACTTCGCGCGTAGCGCCCAAGTTCCGTTGCGTGGGACGAGGGACTCGCCCGTATATTGCACGAAACCTCAAAGCGAGAGTGGCGGAAGTGCCGAAGGTTTCGTGCAATATGCGGGCTATGTTGCCGGAACATGGAGCCCAAGAGAACCGAGACGGAACAAGGGACCGCACTGGAGCACATACGCTCTGCAGGCAAAGACAGCGCTTGGTGTTATGTTACTACCGCGGTCTCACAACCGATTTGAGGATCCATCCATCGGCGAACTGGGTGCAGCTCTGGCGATACCAGTTGCCTTTTGCCTCGAGCACGACGATGGTGGCGCCCTGGTAGAGGGTTCCGAGGCTCTTGTGAGCGATATCCGGGGCGGTGAAGACCTCGGTCGCTTCGGCCACGCGAAACACGGCCGGAAGAAGAAGGGGGGGGGCCTCGGGTGTCCCGGCGGCGGCTTCCTCGTCGTCTGCCTGGATGAGCAGGATACGAGCCCTTTGCAGGAGGTCCTCCATGGACGCTTCTTCGATCTCCATGCTTGCGTAGATCTCTTCCGGGGTCAGTCGCCAGGCACCCGCGGAAAGCCCTTTGCTCCGAAAGACCTTCCAGAAGACGAGGTCCGTGATGAAGGGGGACCAGGAAAACTCCTTGTTGATTTCGGTGCGATACGCGGTGTAGCCCTCTTTCTTGAGGACGACCGTGTGTGGCTCGTTCCGGGTCAACATGAGCTTGGCCGGTGTCTGAATGCTCATGCCGTCGACCTCGCCCGACGCACCCGGCGGGTAGGAATCGATTCGTATCTCCTGGGTGTTTCCCCGAATCAGGGATCCACACCCGCAGGCGAGACACAAACAGAATATGAGGGGGATCGTAAGCGCTCTCATGTCCTGTATTGTAAGAAAAAAACGAGAAAAATGGAAGGATATTTCACAAAGAATGCATTATTTCTACGTTATATAACCCTAAATGATCAGAACTCCCCCCGGATTCCTGCCCAGACCATCCTTCCGGGCGCAGCCCTGAACGGATCCTGTTCGTAGTACTCATCCAGGATGTTGTTCACGTCCAGGAAGACCTCCACGTATTTATCCGGGAACCGGCGGAACGGGAATTTCTGGCCCAGGTGGAAGTCCCAGACGCCCCTGGCGGGCAGTGTCTTGATGATCCGCAAGGGCGCAATCCCCTCCTCCTCATAATTCTGGGCGGAGGTGTAAATGTACCGGGAATTCACGGAAAGCCCGAAGGATGACTGATAGCGGACCTGTACGCTGAACAGATTACGGGGCCGGAAATCCAGGTCTTTGAGCGCCCGGTCGGGCCGCTTGTCCTCGGTGTCCAGGAAAGTGTACGTGCAGCCGAGAAACAACGGGTCGATGGGGACCCAGGAGAGGGCAAGCTCCAGGCCCTGCATTACTGCTTCGTCGACGTTTTCGTATTTCCATTCGGGGCTCGTTGGATCCTGTGGGTCTGGCGGGAGCTCCTTCTTGCCGATCAGGTTGTCCACGTCGCTTCGGAAGAGCGCGAGGGAACCGTGCGGATAGTTTGGCTTGTAGTTCACATCCACGCCGATCTCATAGAGCATCGCAGTTTGCTCGCTCAGATTGGGGTCCCCGTTCGGCTCGCCATAGAGCTGGCGCATGGTCGGGAAGCTGGTCTTCCTGCCTACGGATGCGTGAGCTTCGAGAAAGGACCAGGGGGTGTAGAGGAGCCCGGTCTGGAAGTCAACCGAGTCAACGTCGTCCCCCGGGCCTCTTGCGGAGCCACCTGACTTGAGTGGCCGGTAGAGATTGTATCCGACGCCCGCGACGAAACGGAGCTGTTCGAGAAACTGAATCTCGTCCTCCAGGGAGAAGGAAAAGGTCTCGGCCCCATAGTCTCGCCACGGGTCCCCGATGTTGGACTGGATGCTTACGTCATCCTTCTGGTAACGAATCCCGGCCCGCAGGTAGCTCCACCGGCCCAGGTCCCAGTAGGGATTCAGGAAGTAGCCGAACAGGGAGTTATCGTGGGTCGAGATGGCTTTGCCGTCGGAAGCGATCTCCTCGAAGCTCGTGTCCGTGTAGGTGGCGATCTTGTTGTCGAAGCTGTCGTAGAAGAGCTGCGCCTTCAGCCCCAGGTTGTCGGTGAAGGCATAGTCTCCCGCACCGTTCAGATACCAGCGATCCCACTCCTTTCGCCAGAGCGTGGACGGAAACGGGTCGATCATGTCATACGGGACCCCCCCGTCGAAGTTGTAGTAGCCCCCGGCCAAGGCAAGGGTCCCACGCTTTCCCAGGTCGGCACTCAGTCTGCCCGCCAGATTGTAGCGTTCGTAGTCGCTGTTCTCCCGCAGGGTCCCGGGTTGATTCGGTGTTCCCTCGAAGTCCCTGGAGATAGGGAAGCCGTCCGAGCGGTCGTAGCTTCCGCCGAGGGTGTAGCGGACCGGGCCGACAATGCCCCGGTTATGGCCGATGGTCCGGAAGCTCTTGTAGTCCCCAAAGCGCTGGTCCAGGCTGGTCCGGAACTCATCCCCCTCCTGGGTGACGATGTTGATCACGCCTCCTGCCGTGTTCGGGCCGTAGAGTACGGAGGAGGGGCCCTTGATGATCTTGATCTTTGCCACGTTGTCCAGGATGAGCTGGTTCAGATCGACCCGCTTCATGTTCGGCTCGGTGAGAGGCATCCCGTCGATCATGATCATTACATCCGTGGTTTCGAAGCCCCGCAAGCGAATCACGGACTCCTGCTTCCCGTTACCCGAAAGGCCCCCCGGGGCCAACGTGACCTCGCCCCCCGGGATGCCCATCAGGGCGTCGGCTACAGAGTAGTCGCTCCAGGCCTGGAAGTCTTCCCGGGTTCTCTCGGTGACCGTTGTTACGCTCTCGGCCGCGGGTGCTTTTTCGGTGACAACGATCTCGCCGAGCTCGAACACCTTGTCTTCATTCTTTTGAACGTCCTCTTCCCCTGCGAGTGCGTGTGAGAGGAAGCAAGGGCAACAGAGCATGAGTGCCGTGAGCAGATGAATCGTTGTGCTCATGGTCCTTCCCGGTTGCTTTCTTTGATGCAAGTGCATGATTCCCCCAAGTTCATACCAGAGATAGGGTCTCCAAAGGGTGAGGGTGCGCAGAAGCTCCCCCTCATCCTGACCTTCTCCCCGGAGGGGAGAAGGAATTGCTGCTGCCTACGGCGTGAGCAGCTCAATGAGGCCGCCGTTCATGAGGTTCACGTTGTAGGCCGAGATCGCGGATCCCCAGGGATGATCCTGCCAGGCGGTTGCGAGGTCGTTCGGGACGGGAGGGTAGAGGAAGCCGTTCTGCATATTCTCCCAGTTGGGCAGCTGGGCAAGGTCTCCGCCCTGCTTTTTAAGCAGGTTGTATCCATCCGTCGCAGTAAAATCGTACCGGAACGCTTCCGGATTCGTGGTAATCTGTGATGCATCGATCAGATCCGACAGCCGGACCGCACCGATCCCGCCGAAGTTGGAGGTGATGATCCCCTCCAGGGGGGTCTCGATCTCGGTCGGGCCCAGCTTGATGAAGACGGTTTCATCTCCCTCCCAAGGCTCTCCCGGGGATTCGCCCGGCTCGACATTGTAGGCGTCCCTGTATGCGTCCCAACCGTCCCCGCAGCTCAGCATGAGCCACGGAAGAACGAGGAGGAGGGGCAGGAAGCGAAGACGATCGAAGCATGGCCTCTTACTCGACATGGGTGTCTCTCCTTTTTGAACGCATGTGCCTTGCGTGACAGTGCCTCATTTGTCTTGAGTCTTTCTGCTCCGAAGCCGCTGGTCTTGATCGGCCAGGGCTTCGGCCGGCCTTTTCCCCTCCATCAGGACCTCCTGCAAGGCGATCTCGAGGGCCTCGGATATGGAGGGGAACGACGGAAGGGTAGGCGCAGGTCTTGCGTCTCGGAGCGCCGCGGCCAGCACCTTGCCCTCCGGGTCTTGGGTGAAAAGTGGAACGTCATAGACCGGCTGGAATGGCGACAGCATCCCGGAACCACTGTATTTGGCGACTTGGTGCTCCGTGGAGCAGAGATGCTCGAGAAGCCGAACCAGGACGGGCAGCTTCTCCTTGTCCTGCGTGAGGACCCCGAACCCCCATCCGTCTACGAGCGGGATCGAGGCGCCTCCGGGCCGAGCCCTCGGAAGGCAGGCGATCCGTATCTGCTCGTTGTACTGGCTGTGCTTCTTCAGCATGGCCCTTTCCCACGACCCTCCCTCTGTCATCGCAAACAGGCCACCGGCCAGCCCCTGGAAGATCGTGTCCTGATCCATGGCGTAGAGGGTGGTGGGAGTCACCCGATGTTTGTGGGCAAGATCACGATACCACTGCATCGCCCCTGCCGCGGCCGGGGTGCAGAGTGTGATCTGTCCTTCCTTGTCTTGCAGGACACCGCCCAGGCCCCAGAACCAGGGCAGCCACTGGAGAATCGATTTGCGGCTTCTGGCCGCCGGAACCCCGAAGCCCCATTGATCGATCGTTCCGTTACCGTCCAGGTCTTGTGTCAGCCCTTTGGCGCCGGCCACGAGCTCGTCCCAGGTCCACGTCGGGGACGGCACGGGGATCCCGGCCGCGTCGAACAGGTCCTTGCGATACAGGATCACCCGGACACCGATGTCATAGGGCAGCACGTAACGCATGCCCTGCCATTCCACGCTCGGGACAAGAGCGGGTATCAGGGTCCCCCATGCTTGGACCGGCAGCCTGTCGTCCATGGGTTCGAGGATGCCCTGTTCCACAAGGGCGGGCATCGAATCCAGGCGGACGCAAGCCAGGTCCGGCCCCTCACCCGAGGCGTGGACCACCATGAGTTTCTGCAGAACCTGCTCTGTCTTTCCGGGCACGAGTTCCAGGTCAAAGGTCCATTCCGGGTTCTCTTCCCGTATCATCTGCCAGGCCTTCTGGAGCCAGGGGCTTTTCTCCGAAGGAGAAAACCACTGCGGCAAGGCAACGGTGATTCGTTTCTCCTCCGTCTGTTCCACCCGCTGACACCCTAAGCCAAACAGCACCATCGCCATGATCGACAGAGCTACATACCGAAGAGCACCGATGTGGCTCTTCATAGCGTTCCCTTCAATCGAACGCTCATGAGGTTGTGTGGTGGGGCCTTTCACCTTTGACCTTTGTCCTTTCACCTTCTTATCCCTGCGGGATGCGTTATCCACTCGGCCTCAAGCTTTCCCATCCGATTCGATTCAGGACAACCAGGAGGAACAGGATCGGCACCATGGAAACCACGGACAGGGCGCAGATCTTTCCGATTTCGAACCCGTGCTCGCCCACGTACTGGTAGATGCCCAACGGGAGCGTCATCTTTTCCTTCCGGTTGATGAGCAACAGAGGGAGAAAGAAGCTCTTCCACGATTGAGCAAAGAAGAACAGACCGGTTACGAGGATCCCTCGAATACGCAAGGGCACGACGACTCGGAAGAAGACCCCGAGGGGGCTGCACCCGTCCACCCGGGCCATCTCCTCGTACTGAGGAGGCAGGGACTCGAAGTACCCCTTCAACAGCCAGACGACCAGGCTCAGCCCTGCGGCCTTCACCAGGACCAACCCGACCAGGGAGTTGAGCAGGTGAACCGAGACGCAGATGCGATACAGGGCCGTCATGCTCACAAGGTTGGGCAGGAGATGAACCACCAGCAGGAGACCCAGCAGGAACGAGCGGCCCGGGAATCGGTAGCGCCCGAACCCGTAGGCAGCCAGCGCTCCCAGCAGGGTTGCCAGCGCGGACGTGGCTACGGCCACGGCAAGGCTGTTCGCGATGTATCGATGGACCGCCGCGTCTGAAAGCACGCTCCCGTAATGCTCCCAGGAGATCGAGCTTGGGAGCCACACTACAGGCAGTCGCAGAATTTCGGATTCGGGCTTCAGCGAAGTAAGGACCACCCAGAGGATCGGGCCGACCACGAAGGCAAGGAGCAGCATCATCAGGGCAGACGAAGCGATCCGTTTCATGGCATTACCTTGCGGCCCGGTTCGGGCCCTCCTCGTTGGAACAAGTACACGATCGAGACGAGGCCGAGGAACAATCCGGCCAGGCAGACTCCCACGGCGGAGGCATGCCCCAGCTCGTAGTGCGAAAAGGTCAACCGGTACACGTGGGTGGCGAGCACTTCCGTGCCGTGGCCCGGCCCTCCACCCGTCAGTGCGAAAACCAGCGTGAACGAACCGAGTGACTTGATGCCCACGAGCATGCCGTCCAGGAGCAACACGCCCTTAAGTTGCGGAAACACTACGTGCAGGAACTTCCTCCAGCCGTGAGCGCCGTCGATGGATGCAAGATCCATCAGTCTGGGGGGAATCGCCTGGAGCGCGGCCAGGATCACCATGGCGGAGATCCCGATCCCCTGCCACAGGGAAGCGATGACAAGGGCCGCCATGGCGGTCTTCGG
>RCNG010000380.1_pt1 | contig 21112 bp, 22 predicted proteins | sample 2041371 | NCBI WGS metagenome assembly RCNG01 (sample SAMN09708227, study PRJNA481090) | Marine sediment metagenome, whole genome shotgun sequencing project. | biome: marine sediment; feature: ocean; material: sediment; isolation source: Sewage treatment plant 1 marine sediment (STP1) ... | reverse complement strand
GATGTTGCTGATATTCGGGGGGAAGAATGTTCTCCTGCCCTTAAAATTGAAAATGCACGTTTGAACGGCTGGACGTTGGTGGATATTGACGGACGAGATTTAGGTTCCTATGTTGCAGAGGCACAGAGAGTGGTTGCTGAACAAGTGGAATTGCCTCCAGGCTATTCAATTGCCTGGTCAGGACAATATGAGTATATGGTTCGGGCTAAAGAACGTCTTTCTGTTGTTATTCCATTAACTCTTGGCATTATTGTTTTACTGCTTTATATCAACTTCAGAAATATTATTGAGGTGATGATCATTATGGGTACATTACCTTTCGCTTTAATTGGTGGCTTTTGGCTTATGTATATAATGGAATTTGATATGTCAGTTGCTGTTGGCGTGGGCTTTATTGCTCTGGCCGGTGTCACGGTTGAAATTGGTGTCTTGATGCTGGTTTATCTCAATCAATCTTATTGTCGACTTTCACATGAGGTTCAAATTGAAAATCGCTGCTTAACTTCTGAAGATGTCAAACAAGCCGTTATGGATGGTGCAGGGCAAAGAGTCCGTCCTATTATAATGACGGTGGCAGCCATTATCGTAGGTCTGATCCCCATTATGTACAGTGATGGTACAGGTTCTGAGGTTATGCAGCGGATTGCAGGCCCTATGATTGGTGGCATGCTCAGTTCGGTTGTATTGACCCTATTAGTCATTCCCGCCATATATTATTTATGGAAATCCGTCACCTTAGGTCAGTGTCCGCTTTCTGAATCTATTATTGAAAAGAAAGTAGAAGATAAAAAATAATTAATCCAAATTATAGAATATTGAAGAGGAAACATCACAATGTTGTTTAGCAAAGTTGTTATGATAATGAATATCACTGATTATGAATTAATCAGTGATGATATTCATAAGCTCAACGTCCCTGGTATCACCATTAGTAAAGTTCAGGGCTTTGGTGATTATATGAATCAATACAATGCACAAGGTCTTTGTGATAGTTTGAAAGTTGAAATTTATACCAGTTCAGAACAAGCCGATGACATTGCCAAGGCACTATCAAAACTAGCAATAAATATGACTGAAGGTGGTGGGGTAGTGGCAATTGAGCCTGTTACGAAACTGTTGAATGTAAAAAAAATAGAAAGGGAAATATAAAATGTCAATTATCAAAGGAAAAAAATCAGCTTCAAAACAACAAGCTGTAACGGATAAAAATATCCTTAGAAATAAAAGTAAACAGAAGAAAGAGAACTTCTTTGTCTATTCATTTTATAGTGCGCTCATTGTGCTTTTTATTACCATGTTTACCACTGCGTATAATAACAATAATCAAACTCATGCCGAGGAAGGTGTGATCACTGTTTATAAATCAGCTACTTGCGGTTGTTGTAAAAATTGGATTTCACACCTAAAAGACAATGGCTTTAAAGTGAAGGCGATTGACAGTGAAAATATGTCACTCATTAAAGATAAAAATGGAGTGCCTTCAGGAGCCAGATCATGCCATACCGCTGTGATTAATGACTATGTGATAGAAGGTCATGTACCAGCAGCAGATATTAAAAAATTACTCAAAGAAAAACGCGAAGTCTCTGGATTGGCTGTACCTGGTATGCCCATGGGATCGCCTGGCATGGAAGGCAGTCGGGTTGATAAGTATTCAGTTTATGAGTTTGACAAACAAGGCAAAGCAACAATTGTTAATCAGTATTAAAATGATGCTTTTCTAAGGTAAAAGTATGTATGGCTGAGCTGTTTTTTTTAAAGGTGAGAACGAATGTTTAAACATAAACCAATTTCATCACAATTTTTAGATGCGTTTGATCTCAATCAATATGACATTGATTACAGTCGTCGGCGATTTGTCACAGGGGTTGTAACAGGAAGTGCCATGCTAGGGCTAGGGTTTACCAATCAATCGGCATTTGCCATGAACAATACGGATGTAATTCACAGTGGCCCCACCGTTTTAAGAGGCATACAGTTTAATTTAAATTATTCAGAGACTCCTGTTAATCTGACAGGAAAAGACCGCATTGCAACCGCAATTAATGGTGCCATACCAGCACCAATTTTAGGTTTTAAAGAAGGGGATGCTGTTACTCTGAATGTTACTAATAATATGGCTGTCGATACATCTATTCACTGGCATGGTCTTATTTTACCCAGTGCTCAGGATGGTGTACCCAATATCAGTGATGGCTTTAAAGGAATTAAACCAGGCGCAACCTTTCGCTATCAATTCCCAATCAAACAAAGCGGCACTTATTGGTACCATAATGATGTTCAGTTAGTACTTGGTATTCGTTCCTGGTTTTAGCGTGATTTTTTTGAATGAGACTTTTGTAAATGAGAGTGTCCCCTTATAAAAAAGCAAGGGGGATAGTATTTCTATGGTATCACATCTCGTTGCAAATGTGCTAAACGTTTATTAAATTCATCTTCGTCAATTTTGCCTTCGGCAAAGCGTTGTTCTAAAATATCTATTGGCGTTTTACGTTTAGAAGAAATTTTTTCATCACCTGTGTTTTTTGTGTCATGAGGATTTATTATTACAGAATAAAGCCAAATAATAAGAACAAGGCATAAAATCCAGAAGATCCAGCTTGACCCATAACCCATTGCATACCCAAAGCCATCACCCATCATGTTTTTGTCCCCTTATTCTGTGTTATAAGTTACATGACTCCTCAACTGTCAACAGTATCTCATAATTAGATTAACTCAACCTTACACGAACATTAAATATTTGTAATGTTCGTGTAAGGTCTATGAAATGTACTGTCAAATATAATATCCATTAATCATTAATAACAATGGAGATTTATATGAAAATAATCATCTTATCAGTCATATCCGGTTTGATTATAGGAGCAATAGTGATCTGGTTTGGTGCCTACAATGTCGCGGCCAATGACAGACACTTTTCAGGGACAGAAAAAATTCTTGAATTTGTTCGTAATCGTTCAATCAGTGTCCGCTCTGATGATATTTTAATACCTGATTTAGAAAATAAAGAATTAATAAAAAAGGGCGCACAATTTTATGCTGAAATGTGTACTGGATGTCATTTGGCACCGGGTATAGAGCAAACTGAACTGAATGCGGGATTATATCCTCAACCTCCGGTTTTTAGTCAGTCTGATTATGAAAATAATGCTACTGCCCAGTTTTGGGTCATAAAAAATGGTTTAAAAATGACAGGGATGCCAGCCTGGTCTCCCTCACATACCGATGATCAAATTTGGACGATGGTTGCTTTTATAAACAAGCTTAAATCACTAACAGCAGAAAAATATAAGGAACTTTCTCAAGTATCAGAAGAGGAAGGTCATAGTCATGGCGGTGGTCATAGTCATTAATTTATAGCCAACATTACAAATATTTAATGTTGGTGTAAGCATCCTGTAATGTAATATTGAATATACTGTCCATAGTTAATTACTACATTAAAAGTGATTAGCCTTAAAATTAAACAAATTATCATAATTACGGAGAATTCCAATGAAAAAAATCGCAGCTGTCCTAGTAGCATTAGTCTTTGCATCTTCATCACTTGTATATGCCAGTGATGATGACCATGACACATCTTCTAATATGTATATGAATCAATCTGGTGCTATGAAAGCTCATATGAAAACAATGAAAGTGGACATGATGGCCATCCAAAAAGAGGCTGATCCAGAAAAACGCAAAGCCATGATGAAAGCACATATGAAGAGTATGAATAGTATGATGGGTACAATGAAAAGTGAGCGTTCTATGATGAAGGATAAACACACGGAACAGATGACGCAATTTGAGATACGCTTATCTATGATGGAAGTCATGATGGAGAACATGGTGCAAAGTCAAGTTATATTATCAGCGCCAGATTCAGTTTTTAAATGGGATAAAACTGCTGATGAATATCAACTTCAATAAACTTATAACTTAAATAAAACATCATTATCAATAAGTATTGAAAATGGCATGAAAACAGAAATAATCTTTCTCGAATTATTGCCATTTCTATAAGGATCTTCAATTTTATTTACCAGGTATTCATTCTCATTTTTTTTCATCCTATTTAAGTTGTCTGTTATACAATGGGGCTTATAATGCTAGAATTTAACGTTTTCAGATTGCCACACATTTTTGTTATTACAACCATTGATTTTATAGGTATTTCAAAAAAAACATGCAGCAAGCAATAGACAAATCTTCTTTAGGCGCTCTGGTTATCGGTCCCCAGAACTTAGTTGCTCAGATTGCGGAAAAACGTTCTCATACGATTATTTTTTCTTTTAAGGAAATTGGTATGCTACTTTCACCAGAACTTGAAAATACAAATTGTCGAGGACAGGTGTATCGTATTAATGTAAATACGCAACAAGCAGATGCCTGGTATAAAGTGACACGTACCATTCATGATGTAATTGATGCTCGTCTGAGTTATTAAATAGATTATTATGCCTGCGGTCTTATGGCTTAAATAGTGCCAAAAATGTTTATGCCGAGGGACAGTTACTCATAACCGCCCTTGATTTAAATGTTCCAGTTTATACAATAAATACTACTGATTAAATTTAAATCAATCAGTAATAAAATTAACATCTTCTGCTTCGTGTGGAAGGTATTTTTTAAAATTATTCATATATACTTTGTTATATACCGAACTTTGGAAAGTTTTAAAGAATATAACAATCTTTGCACGATAAGTTTTTGATATTTCTTTAAATTGTGGGGTTCGTTCAGCTCTAAATTTCAACAGATATTCTTATTATATAGTCTATGCATGAAATTGTTTAAAACAGTCTTTAATAAAAGGAACGTAATGTATGGAACACAATCAAATAATAACAACATTTAGATTTTTATTACTTCGAACCTCTATAGTCATTGGATATAGCAAAACGCTTCTGATCTGTTCGTTTGTTAATTCATTGATTTTTGCTAATATCAATGCAGCAATGGCTAACGAGCAATTACTCACGTTAGATTCGGCAGTTTCTCAGGCTGTTCGTGATAATCCAGGGCTGGCAGAAATAAAAGCTCGTTCTGAGGCGCTGGCTGCCATTCCATCTCAAGTGGGCAGCCTGCCGGATCCGGTACTCAGCTTCAATGCCTTAAACTTACCCACAGATTCCTTTGATCTTGACCAGGAACCCATGACGCAGTTGCAAATTGGTTTCACTCAATCGATTCCATTCCCTGGCAAACTCGCATTGCGTGAAGAGGTCAGTCAGTTTGAAGCCGACGCAGCCAATGATAATATTGCAGAGGCTCGCTTGCGTTTGGTTAGCCAGGTAAGAATAAGTTGGTGGACGCTGTTTTATATAGACAGAGCGTTGGAAATTGTGGCTAATAATCAACGCTTGTTACGCCAATTTGTTAAGATTGCCGAAACGAAATACGAAGTGGGTATTGGCTTACAACAAGATGTTCTATTAGCTCAGCTGGAGTTGTCCAAATTTCTTGACCAGGAAATTAAATTGCAAGGCCGCCGCCGAAGTCAAATTGCCCAACTCAATAAACTATTAGACCAACCGGCGAATAGCATTATTTTCTTACCTGAGACAGTGGCTAAAAAACTGCCGGAAATAAGCACGGAAACGGCACTTTACCAACAAGCTGAGAACATACGGCCGATACTCATGCAGCAATACAACGGCGTTCAAGCTGCACGATCTCGAGTCGATCTGGCCAAAAAAGACTATTATCCTGATTTTAAACTGGGTGGCTTTTATGGTGTTCGGAGTGGCGATAATCCAGCCGCCATTGGTGGTAAACGCAGCGATTTTGTCAGTGTTAAGTTGTCAATGAGCTTGCCCATTTATACTGCACGTAAACAGGCAAAAGCGGTTGATCAACGCACCAGTGAATTACTCAAAAAGCGTTATTCGCTGCAAGATATGAAAAATAATGTGCAATTACAAATATCTCAAGCCACCGCTGATTTCCAGCAGGCAAAACAACAGGTGACTCTATTTGACAAAGGTATTATTCCTCAAGCCAGCCAAACTGTAGCCTCCATGCTGGCAGGGTATCAGGTCAGTGAAGTGGATTTCCTTAATCTCGTACGCAGCCAGATTACCTTATTTAATTATGAAACGCGCTATTGGAAAGCATTGACAGAAGCCAATCAGGCACTGGCGAAACTAATCGCGGCAGTGGGTGAGGAGAATATTTATGAATAAACAAATTTTTATCACTGCCTTACTCATGCTGAGCATCGGTCTTGGTAGTGGGTATTGGTTTGCAAAATCAAAACAGCCACCACCAGAAACCACCACACCCGGCAAAGCCAAACCTGAAAAACGCAAGCCGTTATTTTACCGTAATCCGATGAATCCCACAGTCACCTCACCCGTACCCTCTAAGGATGCAATGGGTATGGATTATGTTCCGGTCTATGACGATGATCAAGGCGAACAAAAAGTGCCTGGATTGGTCAAAATTGACCCGGTAATGGTGCAAAATATGGGGGTTCGCACAACGGTGGCAAAAATAAGCACGCTCAGCCATACCATTCATACCGTTGGTCGGGTTGATTATGATGAACAGCGTATGGCACGATTACATCCGAAAACAGATGGCTGGATTGAAGAACTGTATATTGACACGACGGGTGAACGCGTTAAAAAGGACACAATTTTATTAAATGTTTATTCACCTAAACTGGTGTCAACTCAACAAGAGTACCTACTGGCGTTAACCAGTTATAATACCCTGAAAGACAGTCCGATTGTCGATATCAAGCGTGGCGCAAAAAATTTATTGAAAAGTTCACGCGAACGTTTGATTTTATTAGATGTTCCGCCTCATCAAATCCGTGAACTGGAAAAAACACGTAAAGTTAAACGAAACCTGCATATTCATACCACAGTCTCCGGTACTGTCATAAAAATTGGTGCACGTAAAGGTCAATACGTCACACCACAAACAGAACTTTATATGATTGCTGATTTAGCAAAGGTTTGGGTGTATGCCAATATTTATGAATATGAACTGCCCTGGGTAAAGGTGGGTGATGCGGTTGCCATTACATTGGCTGGTATTCCCGGCAAAACATTCAAAGGTCAAATCAGCTATATTTATCCTTATGCTGAATCGAAAACCAGAACCATTAAAGTGCGGGCGGAATTTGATAATCCTGATCGCTTGCTGAAACCAGAAATGTTTGCCGATGTTACGATTCAATCCAGTCAAGCTGTAAAAGCCATTGTTGTTCCAACTGAAGCGATTATTCGTTCCGGTACTCAAAATCAGGTATTTGTTGTCCACGATTCCGGCAAGTTTGAACCCCATGTTGTTACACTGGGTATCGAGTCTAATGGTAAAGTTGCTATATTGGAAGGTATTAAAGCGAATGATCGTGTCGTCACTTCAGCACAATTCTTAATTGATTCTGAATCGAAATTACGTGAAGCGACGGCTAAAATGATAAGCATACCAAAGGCCATGGAAGCGTCAAAAAAAAACGTAATGGAGAAGGGGAAAGACCGTGATTAAAGCGATTATTTCCAGTTCATTGCATGATCGCTTTATGGTTCTGATTGCAACTATGATTATTGCTGCCGTTGGAGCCTGGGCCTATCAAACGATTTCTCTGGATGCTATCCCGGATCTGTCTGACGTGCAGGTCATTATTTTTACTAAATATCCCGGGCAAGCCCCTCAAGTGGTTGAAGATCAAGTAACCTATCCGCTAACCACGGCCATGTTAGCTGTGCCTAATACAAAAGTAGTACGTGGTTATTCTTTTTTTGGGCTGTCGTTTGTTTATATTATCTTTGAAGACGGTACCGATATGTATTGGGCGCGATCAAGGATACTGGAATCGCTAAATTACGTCAGTGGTCGCTTACCACAAGGCATTAATCCAATACTTGGGCCCGATGCCACTGGCGTCGGCTGGGTTTATCAATACGCTTTGGTGGATAAAACAGGCAAACATGATCTTTCCCAGCTGCGTACCATTCAAGACTGGTATTTACGCTATCCATTGCAAACGGTACAAGGCGTGGCTGAGGTTGCCTCGGTGGGAGGATTTGTAAAACAGTATCAAATTGAGGTCGATCCCAATGCACTGCTTAACTACAATATTCCCTTGAACAAAGTCAAACACGCTATAAAACGCTCTAATAACGACGTGGGTGGTCGTTTGATTGAAATGGCTGAAACTGAGTATATGGTACGTGGTTTAGGTTATATCCGATCATTGGATGATCTGAAGAAAATTGCCATTGGAGTGGATGAAAATGGCACGCCTGTTCGCTTGCAGGATGTTGCTCATATTCATTTTGGCCCAGAGTTACGTAGAGGCGTGGTTGATTTGAATGGACAAGGTGAAGTGGCCGGTGGGGTTATCATCATGCGCTTTGGTGAAAATGCATTAAAAACGATACAAGGCGTAAGAGCAAAACTTGAGGAACTCAAACGAGGCTTACCAGAGGGCGTAGAAATTATCCCGGTTTATGATCGGGGGGATCTGATTGAGCGTGCTGTTGCCAGCCTGAGTGACTCGTTGATACAGGAAATAATTATTGTTAGCATCGTGGTGGTTTTATTTCTTTTGCATATACGTTCGGCATTTGTGGTCATTCTCACCTTACCGCTGGGCATTTTGATCGCCTTTATTATTATGAAATGGCAAGGTTTAAATGCCAATATTATGTCCTTGGGGGGAATTGCAATTACCATTGGCACCATGGTCGATGGGGCAATTGTTATGGTGGAAAATGCACATAAACGTTTGGCACAGTTCGCCCAGGATAAAGGCGCAGAATTAACCTTATCAGAACATTGGCAAGTGATTGAAAAAAGTGCACGAGAGGTGGGTCCAGCACTGTTTTTCTCACTCCTGGTAATTACTGTCTCTTTTTTGCCCATTTTTAGCATGCAGGCACAGGAAGGTCGTCTATTCAGTCCGTTGGCACTGACAGCAACCTATGCAATGGCAGCTTCCGCCATTTTGGCGATTACGCTGGTACCGGTGATGATGGGCTATTTTGTGCGTGGCAAAATTATTAGCGAAGAAAAAAATCCCTTTAATCGCCTGTTACATATTTTGCATTCGCCGGTATTAAATCTGGCCATGCGTTGGCGTTCAGTGACTATTATGCTTGCCTTGTTGTTATTGGCAGCTACCTATTATCCATTTTCTAAACTGGGCAGTGAGTTTATGCCGCCATTGGATGAAGGCGATATTTTATATATGCCAACGACTTTCCCTGGTATTTCGATTACTAAGGCTAAAGAATTATTGCAGCAAACGGATAAAATTCTATACAGCTTCCCTGAAGTTCATCATGTTTTTGGTAAAATTGGGCGAGCAGAGTCAGCTACAGATGCTGCGCCACTCTCAATGATGGAAACCACCATCCGTTTAAAAGCAAAATCAGAATGGCCTGATCCCCATAAAACCACACAACAACTAATAAAAGAGATGGATCAGGCGATCCATTTTCCCGGTGTTGCTAATGCCTGGACAATGCCGATAAAAACCCGAATTGACATGCTGTCAACCGGTATTAAAACACCGGTTGGTATTAAGATATCGGGACCCGATTTAACGCAATTACAAAAATTATCAGAAGCAGTTGAACAAGCAATGAAAACCCTGCCAGAAACCTTATCTGCGTTTGGTGACCGTGCGGTGGGGGGATATTTTCTAGATTTTGATATTAATCGGGAACAAATTGCTCGTTATGGTTTAACCGTTGGGGATGTTCAGGATGTTATTCAAAGTGCTATTGGTGGTATGAATATCGGTGAAACCGTAGAAGGCCTGGAACGTTATCCGATTAATTTACGTTATCCACGTGAATTACGCGATAATATGGAAGGGCTTAAAAGAGTGCTTATTCCGACACCAACGGGTACTCAAATTCCATTAACAACGGTTGCAGAATTCAGTTACCGACGTGGCCCACCCGTCATTAAAAGCGAGGATTCTCGTCCCAATGCCTGGATTTATGTCGATATTAATACCTCGGATATCGGTGGTTTTGTTGCTAAAGCGAAACAGGTGCTTGCGGAAAAACTGACCATACCTGCGGGTTATACAGTGACTTGGTCAGGGCAGTTTGAATACATGGAACGAGCAGCCAAACGACTACGAGTTGTCGTACCAACTACGCTGTTGATTATTTTTATATTGCTTTATGTTAACTTTCGTAACGTGATTGAACCTGTCATTGTCATGTTGTCCATTCCTTTTGGACTTATTGGCGGTATTTGGTTAATTTACGTTTATGATTACAATATGTCAGTCGCTGTAGCCGTTGGTTTTATTGCGTTGGCAGGGATGGCAGCAGAAATTGGTGTATTGGTATTAAGTTTTATTGATGTGGAAATTGCCAAACTCCGGGATGTTCGTGCGCAACCTTTATCGGCTGATGAAATTAGAAAGGTGGTTCAATCAGCAACAGCCATGCGGGTACGCCCGGTAGCCATGACTGCAATATCAACCATGGCAGGGTTGGTGCCGATCATGTTAAGTGATGGTACGGGATCCGATGTCACTCATCGCATCGCATCACCCATGTTAGGCGGGATGTTGACGGTCATGGTACTGAATTTATTGGTTTTGCCCGTCATATACAGCATCGTTCTTCAGATTCAGGAAAAATGGCGTCATCGGTAGTTTTATAGATAACATTAAAAATATTTAATGTTCGTGTAAGGTTGGTGCAAGGTTATCGGGCGTATACTTTAATCAGAGTAAGACAAAAGTTTAAAGTCTTAACAAACAACAAAACAATGAGGAAAACGTCATGAAAACAATTACTACTTTACTTATCGCAGTCGCTGTATCTTTTTCTTTGAATGCCAGTGCAGATGATTCAGGTGACTTGCACAATGATCCAGGTATGGGCGATGTGTTTCCAATGGAAAGTGTTATGCTCAAAGAACAGAAACGGGCACCTTATGAGGTATTTTCATTCGAAAGAACAATGATCAACGAGCAGCAACGGTCTCCTTATATCGCTGATACGGGTAAGGAAGTCTGGAGTGTTGAATATGAACAATGGGTCAATCCTGCTGATTTTAACGTATCAAGCAAACTTATTACTGTTGCCGATATAGTAAAGGAACTTGAAGAAAATCCACCTGCAGCGAATGGTATGAGTCATGATCCTGTCTTTATCTGGGATGATAATGCTGGCGAATATCAACTTCAGTGAATGATAAAAAATAGATAACACATAAGAGTCATCTTCTTTATGTGCTATCTATTTTTAAAGGGTTTATATGCATGGGTAAATATTAAATCCAATAGGCTGGGTGTTATTATTTACGTTTACCATCCGTTGACAGCAGGATTATTCTCAAAGAAATGCATTCACAAAGTCTCACTTATTCATTATAGATGCTGCTTTTAACATCGCTCCTTATATTAACAGAAAAACTTGTTTTCAAGTAGTGCTCTATGACTTTTTTAAATCAGTTTTATATTTTATCAATGCTTATATTTTACAGTCTTACATCTTATCTAAATATGAAAGACTCCACCCTGTAGAATATTCAATCGCCTTTATGGCCAATTTCTCTTACTAATATTTTCATCCTTAGTCCGAACATTAAATATTTAATGCTGATGTATCCCCACGAATTGAATAAATATTCGTTATTAAAATGGTCGACTTTCATGGTGAAAAATGATCAAATCTGTTTCGACAAAAAAAAATGTATCGAATCACACCATGAAAGCACTTAAATTATTGCATAAATTTTAGAAAAAACTTGTCCAACGATCCATAAAACACTTTTAAAGGCCTTAATGGCTGGCGTATCATCAGGTGTCACTCAGCACCAAATTAGTGTCACCTGTTTGGGCAGGAAGTATCACGCTTTAGTTGCAGAGGTTACCTTTTTAAGCAGACCAGAAAGCAACGTCAAAAAATGAAAAGACGCGGTGGAAAATCCAATGCGGAACGTCGCTATATCAGGAAATGAAAGCGAAGATAATTTACTTTTAATTAATGACAAATAATGTTGCAGTCATTGTTGATTCGGATTTGTCTGGATCAGAGATCTATCAAACAACCTGCATTAGTTGTCATGGTGCCAATGGTCAAGGTCTGATCCCTGGAACTCCAGATTTTACTCAACAGGGGGGACGCCTATCTCAATCCGATGATGTTTTATTTAAACGTATCAAAGATGGACTTCAAACGCCAGGAAATGCAATGGCAATGCCCGCAAGAGGAGGCAATCCCAAGTTAAGTGATAATGATTTAAAATCTGTGCTTACCTATTTGCATCAACAATTTGGTTCGTAATATTCGGATAGCGTTGCTGGCATTTTTTTTTCACCATACGTTGGAATTCTAAGCCAGAGTATGGTGGATACTCTGGCTCATCAGAAACATTAAAAAGATTTAATGTTGATGTAAGGTTGGTGCAATATAACCTGTCGTATAATTTAATCATAGGAAGACAAAAGTTTTTCTAAATCTTACAAAAAAACTGGACTTTGAGGAAAATGTCATGAAAACAATCACTACTTTACTTATTGCAATTGCTGCTTCCTTCACATTGAATGCTAATGCAGATACATCATTATATGGTGACCCAGGTATTGGTGATGTCTTTCCAATGAATGATGTCAGCTATCAATCAAATGAAGTCACTTATGTTCAGGACACTGGTGAACAAGTCTGGAGTGTTGAATATGAGCAATGGGTAAATCCTGCTGATTTTAATTCCACTGCCAAGTTGACAGTGGCTGATATTTTGCAGGAACTGGAAACGAATCCACCTGCCGCAGGCGGTGTTCGTCCAAGTAATGGTGTGTTCATATATAATGAAACAGCCGGCGAATATCACCTTCAATAATCATAGAAAGATAGCATAAAAGCTCAGAAAGTTCGTTTTATGCTATCATTTTATTTAGTATTGATGTTGATTCAATACGACCGTTCTGATCATTATTTTTAGGTTTCTCCCTCGTCCTATCAGGGATAGAATACAGAGGAAAAACGATGTTAAGAAATATTGAAGAAGAAATTGATGCACAAGAACTGTTTGACCCTGTATGTGGTATGTCAGTGACTCATAAGAGTGAATACCAGTATGTTTACAATGGTAAGACTTTTTACTTCTGTAGTGCTTCTTGTCATAATAAATTTACTTCAGAGCCTGAAAAATATCTTCATTCAGAATCAAATAATGAATCTGTTGATAAGCCTCTAGCATCAGACTCACAATCCCATTCAGACTCTCATTCAAAAGCGAGTGAGACATTTTATACTTGTCCAATGCACCCTGAAATACGTCAGTATGAGCCTGGTTCCTGCCCAAAATGTGGTATGGCACTTGATTTAGTTGGTGCCTCCATGAGCAACACAATAACGGAATATACCTGCCCAATGCACCCTGAGGTGATACAGGATCATCCTGGCAGTTGTCCTAAATGTGGTATGGCACTTGAAGCCAAAACAATCACAGCAGAAGAAAATAATGATGAGTTGAATGATATGACCAGACGGTTTAAATTCAGCGCAATTTTAGCATTTCCTGTGTTTGTTCTGGCCATGATCGCTGATTTAGCGCCTTCTTTACTGCCCTCAGGTTTATCCATGCAAATGGTGCAATGGATTGAATTTGCACTGGCCACGCCAGTGGTTATTTGGGGTGGCTGGCCATTTTATGTGCGTGCTGTACAGTCTGTGGTTACCTGGAATCTTAATATGTTTACCCTCATTGGCCTTGGCGTATCGGTTGCCTGGACCTATAGTATGGTGGCCTTATTGTTACCGGGAATATTTCCCCCCGTGATGCAAATGGAAGGGGGATTAATTGATGTCTATTTTGAAGCGGCTGCGGTGATCACTGCTTTAGTTTTATTGGGACAGGTACTGGAACTAAGAGCACGAAGTCAAACCAATGATGCCATAAAAATGCTTCTGGGACTGGCACCCAATACGGCCCGTATAGTTCGTGAGAATGGCAGTGAAGAAGACATTCCACTGGAACAGGTGGTGGTTGGTGATATTTTACGCATCAGACCGGGTGAAAAAATACCGGTTGATGGTTCTGTCACACAAGGGCATTCATCCGTGGATGAGTCAATGGTGACAGGCGAACCTATTCCCGTTGAAAAAGATAAAAATGATAAAGTGATTGGAGCAACCGTTAACGGTACAGGCAGCCTCTTAATGCGTGCAGAGAAAATTGGTTCAGATACTTTACTCTCACAAATCGTTCATATGGTGAGTGAGGCACAACGTTCTCGAGCGCCCATACAAAAGCTGGCTGATATTGTCGCAGGCTATTTTGTCCCCGTCGTGGTTTTAATCGCGGTGGCGACTTTAATTGCATGGGGCTTTTTTGGCCCTGAACCTCGTTTAGCTCATGCGATTGTCAATGCCGTTGCGGTTTTAATTATTGCCTGTCCCTGTGCACTGGGTCTTGCCACTCCAATGTCAATTATGGTTGGAACAGGGAAGGGGGCCAGTATGGGGGTTCTTATTAAAAATGCTGAGGCATTAGAAACGCTTGAAAAAGTGGATGTACTGGTGGTGGATAAAACGGGCACCCTGACAGAAGGTAAACCAAAGCTGGTCTCTGTTCAGCCAGCCTCAGGTTTTGAAGAAAAGGATATTTTAACTCTGGCAGCCAGTCTTGAACGGGCCAGTGAACACCCTCTGGCGGAAGCCATTGTTAAAGGTGCAGAAGACAGAGGCATCACATTAAGCGATACGGATAATTTTCAATCAATCACAGGCAAGGGTGTTACTGGTGTTGTGAATGGACGTCAGGTTGCCCTGGGTAATATTAAACTGTTAGAAGGTCTATCCATAGCTCCCGATGATTTACCTCAACAAGCTGATGAGAGTCGTAAAAAAGGACAGACCGTTATGTTGCTGGCCGTTGACGGTAAACCAGCAGGGCTTATTGGCGTGGCTGATCCCATTAAAGACTCTACAGACGAAGCTATCAGCGATCTTCATAAGGCTGGAGTACATGTTGTTATGTTAACGGGTGATAGTCGAATGACCGCTGAAGCAGTGGCTAAACAATTAAATATCGATCGGGTTGAAGCAGAAGTCTTACCCGATCAAAAAGCCACTATTGTTAAACAATTACAATCTGAAGGTAAAATAGTTGCCATGGCGGGTGATGGTATCAATGATGCTCCGGCACTGGCTCAATCTCATGTAGGCATTGCCATGGGAACCGGTACGGACGTTGCCATGGAGAGTGCTGGTGTTACCCTTGTCAAAGGGGATTTACGAGGCATTGTTCGTGCGCGCAGACTCAGTCATACGGTGATGAATAATATCCGACAGAATTTGTTTTTTGCCTTTGTTTATAATTCATTGGGTGTACCAGTTGCTGCGGGTGTTTTATATCCCGTGTTTGGTTTGTTACTGTCACCCATTATTGCGGCGACCGCAATGAGTTTCAGTTCGGTGTCTGTGATCGTTAATTCTTTAAGACTTAAAAATACCAAATTTTGAGTATGACGTTTTACTATAGACTTTTATTTTATAAAGAGAAAGGTTAATAATTTAAACAGCAATGAACGTTAATAAAATCTCCGGGATCAACTCGTATGGTTTATTATGGCGCTAATGATTTTAGCCGGTATCTATTGGATTTTAGAATCAACGGGTTTTATTGATTTAATGATGGATACTGACCAATTTAAATCATATATTATTTCTACGGGTTACTGGGGGATCATTATTATCATCAGCCTGATGGCTTTTGCTATTTTATTTAAATTGTTGCCCAGTGCTGCGGTGGATGCACATATGATTCAGAAGTATGTAAAATACCAAGAAAAGCTTGAAAAGCAACAAGAACAACTGGATTTTTAATATATAAAATTGGGATAGCCTGCTTGCCTTCTAAAAGGGCAAGCACAGCCCCCTTTTAGGGGGTAAAAACAAAACCACCTCCTAAGAAGGTGGATTCTTTACTTCAAACTTACAGATTAAGGTGTTGTCTAATAAACAATTGCTACTAATATTCATTTCTTAACAAAAAAGGAGAAATTATTATGAAACGTTATTGGACTTTACTGATTATATTGAGCATTAATACCTCTTTTGCCAACACACATAGTCAAACAATATACCAGTATAAAAATCAGTATAATATCACTGAATTTACTGATAGAGCTGATTCTGAAAAAATACTCACACAAAAGTTTGAAATAAAAACGACCTCAGTTGAGCAACAAGAAGCAATCAATCAAGCCCTGGAAAAACTTAGAGTCTACAATGACGATTTTAATCAACGATATTATGATAACAAAAAGCGTCAGTATGAAACAGCAAAGAAAAATGCTGAACAAAAAAAACGAGCACAACAAGCTAAAGCCGCTCAGGCCAGGGAAAACTCTAAATTAACTCGGCGTGAACGTCGCAAGCATAAAGCTGAAGCTGCTCATGCCCGAGAAGTTTCTAAATTAACTCGCTCTGAACGTCGCAAGCATCTCTTGAGAGATAATATCAGGAAAAAACAGGGGAAAAAGGGACATTCCTATTAATCACATTGAGAAGGCTGATAGCCTGATACATCATGATCAATCATGCTATAAAAAAAATAATCATTCGAAATTTAAGTCTGGGTGGAATAATTATTGCGCTGGCAACAGGGATAGTTGTCTCTTTGATAGAGCATAATCGATTTGATGAGTATCTTTCAAATCTAGCGATTAATGAATCAAATAAATTTTCTAACTATTTTCAAAACTATTATGAAGATCCCTCACCGTTATCTCTGGAAGTTTTAAGAAAACGAATACAAAATAGTCTTGATTTTAATTTATTTATTATCATTGAAATTTATGATAATAATTTGGAAAAAATAATTGATGAAAGTATAAATGAATTAGAAATAAAGGATATTCTTAAATATCGCTTTTCGAGCTTTAAGATGAAAGGAGAACTTGCTCATATAAAAAAATCAATTAATGATCACTGGTATATCAAAACAATGTCACCCATCAGGGACAAAAAAAATGGTCGTATTATCGGTCATTTTGAAAGTGTATACCGTGTCAGCAATGAAAAAATGAGAGAGCTAAAAAAACACATCTTTTTATCCGTTGTTCAATCAGTCGGCATTGTACTGATAACTACATTTTTATTATATCCTGTTATCCTGAATTTAGATAAAAAGCTTAAATTACGTTTCCAAGACTTACTTGATTCGAATGTAAATACGCTTAAAGCACTTGGAAATGCCATTGCTAAACGGGATACTATCACCAATGCACATAACTACCGTGTCACCATCTACTCAGTGAGACTTGCTGAACAATTAAAGCTCAATCGATGTCAAATGCAAGCCTTGATTAAGGGAGCATTCCTGCATGATGTTGGAAAAATTGGGATCAGTGATACGATTCTTCTCAAACACGATAAACTGATGTCATCAGAAATTGAAACAATGAAACAGCATGTTGTCTTTGGCGTTGACATACTAAAGAATAATAAATGGTTAGAAGGTGCCATCGATGTGGTACTTTATCATCATGAAAAATTTAATGGCAGCGGCTATATTTATGGACTGGAAGGAAAAAATATTCCGTTGAATGCAAGAATCTTTGCAATTGCAGACGTTTTTGATGCTCTAACCTCAGAACGACCTTATAAGAAGGCTTTTTCTTTTGAAAAATCAATGGAAATATTGAAACAGGGTGTGGGAACACATTTTGAGCCTGGACTCATTTCAACTTTTGAGAGCATTGCAAAAGAAGTTTTTACACAAATCACTAAACTTGAAAGTGAACAGGAATTAAATACCTATCTCGACGCAATGATCAATCAGTATTTTATCATTTCATAATAAACTAAACATTAAAAATATTTAATGTTGGTGTAAGGTTGGTGTAATAGAGGTTGTCGTATACTTTAATCCATAGACAGAAAAAAATTTATCATAATTTTAAATCAGTCTTCAATAAACAACTAAAAATTTAAAGGATACGATTATGAAAACAATTACTACACTACTTATCACTGCCACCGCTGCTTTTTCATTGAATGTTAATGCCAATGAATTATATAATGATCCAGGAATGGGTGATGTGTTCCCAATGCAAGACATTGTCATCCAAAAGCAAGAAATCAGAGCTGATATTGCCGATACAAGGAAACAAGTCTGGAGTACATCTTATGAGCAGTGGGTTAATCCTGCTGATTTTAATTCCACCGCCAAGCAATTGGTTGCCAGTGCATTACAGGCACTGGAAGATAATCCACCTGCAGCTGGTAAACGTTCCAGTGCAGTTTTTATGTGGGATGAAACGGCTGACGAATTTCAACTTCAATAATTAATATACTATAATTGATACAAAGACACTGAACTATTCGGTGTCTTTGTGTTTTTAGCACAATCTTATTTCCTAATGCAGGGCTGTTTAACATTTTTAAAATAGTCACTGAGTGAGTTATAATAGGAGAGCAAGCGTACTTATTTTTTTAAATCTTTTTTATATTAATAAAATTCATATGTGGTAATGATGATGAAAAACTATTTGAATCGTATTGTTTCTCTCCTAATCCATTTTTGTTTAGTGATTGTTTTTTTCTTTGGCGGTAAAAGTTTTGCCAGCAAAAATGATTTTTTATTAGCTCAGGCTAATCATAAAATGAATGTCCACCATGATAAAAAAACAGAACAACGATTTAATGATTGGGAAAAGTTAATTTTTCATAATCTTGGGAAAGAGAAAAATGAAAAACTTAAGCTGGTGAATGATTTTTTTAATAAAATGAAGTGGTCTGAAGATAAAGAAATATGGAACAACAAAGATTACTGGGCAACGCCCATTGAAAGTTTGATCAAAAATTCCGGAGATTGTGAAGATTTTTCCATTGCAAAATATTTTACGCTGTTAGCAATGGATATTCCAGAAGAACAATTAAGAATAACTTATGTTATTCTGGATAATAGTCAGGGGCATATGGTTTTATTTTATTATCCCGATGATCATTCAGAGCCTCTGGTTCTTGATAACATGCGAAATGATATATTAAAAAAATCCAACCGCACTGACATAAAATACAAATTCAGTTTTAATGATGATGGACTTTGGTTAAAAGGGAATTACAGTTCAAAACCTGATGAAAAAAACATCATCAAAAAATGGTCTCAAATGGTTAATCGAATTAAGCAAGAATAAATCATTTCCTTCATTATTTAGAAAACTATTCAAATAATTAAGAACATTGAACACATTAAAAATACACACCATATTCATGTATGGTCTTTAGATTATCAGCATCAGGTATTTTCTGGTCACCTTGTCGCTAACAAAAATCTTGATGCGAAGCAATTTGCTGAAGTTAAGCAAAAAATTAAATTATTAATTAAAGAGCATGGCTTTTATCATTCTACGGTTGAAATTGATTGTCCATTAAGGAGGAAACAACACAGGAAACCCAAGAAAACATCAAATCCAAGGGTAGTTGAATTTTATCAAATTTTAAAACGCATTTCTCGTAAAAAGTACAGGGCTGACACCTTAAAACTTCTCCAGAATTTACGTGAGAGCGCCTTTATTATTCAACTGTTTAACAGTTTTAGTATTTTTTGTCGTTTGCTTGGTTTTACTAGGAATGACATCGTTGACCCGCATTTACAATGATACCCATTTTATAGAATCATTTAATGTGAGATGGAAAAACCGGATAAGTGCGAGAATGAGTGATTATAAAAGCGAGCATCTACATCTAACTCAATTCAAGAAGTGACAACTCCTTTATACGACAAATAAACTCAATCAGGTTCTAATTTAAGAATAAAGCTGTAAACATACCTATAAAAAATAGTATGTACATACTAATTATATAAGATAAATAGTATATACACTTACAGTAGGTAGTAAATGCATTGCAATATTTTTTATTCTATCGGATAGAAATGTCTACAAAATGCACACATTGCAATATCTCTAACAATACCAGTCCCTCACACCTCTAAAATAACAAGAAAAAATGTCAAGTTATTTTACATATAATTTCCAGGTATTAAATGTATATCTCATTTATACCATATTGAGAAAAAACCATCTTAGCCTCAGATGAAAACGCTAAATCCTATTGAAATTTTTTCCATATTAAGGTTAAAAAAAACAGACTCCTTGCACAAAAAATATACGAAATAGCATCATAACTCGATAATAAATTTAGATAAATAATTTACAACTACCGTTTTATCTAATCTACCTGAAAAACTCTTCATATTCCCTAATCACTTTGTACTTCTAAAGGTGTTGCTCACCTTATTGTGGTTAGCGGCTCTGGCCTCATCCTGCACTAACGTGCAGGTAAGCCAGGATTATGACACAAATTTTGCATTTGACTCAGGCAACACTTTTGGCTGGAACGAAAACCTGGAACACGAAAACAACAATCTTCCAAAAGGCGATGAGCAGGTCACCGGTCTTGGCATACGCCATGTAAAAACGGATAAGAGGTCGACCGTGGAGGCATCAGCGGTGTTTATCTATGTGGGGCAAAGCCCTCAAACCGATTACCTGAAGGGGATCATTCCTCTTGACGACGAGGGACGCATTATCACTGACGAGCGTATGGAATCGGGGACAAGGGGAATATTTGCCGCTGGCGATATCCGTAAAAACTCTTCGAGGCAAGCCATCACTGCCGCAGGTGACGGAGCTACCGCGGCAATTTCCGCAGAAAAATTTCTTATCGAACAATAATAACGCCTAAATTGCTAGTCCTCTATCCCAATCTCCTTGATATAATCGATTGCATTCTGCACCGTCTTTATCGCCTCGGCATCCTCATCCGGTATTCTTACCTGATTGCTGTCATCACTGAACTCCTCCTCCATAGCCATTATCAGCTCCACCAGGTCCAGGGAGTCAGCGTTTAAATCATCGATGAAGGAGGTACCCGGTTTCACCTGCTCCTCCTCGACGCCTAACTGATCAATTATTATTTTTTTTAACCTTTCGTAGACAGTAGCCACTCTTCACCCCCTTTCTCTACTCAAACCGGCACTAACAGTGCCTAAAACCCCGTTAATGAATTTCGGGGAGTTTTCGCTGCCAAAGGTCTTTGCTAGCTCTACAGCTTCATTTATGGCTGCCTTAACCGGCACCTTATTATTTAACAATATCTCGAAAATGGCAAGCCTCAGT
>RCNG010000333.1_pt1 | contig 21139 bp, 20 predicted proteins | sample 2041371 | NCBI WGS metagenome assembly RCNG01 (sample SAMN09708227, study PRJNA481090) | Marine sediment metagenome, whole genome shotgun sequencing project. | biome: marine sediment; feature: ocean; material: sediment; isolation source: Sewage treatment plant 1 marine sediment (STP1) ... | reverse complement strand
AGCGACGGATTTTCCAAGGATTCTGAGTATGCTGACGATGCACGCAACCCGGCGTGACCGCTGTCACAGATTAATCAAGGCGTTAACATAAAGTGAACTGGATCACACGAACGCTACAGGCCCTGTGGGGACTGTTTGCCTGGCTCGGCTTCGGCCTGGCCGTCGCGTTCGCCCTGCTGGTGGCGATTTTAGTCCCTGGCAAAAACCGACGCGCGCGGCTTGCGGCGGCAGCCTCCCGAGCCGTGTTCGTATTGCCCGGCATCAGGGTCAATGCGATCGGCCTCGAGAATCTCCCCGAAGACAGCTGTGTTGTGGTTGCGAATCACGCCAGTTACATCGACGGTGTACTCCTCAAAGGATACCTCCCTGCGCGCTTCAGTTTTGTGATCAAAGGCGAAATGCGGAACATCCCCGTGGTCCATTTCGTGCTGCGCCGCGCCGGCGCCAGGTTCGTCGAGCGCAACAAGCACTCGGGCAGCGCCCGCGACGCACGCCAGATCGTGAAGGCTGCCCAGGGCGGCGAATCACTCGCCTTCTTCCCCGAGGGCACGTTTGTGAAGGAGTCCGGCGTTGGCCAATTCAGGGCAGGCGCTTTCGTTGCCGCCGTACGTGGTCAGATGCCGGTCGTGCCCATAGCAATCAGTGGCACACGCCGCATGTTGCCGGCCGGGGCGATCTTGCCACACCGCAATACTCTGACCTTCGAGGTATTGCCGGCCATAATGCCCGAAGACGCTGATTTCAACGACAGTCGCGGGCTCGCCGAAGCGGCCCGGCAACGCATTCTCGCGGTACTGGATGAGCCTGATCTGCTGGACAAACCCGGCGGGAAACCAGCCGCCGTATCTAACTGATCCGTAGTATTGCGTGACAACAGGATTTGCAGGAAAGTACCGGTCCCTGACGTGCAACGCTGCAGCATGACCTGGAGACATTCATGAAATCCGATCCCGTAGTTATCGTCGCTGCCAAACGAACGCCGATCGGCGCTTTCCAGGGCGCACTGGGCGGGGCGACCGCCCCTCAACTGGGCTCTGCGGCCATCGAGGCCGCGATCCACGACGCAGGAATCGACGCCGGCGACATCGATCGGGTGCTGATAGGCTGCGTTTTGTCCGCCGGCCTCGGCCAGGCTCCCGCTCGTCAGGCGGCACTGGGCGCCGGTATCCCTGACAGCGTTCCCTGTACCACTATCAACAAGATGTGCGGCTCGGGCATGGAGTCCATCGTCCTGGGCCACGACATGATCCTCGCGGGAAGTGCCGCAATCGTCGTAGCCGGCGGTATCGAATCGATGAGCAACGCGCCGTACCTGTTGCCAAAGGCGCGCGACGGTTACCGAATGGGACACCAGCAAACGCTGGACCACATGTTCTATGACGGACTGCAGGACCCTTATGAAGGTCAGATGATGGGTCACTTCGCCCAGGTTACGGCTGACACCTACGAGTTCACTCGCGAAGACATGGACGCGTTCGCCATAGAGTCGGTCACCCGTGCGCAGCGCGCCGTTGCAGAAGGTACCTTTGCTGCGGAGATCGCGCCGGTGACGATTAGCAGCCGCCGAGGTGACATTACGGTCACTGAGGACGAGACGCCCGGCAACGTCAAAATCGACAAGATCGCAACGCTGAGGCCTGCATTTGGAAAAGACGGCACCGTGACCGCGGCAACATCATCATCCATTTCCGACGGCGCCGCGGCGGTCATTCTCATGCGGCAGTCGGAAGCGGACAGGCGAGGAATAAAGCCCCTGGCCAGGATTGTGGCGCACTCCGCCTTCGCGCAGCAGCCGGCGTGGTTCACAACCGCCCCTGTGTTCGCGCTGAAGAACTTGCACGACAAGCTCGGCTGGACACCCGAAGACGTCGACCTTTACGAGATTAACGAGGCTTTTGCCGTCGTCACCATGGCGGCGATGCGCGATGTCGGTATCGAGCATGCGAAAGTGAATATCAACGGCGGTGCCTGTGCGTTGGGACATCCGATCGGTGCGACGGGCTGTCGAATTACGGTGACCCTGCTGCACGCGCTGCACGCGCGCGCGCTGAAACGCGGCATTGCCACGCAGTGTATCGGTGGTGGTGAAGCCACGGCTGTCGCACTTGAGACCCTTTAAAGGAGAGTTACATGCAATTATCGAGCGCTAAGGCGGTCATTACGGGCGGTGCCTCCGGGCTTGGGCGGGCAACCGCAGAGCGTGTCATTGCAGCGGGCGGTCACGTCGTCATACTGGACATCAATGACGATCAGGGTGAAGCGGCAGCGTCCGAGCTTGGCGCCAACGCGCTGTTCGTGAAGACGGACGTCGCAAATGAAGACTCCGTCAAGGCGGCGATTCAAGCCGCCAACGAATTCATGAGCGGCATCACGCTGGCCGTCAACTGCGCCGGCATTGCACCGGCCGGACGCACGCTGGGTCGGGACGGGCCTTGGCCGGCGGAGAATTTCAATCGCGTTATCCAGGTCAACCTGGTGGGCTCCTACAACGTCACCAAGGAAGCCGCCGCGGTCATGCAGCTCAACGATCCGAACGACGACGGTGAACGCGGTGTCGTTATCAGCACTGCTTCGATCGCCGCGTTCGAAGGCCAGATCGGACAGGCCGCCTATTCGGCATCAAAAAGCGGCGTCGTGGGTATGATGCTGCCGCTTGCGCGCGAGTTCGCACAGTTCGGTATTCGCGTGAATACCATCGCGCCGGGAATCTTTATGACGCCGATGATGGCGGGCATGCCCGAGGACGTGCGGGAATCGCTCGGCAGACAGGTGCCGTTCCCGCCACGCCTGGGTCGCCCCGAGGAATACGCGGACGCGGCAGCGTTTATCTACGGCAATACAATGGTGAACGGCGAGACGATCCGTGTCGACGGCGCGATTCGCATGCAGCCGAAATAGGTCGCTCCGCCGCCACACTCTTCCGGCCGCATTGCAGCGCTGGCGGCGCGCTTACATATTTGCGTAGTTGGGCCCGCCGCCGCCTTCCGGAACATCCCAGGCAATATTCTGCTGCGGGTCCTTGATTTCGCAGGTCTTGCAGTGGACGCAGTTCTGCGCATTTATCTGGAATTTCGGCTCCCCGCCGTCATCGACGATTTCATACACGCCAGCCGGACAGTAGCGCTGCGCCGGTTCATCGTAATTGGGCAGGTTGTAGGCGATCGGTAGCGACTCGTCCTTGAGTTTCAGGTGCGACGGCTGGTCCTCCTCGTGATTCGTGCTCGACAGGAACACGGACGAGAGTTTGTCGAAAGTGATCACGCCGTCGGGTTTGGGGTAATCAATCGGCTTGGCGTCGGAGGCTTTCTGCAACGACTCGTGATCCGGGTCTTTGTTGCGCCAGGTAAACGGCAGCTTGCCGAAGAATATGTTCTGGTCGATAAACGCAAACGCGGCACCCCAGAAAACACCAAGCTTGTGGAGGCCCGGCCCGAAATTGCGGCCCTTGTGCAATTCCTTGTGTACCCAGGATGCTTTCACGCTGGTCTCGAAATCCGTGAGTTCGGATTGTCCGGTATCGCCACCGGCCAGTGCCTTGTGAATGCTCTCCGCTGCCAGCATGCCGGTCTTGATCGCCGTATGGGCTCCCTTGATCTTTACGCCGTTCAGAAAACCAGCGCCGCAACCTACCAGCATGCCGCCCGGGAACGTCAGTTTCGGCAGCGACTGCAGGCCGCCTTTGTTGACCGCCCGGGCGCCGTACGCGACTCGCTTGCCGCCATCGAGATAGCTTCGAATCTTCGGATGCAGTTTCCAGCGCTGAAACTCGTCGAAGGTCGACAGATGGGGATTCCTGTAATTCAGGGCGATGATCAGCCCGAGAAACACCTTGTTGTTCGCCGCGTGGTACAGGAAGCCGCCGCCCTCGGTGTGATTATCAAGGGGCCATCCGGTCGTATGAACGACCAGTCCCTCCTGGTGTTTGGCGGGGTCGATTTCCCAGACCTCCTTGATGCCAATACCATAGTGCTGCGGATCCGCACTTGCGCGAAGGTCAAAGCGATCCATGATCTGCTCGCTAAGGTTGCCACGCACGCCCTCAGCGAAGATCGTGTACTTGCCGGTTAATTCGTAGCCGGCCTGGTAGGCGCTCTTCTTCTGGCCATCCTTGCCAATACCCATGTCACTGGTTGCGACCCCTCTGACGCTGCCGTCGTCGTTGTAAAGGACCTCGGAAGCGGCGAAACCGGGAAACACGTTGACGCCCATCGCCTCTGCCTGCTCTCCGAGCCACTGGCAAAGCTGGCCGAGACTGATGATGTAATTGCCGTTGTTATGCATTGGCCTCGGCAGGAACAGCCCCGGCACGCGTACCGAGCCGCTATCACTGGTAAGGTAATGCACCAGATCGCCTGTCACCGCGGTCTTGACCGGAGCACCCTTCTCTTTCCAGTCAGGGAACAGCTCATTCAGCCCTGTTGGCTCGAACACATTGCCGGACAGAATATGCGCACCGATTTCGGAGCCCTTTTCGACGACGACCACGGACAGGCTGTCATCCAGCTGTAACAGGCGGCAGGCGGCAGACAGCCCGGCCGGCCCGGCACCGACGACAACTACGTCAAACTCCATGGACTCGCGTTCGTTCGATTCCGACATGGGTAGTGCTTCTCCTTTCGGGTTTTCGCGTATCTTATCAGCCTCTATGGCGGGCTTGATATTGACGATGTAATCTTGCCGACGCGCCTGATCGTCACCAATACAGGATTGAAGGTAGTTTGAAGATACGCGAAGCCTACAGGGATAGCCTGCGTCGCGAAGGTCATGTCGAGGACCCGGCACAGCTCGCGATTGTCGAGCGGCTGGCAGCACTGCAGGCACGGCTGACCGAAGCCGCTCCTCGATTCGCTCGCCTTCGCAGTCTTTTTGGGCGAACGGAGAATCCGGGGCACGTTGCCGTGCCGGGCCTGTATTTGTGGGGAGGCGTCGGTCGCGGCAAGACCCTGCTGATGGACCTGTTTTTCGAAACGCTACCGATCAGAGCCAAGAAGAGAATCCACTTCCATCGCATGATGCGCGAGGTGCATGAGCGCCGCAAAGCACTGGGTAATGTCCGCGACCCACTGGACGGTGTTGCAGCCGACATCGCGAGAGACACACGTGTGCTGTGCTTCGACGAATTCTTCGTCAGCGACATTGGCGATGCCATGATCCTCGGCCGCCTTCTCGACGGACTTTTTCAGCGCGGGGTCACACTGGTCGCGACGTCGAACTCCAAACCCGATGATCTCTACAACGACGGTTTGCAGCGCGAGCGTTTCCTGCCTGCCATAGACCTGCTCAACCAAAATACCGAGGTTGTGCAACTGGCGGGCGGTGTCGACTATCGTTTGCGATTGTTGGAGCAAGCAGGCACGTACCTCTGTCCCGACGACGAAGACGCGTTGCAGCGGCTTTCGTTTTTCTTTGACGAGTCCGCAACCAGCGAGATTCGCGGAAAAACAACGATTGATATCAATGCTCGCGAGATCCCGGCGCACAAGTGCGCGAAGAGCATCATCTGGTTCGGATTTGAGGATATCTGCGATGGCCCGCGCAGCCAGGCGGACTATATCGAGATAGCGCGCTGGTATCCGACGGTTATCATCGCCGGCGTGCCCCGATTTGATGCAACACTTGAAAACCAGGCGCGACGTTTCATCGCGCTGGTCGACGAGTTCTACGATCGCCACGTCAAACTGATGCTCTCGGCCGATGTCGAACTGGATTCACTGTACCAGGGAGACCGGCTGTCATTCGAGTTCGAACGGACCACAAGCCGCCTGATCGAGATGCAATCCAGGGAGTATCTCGCCCTGCCCCATCTCGCGTGATAGATTGGCCGCATGAGTGACGAACTGATCCTCGAGGACTTCCTGCCCTACCGTCTGGCAATACTGTCCCATACGGTCAGTACGACCATTGCACAGGTCTACGAGAAGCGTTTCCGCCTCTCCATACCCGAATGGCGCGTGATCGCTATCCTGGGTCGGTTCCCCGGCTTGTCGGCGGTGGAAGTTGCCGAGCGTACGTTTATGGACAAGGTCGCCGTGAGCCGTGCGGTCACCAAACTAATCAAGAACGGCCGCGTAGACAGGCAGTTTGCCGATGCGGACCGGCGCCGTTCGATCCTGAATCTGTCCGACGAGGGACGCAGGGTGCATGACGAAGTCGCGCCATTGGCACTGCAGTTCGAGAACGACCTTATTGAGGGGCTCAGTGAAGAGGAAATCGGCAAGCTTGGTGTCATCATGGAGCGCCTGATGACGCGGGCGCGCGGGCTCGACAAAGGCTGATCAGGACGTGTGCCGGGCTACGACCTCGGTGCGAACCTGCAGCAGTTCCGGAAAAAACTCGATGTCCAGTGCCTTCTTCAGAAATGGAACGCCTGAGGATCCGCCGGAGCCGCGCTGGTGGCCGATGATTCGTTCAACCGTTTTCATGTGGTGAAAACGCCAGAACTGGAAGTTGTTGCCGATGTCCACAAGCGCCTCGCAGGCCTCATAAGGATGCCAGTGCCGGGCGCGATCGCCATAGATTTCACCGAGGGCACGGACAACCTCTGCGTCTTCGTCGCGTATCTCGCTGAAGTCGCGATCGACAACGTGGTCCGGTATCGCCATGCCCTGACGCGAAAGATGCATGAGGAACTCCTCATACAGGCTCGGTGCCTCGAGCGCCGTCTTCAGCTGTGCATGCCAGTCCGGCTGGTGTTTGTGCACGCTTAAGGTAGAGCGGCTTTTGTTGCCGAGCATGAACTCGAGAATCCGGTACTGCGCCGACTGAAAGCCGGAGGCCTTGCCGAATACGTGACGAAATTCCGCGTATTCGCTCGGCGTCAGCGTGTCGAGAACCTTCCACTGGTTATACATCTGGTTCTGGATGTGGCGGACGCGGGCCAGGTTCTTGACGGCCGGCGCCAGCCTGTCATTGCGTATGTGGTGAATGGCCCCGCCGATCTCATGAATCGTCAGCTTGATCCAGAGCTCGGCGACCTGGTGCTGGATAATAAACAGCATCTCGTCGTGATGCGGGGGGTCGCTCAGTGGTTTTTGTGCGGACAGCAGCTTGTCGAGCTGCAAATATCCGGTGTAATCATCGTCTCGGGACAAATCCGTATAGATTGTTTGCTCAAGTTCGCGTTTATTCATGTCAACTATCTTCCTGAGCGAGTCATCAGGGCAGCATTGTAGGCCATTTCGCTCGTGATCCGGCGCTTTGGGTAAATTTGTTGCAGCAGCAATTGCGGTATAATTCGGCGCGGTTAGCAATGGCCAGTTTCAGCACCTGCAAGAATCGAATTCGGCAACATCCTATCAATCTGTCGGGCCGGCAGTTCCGGTCGGAGCGAATGCAGTGACAACAAACGAAAACCGTCGTGGCGGAGACATCAGGCAAGTGATCGTCGACACCATTATTGCGACTCGTGTAACGTCGAAAAGCCTGAAAGGTTCGGCGCAGATCCGGCGCTACCTCATGCAGTATTTTGCCACCGTCCCGGTAGAAGACCTGCAGGGGCGCTCCGAACAGATCATGGCCAGCATCGCGCTCGATCATCTCGATTTCGCAGCGACTCGGCGCAAGGGCCAGTCACTGATTCGTATTTTCAACCCCACCGAAAAAACGCACGGCTATGAGTCGGCGTTTACGTTTGTGGAGATGATCAATGACGATATGCCGTTTCTTGTCGACTCGGTCGCGGCGGCCATCAATCGTCACAGTCTCGCCGTACATATCACGGTGCACCCGCTTATCTCGATCAAGCGTGACAACAAGGGGCACATAGTCGCCATCACCAACGCCGATGACGACGACGCGAGCACGGAGTCGTTTGTCCGATTTGCTATCGACCGCACTACCGATACGAATGAACTGCAGACCCTCCAACAGGAAATCAACAAGGTCCTGCATGATGTTCGTCTCACCGTGCGTGACTGGGGCAAGATGCGCAAGGCCATGCGCGACACCAGCGAACTGCTGGTCAACGGACCGAAGGGCGCAGACCCATTGCTACGCTCCGAGAGCCAGGCATTGCTCAACTGGTTCGCCGATGAGCACTTCACCTTTCTCGGCTATCGCGAGTATTCGCTTTCCAAGCGAGGCAAGCGCGTCTTCCTGAAGCCTGTAAAAGGCACGGGATTGGGTGTACTCAGCCAGGATGACCGTGGCTCTTCCGGTATCGAGCTGACCACGGAAATGCGACGACTGACTCGTTCAAAAGACTGGCTCATTCTGACCAAGGCGAATTCTCGTTCGACGGTGCATCGCGCGGCATTTCTCGACTACGTCGGCATCAAGATCTATGACAAGAAGGGCAATACAGTCGGAGAGCGTCGCTTCATCGGCCTTCTGACGTCTGTCGCTTACAGCGAAAACCCCAGAAACATCCCGTTATTGCGGCACAAAGTGCAGAAGATTTTCGAACGTGCACATGTGAATATAGCAGGCCATCGCGGCAAGGCGCTGCTGCATATAATCGATACGTACCCCAGGGAAGAGCTGTTTCAGAGCTCCGTTCAGGACCTTGCACGCACAATGCTTGGCATCCTGAATCTGCAGGATCGCCAGCGCATCAAGTTCTTCCTCAGACGTGACACCTTCAGGCGATTTTTCTCCTGTCTCGTGTACGTGCCACGCGAGAAGTACACAACCGATATACGGCGAAAGATCGAGGCACTGCTGAATGAAGCCTTTGGCGGTATCTCGGCAGACTCAGCCGTTCAGATTTCGGATTCTGCACTCGCGCGCGTACACACGATCGTGCGAACGCTGGAAGGTGAGCGCCCGCATATCAGCATCCATCATATCGAAGAGCAGATTGAAGACCTGGTCATTACCTGGTCGGACAGGCTGAACACCGAGCTGCTGCGGAAATACGGCCTCGACGAGGGTACCCGCCTTTACCGTACTTACCGCGATGTGTTTCCGGCCGGTTTTCAGGAGGATACGACGCCAGCCGAGGCCTGCGCCGACATTCAGCAGGTCGACGAGATGCTGCGCGACGACTCGTGTCGCGCCGTTAATCTCTACGTGCCCGAGGATTCCGAGCCCGGACACATGCACTTCATGGTTTACAGCCGCAACGAACCGATCGTGCTGTCGGAAGCGCTGCCGGTGCTCGAACACATGGGCGTGGACGTTTACACGGAGCGACCCTACGAGGTCAATCTGCACACGGGTGAGTGCTTCTGGATCCAGGATTTCCACCTCCGCCACGAAAGCGGTGAGGCCGTGGACAGTGATGCCGTATCGGATCGATTCGAAGATTGCTTCATGGCGGTGCTATCCGGCGACGCCGAGAACGACGGTCTCAACCGGCTCGTCGTCAGCGCCGGTCTCGACTGGCGGCAAACGACGTTACTGCGCTGCTATGCCAAGCATATTCTGCAGCTGGGCGTGCCTTTCAGTCAGACCTACATGGAGGATGTGCTGGTTGCGCATGCCGGCCTTGCCGCGTTGTTCGTACGACAGTTCGAGATTCAGTTCGATCCGGATCTCGGCAAATCGAAACGCGCTCGCCAACTGAAAGAGGTTCAGGGCGGCGTGAAGCGCGGCATTGCAAAAGCACGCCATGTCGATGAGGACCGCATCCTTTCCGCCTTTGCCGGTGGTATCAACGCGACGCTGCGAAGCAACTATTTTCAGACGGTCGATGACGGCAGCACGCCGAAGTCGTACATATCGATCAAGCTCGACCCGTCGATGCTCCCCGAGATCCCCCTGCCCCGGCCCAGATTCGAAGTCTTCGTGTACTCGCCGGAAGTCGAAGGCGTTCATTTGCGCGGCGGTGACATTGCGCGTGGCGGACTGCGCTGGTCGGATCGCCGTGAGGACTTTCGCACTGAAATACTCGGCCTGATGAAAGCGCAGATCGTAAAAAACACCGTTATCGTGCCCACCGGTGCAAAGGGCGGTTTCTTTCCGAAGCGCGCCCCTCTTGGCGACCGCGCAGCCATCATGGAAAACGGCATTCATTGTTACAAGACGTTCATCCGTGGCCTGCTGGACCTGACCGACAATGTCGTCGACGACCAGATCGTCACGCCCGACCGCGTCGTGCGCCTTGACGGCGACGATCCGTACCTTGTAGTTGCCGCTGACAAGGGCACGGCGACGTTCTCCGATATCGCCAACGGCATCTCTGCAGATTACGATTTCTGGCTGGACGATGCTTTCGCGTCCGGCGGCTCTGCCGGCTATGACCACAAAGGCATGGCCATAACCGCTCGCGGCGCCTGGGAGGCGGTGAAACGCCACTTCCACGAGGTCGGCGTGAACATCCAGAAAGAGCCTTTCACGGTTGCCGGCATCGGTGACATGAGCGGCGACGTATTCGGCAACGGCATGCTGTTGTCCCGAAAGATCAAGCTCGTAGCGGCATTTAATCATCGCAACATATTCCTTGACCCGGACCCGGACACGGCAAAGAGCTTCCGAGAGCGCCGGCGGCTGTTCCGCAAGAATGGCTCCACGTGGCAGGACTACGATCGCGAGCTGATTTCCAAAGGCGGCGGCATCTACTCGCGCCAGGACAAGACGATTCGACTCAGTGCGGAGGTAAAGAAACTTCTCGGTGTCACCGCATCATCGTTGCAGCCTGACGAGTTGATTCGCGCCATTCTCAAGATGCGGATCGACCTGCTCTGGAACGGCGGTATCGGCACCTACGTGAAAGCCAGTATCGAGGGACACTCGGACGCAGGCGATCGCAACAACGACAGCGTCCGGGTCGATGCCGATGAATTGCGCTGCAAGGTGATCGGTGAAGGCGGCAACCTGGGCTTTACACAGCGCGCTCGCGTCGAGTTCAGTCTGCGCGGCGGGCGTATCAATACGGACTTTATCGATAATTCCGGCGGCGTCGACTGCTCTGACCGCGAAGTCAACATCAAGATCCTGCTCGGCGACGTAGCCAAGAAAAAAGGTATGGCGCGAAGCAAGCGCGACGAGCTGCTTGCATCCATGACCGACGATGTCGCGGATCTTGTCCTCAGGAATAACTATTTGCAGACGCAGTCAATCAGCATCAGCGAAATGCTTTCCGCGGCACGTATCGATGAGACAGCTCGGCTGATCAAGGCGCTCGAACGCACTGGCCTGCTCAACCGGGAACTCGAATCTCTTCCGAGTGAGACCGAGATCGAAGATCGCCGCAACCGCAAGCAAGGATTCACGCGACCAGAGCTGGCGATCGTGTTGAGTTACGCAAAGATCGATCTCTATGACGGATTGATCGAGTCGCAGGACACGCTCGAGGACTTCCTCAGAATCGATCCGCAGCGATACTTCCCGCCGATACTCAGGCGCCGCTATACGGACCTCATCCCTGGTCACCGGCTGAGCCGGCAGATCCTGGCAACACTGATTGCCAATGCCCTCGTGAACCGTATGGGTCCTGCGTTCGTTAAACGCGTGCAGGATGACACTGGCGCCAACGTCGTCACCATCGCCCGGGCTTACGAAGTCGCGCGCATCATCTGCCGCGCGATGCCGCTGCTGCGCGACATCGAGTCCCTGGATCACAAGATTCCGGCCAGGGCGCAGCTCGCGATGATGTTCGAGGTCAGCCGTACGCTGCGTCACGCGTGTTACTGGCTAATCGAACAACACGGCGACCAACTCGATATCGTCAAGACAGTTGACCGCCTCAAAGAGCGCATGGCGCAGATCTACTCGCGATCGACCACATACCTTTCCAAGACCAGCGGCGATCGAAATGCCAAGGCCGAGCAGGAATGGATCGAGATGGGCGTGCCGGAGAAACTCGCGCAACGAATGTCGATGTTGCTGATTACCCGTGCCGCTGTGGATATCGCCGACGTTGCCGCGGAACGCAAGCGAGACGTCATCGACACCGCCCGTATCTACTCGACCTTCAACGACGCCCTGGGCCTGCAGTGGCTGCACAACTGCGCCGAGGATCTCAAGGTCAGCGGGCGATGGCAGGCTATGGCGAGAAGTAATTTGCGCGACGAGTTTTACAAGGTTCGCAGAGAGATTGCGCTGGGCCTGTTGACTCGCCGCGGCAAACTCGATGGTCGGGTCGTCGCCATGAAATGGCTGGATAAGCATGAAGAAGAAGTTCGACAGTTCCGCGACATGCTCGACGAGATGAGGCTGCGCGGCACATACGACTTTGCTACGCTGTCGGTGGCCGCACAGGAACTGCGCGACCTGACACTGGGCTAACTACGATGCGACATTTCGTCGCCACACAAGCGGAGAAATAATGGCTGGCAAGCTCTTACTATGCCGTCACGGACAGAGTGACTGGAACCTGAAGAACCTTTTCACAGGATGGAAGGACGTCGATCTCACCGAGAAGGGCATCCAGGAAGGAATTGAAGCGGGGCGACTGCTATCCGAACTCGGCTTCGAGTTCGACGTCGCTTATACGTCGGTTCTGAAACGCGCGATTCGCACACTATGGTACATGCTGGATGAGATGGATCTGATGTGGATACCGGTGATTCGGGACTGGCGTTTGAACGAGCGCCACTACGGCGCGTTGCAGGGGCTGAACAAGGCGGAGACAGCAGCCAAGTACGGCGATGAGCAGGTGCACATCTGGCGACGAAGTTACGACATTCCGCCACCGCCGCTGGAAGATGATGACGAACGCCACCCATCACACGATCCGCGCTATAAGGGCATCGATAACCTGCCGGGCGCAGAGTCGCTGTTGCTCACGCTCGAACGCGTCATGCCGTGCTGGAACGAGCGTATCGCGCCAGATCTGAAGGCGGGCAAGAACGTCCTGGTTGCGGCGCATGGCAACAGCCTGCGCGCGCTGGTAAAAATGCTGGATAAGGTCTCTGACGAGGAGATCACCGGCTTCAACATCCCAACCGGCATTCCGCTCGCTTACGAGCTCGATGACGACCTGAAACCGATTTCGCGGGAGTTTCTTGGCGACCCGGAGGCCGTGGCGAAGGCGGCGGCGGCCGTTGCTGCCCAGGGCAAGGCGAAGTGATGCAGGCGCTCGGCGACCGGGCGCCAGTTCTTGAAGGCAGCGGCCACTTCGTCGCCGACAACGCTACGATAATCGGCAGCGTGCGGCTGAAAGATCAGTCCAGCATCTGGTTCAACTGCGTGCTGCGCGGCGATAACGACTGGCTGGAAGTTGGCGAACGCAGCAATATCCAGGACGGCTGCATTCTGCACACCGATCCCGGCATCCCGCTTGTCATCGGTAATGGCGTGACTGTCGGCCACCGAGTGATGTTGCACGGCTGCCAGGTTGGCGATAACTCGCTCATCGGTATTGGCAGCACGCTCCTGAACGGCTCAGTCATCGGCAACAATTGCATTGTCGGCGCGCACTCACTGGTCACGGAAGGCAAGGAGTTTCCGGACGGATCATTGATACTCGGATCGCCGGCACGCGTAGTCCGAGAACTCAGCGACGAAGAAATTGCTCACATTGGCTGGTCGGCAGACGTGTACGTGCAAAACGCTGAGCGCTTTAACGAGCAGCTCGCCTAGACCTGTTTTCGCGGATCGGAACGATTTCGCTCGCGTTCCGGATCGACTACGCGAACCAGGCCTTCTTGCGATGTCGAGGCCACCAGTTTGCCGCTACTGGTGAACAGCTGGCCGCGTGCAAACCCGCGCGCGCCGGCTGCATTCGGACTGTCCATTGAATACAACAGCCAATCGTCCATCCTGAAGTCGTGATGAAACCACAAGGCGTGATCGAGACTTGCCATGATGACGCTCTCCCGGGTCATGGACAGGCCATGCGGCAGCGTCGACGTTGCCAGCAACTCGAAATCGGAGACGTAGGTCAGCAGGTTCTGGTGCAGCGCCCGATCGTCCGGCAAGCGATCGACGGCGCGGATCCAGACATGTTTTTTCGGAGGCAGTTTTTCGCGCGCACCGAGGCTGATGGGATCAACCGGACGGAAATCGAAGGGTCGCTTGTCCGTCATGAAACGTCGCAGTTTCATCGGGATATTTTCCAGCACATCGGTCGCGACTTCCGTCAGGTCTTTCAGCCCGTCCGGCGGTGGCACGTCGGGCATCTCACCCTGGTGCTCAAGTCCTTCCTCCGGGGTCTGGAATGACGCGGCGAGGTTCAGTATCGGCCGCCCGTGCTGAATCGCGACCACACGTCGATTCGAGAAACTACCGCCATCACGAGCACGATCAACGTCGTAAATAATCGGCGCAGTGACGTCACCACGTCGCAGAAAATAGGCGTGCAGCGAGTGTGCGACCCGACCCTCGACGGTATGTTGTGCGGCGGACAGTGCCTGGCCGAGAACCTGGCCGCCGAAAACCTGTGGGCTGCCAATATCCCGGCTGTCGCCGCGAAAGATGTTCTCCTCGATGCGCTCGAGTTTGAGAAGCGCAATGACGTCCGTCAGTACCGGGTGCATCCTAGTCTCCCGAAAGACCGCCATCGACTGTGATGCCCGTGCCGCTGACAAAGACGGCATCGTCGCTGGCCAGAAACAGAGCAACCTTGGCAACGTCAACCGGCTCGCCCAGGCGACGCGCAGCGGAACGCTGGATGCAGTAATCCCGGAGCGCCTTGTCCTTGCGAAAGACCTCGCGGCTCTCCGGCGTCATTACGGCGCCCGGTTGAATGTAATTGGCAGTGATCGAAAACTCGCCCGCATCGGCGGCGATAGCACGTGTCATGTGAGCCAGGTCCTGCTCAGCATAGGCGAAGGGCGATTCGCCGCTGTCGCCAAAACAGCTGCGCAGAAATCCGATGTTGATTATTCGTCCCTGCGGACTCTTCTGGAGATACGACAGCGCAACCCGGCAACTCTCGAGCATTAGCGCCGCTCTCGATTTCAGAAGACGCTCCAGTGCCTGATCCACCTCCTGCAGCGGTGAGTCGGGTTGCAGCGGAAAATCGTTGACGAGTATATCGAGGCCGCCCAGCTTCTTTGCTACTTCCTTGAGCATTGCGGGCATCTGCTCGGTATCGGTGAATGACGTGGCCAGGCCCGTAATGCCCTTGACCCTGGAGTAGTGCTGCACGATACCGCTATTCGCGGAATCGACGGCCACCACCGTCGCACCATGCTTGACCAGGGTACGAGCGATAGCCTCGCCGATACCGCCGCCCGCATTCAAGACGACCGCGTTGAGTCCGTAGAGGCGCGATGGATCGCCCATGTTTGTTCCTTACACTTGATGAAAGTAGCCGGCGTCAATCCGGGAGTGCATAGTCGACGAATTGCTTTCGCAATTCAATCTTCTTCACCTTGCCGGTCGCCGTGTGCGGCAGTTCATCGACAAATACGGCGTCGTTTGGAATCCACCAGTCCGCCACCTTGCCCTTAAGGAAGCCCAGCACCTCGTCCTTCTCGAGCTCTTTACCCTCTGCCCGAACCACAACCAGCAGCGGACGCTCGGTCCACTTCGGGTGTGCGACGCCAATCACGGCGGCCTCGGCGACCGCCGGATGCCCCATCGCGACGTTTTCCAGTTCGATCGAGCTGATCCACTCGCCGCCCGACTTGATAACGTCCTTGGTCCGATCGGTAATAGCCATGTAGCCTTGCGGATCGATGGTCGCAACGTCACCGGTATCGAACCAGCCGTCGTCCGAATGCGTGCCTGCGCCCCCGGCGAGTTTGAAATAGTCGCTGCAAATCCAGGGGCCGCGAACCTGCAGGGCCCCGTAAGCAACGCCGTCCCACGGCAATTCCTGTCCCTGGTCATCGACAATGCGCAATTCACAGCCGAATATGCCGCGGCCGGCCTTGGTCGCCAGATCGAGTCGCTCGTCCGGCGTCAGCGATTCGAGCCCGGCCTTCAGCGAATTACAGGTACCCAACGGGCTCATCTCTGTCATGCCCCAGCCCTGGCGCAGTTCGACGCCGTGCTCGTCACGAAATTCCTCGATCATCGAACGCGGTACCGCGGCACCGCCAACCAGCGTGCACCTCAGCTTGTCGAGTCGCTTGCCTTCGCTTGCGCAATACTGCAACAGCGAGAGCCACACCGTCGGTACGCCGAGCGCCATCGTCACTGCCTCAGAGTCCATGAGTTCGTATAGCGCCGCACCGTCGCCCATCTTCGGTCCCGGGAACACCAGCTTCGCGCCGACCATCAGGCAGGCATACGGCACGCCCCAGGCATTCACATGAAACAGCGGCACGACCGGCAGCACGCAGTCAGTGCTGGACAAATTCATGACGTCCGGCGCCGGCGCAGCATAGGCATGCAGGACCTGCGAGCGATGGTCGTAGAGAACGCCCTTCGGATCGCCGGTCGTACCGGACGTATAACAAAGCGCGGACGCTGACTGCTCATCCAGCTCTGGCCAATCGTACGCGGCCGATTCAGCGGCAATCAGCGTCTCGTAGCAAACCGCATTTGGCAACGACGTCTCCGGCATATGCGCCTCGTCAGTCATGACCACAAAACCTTCGACGTTCGGGATCTGTGGCAGCAACTTCTCCAGCAGCGGCACGAACAGGACATCGGTGAATATCCAGCGGTCCTCCGCGTGGTTGATGATGAAGATCAGCTGCTCTGGAAACAGGCGCGGGTTTATCGTATGGCAGACGTAGCCCGCTCCGCTGACACCGTAGTAGAGTTCCAGGTGTCGATAGTCGTTCCAGGCAATCGTGGCAATTCGATCACCCTGCGAAAGTCCCAGCTTATCCAGCGCGTTGGCCAGCTGCTTCGAACGGCCAATCGCGTCGCGAATCGTGCATCGATGGCGCGGGTTGTCCGCGGTGACCGATACGATTTCGCGATCACCATGAAACTTGGCGGCGTGCTCTGCAATTGAGGAAATAAGCAGAGGCCTGTTCATCATAAGTCCGTGCATATCTGGTTCCCGTCCTGTTCGGTTCTGTTAGTTGTCCCAGCGTCCCTGGCAGCGGACGCCGACCAGGTGTCTGTTGCTCCTGTGAAGCCGGCCTATTTCTTTGGGGTTCCGGGGCCGATAAGAAACCATACGATCAGCCCTACCAGCGGAAAGGCGGCGACAACCGCTATCCAGATTACCTTCCGGAGGGTGTCCACCGAGCTGTCGAAAATTCGCACCGCGGCATAGACCACGAGTGCCAGGTGGATGATTCCCCAAAATCCGAGATTGTCCATATCGTCCCTCTTTCTGTCACACAGTTTGTCGCGGCGCACCGCAGAAATTCGTACGCACCGGGCCCGGCAGCCTCAGTCACTGAAGAAGTACATTCCCAGCGTCTCTGCGACGCACGCCGGTTTGCGCGCGCCCTCCATTTCGAGCCTGACTTCACCCGTAAGCAGGAGTGCGCCCGCCCTCTTCCGCGCCTGCAAAACCTTGGCCCGCGCGCGCAGCCGCGCGCCGACCGGAACCGGCGCGTAGAAACGTACTTTGTTCAGGCCGAAGTTGATTGCGCGTGCAAGGTTTTCAACTTCGACGAAGTCGCTCGTCAACGTCGGGATGAGTGCGAGGGTCAGGTAGCCATGAGCGATTGTCTTGCCATCCGGCATCTCCTTGGCCGCCCGTTCAGTATCGACGTGAATCCACTGGTAGTCACCGGTCGCCTCGGCGAACTGATCGACACGATGCTGATCGATGACGACCCAGTCGGAAAGACCGATCTCCTCACCTTCGAGCCTCTTGGCATCCTCAATGGACCTAATCAGCCGCACACGCTACCCCAAACCCTGATCAGCAAGTAGTGATACCTGATAGCCAGACAATCTGCAACGCCGCGGCTTCCCCGCATATCGCTCAGTGGCCACCGTGCTCAGCACAACGTTCGCAGTTCACCCAGCCCGAATCGCCGTCAACGTAGTGTTCTTTCTTCCAGATCGGTAGCCTGACTTTTAATTCGTCGATGATGTATCGGCAGGCCCTGAAAGCCTCATCACGATGCGCAGAGGCAACGCCCACCCAAACGGCCAGGTCACCGATCTCGAGCAGCCCCGTTCGATGCACGCAGCGCGCCTCAAGAAACGGGAATTTCTGGCGTGCCTCGTCGAGTACCCGCAGCCCCTCGGAAACGACCAGCGGCTCGTACGCTTCGTACTCGAGTCGCTCGACGGTGCGGCCGTCGTTCAGATTCCTGACCCAGCCTTCGAAACTGCAGAAACCGCCGGCGCCGTCGTTGGCGAGAGAACGCTTCAGCCCTTCGGCATCGATCGCCGTCGTGGTTACCTCGATCATCTCAGCCGCCTGCGACCGGCGGGAACAGCAACACGGTATCGCCGTCAGTCACCGGGGAGGACCAATCGGCCATTTCATCGTTGATCGCGACTTTGCAGTGACCGTTCGGCTCCCGGGAACCGTGGCGCAGCCGTGTTTGCTCGAAGACGTCTTTCGCCGTCGCCGCATCCAGGTGGAGAGTTTCTTCGCTAAGGCCCGCATGTTCACGAAACATCGCAAAATAGCGCACCGTAATCGTCTTCATCTGCACGCTCACGACAGACCACCAAGCACGCTGCGCTCAAGATCGTCAGGCGTATTCACATTGTCCAGGGCGACAGGATCTGGCTGCTCCAGCAGCAGCGTATCGGAACGGATGAGCATCTTGCGCGGGCAGTACATGCCGTCGGCAACGAAGTCCCGCACGATATCCGAGCTCGCCGCCGTGTACACCGCGCAAAGCGGCTCGGGGAGGCTATCGTAGCTGCTCCTGTATGCCGAAAAGGGCCTGTCAGGCGAGCGCTTTTGAAGCAGGTTCGTCAGGGTCGGCGCATCGATATTCGGCAGATCGCACGCCAGCACCAGCCAGTCGACGTCCGGATATTCATCCATGGCCGAAAGAATGCCGGCAACGGGACCCAGGCCTTCGTAACGATCGACAATTTGTTCGAAGCGACTGCGTTCGGTGTCGTCCTGCTGATCCGCGCGCGCCGACACGAAGACGCGTTCTACGAGCTCATCAAGCAAATGCACGACGTAGGCCAGCTGCGACTGCCCGGCGCGGCGCAGCGCCGCCTTGTCCTGGCCCATGCGGCGACTCTCGCCGCCCGCAAGCACCAGCCCAAACACCGGCCTTGCCATCGAGTCACTCATCGCGACTGAAATCCCGCTTGCCACCGGTCTTCGCCATCAAGCGCGTATCGCCGATCACGATGTCATGCGACATCGCCTTCAGCATGTCATAAACGGTCAGTGCGGCGACGCTGGCGCCCGTCAACGCCTCCATCTCCACACCGGTCTTGTGGCGCACCTTGCAGCGGCAGTCAATGACAGCATCGTTACCTCGCATGCGCACAGAGATCGAACAATCATCGAGCCCGATCGGGTGACAAAACGGAATCAACTCATGCGTCTTTTTCGCGGCCATGACACCAGCAATGATTGCCGTTGCGAAAACCGGGCCCTTCTTCGACGCTATTTCCTCGCCGGAAATGTGCTGTGCAATTTCCTCGGGCAACTGCACAACAGCCTGCGCGTGTGCCTCACGCAGGGTCTCCTGTTTATTGCTGACGTCAACCATTGTCGGCTGATTGTTGGCGTCCACATGACTGAGTTTGCTCACGCTATCCCCCGATCCGGTACATTTCGACTTTGCGTTGCCTGTGAGCTTCGGCCAGCTCCGGGCTTCTTAGTTCACTATAGCGATCGGCGCGTTGCAGCCAGATGCGCGACAGGATATCGGTGAGCTCATCCTCGTCCGCCTGGTTTCGCAAGGCTTCGCGAAGATCCGTTCCCTGCGTCGCGAACAGGCAGGTGTACAGCACTCCGTCGGCTGACAGCCTTGCCCGACTGCAATCGCCGCAGAAGGGCTCGGTTACGGAAGAGATGAAACCGATCTCACCCAGGCCGTCGACATAAGCGTAACGACGCGCAACCTCCCCCGGGTAGTTCTTGTCGATGCGACGTAACGGCCAGCGCTGCATGACCTGGTCCCGCAGTTCCCGAGACGGCACGACCTGGTCCATACGCCAGCCGTTCTGATTACCCACGTCCATGAACTCGATCAGCCGAACGATATGCGGCGTGCCGCGAAAATGCTCCAGCAGATCGATCACCGTGTGGTCATTAACGCCGCGCTGCACGACAACGTTGATCTTGATCGGTGCAAGCCCGGCACGTTCAGCCGCATCGAGTCCCTCGAGAACTTGCTTGAGGTCGCCGCGACCGCCGCTCATGCGTCTGAATACATCCGCGTCCAGGCTATCGAGACTGATCGTCACGCGTTGCAGTCCAGCCTCTTTCAGCTTGCCTGCGATCGGTGCCAGCAACATGCCGTTTGTAGTCAGCGCAAGGTCCTCAATGCCTGGCAGCTCTGCGAGTCCGGTTATGAGCGTCGCGAGGTTCTTGTCCAGCAATGGCTCGCCGCCCGTCAGCCGAATTTTGCTGACACCCAGTCCGACGGCAATGCTGGCCACTTTCAGGATTTCTTCGTAATTGAGGCGCTGCTTTTTCCTGAGGAACTCGTAATCTGCATGAAACCTGTCCTCCGGCATGCAATACGGGCACCGGAAATTGCATTGATCAAGCAGAGAAATACGCAGGTCATGGAGCGGCCGGCGAAGCGCGTCCTGTATCTGGGCGCGAGGCCTGATGGGCTGCTCTTCAGTTTCGGGGTTCGAACTCATCCGGGCATTCTGCCTTAACTCGGCGGTGTTACAAACCGCAACAGACGAATCACCCGGGGTTTGCTAAGCTCCGCGGCGTATCTTGAGGGGATAATTCCGTATGAACGTAGATTTCAGCCCGGAAGAGCTGGCTTTCCAGGAAGAGGTCAGAGCCTTTTTCCGCGATGAATGTCCTGAGGATATTCGACAACAGCAGGAATCGGGCGCCGAGCTTCGGCCAGAGAGCCAGACCCGCTGGCAGCAGCTGCTACACAAGAAAGGCTGGGCGGGCGTCAACTGGCCCGTAGAGTATGGCGGCACCGGCTGGACGCCTGTGCAGAAATATATTTTCGCGACCGAAGAGGCCAACGCCAACGCGCCGATCATTATTCCGTTCGGGCTTAGCATGGTGGGCCCCGTTATCTATACCTTCGGTAACGAGGAGCAAAAACAGCGCTTCCTTCCGGACATTCTGGCCAGCAAGGTCTGGTGGTGCCAGGGCTATTCGGAGCCGGGCGCCGGATCCGACCTCGCCTCCCTGAAAGCACGCGCCGACCTCGTCGGCAATCATTTCGTTGTTAACGGTACCAAGACCTGGACGACGCTGGGACAACATGCTGACTGGATATTCTGCCTGGTAAAGACGAACCCTGATGTCGCGCGCCGACAGGAG
>RCNG010000592.1_pt1 | contig 21142 bp, 15 predicted proteins | sample 2041371 | NCBI WGS metagenome assembly RCNG01 (sample SAMN09708227, study PRJNA481090) | Marine sediment metagenome, whole genome shotgun sequencing project. | biome: marine sediment; feature: ocean; material: sediment; isolation source: Sewage treatment plant 1 marine sediment (STP1) ... | reverse complement strand
CGGAACCTTGTGTCCGGGCAGCCAGATCATCGACAGATCAAAATGGTGCGGCCAGATCTGGATCGGGCTTTTTTCCTCGCGAATGCCGGCGCGGAAATCCTCGAGCGCCGCCGCCACCGAGCCGATCGTACGGTGCATCAGGTTCGCCTGGTCGGCGGAATAGCCGGGATGCTCTTCATCAGAAGCGACATCAGTACCCGGCGCAAAATCCTCATCCACACCGGCAGCGAGCAACGCGTTTCGCACGGTGGCCGCAACCTGTGCGCTCGACTGGCCAAGCAATCGCTCACTGACCGTTGATGTGGAGGTGCGCACGTTGATTCTGCTCGCGGCGAGGTCGAGCTCGATTTCAAAGTCGGTGGTGCCGTAGATCACCCCGGTCGTGAGCCCATAGAGCGACGGACGAAGGCTTGCGTGCCACCAGTGCTTGCGCTTCATTCTCGTCGCTTTACACCAGGCGCCCGTTACTCGGGAATAGGAATGTACTGCCCCTCGCGTTGTATGTAGCGCCACCTGGTCCAGGGGCGGAAACCTGGTATCAGCCATCTCTAAACCCCGAAGTTGCTATACACGACACTGGTGGGCCGGCACGTATCCGCCACAAAGGTGTGCGCAGGCTCACAATCTTCGAGATCGTTTGGTAAGAAAATCAGCAATGCTTTCATCGATTACAGCTCCGGGTCAGCTTTGTTCATTGGCCCCTCTCTGAGCGGCATGTCGGATACCGCCTTGCCTTCTTCGCATTCGCCCATGCGTTCTGCCAGCCGACCGTATAATTTCGCCAACGGCGCAGCGGAAATGCCGTGCAGGATCACGCTGAAGGCCACGGTAATTACGGTGATTGAAAGGATCTCGTCCCGATGCGGTATCTCCGTCTCTTCCAGGATCAACAAAACGAAAAGAATGGACGCTAGGCCTCGCGGGCCGAACCAGCCAAGAAAGAGATACGTCGGCAGGCGTATGCCCGATCCCAGCAGCGACAGTGCGATTGGGATCATGCGAATCGCCGTCAGGCTGAGCAAAGCATAAACAACGACTGTCACATCGACATGCGCGAGACCCTCTGGCAATAGCGCTGCACCGAACACGAGAAACGTAATCAGCATCAACAGCTGGCCCTCGCTCTCCATGAACTCGAACAGGAACGTGCACGGGTGCCGAATGCTGTTGCCAAACACAATGCCGGCGACGAACGCTGAGATGAAGCCGTTACCGCCAATCATCTCGGCAAGAACATAGGCCAGCACGGATAACGACAGAATACCGATGCCCTGTGAGGCCGTCGTCGTCCATCCCCGCTCTGCCGCCGTATCGATCAGGCGGGCGCCGGCGTAGCCTATGATGGCGCCTGCGAGCGGCCCAAGCGTGACCTGCATCAGCCCAAACCGCAGCCAGTTGCCGGCATCATTAGCACCGTGGGCGGCGCCAGCTAGCGCGGCAAACAACAACACCGCCGGCAGTGCGATGCCATCGTTCAGTCCGCTTTCAATGTTGATCGACTGGCGAATCCTGAGTGGTACCGCTTGCGCGGACACGACAGACTGCCCGAGCGCGGCGTCAGTGGGCGCGAGCAGTGCGGCGAGCAAGGCAGCTTCCCAGATCGAGAATGTCGGGAACAGAAACGCCGCGGCGAAAGTGCCCGCCACGATCGCGAGCGGCAGCCCGAGGAGCAACATACGCATCGGCAGGTTGTGGTCCTCGCGCACCCGGTTGATATCGATACGCGCGGCATCGGTAAACAGCACGAGTATTAGCGTCAGCTCGGCGATCACGTGAATCGCCGAGTGTTCCACGTCAACGTTCGCAAAACCAAAGCCGCCCGAGCCGGCCAGGAAGCCGAACGCAACGAATAGCAGGGGCGCCGTCAGTATCGTGCCCTCAAGCCGGCCCGAGACCAGCGCGAAGGCAAGAAACAACCCGCCTATGATGGCAACGGTTGAAAGGTCTATCGGTCGATCCTCTTTATTATTGACTATCGTAGTGCGACCGCAGCTCGAGTATGGCATGCGGAAGCGGCGATTACAGGGTTGCGGTCAGGCACGCTACGACCTGGTACAACGCACTTCAGACGCGCGCTAGTAATTCAGTCCGCGCAGAACGGGCACTGGCAGAACCAAAGCCCCTAATCCGTAGGCGACCACTTTTAGTGCTTTCGAATAAGCTGGCCGCTGAATTTTCTTGTTCCGGGATGGGCTGGACAGTCGGTAGCCTTGTTTGCTCGCAGTTTCGATGGCCCGAGGCGCCACAAGATTTGCACGAAGGAGCTTACGCAAATCGGACACCGCACGCGTAAGTGACTGTTCCCTCACGACCGCATCCGGCCACACCGCGTCAACCAGATCACGACGCGAAACGAATGATCCGGAGTGATTCATTACGCGATCCTGGTGCTCAGCGTGATCGTCATCGGTGCAGCTATCAGCCACCTGGTACGCGATCCTCTTATCCAGCTGCTTAGACCGCTTGTTTTTGCGATCTTCCTCGCAGCCGCCTGGTTATTGCTGGAAAAGTCTAAGGCACGAGCAATTGATTAGGACAGACGTCCACGGGAACGAAGGCCGACTCCCTAACTGATAGTTGTCGCTGAACCGACGCGCTTACCCCTGCCGCCGGAGGAAGACGCTCATTGCCGCCTGAGTAATTCGCTTCATGGCAGTGTTCGAAGCACATCCCAGCACGCACCGATCGTGTGATAGTCACATTTACCGCCCGCCGTCGACTTTTGGTCTGACAACTTGTTGTTCTCGCGGTCCAGAACACGAAACCATGCGCCATATTTATGGTCGATCATGTGCCCTTCAGCGTAACCCCATAGGCGTTCGTACCAGTCCCAGTATTTCTGCTCTCCGGTCACGCCGGCCAGGCGCGCCGCTGCGGCGAACGATTCCGCCTGAACCCAGAAGTACTTGTCGTCGTCGCAGATTGAGCCTTGTGGATTGAACCCGTATTGAATTCCCCCGTACTCACGATCCCACGCTTTGTCCAAAGCTCGATCGAAAAGCTCGACTGCGCGATCGATCATCCATTGTTCAGGACGATGTTGGTGCAAATTTAGCAGCAACTTGGTCCACTCGGTCTGGTGGCCCGGCTGAAATCCCCACGGACGATACAGGTTTTTCGGATCGTCCTTGTTGTATGTCCAGTCGATTTCCAGCTGTTCCGTAAAGTGCTCCCAGATCAGGCCATCGGATTTACCGGCCAATTCGACGGCAAATTTTCGCGCCAACGAAAACGCCCTGTCCAGGTAGCGATCATCGGCCGTCGCCTCATACGCAGCGAGCATGGCCTCACAAGTGTGCATGTTGGCATTCTGGCCGCGATACGCGGACAGGCGTGACCAGTCGGCACTTGCCTCGTCGGCGTAAATTTCACTGTCCTCCAGCCAAAAGCGCAGCTCGAGCAGATCGAATATATCCTCGATAAATGCGGCCGAATCAATGACTTTCGCGTCGAACGCCGCAGCGTACATCAGCAGTACGAAGGCCAGACCGTAGCAATGATTAGTCTGATTGACAGGCTGGTTGGCGCTCAACGTCCAGTTGTACGCCCGCCGGTTTTCATCCCAGTGGCGCTCTGCAACAAACTTCAAACCATGCAATGCCCTGCGCCTGAATTCATCCTCGCCGAATAGCCCATAAGCCCGGCAGTAGTTGATTACCATCCTGGTGCTGCTTACGAGATGCCGGCTATCACCGTCAAAGACAGATCCATCGTCCTTGAAGTTCTGGAAGAAACCACCTGACGGATCAACAATAGTCGGTTCGTAGAAATCGAGGATGCTCTTTATGTGTGCGGTTAAAAAATCGCTCGTCCGATACTTCATGGCATATCGTTCCAGTATTGGGCAACTTCCTCGAACACCGGCAATGACGGAAATGCACCTGCGCGTGTTGTCGTCAGCGAGCCGCAATGAACCGCAAAGCTGACGAGCAACTCTACGCTTTGCAGGTCGTCCGCAAGAGCATCCAGATCGCTTGCGGCGCAAAGACCCCGGAGGACACCAGCGGTAAACGCATCGCCGGCTGCCGTCGTGTCCACAACAGCGACTCCCGGCGTCTCAATAGTGCCCCGACCTTGTCTCACGAAATACTCGACGGGCCCTCCGCCGTCGGTGACTACGACCAGGCGCGTCGATCCTTCAAGGAGCTCATCAACGTATCGTTCGATTTCTCCGTTCGCCAAAAACTCGATCTCTTCTCTTGCGAACTTTACGAAGCCGGCCAAGCGGGCGACCGTATCGCAACTCGCTCGATCAACTATCCCGCCGGGCCAAAGACCAGGTCGCAGGTTCGCGTCGAAACTAATGACGCATCCTGCCTGGCTGGCTCGCTCCAGCGCTTGCCCGGTAACCGCCGCAATATCCGCGTTCGTCAGCGTGTTACTGCATACGTGAAAGATCGGGCCATTGACGAACCAGTTGTCAGCAATCTGATCGGCGGAGAAAAGCACATCGGCTGTTCTGTCTCGATAGAATGAGAAACTGCGGTCGCCGTCATCGTCGAGGGTTACGAACGCCAGCGCTGTGTTCGCGGACGGGTGTTTGTGCAGGAACCGGTTGTCGACACCGTAGTGCGCCAGCGACTGTTCCAGGAACCTCCCGAACACATCGTCGCCCACCTGTCCCGCAAACAGCGCCTGACCACCAAGCCGTGAAAAAGCGACCGCCACATTGGCTGGTGCACCACCCGGAAACTGACGAAAATCGGCGAGATTCAGACCATCGATTTGCGTCGATCCAGTATGCAAAAAATCGATCAGTGCTTCGCCAAAACAGAGCAGAGGTTTCAAACCTGGTCACCCACCTCGCGGGATCACCGTATATCCGGTTTATCCCATAAATTCAGTTATTTAGCTTACTGACTTTGCCACATTGGAATGGTCATTGCACCTGTTTCAGGGTACTATTTTGGGTTCATAAATACTCCATTTTCAGACCAGGAAGACAGGCTCATGGGGCGCTCCAGAGACGCCAAAACCGCAATCGATTTCAAACGGGCTGCAGACATTCTCAAGGGGAATGATCGGGGCGGCTACTCCGTGCCTACAGATGGCCTCTACCCTTTTCAATGGAGCTGGGACTCTGCAATCACGGCCCTGGGCTGGATGACAATTGATGAGCACCGTGCCTGGCAGGAAGCCGAGACAATGTTTAGCGGCCAGTGGGACAACGGCATGGTCCCGCACATACTGTTTCATAAAGACGCTGAATCCTACTTCCCGGGACCGGATGTCTGGGGCTCTGAGAAGACGATCCCATCAAGCGCCATATCGCAACCGCCGGTATGGGCGACAGCAATTCGCATCATGTACGAGCAAACAAGCGACCGGTCTCTTGCGGACCGAAAACTTCGGGAGCTTCTGCCCAAACTAATCGCCTACCACGAATGGTGGTATCGCGAGCGTGATCCTGGCAACTCGGGCCTGGTGTGTAGCTACCACCCCTGGGAGTCAGGCATGGACAACAGTCCTGCCTGGGATAAGCCGCTCAGCGTTGTGCCGGAGGTCGAATGGACTTATCAACGTCGGGACCTTGGTCATGTGGACGCCGAACAACGGCCGCACAAACCGGAATACGATCGCTATCTTTACCTGGTCGACTTCTACAAACGCCACAGTTTTAACAGCCAGTACATCTATGAGCACTGCCCATACAAAGTTGTCGACATCGGTATTGTCTCGATCCTGCAGCGCGCAGGCGACGATTTGCTCGCACTTTGTCGCATTGCGGGCCACGACGAAGGCGTTCGTGGCCTGGAGGAAGCGTTGGCACACACCAAAGCTGCGGTCGGTTACTTATGGTCGAGTGAACGGCGCTGTTTTCTTAACCATGATCTGATTTCAGGGCATGCAATCGACGAAGTTACGACGGCCACAGTGCTGCCATTATTTGGCGGGCTTGCGGACACGGAACAGGCCAGCACCATGGTGGACCTGATCGACAGCTGGCTAAACGCAACAAAGGTCGGGCTATCATCAACACACCCATCAAGTCCGCGCTACGAATCCCAGCGCTATTGGCGTGGGCCTGTCTGGCTGCACATCAACTGGATGATCGCACTCGGTGCCGAGGACTACGGTTATCCACAGCTGGCACGCCGGCTACAGGATTCCACTCGAGATTGCGTCGCCACCTCCGGCTTCTGGGAATACTTCGACGCGGACACAGGCGAAGGCTGCGGCGGCGACAATTTCACCTGGACCGCAGCCGTGGCGCTTTACTGGCTGGCGACCTCTCAGCAAGCAGCCCGAACTTAGCCGCCGCCGAAGACGACCGGCACGAGCGCACCGATGACCAACATGCCGACGAACGCACCGATGAGGATTGTCGTCTCGGTCCGATACCAGTGACCAACGCCTTCGGCGTGACCGGGTGCCTCGGTCGACTCACCGTGACGAACCACGGAAATGATGAGAGCCACGCTGAGTGTCACCGCACAACCGATAAGATTCCACCAAAGCCAGAAAATATGCGGTGCGCCCAACCATAAATACACATTAACGCCGACCCCGGTAAGCAGCCCGACGTTGGCCCCAAGCGTATGCACCTTATCGAATAGTATCGCCAGCATAAACGTGGCGAGAATCGGACCATAGAATACTGAACCGATCTTGTTGATCGCCTCGATAACAGTCGGCGCTATGTCGCCACCATAGATCGAGAAAATGACAATTACGATGCCCCAGAAAAATACGGCCACACGCGACCAACGTACATAACGTTCTTCAGTTAACGTTTTGCCGGTCAGTCGCAGGTAGTCTTCGATACTCACCGCCGACAGGGAGTTGACCACCGAGCTTAGCGAGGACATTGCCGCGGCAAGCAAGGCAACCACGAGAATTCCGATGATGCCGTGTGGCAAGTAGTTCACGATGAACAGCGGCACCAGCGTGTCCGGGCGCGCCGGATCGATTTGCGCCATGAAATCCGGTGTCACGGCAGCGAATGTCCCGAGTATCAGGCCGGCCGTACAATACAGCAGCACGATTGGAAATCGCGCGAGTCCGTTGAACAACAATATTTTGCGTACCGTCTTTTCATTTCTTGCCGACAACGTTCGCTGCGCCTGAGTCTGATCACATCCGTAGTAGGACGCATACAGAACGGCGCCGCCGAATATCATCGGCAAAAGCCCCCACTCGTCGCCTGAGAATCCGAACGAATCTGTGCGCAAAACGGTAAGTCGTTCGGTGTTCACGTTGGCAAGGAAAGCATCCATGCCACCGAGATTATTGAGCGCGAAGATGGCAATCACGATGACGCCAAAGAAAATCAGGATCATCTGAATCGTATCTGAATAGACAACGGCCTTCATGCCGCCCTGCAGCGAATAGATAATCGTAACCACGCCAATGAGCCCGATCGCCGCGAAGAAATCGATGCCCATGACACTGTTTAAGATCAGCGCCGTAGCGTAAATGGTAATGCCCGTGCCAAACGATCGGCTGACCAGAAAAACGGCACTAATCAGGAATCGTGTGGAAGTTCCGAAGCGGCGCTCGAGGTAATCATAAATGCTGACGACGCCCGATCGGTACAACGCGGGCAGGATGTAGACCATCAGGAATAGCATCGCCAGCGGAACAGCAAATTCGTAGGAAAGCCAAACCATACCGCCGCCCTCGCGCAGCCCGACAAACGCGGGTGCCGAGATAAAGCTGATTGCGGACAGCTGCGTGGCCATCGTAGAGAGGGTTAACGGAAATGTGCCCATTTCCCGGCCACCCAGAAAATAGTCTTCCTTTGATTTCTGCTCTTTGAAAAAATAGCCCAGGAACAAAAGGCCCGCGAGATAGCCGAGTACAACGGCGAAGTCGAGTGTATTCATTTTTCAGGCAACCCCTTTTCTTGTTTTATTGTGCGGCGCTTAGCCAACGGATAGCGTATTCAGGCAGCGTGTGCTTGCCTGGCGCCACCGGTAAGTTCGTAAGTAAATCAATGCCGGCGATATCTGTCTCGATATCGATGGCAAGGCTCTGGTCCGTGAGGTTAACGATGCAGCTAATAATAGCACCATGGGTATCGTCGCCTCGCTGGATCGCGAATACGCATGGGTCCACCTCAAGCACACGGAATGGCGCATAGGGATCGAATGCCGCATGCTCGCGCCGTATCGATATCAGGTCCTTGATTCCGGTAAAAATGCGGGATTCAAGGTTATCTTCGCCTGCGAGTTTCCCTGTTACGGCTGAGTAATCGTGCTGCGAGCGATTGATGCTTCGCGACCGGCCGGTCTGGCCGACACGGTCGAGATCATTGCGTGTCCCCAGCAATGATTGAATGTAAATTGCAGGTACACCTGGCATCGCCAGTACGACTGCCTGCGACGCAATAAATCGCGCGACTGTTATCGACATGTCCTCGTCGGCCCTGGATATCAGGTCCAGGAATGTGCAGTTCAGTTCATAGGGGCGCTCTGAGCCGTCGGACAGCGTTCGCGAAGACACTAAACCTTTTGCATCAAGCGCCGCATCAACCAATAGCTGCAACTCGCCCTCATACAAAATCTCTTCGACCGGCCGAACGCCCACACCGTCGTGACTTGCAGAGAAATTCAAAAAACAAACCTCGTCCGACGGCACCGAGAGCTGACTGGCCCAGTCACTGAGGTGGCGCCCGTCACCGCCTATGAAGCTGTGGGCGAGTAAAGGAGGAAGAGCGAAGTTATAGACCATTTGCGCTTCATCGCAGCCGTTGCCGAAATACGCGACGTTTTCACGATGCGGGACATTGGTTTCGGTAATGACGACCACGTCATCACGCAACGCCGAAATAGCCGTTCGCATGATCTTGATCAGCGCATGCGTCTCAGGAAGGTTGGCACTCGACGTACCGGGCTCCTTCCAGAGGAAAGTCACTGCGTCCAGACGCAGGAGTCGCGCACCTTTTGACACAAGGAAGAACAACACCTCGACAACAGCAATCAGAACTTCCGGATTCCTGAAGTTCAAATCAACCTGGTCCGCACTGAACGTTGTCCAGATATGCCGGGTTTGCCCTTGTGAATCCTCAAACCGGGTCAACAAGGGTGAAGTACGTGGTCGCACAACTTCAGACAGGTCGTCATCCGGCTGGCATTCGACGAAAAACCCGGAGTAGTCCGGATCGCCAGCAAGGTACCGGGCAAACCAATCGGACTTGCTCGAGATATGGTTGATAACCGCGTCGGCCATGACGCGACATTCGTCGGCGAGGCTCTCTACGTCTTGCCAACTACCGAGGTCTTTTCTGACCGAGAAATAGTCGATAACGGAGAATCCATCATCGGATGAATAAGGATGGAAAGGAAGTACATGCACGAGGTTAAAGACGCCGCGCAGGTACTCTTCGTGAAAACGCTGCAATACCTGAAGTGGTGGCGTACTTTTTTGGGTCAGCGTATCGCCATAAGTAATCAGCAATACGTCCCTTTCGGTTAGATGCCACTTGCTGGCGTCGGTCCTGGCAGTGCCTGCGTATTTCTTTAGTAAGCCGCCGATTCTCTCGGCTATGGCGGAAGCTTGCGCGTCGCCATACAGCTGCCGCAAATCGCGGAGCTGTCGCTCATCATTGAAAATCGGGCGCGTGCTCATCGCCTCAGACCCCACCCGCCAGTAGCTGGATACTGAAAAAGACGGGGCGCCAATTGGCGCCCCGATCACTCATCGTAGTTGCTAGAAGTCGTATGTGACTCTAAGCATCATCCGTCGGGGGAGAATCGGACGGCCTACGAAGAACTGGGCCGGTGCACCACCCTGGGCGTTACCCTGACGCGGTGAGCCTTCGGTAATGCCTTGATCGTCTAAAAGATTGAACACGTTTGCGCTGAGTCGAAGCGTTTGCCCGTTATCGTATTCGAACGTGTATCCAGCCTCCAGCCGTACCAGACTGTACGAGTCCAACTTCACGCTGTTGGAATCGTTCGCGAAGTTATCTCCATGGAAGTTGTACATCAGCGCTGCATCAAACTTATTGTAGTCGAACATCGCGCCGAGATTGATCATCTCCAGCGGTTGCCGCCGCAGCTCCTTGCCCAAGACGTCCGGGTTATCGGTTTCCGTAAATTCCGAATCACGAAGCGTTACGTTGGCATTTATCGACCAGATATCATTGATGTAGTAGACGCCGCTCGCCTCGATTCCGTAAGCTTCGGTCGACTGCGTTGTTACGACTTCAACCACGCCGCCCATACCATCATTCTCGAAATCGACATTGCGCCGATCATCCAGTGTCGTAAAGAACACCGTTAGATAGCCGTCGAACTTGTCCGTCTGCAACTTCGCACCGACTTCGATCGCATCGATGATCTCTCCCTCATACGACGCGAGCTCGCCATTATTGAACGGCACACTGCGTAGTTGCGGGAAGAAGTAGCCGTGCGAGGCGTTACCAAACAGATTGACGGTATCGTTCAGACGGTACAACGCGCCTGCAGAAAGTGCCCATTCAGTCGTGCTCACCGTGCCGGTGATAAGCGAGCCATCTGTGAAGCTGACTTGCTCAATCGCGTCACTGAGCAACGGATCGTTGCCCATGGTGAAATTCGCTGTGTTGAACTGTTTGACGTCGCCGTCGTAGCGTTCGACACGTGCGCCGACATCGAACGACCATTGGTCCCGTTCAATCTGATCGGCAACATAGAATGCCGTTCGGCGTGCACTGCGGTCGCGGTTGCCGACCAGGCCATTGGCGTTTGCCAGGCCGTTCTGTGTCAATTGGAACTGCGCACTCGGATCTCCGGATGCAACCAGAGCACCGGTCGCGTCTTCCTCGAAACCAACCAATGTCACATCAACGAGCTTCGGCGCGTTACGAAAATCACCGAGGTACGTTGTGATGTAGTTGAGATCATCAGCCTGCGAATTGGAGAAGAAACCACCAATAGTCAACGTGTGTTCAGCATCACCATAGGTCAGGTTTCGGCCAACGCTGAGCTCGGCAGAGAAGTCCTTTGCGTCACGCCAACGGTCCAGTGTCCGATTACCGAACAGGAGGTCCGAGGCTGCAAGCGCCTGGCCGGTCTCAACGTAGTTGAACTGTGCCGTCGCCGCTGCCAGCGGGTCGATTCCGCGGCTCGCATTGGCCAGGTATTCGGCCTGCGTTTCCGGAGTGTTCGGTCCGATGCCATCACCGTCGAGGAACAGGTTGAACTGATGGTCGTACTGCGCGTAGCGAAGTTTCGCGTTCAAGGTCCAGTCGTCGGTCAGGTCCTTATCCAGCACTGCGGCGATCGATGTTCCCTTCGTAAGAACACCGTCGGCAATTGGCGTGGTGAAACGACCATCGGGCGTGTCGTACGACAATCCAATCGCGTCCACCGTGTTCATTGTGAATACTTCTGCGCCATCGTTGCCACTTACGCGTTCGCGTGAGCTGCCGTCAAGCGGCAGGGGCAGGAAGAACTGCACGCTGTCATCAATAGCCTGGCCGTAAAGTGTGATTGAGCCACTGCCGTCGCTGAAGTCACGTTTCAGGTTGCCACGTAGTTGAAAGCCCTGCGTGTCCAGTCCTGATTTCAGGGGTCCTTCATCGTAACGGTAGTAACCTGAAACCGCATAGAATGTGTCGGAGTCCTCGCCACCGAGTGGCCCGCTGAAAAAGTAGTCGCTACGGAAGCGGCCCTCTTCGGCGGCTTCAACCTGCACGGTTCCTTCGTTCTCCGGGCCACCTGTCTTGCTGATGTAGTTGACGATGCCGGCAACAGATCCTGGTCCGAACAAATTGGATACGCCGCCACTAACAAACTCAGCTCTCTCGATGCCAAGATCGTTGCGATAGAAAACGTCGAAGGCGGATGAGTTCAGACCGAATGTCGTGAACGTCGGAATTCCGTCATACATAAGAGGCGTAAATGAGAACTGACCGCCGGATGGCAATGCTCGATGGAAGACGTTGGTTGCCACTTCGCCACCACCGCCCTCAGCGCTGACGCCGGGAAGCTGTGTCAGAAGGTCGGCCTGGCTTGACGAGGTAAACAGTCGCACCTCCTCTTCGGAGTATTGGGTGACCGTCTGTGGTGTCTCGAATTCGGTACGCTCGACACCGGTACCGGTGACTACGATTTCTTCAACGACTTCTTCGGAATCTGCTTGTTGCGCGTAGCCGATCGAAGGCAGGATGGCGAGTGCTGAAACTGTAACGAACAGCTTTGCTGCTTTACGAATTTGCATGGTTTTCCCCCGTAACGTGGTTAGTGTCTCGGTCGCCGGCGGGACTTTTCTCTGTCCTTGCCGCCTTAGAGAACCCTCACACAATACACCCATCGCAAGTTAATAACAGCCCATTTATCAAATTATTTAGCCGTTTATTTACTCGCTATAAGGTTCCAAACGTGCACGTTAGCGCGATCAGCAAGGACAACAATATAGTTTATATATCAGGCAATTAGGCGGCTATTGGTTGCGCGATGCCGGCCTAGCCAAAGAAATAGCTGTTGAGAGTCAGCGCCGCCGCTCCGATGGCGGCTGAGTCGCCCCCGGCCTCTGCGACGACGGTGCGCGGCAATGGGCGTGAATCCGAGCGTCGTCGCTGATCGTAGATTTCGATCTGTGGGATAAGCTTCTCAGCCAGACTCTGGGGGATGCGGCCGCCGATGACGATAATCTGTGGATCCAGCAATGCCGCGGCCGCGGAGACGATGAGTGAAAGTGAGTCGCGAACCTGCACGATCCACTCGTTCACACCGGGCCAGTTGACATCGAATTTCTCGATGAGCTCCGACACGGTCGCTATCTCCACGCCGTGATGGTTAATCTGCTTTCGCAGCAACTCGAGATTGGGGTGAGGATAGCTGCCACGCGGCAGTAGCTGCGCGACTTCGCCGGCGTTGCCAGACTCCCCGCGCACTATTTCACCATTCAGAATGATCCCGCCACCGAGCCCGGCAGCAACATACAGGTAAACAAAGTCTTTCGCCCAACGCCCCACGCCGACGAGACTCTCGCCGATCGCCGCTGCGTTGCCGTCGTTTTCGAGCCAGACAGGTAGTTCGAGGTCGTCCTCCAGAACCGCCTCGATGTCCATGTTGGCCCACTCACCCAGGATGAGCGGTGTATTGATCTGCCGCCGCGTGCCTCGCATGAATGTGCCGGGTATCCCGACGCCGACGCCGAAGACTCGGGACTCGTCTTCAATCCACTGTTCCGTCAGCTCACTAATCATGAGTCTCAATTCAGCAACGACATCGTCGTGCGTCATCAGCGTCATCGCCGTCTCACGATGGTCGATGACCCTGCCGGAGAAATCCATCACGCACACTGCGAGCGCGTCGAGAAAGAGTGCGACACCGAACGAGTACGCGTATTCCGGAACAATTTCAATGGAAGTACTTAGCTGGCCACGCTTGCCACTCGAAACTCGTTCACCCTGCCTAAGCGCGCCACGCTCTATCAAGCGCGTGATAAGCCGGGAGACTGTTTGCTGTGATCGGTCGACTTCTTTCACAATTGTCGTTTGCGTTACCGGACTTCGACGCAGAACCAATCCGAGAATTGCCCGTTCTGCCTCTGTGTAGGGCGCGAAGGTATCTCGGCGAAAGTACTTTGAGGCTACCGGATCCGAACCAATTTCAGACTTATCGAGAGTCATTTTGTCCGTGCTTGAAGCCAGTTTGAAGTTTTGATTAACAGCGATTTGTTTGGATGTTATTGCTGTAATCCTTTGGTCATGCTATCAGGGGGCAGCACAGTTACACAAATACAGACACAACTATCACCGCGCAAATGGCACATAACTCCAACACCTTTTCAGATCATGAGATGCGGAATCTCCTGTCGGAGCATCGACTGCCGCCTGAGTTTCGCAGTACTGCGGAGCGCTACTACCTGCCTTTGGCAAGAGTGCTTCCAGACTATCGTGCTGGCAGGAAGACCTTGTATCTCGGCATAAACGGGGCGCAAGGCACAGGCAAGTCGACGCTGGCTGATTTTCTGCGTATTGCAGCGACCTCCATGTTCGACTGGACTGTCGCCGTATTGTCCATCGACGATTTTTACTACACACGCGAGGAGCGCGAGATGCTCGCAGAAGAGGTGCATCCGCTATTAAAGGTGCGTGGCGTGCCTGGAACCCATGACACCGACATGCTCGAGCAGTGTACCGAACGATTGCATTCGGCCGGCAGCGATGACGAAGTACCGTTGCCGCGCTTTAACAAGGCGATTGATGATCGCGCGGAAGAGTCGACGTGGCCGATCGTCTCAGGCCCTGTTGATCTCGTCATACTGGAAGGTTGGTGTGTTGGCACACAAGCCCAACGGGTTACGGAACTTAAGCAACCGATCAATCAGCTTGAACGCGATGAAGATGCGGACGGCACCTGGCGACACTTCATAAACGGCCAGCTCGAGTCAAACTATGCGAGAATCTTTGAGAAGTTGGACAAGCTGGTTTTCATGCGGGCGCCAGGTTTCGACGCCATCCTGCGTTGGCGCCTGGAACAGGAAGAGAAGCTCGCCGCGACGTCTTCGCAGAACGCATCCGGGCTGATGAACAAAGAGCAGGTCACGAGATTCATACAGTTCTTCGAACGCCTGACCCGGGAAAACCTGGCAACGCTCTCGAATGTTGCCGATGTCGTCTTCAGTCTGGACGAGACGCACGCCGTCTCGGGCGCCCGACAGGATTGACCGGCTCATAGGCGGCTTGCAATACGTCACTGGTTCTTCGAAGGCTTTAAAGAATTGGAGCACTAACATGGCCCGGACCAAGCTGCAGACACTGGCCGACACAGTGCGAGGTCTCATCGAGGCCGCGTCGCTGTTGAAAGACGACGCGCCCACAGCCCTGGAGCTGCAGGAGATCATCAAGCGCGGCGAGTTTCGGCCAGCGGAAGATGAGGCAATCGGCTACTGGTTCGCACGCTTTCTTACCATACGCGAGAGCCTCTGGTCGGTAATCGAAGATATCCGCATCAGGCTCGCGGGCACGAAAAGTTCAACCGACCAGGAGCACCGCTACTTCATTGTCGGGTACGCGGCGGTCTGTGTGCTCGTCGGCATCGATCGGTTCATGCTTTTCGATGTCGCGAATCACAGCGTCATCCAGCGTAAATTCAATGAACCGTTTCCGGAGTTGCGAATCCCGCGCAAGCAGTTCACGCGCGTCTTCGAAGCATTCATCCAGGAGAAGAACGCGCTGACGCTGCTCGATGTTATGAAGTTCGCGAAGAAGAACCGCCACAAGTTGCTGGCGTTCAATGAGGATCCTGACGTCGGCGTCATTGCCGGACAGCTTCCCAAACTGAGAAAAGGCCTGAACCCCAGCTTTTGGGAATATCTCCGCGGCGCATGGGCGTTCGTCAGTCACAAATGGCGGCGGCGGGGCGTGGTTACGGTCAACAAGGCGCTTGCCGGTGTCATGGAAGGCGTGGGCCGTGCGGCATCCGACCTGTACAAGGCTGACGACAAGTTAGTCACCGACGACATTCGCAACGCCATTGGCGAATTCCTTGAGCCCGGCGATGTCATCGTTTCGCGCCATGCCGTTGCGCTGACAAACCTGTTCATTCCCGGCTTTTGGCCACACGCCGCTTTCTACGTCGGCACTCCTGAACAGCGCGATGCGCTTGGTGTCAGCGTGCCGGATGATAAACGAGCACTCTGGACCGAACAAATATGCACACTCGAAGCGCTGAAGGATGGCGTGCGACTTCGCCCGCTGTCTTCCACACTGTCGGTCGACTACTTCGTTATCCTGCGTCCCCAGGTACCTGCGGAGACTGTCCGTACGGCTATCGAACGCGGCATCGTGCACGAAGGCAAGATGTACAACTTCGACTTCGATTTCTTCAGTTCCGACCGGTTGGTCTGCACGGAGGTCGTGTACCGTTCCTATGACGGACTCGACGGGGTTCAGTTACCGCTGACCGAACGTGCCGGTCGCAAGACCCTGTCCGCCGAGGACCTGCTCGATTTCGCACTCAATGCCGACGTTTTCGAGCCTGTCGCTATATTCGGTGTAGAGGGTTGTGATACCGGGGTCGTTTTTGGCGACCAGGTGCGGCCGTTGCTAATGGCGAGCTACACAAAGGTGCCTTAATCCGCTGTGCGACAATCTTTGCAGCCGACCTGACCAGGGAAGTATTCGAAATACGTTCAGAGCAACTACAGTTTGCGTACTTTTTCTGGTCGCCTGATGTAGCCCTTGTGTCACCTGTGGCGATGCGGCCAATGCGATTGAGGTGGTCTCCGATATCGAACCGGATGAGGCGGTTGTCTTTTTCCGTACGTCCGGCTGGCTGGATGAGGCTAATCAGGAATGGCGCCTGCCCGTGCATGGCTGGGTCTACGAGCCCGCAGTCTGCCTCGCCCGAAAGGCCACCTTTGAAAAAATCATGTTCGAAGAGTTCGGGGGATAACCACTTCACTGCGCGTCATATGAAACCACGTGATAAATGCCATAGAAATTGGCGATCATGTCCCGTATGAATTCAGTCATCGCCTCAGGCGTGTAGTTCGCCTCACGAACGTCTTCAACTTCTCGCTGAAACGCCAGATCCAGTGATTCTTCAGGCGTTCGATACAGAGAAAGCCCACCAAATACATTCCAGTGGCGCGATTTGTCCGATCCATCTTCCATGTTGCCGGGCAACAGAAAGTGCTCCAGCGCCACAGAGCTGGGCCGCAATTGGTCGGGAATGGATTTCACCCAGAAAAAGGGAATTCGAATGGCTTCGTCCAGCAGACCGCGCCTTTTTGTCATTACCTGATATTTCCATCGCCCGCCCAAACAACAGCATCATTGGCAGGTTGTGATTCTGGAGCGTCGTATCCTGATGCCGTTCGGAAGTATTCGAAACTGCTCGCAAATAGCGTCGATCGTTCTGCGCATAGCCTACTAGTCTGCGGAAATCGTCTTCGCCGGACGCGCTTTTGTAGCCCTGCCACTCCGCTCTATCGATGTAGTTCTTTATCTCGGCAAGGTCGCGGGCGGGCACCAGCTCTTCCAGCCCCAGGTTGAGACTGACGCGCGCTGAAACCAACCGTTCCAGATCGGCAAACACCGATTGCCAGGTAGACTCCCCCGACGTAAAGGCCTTGTACTCATCGGACAATAAATACGCACGAAAATCTTCAGCTAGTAGACGAACATTCTTTACGAAATCCGATTGACTGGCTGTCGATAAGGTCTCACCCGCTTCTGATAACAGGATCAGATGAAGCAGCAGCTCGTAATACTGGTCGGTGTCATAAAGCTGCCGGATTATTTCTGTCTCGTGTTGCAGGAATTCCTGTTCTTCCAGGTTTAGCTGGTCCTTTCTTTGGGCGAACACGAAACTGAAGCGCACCGCTTCGTCGTATATCTCCCCGGACAAGCGCTGCAAATACGGGCTTTCAAAAGAGGCTGTCCGCAGGTTCGCCAGAAACGTGACCGGGCTGTCGTCGGTGATCGGATGCTCGAGCAGATAAACCGGCCTTTGCACGAACTCGTTGACTGATCGATAGCGGAAGAATTCCCTTACCCTGGGGGCGGGCGACGCGAAATCTGGGTTGTCTGCAAACAGGCGGTACGGACTGTCGGCAACGAACAGTTCCCTCAAGACACTGATGTCTTCCGTATCAATCGCTTCATTTCTATTGACGTCAACTCTTGCAAGGTCTGTAGCGGAATAATTCCAGGGTCGCGCGGTAACGCGATCCAGAATCTTCGCGTCATCAAGGTCCCAGTTGCGGTCATCGTTCAGATCGCCCTGCATTATCAACACGGATGTATCGGCTACTCGTTCCGTCGGGATCGCAACCTTGATATAGATGGTCACGATGCCAGCGATGATCAGGGGCACGATCACAATGGCGTAGAGATACTTGTTGATGGCCAGTCGAAAAATTTTGGAATCGCCGACTTTTTCCCGTTTGACGTCTAGCATAGTCTTCTTCTGAATCATGTCGTGCCGCACCAACTCCTGGAGGATCCGCGTTAGTGCTGGCCCATGGCCTCGGCACCACGCATGATCATGCGTAACTGAATAATGGCGGTCTCGACATGTCGGTCGCGCTCATCGGTCGGCATATCAAGCAGTGCGATGCCGGCCGTGAAAAGGATGGCGACCATTGAGTCAGCAGCAGTTCGCGCGTGGCCCAGCGGTACGCCGCGTTCGCGCGCTTCGTCTTCCAGGTAATCCGCCAGGTCGCTGGACATGGTCTGCATGAGTCGCTCCGCGGCGCGTCGAAACTCCGGCTGCCGCGACATGCTCTCCTGCAGAATCATTCGCGACATCCCCTGGTTGCTGTGGAAGTACTCGAAGAGTGTCTCGACCGAGGCCCTGATGAGGGACCGGCCGTTCGATGCCTGGTGCATCACGTCATGAATCAGCTTGCGCATTGACTCGCCGCACTGCTCGACAAGCGTCAGCCCGAGCCCTTCCATGTCGTGGAAGTGGCGGTAGAAAGAGGTCGGCGCAATACCGGCCAGCTTGGCGACCTCGCGCAGGCTGAGCGTATCGAAACTTCGTCCCGAGGCCAGCGCGGCGGCCGCCGCATCCAGCAATTTCTGGCGCGTTTCCGCCTTCTGCTGCTGTCTTGAGACCTTCTGGAGCGCACTTGCCATAGCCGGTTTGAGTCCGTTCGTTCGTTACGTATTGCATTCTAGCAGACACATGGTACGGTTGTGCGTACACCTGTACGCTGAAAAGAGCTCGCTATGACGACCTATAAAGCTCCCTTGCGGGATATGCGGTTTTTGATGGAAGACGTGCTGGACTACGACCGGCACTACGCTTCATTGCCGGGATGCGAAGAGGTAAATCTCGACCTCGTCAACGTGATCCTCGAGGAAGCCAGCAAATTTTCCGAGGAGATCGTGGCCCCGTTGAATGCCGTGGGCGACCGGGAAGGTTGCCAGCTGAGCGCAGACGGCGAAGTAACGACGCCTTCCGGCTTCAAGGAGGCTTACCAGCAATACATCGACGACGGCTGGCCGGCGCTTGATCAGCCCGGACGGTACGGCGGCCAGGACCTGCCCATGTCAGTCGGGCTGTCTGTTCGAGAGATGAACGGCACGGCTAACTGGTCCTGGAGCATGTACTCGGGACTGTCGCAGGGTGCGACGGAAACGATCGGGGAACACGGCACCGAGGAACAGAAAGCGATCTTCATGGAGCCGCTGGTCAGCGGTCGCTGGACGGGAACGATGTGCCTGACTGAGGCGCATTGCGGAACCGACCTGGGCTTGTTGAAGACAAAAGCCGAGCCGGTCGACGATGGCACGTATCAAATTACCGGCTCGAAGATCTTCATTTCCTCCGGCGAACACGACCTGGCCGAGAATATCGTACACATCGTGCTGGCACGCCTGCCGGACTCGCCTCCGGGTACCAAGGGTATCTCCTTGTTTATCGTTCCCAAGTTCATTCCGAACGGCGATGGCTCCGTTGGGGACAGAAACGACGTCCGCTGCGGCGCCCTTGAGAACAAGATGGGCATTCACGGCAATTCGACCTGCCTGCTGAATTTCGATGGCGCGACCGGGTACCTGATCGGTGAGATCAATAAGGGACTGAACCACATGTTCACCTTTATGAACTTCGCCCGCATCGGCACCGGTATGCAAGGCCTCGCGCATTCCGAACTGGCGTTCCAGAACTCCCTGGCCTACGCCAAGAATCGCTTACAGATGCGTTCCCTGTCGGGCACGAAGAACCCCGACGGACCCGCCGACCCGATCGTCGTGCATCCAGACGTGCGCCGTATGCTGCTAACGCAGAAAGCATTTGCCGAAGGTGGCCGTGCACTGATTTATTACGCCAGCGCCCAGGGCGACATCCTGACCCGGGCGAAGGACCCGGAGGCACGCAAGAATGCTAACGAAGTGCTCAACCTGCTGACGCCGATCATCAAGGCATTTCTCACTGAAACCGGCTTCGAAAGTGCGAACCTCGGCATGCAGTGTTTTGGTGGGCACGGCTATATCAGTGAATGGGGCGTTGAACAAAACGTCCGCGATGCCAGAATCGCCATGCTTTACGAAGGCACCACCGGCATTCAGGCATTGGACCTGCTTGGCAGGAAGGTTCTCGGTACACGCGGCAAGGCACTGGACCCCGTGACGGGCTTTATCCTGGAATTCTGCAAGCATGCACGCCGTCGCAAAGAGATCAGGCCCTTCGTGAAGCAGCTCGTCAAGCTCACTCGTCAATGGCGGTCACTCACGCGAAAGATCGGCTTTGCCGCCATGAAAAATCGCGATGCCGTGGGCGCAGCCTCGGTCGACTACATCATGTTCTCGGGTTACCTGTTACTGGGCGTAGCCTGGGCCGCCAGCGCTCGCGCAGCGTACAAGCGACTGGAACAGGGAACGAAGGAAGAGGCGTTCTATCAATCGAAGATACAGACAGCAGAGTTCTACTTCGCCAAGATTCTTCCTCGAACGACTTCGCTGCTGGAGACGATGTTGGCAGGTCCCGAATCGCTAATGAAGATCGACGAGGACCACTTCGTTTTCTAACCACAGGCTGGATAAACCAATTCAGAGAATTGACGTCGCTGCGGTTGGCCTGTCGTCGGTGGACTGTTGCCAATTTGTCAGGCTGCAAGGTTCGATCCTGAGGTAGCGACTTTCACCTATGTTTCCCCAACAGGCAATCACCGACAATTGACAAAGCTGACCCTGCTTCAATGAACACCACGGTTATGGCCTGCTAGATGCATCGCACCTATGAACCCACCCGATTACAGATTTGCCAGGGAACTCGATGACGGTACCGCTTTAACCGTTCGAACGATGCGACCGAATGACGCCTCCATTGAACAAGACTTTGTAAGATCGCTTTCTTCGCGGTCCAGGACTCAACGGTTCTTTTCGCCAATTAGAGAACTCTCCCCGACTGCGCTAAAGAAATTCACACATACAGACTTCCCCAACGAGATGGCGTTGGTTGCGACTGTGGAACAAAACAGGATTGAACTCGAGATCGGCGTCGCTCGATATGCGCCAAGCACCGGCAGCGGACAGGTCGAATTCGCTGTTGTTGTCGCCGACGATTGGCAAGGCAAGGGAATAGCGACCGAATTACTGCGGCATTTATTTAGCATCGCGTCGGAGGTCGGCATCAACAGCATTGAGGGATTCATACTGCGTGACAACAAAACAATGCTCAGATTGGCACGGGAATTCGGATTTAGGATCCGGCCGGACGAGGAGGATCCAAGCATTGCCTATGCCTTTAAG
>RCNG010000331.1_pt1 | contig 21168 bp, 35 predicted proteins | sample 2041371 | NCBI WGS metagenome assembly RCNG01 (sample SAMN09708227, study PRJNA481090) | Marine sediment metagenome, whole genome shotgun sequencing project. | biome: marine sediment; feature: ocean; material: sediment; isolation source: Sewage treatment plant 1 marine sediment (STP1) ... | reverse complement strand
ACCGACATCGCGATGGAGAAGGGTCTGCGCTTCGCGATTCGCGAGGGCGGCCGGACCGTCGGCGCCGGCTCTATCACCGAGATCCTGGAGTAGACGATGGCGAACGACAAGATCCGCATTCGGCTCAAGGCCTACGACTACCGCCTGCTCGACCAGTCGGCGACCGAGATCGTGGACACGGCGCAGCGAACCGGGGCGCACATCGCGGGTCCGATCCCGCTGCCCACCCATATCCAGCGGTTCACCGTGCTGCGGTCTCCGCATGTCGACAAGAAATCGCGCGAGCAGTTCGAGATCCGCACCCACAAGCGGTTGCTTGATATTCTCGAGCCGACCCAACAAACCATTGATGCCTTGATGAAGCTCGAGTTGCCGGCGGGCGTCGATGTCGAAATCAAAGCCTACGGCGCGAGGTGATCTGATGGTACGCGGCATACTCGGCAAAAAGGTCGGCATGACCCAGATTTTTGATGACGACGGACGGGTCGTGCCCGTTACGGTCGTTGAAGCCGGGCCGTGCGTCGTCGTGCAGCGCAAGTCGGAGGACTCCGACGGCTACGAGGCGGTGCAGATCGGCCTCGTGGAAGCAAGCCCCAGGCGCAACGCTCCGAAGCCGATCACAGGTCACTTTCAAAAGGCCGGCATTCCGCCGACCCGGTTCGTGGCGGAGGTCCCGGTGGACTCGAGCGACGAGTCGAAGCCCGGAGACTCGGTGCTCGCGGATATCTTCTCGGCCGATGACAAAGTGCAGGTCGTAGGAAAATCCAAGGGTCGTGGTTTCCAGGGGGTCATCAAGCGCCATCATTTCGGAGGTGGCCGCGCCACCCACGGGTCGATGTTTCACCGGGCGCCCGGGTCAATCGGCCGCTCGGCAACCCCCTCGCGGGTTTTCCCGGGTCAGAAAATGCCGGGTCAGATGGGCAACAAACGGGTCACGATCAAGACCGCCCTGGTGGTCAAGGTCGATGTCGAGCGGAATCTGCTCTTCCTCAAGGGCGGCGTCCCGGGTGCTCGCAACAGTTACATCCGGATTGTCAAGACCTGATGAGGGGATGGGTGCTGTCATGAAGGTCGAAGTCAAGAATTGGGACAACGAGGTGGTGGGCTCGATCGATCTCCCGGACGAGGTCTTTGCCCGCGAGGTCAACCAACACCTCGTGTGGGAGGTCGTGCGGGCCTATCTTGCGAGCCGCCGCCGCGGCACCCACAAGGCCAAGAACCGTGGCGAGGTCAAGGGCACTGGCGCGAAGCCGTGGAAGCAGAAGCATACGGGCCGCGCCCGCGCCGGTACGCGGCAGTCGCCGCTGTGGCGCAAGGGCGGCGTTGCTCACGGACCGCGGCCGCGTTCCTATGTGCAAAAGGTGAATAAGAAGGCCCGCAAAGCGGCGCTCAGGGGTGTGCTCTCGCAACGGCTGGCCGAGGGGCGGCTGATTGTCTTGGGCTCGCTCGAGCTCGAGGCGCCCAAGACCAAGGATTTTCTGAAGCGGTTGGACAGTCTTGGAGTCAGCGGTGAAAAGGTGCTCTTGGTCGATGGTCTCGAGAACCTCAACCTCCACCTGGCAAGCCGCAACCGTCCCGACGTGAAGATGCTCGACGCGGGCTCGCTCAACGCCTACGAGGTCCTCAACCACCGCTGGATCGTGGCCTCGGAGCCGTCCGTACGCTCGCTCGCGGAGGTGCTGTCATGAGGTCGCGCGAGATCATTCTGCGGCCACTGATCACCGAGAAGACGACCCTCATGCAGGAGCGTGAGAACACGGTTTGCTTCGAGGTCGATCGCCGGGCCAACAAGATCATGGTTCGCAAGGCGGTCGAGGAGCTCTTCGACGTCCGGGTGACCGGGGTCCATATCGTCAATCGCAAGGGCAAGCCGACCATGCGCTATGGGCGCACGGTCAGCCATCGTCCGGCCTCCCGCAAGGCTTACGTCAAGCTGGCCGAGGGCTCGAAGACGCTCGAGTTCTTCGAAGGGATCTGAGGAGTCTGTCATGGCCATCCGATCGTATAAACCCACGTCTCCGGGGCGGCGCTTCGTCACCAGCCTCGACTTTGACGAGTTGACGACGAAGAAGCCGCACAAGAAGCTCACCGAGGGCAAGAAGCGCTCCTCGGGCCGCAACAGCGAGGGCCACATCACCTCACGGCACCGCGGCAGAGGTCACAAACAGCGCTACCGGGTCATCGATTTCCGGCGCAACAAGTTCGACGTGCCGGCCAAGGTGGCGACGATCGAGTACGACCCCAATCGGTCTGCGAACATCGCGCTCTTGAACTATGCTGATGGTGAAAAGGGCTACATTCTCGCCCCGGTGGGTCTCGAGGTCGGCAACACCGTCATCGCCGGCAACAAGGTCGATGTTCGGCCGGCAAATGCGATGCCGCTCGGCAACATCCCGCTCGGTACTCAGGTCCACAATCTCGAGCTCAAGCCCGGTAAGGGCGGCCAGATGGTGCGCTCGGCGGGGGCCTCGGCCCAGATCATGGCCAAAGAGGGCAAGTACACGACGGTCCGCCTGCCGTCGGGCGAGATGCGCATGGTGCTGTCGTCCTGCATGGCCACCATCGGCCAGGTTGGAAACGCCGATCACGGGAATTTGTCTCTCGGCAAGGCCGGGCGGCATCGTTGGCTGGGTGTGCGGCCGCAGACCCGCGGCACTGCCATGAACCCGGTCGATCACCCGCACGGCGGCGGCGAGGGCAAGAACAAGGGCCGCCATCCGGTCTCTCCCTGGGGTTGGCCTACAAAGGGCGCGAAGACACGCCGGACCAAGGCTTCGGACCGGCTCATCGTGGCGCGCCGGAAGAAGAGGAAGTAGATATGGGACGTTCAATCCGCAAGGGACCATTTGTCGATGAGCATCTGGCGAAGAAGATCGAAGCCGCCAGCTCGACAACCGACCGCCGGGTCATCAAGACCTGGTCGAGACGTTCGACGGTGACCCCGCTGATGGTCGGCGTCACCATCGCTGTCCACAACGGTCACAAGTTCGTGCCGGTATTTGTCACCGAAAACATGGTCGGACACAAGCTTGGCGAGTTTGCTCCGACCAGGACATTTCGCGGTCACTCCGGCCGCCGTGAAAAGGGCGAGTAGGTGGAGACGGTATGGATTCTCGAGCTCAACTGAAGTACTATCGCTCGTCGCCACGCAAGGTCAGATTGGTGGCGGACATGGTTCGCGGTCAGGCGGTGGAGCCGGCGCTCACCTCGTTGCAACTGAGCCCCAAGTATGCGGCAAAGGACGTCGCCAAGCTGGTGCGGTCGGCGCTCGCAAACTTGGAGCAGGCGCAGCCGGGCGTCGACGTCGATCGGGTTTTTATCAGCAAGATCTTCGTTGATCCCGGCCCGAGTCTTCGCCGCGGACGGCCGGCGTCGAAGTGGGTCCGGATGCACCGGATTCTCAAGCGAATGTGTCACATCACCGTTGAGCTTGCGGTGAAGGAATAGGAGCGCATAGTGGGACAAAAAACGCACCCGTACGGCTTTCGCCTCGGTTATAACAACACCTGGCGATCCCGCTGGTATGCGGAGGGCGGAGACTACGCAGATCTCCTGCACGAGGACCTCCAGCTACGGCAGGAGCTTCTCCAGCGGCTGGAGAACGCGGCGGTGAGCGCGATCGACATCGAGCGCACGGCATCAAAGCTGCGTGTCAACATCCTTTCCGGACGACCGGGCATCATCATCGGTCGCAAAGGCGCCGAGGTGGACAAGCTCCGCGATGATCTCATGCGCCGTTATGGACAGGACATCCACATCAATATCCAGGAGATCCAGCGTCCGGAGATCGACGCCCACCTGATCGCCGCCAACGTGGCGCGGCAGCTCGAGCGGCGGATCGCCTTCCGACGGGCCATGCGTCGGGCGATCGAGAATGCACTCCGTTTCGGCGCCCAGGGAATCAAGATCCGTTGTGCCGGCCGTCTCAACGGCGCCGAGATCGCGCGCGCCGAGTGGTATCAGCAGGGACGTCTGCCGCTTCATACCCTGAAGGCCGACATCGACTACGGTTTCAAGACCGCCTACACGACGTACGGAGTGATCGGGGTCAAGGTCTGGGTGTACCGGGGCGAGCGCCACCGTGCTCGCGCCCCTCGTCCCCGCGTCTAAGGAGATTCGTCATGTTGATGCCGAAGAAGGTCAAATACAGAAAGCAGCAACGGGGCAAGAACCGGGGCGTCACGCTCCGTGGGGCCAAGTTGTCCTTCGGGGACTATGCCCTGCAGGCGGTCGAGCGAGGGTGGGTCACGGCCCGCCAGATCGAGGCGGCGCGAATCGCGATGACCCGGCACGTCAAACGCGGTGGCAAGATCTGGATCCGGGTCTTTCCCGACAAACCGGTGACCAAGAAACCCCTCGAGACCCGTATGGGCAAGGGAAAGGGCCCCCCGGAGGAGTGGGTGGCAGTCGTCAGACCGGCGCGGATCCTCTATGAGATGGAAGGGGTGTCGGAGGAAATCGCCCGCGAAGCGATGCGCCTCGCAGCCCACAAACTTCCCATCAGGACGCGTTTCGTGACCAGGAAAGAGCAGATATGAAGGCCAAGGAAATTCGCGATCGTTCGGACGATGAGCTTCGCAAGGCGCTCGGGGACCTCGAGGAGCAGCTATTCAAACTGCGTTTCCAGAAGTCGACGGGACAGATCGAGAATCCAATCAAGATCCGCGAGGTCCGCAAGGACATCGCTCGCGTGCTGACGGTGATGGGCGAACGGCAAGCCGAGGAGGGCGTGTGATGAGCACTGATGTCAAGACCTCGCGCAAGACCACCAAGGTGGGTCTGGTGACCTCCAGCGCTGCCGATAAATCGGTCGTAGTGAAGGTTGAAAACTTGATTATGCATCCGTTGTATTCGAAGTTCGTGCGTACGTCGTCGAAGTTTATGGCGCACGACGAAGAAAACGCCTGCAATGAGGGTGACCGGGTGCTCATCGAGGAGTGCCGGCCGCTGTCCAAGCGCAAGCGCTGGCGCGTCCGCAAGGTCATCGAGCGGGCACAGTAGCTGGGAGGTCGAGCGATGATCCAAATGGGAACCATGCTTCTGGTCGCCGATAACTCCGGCGCGCGCCGATTGCAGGCCATTCGCCAGCTCGGCGGGTCGGCTGCGCCCCGTTATGCCGGTCTCGGCGACATCGTCGTGTGTTCGGTCAAGGAGGCCGCGCCCGAATCCGAAATCAAAAAGGGCAGCGTGGTCAAGGCGGTTGTGGTCCGCACCAAATCGCGCGCCCGCCGTCGTGACGGATCGTATATCCGCTTCGACGAGAACGCCGTCGTGCTCATCACCGCAGAGCACGACCCGGTCGGCACCCGTGTCTTTGGGCCGGTGGCCCGTGAGCTGCGCGAGAGACAATTCATGAAGATCGTGTCTCTGGCGCCAGAGGTTTTGTAGGAGCGACCATGAAGATCAAAAAAGGTGACACCGTAGAGGTGATTTCCGGCAAGGATGCCGGCACGCGGGGCCGAGTCCTGGTCATCGATCGCGATCGGGAGCGGTTGGTGATCGAGGGTGTGAACATGATCAAACGGCATACCCGACCCAACCCGAAGAAGAACGTACAGGGCGGGATCGTTGAACGCGAAGCGCCAATTCACGTCTCCAACGTGATGGTGATTTCGCCGGACAGCGGACAACGCTCTCGGATCGGGTTTCGAATCCTGGACGACGGGCGGAAGGTCCGCGTAGCCAAGGTCGACGGCGCGATTCTCGACCGATAGGAGGGACGATGGCGCGCTTGGAAGAGAGATATCGTGAGGAGGTCTTCCCCCAGCTCCAAAAGGAGTTCGGGCTGACCAACCCGATGCAGGTGCCGAAAATCACCAAGATCACCTGCAATATCGGCGTCGGCGAGGCCAGCCGTAACGCCAAGCTTCTCGATGTTGCGATGGAGCAACTCGCGAACATCACCGCCCAATTGCCCGAGATGAGAAAGGCGCGGAAGTCGATTGCGGCTTTCAAGCTCCGTGAGGGTACGCCGGTGGGCGCGAGGGTCACCCTGCGGCGGGGGAGAATGTACGAGTTTCTGGATCGTCTGATTTCGATCGGACTGCCACGGGTGCGCGACTTTCGCGGCATCTCGGCGAATGCGTTCGACGGTCGTGGTAACTACACCCTCGGCATTCGCGACATTCTGGTCTTTCCAGAGGTCGACTATCAGAAGGTTGAAGGCACCATGGGAATGAACATCACTATCACGACGACGGCACCTACCGACGATCAGGCGCGAGCGCTCCTGGCCGGTCTCGGCATGCCGTTCAAGAGCCGTTAGGAGGCACCGTGGCACGCAAGGCAATGATCGCGAAAAGCCTGAAGACGCCGAAGTTCAAGGTTCGTCAGCGCAACCGCTGCCGGGTCTGCGGTCGACCGCGAGGATATATGCGCAAGTTCCAGTTGTGCAGGTTGTGCTTCCGCAAACTGGCCCTCGAAGGGTATCTCCCCGGGGTCACCAAGGCGAGCTGGTGAGGAGTGCATCATGAGCATGACTGATCCGATTGCCGATCTGCTGACCCACATCCGGAACGCAACCAACGTGCGCCACGACCGCACTGATGTTCCAGCGTCGAAAATGAAGCTCGAGATCGCGAAGATTTTGAAACAGGAAGGGTACATCCGCACCTTCAAGGTGCTCGAGGAGGGTCCGCAGGGGACAATCCGTATCTACCTCAAGTACGCCGACGACGGCGAATCGGTGATCCACGGCTTGCAACGGGTTTCGCGCCCGGGCTGCAGGATCTACCGAGGGGTGGAGGATCTGCCCAAGGTCCGCAATGGGCTCGGTGTTGCGGTGATCTCGACCAACCGGGGCGTCGTCACCGACGAGCAGGCGAGAGGTCTGCAAGTGGGTGGCGAAGTTCTGTGTGAGATCTGGTAGGAGGCGTCATGTCACGGATTGGAAGACAACCGATTCCCGTGCCCAACGGGGTCGATGTTCAGATTGCTGGAGACGTGGTCTCTGTCAAGGGCCCCAAGGGACAGCTTCAGGTGAAGCTGTTACCCGGTATCTCGGCGGCGATCGATGACGGATCCGTCAACGTCAGCCGCGCCGATGACGAGGGTCAGACGCGCTCGTATCACGGTCTGGTGCGCGCCCTGTTGGCCAATGCCACGACTGGTGTCTCCGAAGGCTGGTCGAAGGAGCTGGAGATTGTCGGAATCGGCTACCGTGCCGAGAGTAAGGGCAAGACTGTCACCTTCAACCTCGGTTTCTCGCATACCATCGACTTTGCGGTACCCGAAGGGATTGAGATCGATGTCGATGCGAAGGCCAACAAGGTGATGGTAAGGGGCTTCGATCGTCAACAGGTCGGCCAGATTGCGGCGGAAATCCGTGCGTTGCGGCCGCCTGAGCCATACAAGGGCAAGGGTATTCGCTACTCCGACGAGAGGGTCCGCACCAAGGCCGGCAAGCGGGCGGCGGCAACAGTATGATCCGGGTTCATACCGTAGCAGGGAGCTCTGAAATATGAGGGTTACAGATCGTAAGCAGCGTCGGGTGAAAACCAAGCGCCGTTATCGCACAGCCGTTCACGGAACCGCCGACAGGCCGCGTCTGTCGGTGTACCGGAGCCTGCGCCATGTCTACGCTCAAATTATTGACGACGACAAGGGCGTGACCCTTGCATCCGTGTCCACCCTCCAAAAGGAGACTTCCGGGGGCCTCGATGCAACCGGTAATCGTGAGGCCGGCAAGGTGCTCGGGAAGTTGATTGCCGAACGGGCAAAGGAGCAGGGCGTGGAATCCGTGGTCTTCGACCGTGGAGGCTTTCGGTATCACGGCGTGATTCAGGCATTTGCCGATGGGGCCCGCGAAGCGGGTCTGAAGTTCTAGAGAAGACCGGGTTAGGGGTTGCCGACAATGATGAACCGAGAGTCCGAATTCGCTGAAACAGTTGTTCACATCAACCGCGTCGCCAAGGTGGTGAAGGGCGGAAAGAACTTTAGTTTTTCCGCAGTTGTGGTTGCTGGTGACGGCGCCGGCAAGGTCGGCTACGGCACCGGCAAGGCCCGTGAGGTGCCGCCCGCAATTCAGAAGGCGAGCGAGCAGGCTCGCAAAGAGATGGTGAAAATCCCCCTGGTCAGCGGTACGGTGCCGCATCTCGTATGGGGGCGTTGGGGCGCCACAAAGGTTCTGCTCCGTCCGGCCTCCCCCGGTACCGGCGTCATAGCCGGCGGTGGGGTGCGTGCAGTGATGGAATCGGCTGGTGTGGCCAACGTGCTGACCAAGATCATCGGCAGTCGCAATCCGTTCAACGTGGTCCGGGCGACGTTCAACGCCATCGACCAGTTGATGACCCTGGGCGAGGTGCAGCGTTTGCGCGGTGTTGAGGTGGCTGCCGAGGCGGACGCCGAGCCCGAGCCGGAGAGCGCTCCGGCCGAGGAGCCCACCAAAACCGTGGCGGTTGAGGAGGTTGAAAACTCATGACCGCAGAAAAGAAGGACGCAAAGGCCGTAGCCGAGGCTCCGGCGAAAAAGGCGCCTGCAAAGAAAACAGTCGCCAAGAAGGCGGCTCCGAAAAAAGAGCCGGCAAAAAAACCCGCCGTGAAAAAGGCGCCGGCCAAGAAGGCTGCCCCCAAAAAGACGGCTGCGACGAAGAAGACCGCCGCCAAGGCGCCGGCGAAGAAGGCCGCACCGAAGGAAACCGCCGCCAAGACGCCGGCGAAGAAGGCTGAACCAAAGAAGGCTGCGGCGAAAGCCTCCAAGAGCACGAAGATTCTCAAGATTACGCAGGTGAAGAGCCAGATCGGTTTTGCGAAGAAACAGAGGCGGGTGCTGGCCGGGCTCGGTCTCGGTCGGATCGGCCGAACAGTTACCAGGGGCGACGACCCGTGCATCCGAGGCATGGTTGCAAAGGTCATCCACCTGGTCTCGGTCGAGGAACTGGAGGGGTGAACCATGGAACTTCATGATCTGCATCCGGCGCCGGGCGCCAAGCGCCAGCGCAAGCGGGTTGGGCGGGGTCCCGGCTCGGGCAGCGGCAAGACCGCAGGGCGCGGCCACAAGGGCCAGAAATCGCGCAGCGGGTACTCGCGACGCTACGGGTTCGAGGGCGGTCAAATGCCCCTCGTACGACGCATCCCCAAGCGCGGGTTCACCAACATTTTCAGAGTTGAGTTTCAGGTCGTGAATTTTCGCGACCTCGAGCGGGTCTTCTCCGAGGGTGACACCGTGTCACCGGAATCCCTGACCGAGAAGGGTTTGGTCCGCGGCGGCAAGCGACCGATCAAGGTGCTTGCCGACGGCGATCTCAACAAAAAGCTCATAGTCCAGGCCCATAAGTTCTCAGGTGCCGCGCGGTCCGGCATAGAGAAAGCCGGCGGTAGTTGCGAGGTGGTGACGTCGTGATCGACAGCTTCCGCAATATCTTCGCCATTCCGGACCTCCGCAGGCGTGTGTTCTTCACATTCGCGTTGCTCTCGGTCTACCGCCTGGGGTCGTTCATTCCAATTCCGGGCATCGACCCGGTGGCGATTGCCGAGTTCACGAAGGCGGCCGAGGGCACCCTGCTCGGGTTCATCAACCTTTTCTCGGGCGGCGCGCTCGGAAGGATGACGGTCTTTGCGCTCGGCATCATGCCGTACATTTCGGCATCCATCATTCTCCAACTGCTGACGGTGGTGTGGCCGTATCTCGAGAAGCTCTCCAAGGAGGGCGAGCTCGGCCGCCGCAAGATTACCCAGTACACCCGATACGGCACGATCGTGCTGTCGGTGATCCAGGGTATGGGCATCTCGTTCTTCCTCGAGCGGACAACTGCTCCCGGCGGCGCGTTTTTGGTGCCGGAACATCTCCAGGGATGGGGGTTCCGTCTCCTGACGGTGCTCACATTGACCACCGGAACGGCGTTCGTGATGTGGCTTGGCGAGCAGATCTCGGAACGCGGGATCGGCAACGGTATCTCGTTGATCATCTTCGCGGGAATCGTCGTCGGTTTGCCGGGGGCGATCATCAACACCATCACTGACATGCAGACCGGGGCGTTGAGCATCATCACGGTCGTTCTGCTGGTCGTCTTCATGATCTTGGTGGTGGCCGCGATCGTGTACATGGAACGTGCGCAACGGCGAATCCCGATCCAATACGCCAAGCGCGTTGTCGGCCGAAAAGTGTACGGCGGTCAGAGCACGTACCTACCGCTGCGCCTCAACACCGGCGGCGTGATCCCGGTGATTTTCGCGGCCTCGATCATGTCCTTCCCGCAAACCCTCGGCCAGATGATCGACAACCGGTGGCTGCAGAAGATCACCGAGGCCCTGGCATGGGGCGAGCCCATGTACAACCTCGTCTACTTCATTTCGATCATTTTCTTCTGCTACTTCTACACCTCGATCATCTTCAACCCCGAGGACACCGCCGAAAACATGCGCAAGTACGGTGGGTTCATCCCGGGCATCAGACCCGGCAAGCGAACCGCCGAGTTCATCGACAAGATCCTCACCCGCATCACCCTGGTCGGCTCTGTCTACCTGGCGGTGGTGGCGATCCTGCCGAATATCCTGATCGCGGGATTCAAGGTCGCGACGATTCCGTTCATCGGACCCACCATCGACGCGTTCCTGCCCGCCTGGTTCACCCAGGGGCTGGGGGTCAAGTTCTTCTTTGGTGGGACCTCGCTGCTGATCGTGGTTGGCGTCGCCATGGACACGGTCCAGCAGATCGAGTCACAGTTGGTGATGCGCCACTACGACGGGTTCATGCGTCGTGGCCGCGTGCGCGGGAGGCGTGGGTAGGCCATGATCTGCCTCAAGTCTGAGCGCGAGGTGGAGACCATGGACAGGGCCAACGCCTTGGTTCATCGGGTGCTCCGCGCGGTCGAGAAGGCCGCCGGTCCGGGGGTTTCCACCGGCGAACTCGACAAGCTCGCCGAAAAGATGATCCGGGACGACGGGGGCATTCCGGCGTTCAAGGGCTACCGAGGGTTTCCGGCCACACTCTGCACCTCGATCAACGACGTGATCGTACACGGCATCCCGAACGGGAAGAACCGCCTCCGCGACGGCGACCTCGTCAGCGTGGACTGTGGTGTGCTTCTCGACGGCTTCTACGGCGATGCGGCGGTGACCTTTGGAGTCGGCGCCGTGAGCCCCGAAGCGCAGCGGCTCATGGACGTCACGCGAAAATGCCTCGGTGACGCGGTGGCGGCGATCAAACCGGAGGGCCGGCTGGGCGATATAGGCGCAGCGGTTCAGAAGCGGGCCGAAGAGGCCGGTTTCGGCGTCGTACGGGAGTTTGTGGGCCACGGAATTGGCCGCGCCCTTCACGAGGAGCCGCAGGTCCCCAACTACGGAGAAGCGGGCCGTGGCCAACTTCTCCGGCCGGGTCTGGTCATCGCGATCGAGCCAATGATCACCGGTGGCAGCTGGCGGGTGTCTATCGACGACGACGGCTGGACAGCAAGGACAGAAGACGGTAGACTCGCAGCCCATTTTGAGTGTTCGGTGGCTGTCACTGCTGATGGTCGTCGTGTGCTCGGTTCTGAGGAGTCGATGTATGGCTAAGGAAGAGGCGATTGAAGTGGTCGCCACAGTTGTCGAGCCGCTGCCCAACGCGATGTTTCGTGTCGAATTGGAAAACAGCCACGAGGTGCTGGCCCACATTTCCGGCAAGATGCGGAAACACTTCATTCGTATTCTTCCGGGCGACAAGGTTTTAGTGGAGCTCTCTCCTTATGATTTGAAGAGAGGGCGCATCGTATATCGCTACAAGTAGGGAGGGCGGCGATGAAAGTTCGTCCATCGGTCAAGAAAATGTGCGCAAATTGTAAGATCATTCGCCGTCAAGGCGTTGTTCGGGTGATCTGCGTGAACCCCAAACACAAGCAGCGACAAGGTTGATCGGGGAGGTATCTGGTGGCACGTATTACAGGAGTTGACCTGCCGTCCGGCAAGAGGGTCGAGATCGGTTTGACCTATATCTATGGGATCGGACGGACCCGCGCTTTGAATATTCTGGCGACGGCAAAGGTCGATGAGGGCATCAAGGTCAAAGACCTTTCCGAAGACGAGGTTCTGAGGATCCAGCAGGTCATTCAGAGCGAGGGACACGTCGAGGGTGATCTCCGAAGAGAGGTCGCCATGAACATCAAGCGGCTCATAGAGATCGGAAGCTATCGAGGCATGCGGCACCGGCGGGGGCTGCCGGTACGGGGTCAGAGGACCCACACCAACGCTCGTGGGCGCAAGGGCCCGCGGCGGCAGGCTGTTGCCGGCAAGAAGCAGGTCGCGAAGAAATAGTAGTCAGCGAGCAGGAGAAACAGTATGGCCACTGAACAAACGGGCGGGCGAAAGTCACGTCGTGAGCGCAAGATCGTGCCCCACGCCGTGACCCACATTCACGCCACATTCAACAACACCATCGTCACCTTCGTGGATCCGAGTGGCGGCACCCTGTGCTGGTCCTCGGGCGGACGCATCGGTTACAAGGGCTCGCGCAAGGGCACACCCTTCGCGGCGCAGTTGGCTGCCAAGAGCGCCGCCGAGCAGGCCCAGGACCACGGTGTGCGATCGGTCGACGTGCGGGTCAAGGGGCCCGGTCCGGGCCGCGAGTCGGCGATCCGAGCGGTTGCCGCGAGCGGGCTCGACATCAAGAGCATCCGTGACGTGACTCCGATCCCGCACAACGGATGTCGTTCGCGCAAACGGCGCAGAGTGTAGGAGAGGAAAGTACATGGCACGATACCGAGGACCTGTATGTCGGCTCTGCCGCCGTGAGGGCATGAAGCTCTTTTTGAAGGGCGAGCGGTGCTACAAGGAAAAGTGTGCGATCGAGCGTCGTAACGCTCCTCCCGGACAGCACGGGATGGGCCGCCGGCGGAAGGTTCGAGCCTATGGCGTGCAGCTCAGGGAAAAGCAGAAGCTGCGCCGCATCTACGGTCTCCTCGAAGGTCAGTTTCGGCGTACATTCGACGAGGCAAACCGGCGCAGGGGCGTCACCGGTGACACCTTGTTGCAGCTGCTCGAGCTGCGGCTCGACAATGTGGTCTATTCGCTCGGTTTCGCTACTTCCCGAACCCAGGCGCGGCAGCTCGTGCGCCACGGCCACATCGACGTCAACGGTCGGCGGGTAGACATCCCGTCGTTTCGAGTCGCTCCGGCGATGGAAATAACAGTGCGCGAAAAGAGCCGCAAGAATCTCCACATCACCGAGGCGGTGGAATTCGCGCAGGGTCGGGGCATACCGCCCTGGCTCGAGCTTGACGCGGATGCTTTCAAAGGAAAGGTTCTCGAGAACCCGGCCCGCGAAGATATTCGCTTCCCAATTCAGGAACAGCTCATCGTCGAGCTGTACTCGCGATAAGGTGGAGGGCTAATGATCTGGCAGGATTTTCAACTACCGGCGCAAGTGCAGCCGGAAGAAGAGGGGCACAGCGCGACCTTCGCGCGGTTTCTCGCACAGCCGTTCGAGCATGGGTGGGGCACCACCATGGGCAATACCCTGCGGCGGGCACTCCTCTCCTCGATCCCGTCGGCAGCTATTACTGCGGTCAAGATCGAAGGTGCGGATCACGAATTTTCAGCGGTTCCTGGTGTGGTCGAGGACGTCACTGACATCATCCTCAACCTCAAACAGATCCCGCTCAAGATCCACGGTCAAGGGCCGACCTTTCTGACCCTGGAAGCGAAGGGTCCGGGCGAGATCACTGCTGGCCAGTTTGCGGGCTCGAGCCAGGTCGAGTTGATCGACCCCGACGTTCATGTGGCGACCCTGTCTGCCGGCGGCAAGCTGAAAATGAGCGTGCGTGTGGCTTCCGGTCGTGGATACGTTCCGGCGGAGGAAAACCAGACCGAAGACCTCGACGTCGGCTTCATCCCCGTCGACTCGGCGTTCTCGCCGGTGCGCAAGGCCAACTTCCGCGTCGAGATGGCCCGCCTCGGCCGCATGACCAACTACGAGCGGTTGGTGATCGAAGTGTGGACCAACGGCACGATCACCCCCGAGGAGGCACTCAGCCAGGCTGGCCAATTGGTACAGGGCCACATGGAAATCTACACCTCGTTGGCGGAGGTCGAAGAGCCGATGCTTCCACCCGAGGTCGAAATCGAGCCTGAAAGCGAAGACACCATCCTCGACGACTCCATCGAGACGCTCGAGCTTTCGATACGGTCCATGAATTGCCTCAAGAACGCCAACATACGGACATTGCGCGACCTCGTGAGCCGATCCGAGAAGGAAATGGTGGAGATCCGCAATTTCGGTGAGAAGTCCCTCAAAGAGGTCCGTTCCAAGCTCGAGGTCATTGGCCTCGGCTTCGGGATGAACCTCGATCTGTAGGAAACGGGAGACTCCCATGCGACATCGAGTACGCGGCCGCAAGCTGGGCCGCACCACAGCCCACCGCAAAGCGCTGTTTCGTAATCAGCTCACAGCCCTGTTCACCCACGAGCGGATCATCACCACCCTGGCCAAGGCCAAGGAGCTCCGCCCGATGGCGGAACGCATGGTCAGTCTTGCAGGCACCGGCTCGCTTCCGGCGCGCCGCAAAGTGCTCACCATGGTCCCCGACAAGGTCATCGTACGTCGGCTCTTCGACGAGATCGCGCCGCGTTTTGTCGATCGTCCGGGCGGCTACACCCGCATCATGCGTCTTGGCCGCAGGCATGGTGACGGTGCTGAAATGGCGATCATCGAGTTTGTCGACTACGACCTCGCCGAGCACGAGGAAAGCGGCGGACCGGGTAAGAGCAAGACCTCGCTGATGGATCGCGCCAAAGGCATGTTCGGGGGCGGCGCCAAGGCCGCGGCCGACGAGACCGAAGCGGCCGAGACCGAGACCGCAGAGGAGGAAGCGACGGCCGCCGACGCCGAGTCCGCTGCGGAACCCGTCGACGATCCCGAGGCCGCGGATGTCACGCCCGTCGACGAGCCCGCCGAGAAGCAGGAGGCCGCGGAGGCCGCGCCCGCTGCGGAACCGGTCGACGAGCCTGGGGCCACCGAAGCTGAGCCGCTCGAGCAGCCTGACACCGACGCCGGCGACGACGAGACGAAGAATTCCTGAAAGCTCCCAGCGTTTCCTCGTGACGGCTAGCCGCGAAGCGGCGACAGACAACCGGATGCTGGTGAATTGCGGGTTAGCGTCTGTCGGTGTAGACGAGGCCGATCTGGCGCCGGCCCGCCTCGGGCGCCCGTACGGTTAAGGTCACCCAACCGGAGGGGCCCATAAACGCCTGGCTGAAGAAATCGGGTTGATCGAGGACCGGACCCTCCGTCCAGCCTCTCCCCTCGTAGTAGCGAGTGTAGTACGTGACGATCTCGTCGGGGGCGGCGTTGACCGTTTGCATGAGCTGGGTGGGATGCTGCTCGAGGCCGGCGACATCGACCTCCGCACCCGGGTAGGCGACGAAGTACTCCGAGGAGATCTCCACCGTCTGAACTTGTAACTCCGGAGCGGGCGCCCCCATGGACTCCTCGGCGCCTCGGCGGCAGCCGGGCGTGGCGAGCACCAGGCAGCACAGGGCGGTTGTCAGCAGACTGATGCGCGAGATGGTCATGGATGACTCCTTGATTGACAATTGTAGCGGAGGTTCTTCGTGCGGCCGTTCAGATCGACAGTGTCTCCCCGAGGTCCGGGATCGACGGGTCCCACCCGAGCTCTTCTCGGAGGCGTTCGGCGAGGGCCTGCTGGGCCTCGTACTCACCGTGAATGAGCACCACGCGTTCGGGCTCGCGCTTCCGCCGGTCGAGCCAGATCATGAGCTCGCCCGCATCGGCGTGTGCGGACAGCCCGGAGACCCTGGACACATGAGCCTTCACCGGGATCCACTGGCCGTGGATCCTGATCCGCTCCTCGCCCTCGATCAGGCGGCGGCCCTTGGTGCCGCGAGCCTGGTAGCCCACGAAGAGCACCGTGTTTCGTTCATCGGGAAGGCGCAGCTTGAGATGGTGGAGAATGCGTCCGCCGGTAGCCATCCCGGAGGCCGAGATGATGATCGCCGGGCCGTCGATCGAATTGAGCTTGCGGGAGTCGCGAGAGGTTCGCGTGACCTGTAGATTCGGCGGGAAGATCGGGTTCATCTGCTCGGAAAAGTACTGGCGCATCTCGGCATCGTGCTCGGCGATGAAGCGGGTGTACAAGGCGGTGGCCTCGATTCCCATGGGGCTGTCGAGAAAGACCGGGATCTCCGGTAGATCGCCGTCGACCATGAGCTCGTGGAGCATGTACAAGATCTCCTGGGTGCGGTCGATGGCGAAGGCCGGTATCAGGATCACCCCGCCTCGGGCGAGACCCGCCCGGATCTCTTCGGCGAGCACGGCGCTCGGTTCCTCGTCGCCGTGGAAGCGGTTGCCATAGGTGGACTCCATGAACAGGACGTCCGAACCCGGGTAAGGCTCGGGCTCGCGCAGAATCGGTACGCCGTAGCGGCCGATATCGCCCGAGAAGTAGATCGTCTTGCGCTTGCCGCCTGAGACCTTGGTCTCCAGCTCCACTGCGGCCGCCCCGAGGATGTGCCCCTGGCGGTTGAAGCGAAAGCGAATGCCTGGGTGAAGCTCCTGCCACTCGTGGAAAGCGACGGGCTGGAGCAGGCGCAGAGCCTCACGTGCATCCGCCATTCGGTAGAGGGGTAGGGCGGGTTTGTGCTTGGAGTAGCCCTCTTTGTTGGCGTAGCGAGCCTCCTCCTCGTTGATGTGGGCCGAATCGGGGAGGAGGACGCCGAGCAGGGCCTTGGTGGGTGGTGTGCAGTAGACCGGACCCGAAAAGCCCTGGCGGCACAGTCTGGGTAGAAAGCCCGAGTGGTCGATGTGGGCGTGGGTGAGCACCACCGCATTCACGGCGTGGGCCGCGTGGGGAAGGGGTTTCCAGTTGAGGCGCCGGTTCGCTGCCGGTCCCTGGAAGAGGCCGCAATCCACGAGGGCATGGAAGTTCTTCCATGCAAGCAGATACTTCGACCCGGTGACGCAACGACCGGCTCCGAGCACGGTGATTTTCATTGGACCTCCGCCGGGGATCTTACTGCGGTCACGGTATGGGCGCCATCCCCAGCGAATTTTCCGTCCACCGAATTATTCCCTTCGAGCCCGGAGGGCGCGAAGGGAATAATTCGGTGGACGGAATGCGGTCCTTTCCGTAGAATGTATGATGTTCTGTCCTGAGGAGGTTGATCATGGCACAGAAAAAGAAGAGCGTCGACGACGCCATCGATGAGGTGGTGGACGAGGCAGAGGGCGGGCTCGGCGAGGTCAAGGCCTCCTTAGCCAAGGCTCAGAAGTCGATGGAAAGCGCGAAGGCCACGATGCAGGGGGCCTACGGCAAGGCCAGGGGAACGGTCGAGGTCGCTGCGGAGCGAGCCCAGGTCTACCTCGAAGACGCCAAGAAGTATCTCGCCGAGGCGCGCGAGAAGACGGCCTCGCTAGCGGTCAAGACACGTGAGCAGGCCGAGGTTCTCTATGGCAAGTCCAAGGAGCAGTACGAGGAGCTTTCGGAGAAGGCGAAGGACCTCTACGGCCGGGCCAAGGACCGCGTCGCCGAGATGGACTTCAAGGAGAAGGGTGACCAGGTGGTGGTGTACGTTCGGGAAAACCCGGGCAAGGCGATACTGATCGCGCTTGCCATCGGCTTTGTCGTCGGATATGCCACCCGGCCGCGCGACTGAGTTCGTGGGGGTTTGAGCAGATGGAAGATCCGAAAGCCGACGCGCCCGATCTCGATGTTGTTGACGATGATCTGATCGACGATGAAATCGGCGGTCGCGGTATCGACGCTGACACGATCCTCGACTCTCTCGTCCCGCAGTCGATCGACTGGAGGGAGACCGTCGGGCGCCACCCAATGCTCTCCGTGGCCTCGGTGGGACTGGTGGGTTATCTGGTGGGCCGTACCAAAGGGGCCTCCATCATGGCGGGCATCACGGCCGGTCTGTCGGCCGGCATCATGCGGCAGCTGTCGGGCGTTTTCGAGGAGGAGTTCTTCGATTTCTGACGGGTGAGGACGCCATGATGCCCGCCGCCGACACCGTGCATTGGATCGCCATCGAGGAGACCATCGAAGAGGAGGCGGCGGTGCCCATCGAGAAGATCCTCAGTGCGGATTTCGACCGCCTCCGTAAAGCCCTCGGTGAGCACGAGCGCCGATGAGCCGTCCTCGCGACAGCCGACCGCTTTTCCAGCCCATGACCCTTGGCCGGAGCTTCCTGCTCTGGTTGCTAGGGGTCCTGATCGTCACAATGGTCGTGGTCAGCGCGCTGGTGCTGTGGCACGAGCAGCAGATCCTCGACAACGAGCTGCGTTCCCGCGCCGAGCTGCTCGCCCGCGTGCTCGCCCTTGCCGCGACCGAGGGCGGCTCCCCAGAGTACCTGGCCATCCTTTCGATGACGGATCTGCGGGCGGGCGAGGTGCGTGACGAAGACGGGCGGATCCTGTGGCGATTCGGCCCGTCGGCCGAGGAGGTGGGGGCCCTCGACGCCAGTGTGTTGCGGGTCGAGGAACGGGTGCACGTGGGCCGCGGGCAGTGGGGGCAAGGAGACACCGTAGAGGTGCGATTGCTGGTCTCCCGGGCAAGGGTCCGACGCCACCTTGCGGCGGCCGCGATCCGTCTGCTCGCTGGGCTTGGCATCGCCCTCACCCTGGCCCTCATCGTGGGTCTGATGCTGGTCGGCCGGGTGGTCCGCCCGCTCGGCGAGCTCGCCGAATGGGTGAGGTCCTTCGACCCGGAGCGGGCGGTGGAGCCGCCCCTCGAGCCCGGCACCGCCGCCGAAGTTCGCGAGCTCGCGGGCGCGTTTCGGGACATGGCTCGGCGTCTGGCTGAGCAGCGGCGCTCGCTGGTGGCCAGCGAACGCCAGTTCCGCGAGCTCTTTGCGGCCTCTCCGACCCCGCTGCTGCGCCTCGACGGGCAGCTCGCCCTCCGAGACGCCAACCCGGCTGCCGAGCCCTTTATCGGCGGAGACCGTGGCCGGTTGGTAGGCCGCTCGCTGCAGGGCTATTTGGATGATGCGGCTCTCGATGAGCTTGCCGCCGCCCAGGATCGCATTCAGGAGGGTGCGGAGGCCGTGATCGAGGGCTATTGGAACCTTGTCAACGGCGAACGTGCCGAGGTGGAGCTGCGGCTGGGTGCGGCCGCGGGCGGGGAAGCGCCCGGCTACCTGGCGGCGATCCACGATCTCACCGACCGCGTGCGGCGCATGGGCGAGCAATGGCGCCGGACCTTTGACGCCATGATGGACGGCGTGGCCCTGGTCGACCACACTGGGGCCATCACCCTCGCCAACCACGCCCTCGAGCCCCACCGCGGGATGGTGGAAGAGGACCTGCAACCGCGACTGCAGGGCGACGCCCCGCGGCAGTGGCGCCGATCGAGCGCCGGCCGCCTCCTCGAGTGCTCGTTGAGCACCCCCGAGGGCCTGGAGCACGCCATCCTGGTGGTTCGGGACGTGACCGAGGAGGCGCATGCCGAGGAGCGGCTTCGCGATGTCGAGAAGATGCGGGCCGTGGGTACCTTGGCCAGCGGGGTCGCTCACGACTTCAACAACCTGCTGGCGGGAATCCTGCTGCACGTGCGGCTGCTCCAGCGACAACCGGAGGCCGGCGACGAGGCCGCGTCGGCGATCCGCGACCTCGCCGAACAGGGCGCGGAGGTGGTGGGGGAGCTGCTGCTGTTCGCGCAGAGGGGGAGCGCCCCGCTGATCGCCCTCGACCTGGTTGAGCTGGTCCGGCGGCAGGAGAACGTCTTGCGGCACCTGCTGGGCGACGGTGTGGAGCTTCTCCTCGAGCTCGAGGGGGAGCCGGTGCCGGTGGTCGGAGACGCGGTCGCCTTGCGCCGGCTTGTCCTCAATCTTGTTCTCAACGCGCGTGACGCGGTGGCCGGGCGTGGCGGGCGCATCACGGTGAGGGTGGAGCATACGGCCGGGCGCGCGGTGCTCGAGGTGGCCGACGACGGCCCGGGGATCCCCGCCGAGGTTCGGGAACACCTGTTCGAGCCGTTTTTCACGCTGCGCCGCCAGGGGCGGGGCTCGGGCCTCGGCCTGGCCGTGGTTTACGGAATCGCCTCCGAGCACGGCGGCGAGGTGGATGTGCGTTCTGAGCCCGGCGAGGGAGCGCGATTCATCGTCCGCCTTCCCCTCGGCGAGGCGGCTGAGGTCGAATGGGACGAGGCCCTCGGATTCGGCGCCGAGGCGAGGGTTCTGCTCTTGCAACCGGACGGACGCCGTGCGACCCGCACGGTGGAGGTGCTCGCCGGGGCCGGTCTCGAGGTGCGTCATGCATCCACCCGAGAGATCGCTTCCAACCTCCTGGAAAGGTGGTTGCCGATGGCGGTGGTGGCGGAGGGAGTGCCCGACACCGACGGCTGGTTGGTGAGTCTCGAGGTGCCGGTGGTGGTCGTGGAGCGGCCCGGGGAGCCCGAGTCCATCCTCGACGCCCTCCGCGATCTGGGGCTCATCAGTTCTTAATTCTCAATTCTCAATTCTCAATTGCGCTCAACCCATCCATAACCCGCGGGAGGGCGGGTCTGAATTACGAATTGAGAACTGAGAATTGAGAATTGAGAATTAAGAATTGAGAATTCGACCTTCAACCCCCCTAGCTCCTGGCTCCTCCTCCTCTGATAAGCTTCCCCCATGGACTTTCGCGGAGGTCGATGGCGACGATGGCTGCCGTGGATGCTGCTGGTCGCGGCCTCTCTGGTGCTCCACCTGTGGCTCCTCGATGCCCGGTCCTTCCACCACGACGAGGCGATTCATGCTCATTCCTCCTACGACCTCGTCCACAATGGCAACTATCGATACGATCCCACTTACCACGGTCCGGTGCTCTACTACCTCACCGCCGGCACCTTCGCCCTCGCCGGCGACTCCGACTTCACCGCTCGTCTGCCGATCGCCCTCGCCGGCGTGCTCCTGATTGCGGTTGCCTGGAGTCTTCGCAGGCCATTGGGGGAGCGGGCCGCGTGGTGGACGGGGTTGCTGGTCACCATCTCCCCCTCCTATCTCTATTACGGCCGATTCCTGCGCATGGACATTCTCGAGGTGCTGACAGCCTCGGCGGCGGCGGTGGCCGTATGGCGGGCGGCGCACGGGCGTTCCTCGGCCTGGCTGTGGGCCGGTGTGTGGACGGGTCTCGCCTTCGCGACCAAGGAGAACGCCTATGTGACGGTGGCGCTGATCGGTTTGGTGGCCGGTTTGATGGCGGCCGCCGCCGGCCTGCGGCGGGTGGTTCCGGATGCTTTCGAGTGGGCATACCGCCACC
>RCNG010000330.1_pt1 | contig 21172 bp, 15 predicted proteins | sample 2041371 | NCBI WGS metagenome assembly RCNG01 (sample SAMN09708227, study PRJNA481090) | Marine sediment metagenome, whole genome shotgun sequencing project. | biome: marine sediment; feature: ocean; material: sediment; isolation source: Sewage treatment plant 1 marine sediment (STP1) ... | reverse complement strand
CAGGATGTGGGGAAATCTTCGCGCTGGGTCTGGCTGCACGACCTGCGAGAGCGGGAGGTCCGCATCGTCACCAGCGCCAAGGTGGAGGCGATCGAGCCGGACGGAGTCGTCTACACCGTGGAGGGAGACACACGGAAGGAGCCGTTCGATTCGGTGATCATGGCCGTGGGCTCGAAGCCCAAGAAGGCCCTTTCCGAAGGGCTCAAGCAGGCGGGAATTCCCTTCCGGGCGATCGGGGACTGCAACACTCCCCGGTTGATCATCGACGCGGTCCACGAGGGCTACCTGGCCGCAGTGGACTTGTAGGCACCATCCCCTCAAGAAACGAATATTGCGAGCGAAGCGAAGCAATCCCCCAGCCCCGAGAGCTCCAGTTGCCAGGGGATTGCCACAGCTTGCCCCTCCCTGCACCTCCCACGAGGAGCTCGTCCTGAACGCTTGGCCACCATGTTCCGTCAACAAAGTCCCTCGTCCCACACCACGGAACCTGGACGCTTCGCGCGAGTCCTGCGGTGCGCCCGGGGGACTCGGGAAGCCTCCACGAATTACCCCGCCTGAATCGAAACGAAGGTCTATCGGGGTTTTACTGTACACTTTCCCACGGGATAGCCAATGATCTCGCACCAAAGTGTAAAGTACAAGTGACCCCCTGTTTCTTTCCATACTTCGATCAACTCAGACGTTAGCAGCGACTAGACACGCGACGTTCCCGCCCAAATCCGCTCGATTATCATCATAGCGCATCAGTACCCTGACGTCCTTGTGTCTGGAGAACCTTTGCACCGCCCTGATATTGCCGTTAGTGAGATCTAAGGCCTCCGTAATAGCCGCGTGGCGAAGCCCGTGCGGCGTTGCCTTGACACCTATCCTGTTCCCAAGGTTCTTGACGAGCCTTTGGATGCCTCTTGGTGTAAGCCTTGCGTCCTTCTTTCGGGCCCGATCTAATCTCGTGAAGAGCGGTCCTGATGACGCACCTCGGACTCGAAGCCACGATCCCAAGGCATTCTTTGTCGGATCCGGCAGAGACAATCCAATCTTCTGCGTCATTCCTTTCCCCAAGACATCTACCGTGTTTCTTATGAGATCCACATCTTCAATGTCCAAGCGAGAAACCTCTCCGACCCGAAGAGCCAGGTCATACAAGAGACGAAGAAGGGCTCGATCCCGAAGGGCTCTCCGATCTCCGGAGCGTTCGATTTCTGATAGAAGTCGTCTGACCCCTCCCTTCCCTGGACCACGAGTATCCCGGTACGCTCTCACTTTCTCATATCGCACCTCCACAACCCATGGGACCATACCGATCGTTCTTGACGTCTTGACCAGGGATTTCAATGCACAGAGCTTCAGGTTGATGGTGGATGCAGCAGATCCTCGCCCTTTCAGGCTTGATCTGTATGCCAATGCCAGTTGGTTTGCACCACTGACCCCGCCGGAGAGCAGGAGACCAACGGCCTCCTCGAGACAGGGGACGTTCAGGAAGACCCTGAAGTCCTCCAAGGCGGTTCGGTAGGTTACCTGGGTGCGCTCTCCCTTGCTCAGCAAGAAGATCTGTAGAAGGGCCTTCACCCGGGCTCCGGACTGGTGGTTCACAGGGGCCGGCCTCAGACTGCACCGATAATTGATCACACCTGGGGTATCCACCCGCAAGGAACTTCTATTGCCCACGGCTTTGTCCTCCTTTTCCCTAAAGGGTTGGAACAACGGGCTTGTCTCTAATGAATTGATTCTATTGAAAAATTTTTCTCTAGAGAAGGGGACTAGGAGAGCATATGGCGCGGAATAACCCTACCCATTAGGATGGATATCAGGTGCCGGATTGACCCGGATGGCGGCGTTGACCTCGGAAGGGTCGCATAAAACCCCTATTCTGCGACGCCGGCTCCCGTCCGAGAAATTGCAGATTGGATCTAGAGATATGTAATTCCCAGATGTATGGATAATGAGGAACATCTGGCACAAAAAGAGGTCAAGCCGGAAATGAATAGTTCTGTGTGACATATGAAAACCCTTAAGATTCAACCTCTCGAACAGACATTGATACAAAAAGGGGGCGGTCTGGAAGTAGAGCTAATGCATCATAGCCACAATTCCCTACCACTCTGGTAGGACTGAAGGATTTGAACAGACGTGTGTACCCCAAGGGGAAGACTGCGGAGTATGACGGTCTGCTCGAAAGGTTTACTCTTTCCATACTGACGATCTGTAGCAAACACCCACACTTTCTGGCGACATAGAGCAGACCCCGCATCCTGTATCTAGCAGAAAGTCTTTCCCGGTAGTGTTAGGTGAACCTAACCCCGCTCCCAGGAAGGGTGGATTCAGGTCAGTCTCCAGAAGTGGAGGGTCGGAAACTTCTTCCCAAAATACTTCCTCCAAAAGACAAACCTATCTTCTCTCTCCCAGGCGGTCTTGAGTTCACGATGTCTCTTGGTGGACATTCGAAAGTTCTTGCATTTCCGTATCCAGAGCGGAAGAAACAGCCCCGGAAAGGGCAAGAACCTGTCCTCTTCAATTACCGGTTCCAAGCTCAATAGGTAAGATGTATCTCCGCTGAACTTGAGGACCCAGTTAGCGGGATTCATGTCCATCCAGATCTTCGCTCGACAGAGCTTTTCGTTCAACGCAAACAGAGCCGAGACCAGAGCTTCACTGAAGATGAGTTCGGAGCGAGATTTTATGAGGTCTCTTACGGTAGGATCGCGGACGTATTCCTTGATAATCCAGTTTCCTTTCGGGTCGTATCTGAGGTAGGGAGCGGACTCGATGCCGTAATCGCGAAGAATCTTCTCGTGTTGAGCTTCCCGTAAAATACAAGAGTTATCGCCACGGTTCTTTTGCCTGATTACTTTGACCGTTTGCTCTTGTCCCAGGATCTTGTAGACATATTTATCTTTGCCCTTTCCAACCATCTTTGACAACTTAACACTGTCTCCGTCTCCTAAGTGGAGTGTAACCGGCTTCAACCGCAACCGCACGGTATGCAATCCGATATGCACTTGTCAGGATTACCTCTATCTTAGACGATGTGTAACCCCTGCGTGAGCCACTTGTCCCGCTGACTTGAGTGATCCCGGAAATGGTTGCTCACAGAACATGTATAACAAAATTATTCTTCATAGGAACACACGATACTCCACTTGATGTTTGTAGGTCAAGGGAGAAAGGGGGCCGAACCAGGTCGTCGGAAAACCCATTCAACGTTGAAACCCTCCCGGTAATGGAGGGGAGGCTGGGGTCACCGATAAAGAACAGACGATGCTGTAGATGTGAACCCAGTTCACTGTTCAGAAGTATCACTATCCACACGATCGTGTCTCCTAGGCCAGAAGCCCTTCCGCTGACGATTGCCGATGGAGATGTTGAAAGAAAGGCAGTCCCTGAAATTGCATGTCTTACGCACAACTTTGGAAAAAGGTCAGGAGACCTTCCGCAACCGATCTGCTGCCTTTTCGTTGGTCCAAAAAACAGAAGATATTGTTTTCAAATGTTGAAAGTTGCAGGGAAGGCTTAGGAGTGCCTCATCTAACGGAACTGAGGCGTTTTCTGATGGTGGACTCGGGGGTCTCGAGTTCTCTTCCTATTTGCCGGTAGGACATCCCTTGCTTCCTTAGTTCTTTTGCCTTTTCGATCAGGGAATCCCCCAGCCTAGGCCTGCCCAGGACCTTTCCTTTGCTCCTCGCGTTCTCGAGGCCGGCAATGACCCGCTCGCGGATGATCTCACGTTCAAACTGGGCAAAGGCGGCTACGATCGTGAAGAAAAGCTTTCCGGAAGGGTCTGGGTCTTGAATTCCTGCAGTAGCTCTTGAGTCGCCCGGCAGAAATCTCCCCCCTTGCCATGGATGCCAGTTGGAATCATCTTGAAGATTCCGGTGCATCAAAGTGGAAATAATTTGCTCACAGTTCTTCTTTGTTTCTGTGGAAGAGAAGGGCTCGTTTCTCTGTAACTCTTTGCGGTACAGGGGAATCTTAAGATTTGAGAGACAATGGCATGCTTTTTGAGTCTAGGAGAGAACCAAGAGCATCCCCAGAGGACTTGAATGAGCAACGACGAGGGGGACGACAAATGATCCATCGAGAACCGCCAAGGCGGAACAGGGTCCGCAAAGATGAGAGCCGTGCAGAAGCCATCGACCTCTTGAAGGATGCCTTCGTTTGCATCACCATCCCGGTCGTGGCCTTTGCGTTTGCATATATCACGCTCGACACCTTCGTGCGCCTGTTCCTCGGATAAACTGTCCGGCCCGAACGGCTCAGAGCGCCGCTCGTAGGTACCGCCCCGTATAGCTCCTCTTCCGTTTGACCAGCTCTTCCGGAGGGCCCGCCGCAACCACGTAGCCCCCTTCCTCGCCCCCCTCGGGTCCGAGGTCGATGATCCAGTCCGCAGTCTTGATCACGTCCAAGTTGTGTTCGATGATCACGACCGTGTTGCCGGAATCCACGAGGCTCTGCAGGACCCGGAGCAGCATCTTGATGTCGTCGAAGTGCAGCCCTGTGGTCGGTTCGTCGAGAATGTACAGAGTGCGGCCCGTGTCTCTCTTGGAGAGTTCCCTGGCGAGCTTGACCCGCTGCGCCTCCCCCCCGGACAGGGTCGTGGCGGACTGCCCCAGCTTGATGTAGGAGAGCCCCACCTGCTTGAGGGTGCCGAGAATCGTGGCGATCCTCGGCTGATGGGCGAAGAGATCGAAGGCCTGGGCCACGGACAGGTCCAGCACGTCCGCGATGGAATGGCCCTTGTATCGAATCTCGAGGGTGGACGCGTTGAACCTCCTTCCCTTGCAAACCTCGCAGGGCACGAAGACATCTGCCAGGAAATGCATCTCGATCCGTATGTGTCCGTCCCCCTTGCAGGCCTCGCAGCGGCCGCCTTTCACGTTGAACGAGTAGCGGCCCTTCTTGTAGCCCCTTGCCCTGGAGTCCGGAATCAGGGCAAAGAGATCCCGGATCGGATCGAAGACCTTGGTGTAGGTGGCGGGGTTGCTGCGCGGGGTCCGGCCGATCGGTTTCTGGTCGATGTTGATCACCTTGTCGAGGTTCTCGAGCCCCTGGATACCGCCGTGCTTCCCCACGGGGAGAGTCGAAGCGTGGAGTCTTCTTGCCAGAGCGGGGTGCAGGATCTGGCTGACCAGGGTCGATTTCCCCGCACCGGATACACCCGTGACCGACACGAGCAGCCCCAGCGGAATGTCCACCTTGATTCCCTTCAGGTTGTTTTCCGAGGCCCGGGTGATCGTGACCCACTTGTTCCCCTTGTCTTTCGGGGTCCTTCGTTCCTCCGGCGTCTCGATTCTCTCCTTCCCGCTCAGGTAGCGGCCCGTCAGGGAGGCCCTGTTCCGACGGATCTGTTTCGGGGTCCCCGCAGCGACGACCTGCCCCCCCAGGTGACCGGCTCCGGGCCCGAGGTCCAAGACCCAGTCCGCCGCCTCGATGGTTTCCCGGTCGTGCTCGATGACGATCACCGTGTTGCCGATGTCTCGAAGGTGAGAGAGCGTATTCAGGAGCCGGATGTTGTCCCTCTGGTGCAGCCCGATGGAGGGTTCGTCCAGAACGTACAGCACCCCTGTCAGCTCGGAGCCCACCTGGGAGGCGAGACGGATGCGCTGGGTCTCTCCCCCGGACAGGGTGGGTCCTTTCCGGTCCAGGGACAGGTAAGCCAGGCCCACGTTCTCGAGAAATCCCAGCCGGTTGGAGATCTCCTTCTTGAGCTCCCCTGCGATCAGCTTCCTGTTCCCTGCCAGCTTCAGATTTCCGAAGAACTCCCGGGATTCCCTAACGGTCAAGGCGGTGATGTCCATGATCGATCGGCCTTCCACCTTGACGTGAAGCGCTTCCGGTTTGAGTCTCCGGCCTCCGCAGAAGGTGCAGGTTCGTGCTGTGAGGAACTTGGCGTACCAGGTTTTGGCCACCTCGGACGTGGTCTGCATGTAACGTCGCATCATTCCGTTCAAAAGGCCCTCGTACTCGGTGGTCACTGCACCCTGGATCTTCTTGGACTTCCAGTTGATGACCATCTCCACGCCGTCGGAGCCCCACAGACAGAGATCGCGCTGTTTCTTCGGGAGCTTCCTCCAGGGCGTGTCCAGGTTCAGTCCGAACTGCCGCTCCAGGGCTTCCACCTTGAGTTTTCCCCAGGACCTGTTCCCAGATTCACCGGTTCCGAAATAATTCTTCCAGGGGAGCACGGCGCCCTGCCGTATGGACAGGTTCCGGTCCGGCACGACCCGGTCCTCGTCCATGGCGAGCACGGTGCCCAGGCCGTTGCAGTCGGGACACATCCCCCGTGGGGAGTTGAAGGAAAAGAGCGTCGGGTCGAGTTCCGGAAAGGCGAAGCCGCAGCAGGATCGCGCCTCGCTCATGCGGATGTCTTCACGGTCTATCACGTGTACGATGATCTGCCGCGCTCCCAGGGCGAGGGCCGTCTCCACGGAATCGGTCAGGCGTTTCCGGAAGGAGGCGTCGGTCTTGACCACGAGCCGGTCCACCACGGCCTCGATGTTGTGTTTCTTGTGTTTGGACAGGCTCTGGACATTGGAGAGTTCCTGCACGACTCCGTCGATGCGCACGCGGTGGAACCCGTCCCTTCTCAGGGCCTCCAGCCTGTCCCTGTGCTCGCCCTTCCGGTTCTCCACGATGGGCGCAAGCACGAGTATCCGTGTGGACGGTGGAATGGAGAGGATCTGCTCCACCATGCTCTCGGCGTCGCCCCTGCCCACCTTCTTCCCGCACCGGTGGCAGTACTGGATACCCATGCGCGCGTAGAGAACCCGGAGGTAGTCGTAGATTTCGGTAATCGTCCCCACCGTGGAACGGGGGTTCGTGCCCGCAGACTTCTGCTCGATGGAGATGGTCGGAGAAAGCCCGCGGATGGTCTCGTATCCGGGCTTTTCCATCTGGCCGATGAACTGCCTCGCGTAGGTGGACAGGGACTCCACGTACCGTCTCTGCCCCTCGGCAAAGATCGTGTCGATGGCAAGGCTGGACTTGCCGGACCCGGACACGCCGGTAAAGACGATGAGCTTCTTCTTGGGCAACTCAACGTCGATGTTCTTGAGGTTGTGCTCCCGGGCGCCCGTCACGACGATGCGATCGAGCTCCGCCGAGCCGGCCGTCTTCTTGCCCTGTGCCTGCTTCTGTCCCGTTTTCTTCATCTTCAAAAGGAAAGGGGCCTGAGAACTTCCAGGCCCCTTCATAAGAGATTCAGTGGGTCGAACCTTAGAACAGTCCGCTGACCTTGCCTGTCTTCGTATCCACATCGATTCTTCTGAACGCCGGATTCGAGCCGGTTCCCGGCATCAGGCTGATGGTTCCTGCACAGGGGCAAAGGAACTTGGCGCCCGAGTAGATCAGAACGTCACGAATCGGCAGGGTCCATCCCTTCGGAACGCCCTTGATGGTCGGATCATGGGTCAGGCTCAGGTGCGTCTTCACCATCATGGTGGTGAAATCGGCGTATTTGGGGTCACCCTCGAGCATCTTGGCCTTGCTCTCCGCTTCCGGACTCCATGAAACACCGTCCGCACCGTAGACCTCTTTTGCGATGATCGCAACGCGGTCACGCAGCGTCATTTCCATGGGATAGAGGAACTTGAATTCATTCTCTTCTTTGCACGCATCGATGACCGCATCGGCAAACTCGAGCGCACCGTCACCGCCCTTTTCCCAGTGTTTGGACTCGGCGCAGCGAGCGCCGGCAGCCTCGGCAGCCTTACGCACAACCGCACACTCGGCGTCCGTATCCGTGTAGAACCTGTTGATGCAGACAACAGGGTTGATACCGGACTTGCGGATCACGCCGATCATGTGAACCATGTTTTCAACACCCTTCTCAACGAGCTCGAGATTCTCTTTGGTGTAGGCTTCGGGCAGTGCGATTCCCGGAACGACCCTGGGGCCGCCACCGTGCATCTTCAGCGCACGGATGGTCGTCGTGAGAACGGAAACATGGGGTTTCAGTCCGCTGAATCGGCATTTCACGTTCCAGAATTTCTCGAAACCGATATCAGCCGCAAAGCCTGATTCCGTCACATGGTAGTCGAACAGTTTCAGGCCCACGCGGTCGGCAATGATGGACGACTGTCCGACAGCGATGTTTGCGAAAGGCCCGGCATGTACCATGCAGGGGTTGTACTCTGCGGTGCACATCAGGGTCGGGTTGATGGTGTTTCTCATGAAGGCCGTCATGGCCCCGCCCACTTCGAGATCACCCGTGGTCACCGGTTTTCCACTCTTGTCAAATGCCACGGTGATATTGTCCAGACGCTCTCTCAGGTCGGCAAGATCCCGGATAACCGACAGAATCGCCATACATTCGGAGCCAACGGCGATACCGAATTTGGACTGCATGGTAAACCCGTCCATCCGTCCGCCGATACCGATAATGATATTTCTCAACGACTGTGCGCAGAAGTCCATGATCCACCCGAGCTCAACACGCGTGGGATCGATATCGAGGCGGCGCATACTGGTCAGTCTCTGCAGCTGTTCATCGTTGTAGTTCCGCTCATGCTGCATACGGGAAGTCATGGCAACCATGGCCAGGTTGTGCGCGTTCATAATGTCGTTGATATCACCGGTCAGTCCCAGTGAGAATTCGGTCATGGGGATCAGCAATGAGTTTCCGCCACCGGCCGCCGTTCCCTTGACGTTCATGGTGGGGCCGCCCGAAGGCTGCCGCAGGGCGCCGCCGACGCTGACGCCGCGCTTGCCGAGGCCTTCCATGAGGCCGCACGAAGTGGTGCTCTTACCCTCTCCCAGGGGGGTGGGTGTAATGGCAGTCACTTCGATGTATTTTCCGTCCGGCTTGTCCTGGAGACGATCAATGATCTTCAGGAAGTCAAGCTTTGCCAGCCGGCCCATGGGAAGCATCTCTTCCTTCTCGAGCCCGAGTTTCTCTCTCCACTCGTCGGGCGTGGGCATATTCTTTTCCGCTTCCTCGGAAATCTGCCAATCCTTCAGTTTTACCGCATCATAAGCCATTCCTAAATTCCTCCTTTAACTAGAATGTCTAAGCACTTGGGTTACAGAGGTTTTCGTCCCAGCTCCTTCATTGCATAGATTCCGTACTTGCATAACCTATGGTGAACAGACGTGCAAAACTCGCCTGGAAAAAACCTGCAGACTTTTTTTTAAGAGACGAACTTTATCACGACAGGGAAAATTTCGCAAGATACGCCGGTGCAGACAAATATGTAAACCACCAGAATAAAACCCTTATAGAAAAGGGGCGTACGGGGCCCTCTTCATTGACGTAGGATTCCCTTCTTCAGTAGACTTCACTCATCTCAAAGAAATTTCCTAATGCTGCAAGAAAGGAAAAAGGGATGAAGCAAGGGTCGACACAAGATGACTCTGGAGAACTGGGCGATCGCATATGGCACAGGTCTTACGCACCCGGGGTCCCGAAGTCGATCGACTTCGAGGACATCACCCCGCCGGAGGTCCTCTCCCGAACGGCCGGGAAGTTCCCGAAGAGGACGGCACTTCTCTTCATGGGGAAAAAGGTGTCCTACGCGGCATTGGAGCAATCCGTCAGCCGTTTTGCCAACGCCCTCCTTGCCCTGGGGGTGCAGCCGGCGGACAAGGTGGCCCTGCTCCTGCCCAACATCCCGAATATCGTCATCGCATACTACGGCATCTGGAGGATGGGGGCCGTTCCGGTTCCCAACAATCCCATGTATACCGACCGGGAACTCGAGGCACAGCTCAACGATTCCGGCGCCACCGTCCTCGTGACCCTGGACCTCCTTGCGCCCCGGATGCTCGCTCTCCGACCGAAGACGAAACTCAAACAGATCATCACTTGCCACATAAACGATTACCTCCCTTTTCCGGCAAAACCGCTCTTTCCCCTCGTGAAGAAGGAGATGTACGTTCGATACGAAAAGGCACCGGACTACTATGAATTCCGCAGATTGCTGGAGAACGTATCCTCTGAATTCAAGGGTCGCCCCCCCTCTCTGGACGACATTGCCCTGATCCCGTATACCGGCGGGACCACCGGCGTATCCAAGGGGGTCGTACTCACCCACAGGAACGTGACCTGCAAGAACCAGATGATGGAAGCCTGGTTCTCCGATATGAAGGATCTGCCCGAGAGGGAGCTTGCCATCTTTCCCTTCTTTCACCTGGCCGGCTTCACGGCGGTAATGACATTCGCCATAAGGATGGGCTGGACGGATATCCTTGTGCCCAAGCCCGAAGCCCGCACGGTGCTGAATATGATGATCAAGCACAAACCGACCGTAGTGCCCGCCGTCCCCACCATCTACGTGGGTCTCCTCGGTCTCCCCGAGTTCAAGGAGGCCGACCTTTCCTTTGTCAAGGGCTTCTTCTGTGCGGCGGCCCCCCTTGCCCTGGAGACCATAAACGACCTGAGAGAGGCCACCGGGGCACAGATGGTGGAAGCCTACGGGCTGTCCGAGTCAACAGGCCTCGTCACGTTGACCCCATGGAGGGGTGTACTCAAGCAAGGGAGTGCAGGTGTGCCTCTTCCAGATACCGATATGAAGATCGTGGACCTCGAGACGGGAACAACAGAGCTGCCGGTGGGTCAAGCGGGGGAAATCATCTTCCGCGGTCCTCAGATGTGCAAGGGCTACTACAACATGCCGGAAGAGACCGAAAGGGCCATCCGGGACGGGTGGTTCCACACCGGCGATATCGGCAAGGTGGATGAGGACGGATATGTCTATATCGTGGACAGGAAGAAGGACATGATCATCGCCGGGGGCTACAACATCTACCCAAGGGACATAGACGAGGTCCTGTTCGAGCATCCGAAGGTCCTGGAGGCGTGTGCCGTGGGCGTGCCTCATGCGTACCGGGGCGAAACCGTTAAAGCCTTTGTGGTCGCCAAGCCCGGGGAGAGGCTCACCGAGGAAGAACTCGACACATACTGCAGGGCAAATCTTGCGGCCTACAAGGTGCCGAAGACGTACGCGTTCATGGAATCCCTGCCCAAATCGTCGGTGGGCAAGGTGCTGAGACGTGAGCTGAGGGAAATGGAGCAGAACAAGAGAGGTGCTCATTGACTGGAACTCTCCAAGGGAAGAAGGTCGTCGTCGTGGGAACGGGAATCGGGGGCGCCGGCGTGTCTGCCCTCATGGCCAAAGAGGGTGCGGACGTCCTGGTTCTCGAAAGAAACGCCTTTGCAGGAGGAAAGGCCGCCAGCTTCGACCGTGACGGTTTCGTCTATGATTCGGGGGTACACTGGCTCGCCAGGGGGGAGAGGGGCCCTTTGGGAGAGATCGCCACAGAGGCGGGAGCGGAACTCAGGTTCCGTTCCATGGAGGAAGGTGTGCAGTTCAGGCTGGGGGGCCGTACCGTCACCCTGCCCACCGCTATGGATGACGAAGCCTCCATGAAGGCCTTCTTGCGCGAGCTGGGGGTGATCCCTGCGGCAATCCCCGACGCATGGGCATTCTTCGAGGATGTCATGCAGGAGAAGTCCCCCCCGGAACTCGACGAGCTCGACCGTGTCTCCCTGTCTGCGTATGTGTCTCGATTCGTCTCGGACGAGCAATTCGACCGGCTCATCGAGGCCTTCGCAGGAATCTACCTGGTCATCGGACCGCGCCAGTCCTCGGCCGGGGAGTTCATCCTGTGCCTGTCCACACACATACGGGAAAAGTGCCTCTCCTATCCTCTCGGAGGGATGCGGGCCGTACCGCTGGCCTATCTGAAGGCCATGGAGAACTGGGGCGGTGAAGTCCGCTGTTCCTCTCCGGTCCGACGCATCGTTGTCGAGGGCGGCCGCGTCAGAGGCGTCGAGGCGGATGGGTTCATTGCCGCAGACATCGTAATAAGCAACACGGGCATAAAGGAGACGGTAGAGCTTGTGGGCCGCCGGCATGTGCCCGACAGTTATCGTGAGGTGGTTGACAACCTCAGGCTTTCCTATGGGGCGGTGAGCGTCAAGTACGCCCTCGACGCGGAGGTCGTAACACCCTCCGTCATCTTCTACTACCCCGACACGTCGATCAAGAAATTGGCGGAGAGGCAGGCGGCCATCTTCATACCGGTGCCGTCGGCAGCCGATCCCTCCCTGGCACCGCCCGGCTGCCAGATGGTGCTTGCCGCATGCCTGGTCCCGCCGGGCCTGGAGAACCCGGAAGAGGCGGACAGGATCTGCGAAGCGGTCACCGACCGCATAGAGAACACGATGCAGGACCTCTTTCCCGATATCGAACGTCACGTGATATGGAAGATGAGAACCAATACCCGCTACGTTGCAGAACTCTCGGGACGCAAGACCGGGGAGGTCATCGGCCTTGCCCAGAATCGACACCAGGTGGGCAGGAACAGGCCCGAAAACAAGACCCCGGTGGAGGGTCTTTTTCTCGTGGGGGCGGATACCGGCGGCAGGGGGGTCGGTACGGAGATGGCCGCCGACAGTGCGTTGACCCTCTGGCGAATCCTCAAGGACTAGCCGCCGCTATTGCTCAGAACGATAACCCGAAGCCATTGAGAAATCCCGCCCGGATAGGGAGGATGGGCGAGGGGCATCCGATGCTATGCCCCTGTCACGGCTCGATTTGTGCAGGGCGACTCCGTAAGAAAAGGTGTCAGGAACCCTTTTCAGTCGGTTCAGGCGCGGAGGAGAACCTAGAGCTGAAAAAGGTTCCTGACACCTTTTCTTAGGCTGTGACAGCTTTTCCTTGGCCTTGTAGGGGGAGGGAGAGACGGAGCCCAATCAAATCGAGACGGGACAGGGGCGTAGCACTAGAAGCGGGTGTGCTCGATCAGCCGGGTGACATCCCCTTTCCAGGGGCCCTTCCAGAGCGCGAGAATCTCCTTGGCGGGGCAATGCCAGCCCTCTTGGAGGCGTTCCTCGAGGGGCTCGAGGTACACAGACTCATCCCGTCCGTCCGCATTCCGTTGATTCTGTCGTTTGAGCCCATCCCGGCTCGTCCGGACAAGCTCGACGATCCTCTCCCTCGCTGAGCTTCCGTCGATTCGGGCCTCGGGCCCTTTCCGGCTGATGGTCAGGTAGAGGGCCTGTCGCGCGACCTTGCTCCAGGGTTGCACAATCCCCCAGGCTTCCTCGCGGGCCTGGGCGTCATAAAGGATTCCCTTCACCAGGGCCGGAAAGGTCATCTCCATGCCGGGCAGGGGGCAGTCCGCTCCCCGAACCTCCAGGTAGGGCTTGAACCTCGATTCCGTGAAGATCGTCGAGAGGTGAAGGAGCCAGTCCTCCCAGGTGGGGCGGTATTCCTGATAGCCGGATTCCATGTATTGTCGGAAGGAGATCGCCCCTGCAATCTCGATCCAGTTCCCGTCCCGCTTCACAAAAAGCATCGGCACGTCCAGGGCATATTCTACGTAGTCGGAGAAGCCTGCATCCGAATGATAGAGTTTCTCGATGAAGCCGCATCGCGCGGGATCCGTGTTCTGCCAGATGTAGGCACGTCTGGTAAGGAACCCGTTGGCCCTTCCCCCGGAGATGCAGGAGTTCGCATAAAGGGCGGTGAGAAGGGGAGACATGGCCATGGAGAGACGAAACTTCTCCATGGCGTCCTGCTCGTCCTGGTAATCGAGGTTCAGCTGGGTCGCCGCTGTCTCGCGCATCATGGCCAGACCGAGTTCGCCCTGGCTCGGCAAATAGCGGGTCATAAAGTCGTATCGCTTTTTGGGGAGCAGCTCCATGTCTTTCCACTCAGACACCGGCTGATTCCCGAAGCCGATCCACGCCTCCTTGTCCGGATCGGAGACAGCCCTCAATTCCTCTAGGTGAGCCTTCACCTCCACTGCCATCTCGTGGAGGGTGAGATGCGGCGCACCGCTCAACTCGAACTGCGCGCCGGGCTCCAGGGTAATGCGGCAGGCCTCCCGCTCGAGTTCCAGCAGCCTTCCTTCCTTGAAACACGGGGTCCATCCGAACTGTTCGGCCAGCCGGGAGAGGATTTGCTCTACGCCGTTCGGGCCGCTGAAGGGGAGCGCCTCTCCGGTAGCCGGATTCACCCCGAGCTTCTCGAACTCGATCCCCATTCTCCAATCATCCGGGGGCTTGAAGGCGTCCAAGAAGAATCGGGCCAGCTCCTCCTTCGAGGAGATCGGATGGTCAGGCATTTTCATACTCCCTGATAAGTGTCACGGGAGAGACTCTGCCGGTAGGGTCACGGCACGAGACAACAGACCGTAACAATATGGACTCTTCCCGTCGACTTGGTCAAGAAGAGGCGCAAGAAAAGGGGTGCACTCGGAAGGACCTGTTTGACCCACTCCCCGCCTCTCGGCTAAAAGAGGACAGACCCCAAACGAATCGAGACGTGACAGGGGATTGCACACATGAACCCTTCCTCCTTCTATGACGCTTACCTGGACGCTTACTCGCCGGAGCGGTTCATGGAGTTCTACACTTCCCTCGAAGAGGAGCTCTTCCTGCGAGCGAATCCGTCCCGTCCGATCCCGTTTTCACAGGTTCCCATCGTGCTGGCCCCGGAATTCGAGTCCCGGTTCGTCCAGATGGTTTCTCTCCTGTGGAAAGTCTTGGGCAATCGCGTCTACCAAGAGCTTTCCGCAGAGAGCATCCCCGAACCCCTTCGTCCCCCCTCCGAGGGTGCACGCCCACCGATGATCCCTTTCGATCCGGACCACAACATCGGCTGCATCGACTTGCACCTGGACAGGGGATCCCTGCGGATGATCGAGTTCATGGTCCTGCCTCCCGGGTGCGTCGGGGTCTATCCGGGCATGCTCGAACACTATGGATCCTACCTGAGTGCCGTGCTCCCGGACCGGGAGCCCACCTGCTTCCGGGCAGGATGGGACAGGGAACGCTGCGAGGAGGTCATGGTCACGCAGATTGTCGGAGAGGGTGAACCCGAACGGGTGGCGATCATCGACTGGGAACCGAAGAGCCAGGTCACCTACGGCGAGTTTTGCTACACCCTGGACATGTTGTGGAGAAGAAGAGGCATCCCTGGTGTGATCGCCGATCCGCGAGAGATCAGGACGCAGGGCGGCAGAATCCTGGTGAAGGACATGCCGGTGGACCGCATTCTCAACCGGCTTACCCTGCTCGACTGGGGAGCCCGTCACGACGAGATCGAGCCCTACACCCGCATCTTGTGGGAATCTCCGGAGATCTTCGCCTATCACCCGTTTCTGTGGTACCTGGGGGACAAGGTCTCCCTCACGCTTCTCTCCCATCCCGCGACCCTGGAGAAGATGGGGCTATCGTCCTCGGAGGTTGAGCAGATGACCTCCCTGGTCCCACGCACGCAGCCCCTTGCCTCCTTCTGCCGCGACGGAGCCGCCCAGGTCGACGTGGTCCGTCTGCTCGAGTTCTTCGGAAGCCCTTCGAACATCGTCTTGAAGCCCCTGTCCTCTCACGGCTCCAAGGGGATCATCTTCGGCCCCGCAGATACACCGACGAAGAAGGCCCTCGAAGAGGCGTTGCTGAGAATCGACCCGCAAGAGTACGCGGCCATGGAGTATGTGCCCACCCCTGAGATAGAGGTGCCGCGGGGCGGCGGGGAACGGGAAACGTGGCACAGCGACCTGAGGATCTTCGTCCTGAACAACCACTACGTATTCCCAGGCGGGCGGGTCTACTTCGGGGACTACACCAACCAGGTGCCGTGTAGGGGGTTTGCGCCGCTGTTCTTTGCTTGAGGGAGGCTGTCGAGAAGCGGCCACCTGCGGCGTTGCACTCATCCTGCGTCACTGCGGCGTACGGTGTACGCCTCATTGTAACATGGACCCCCGCCTTCGCGGGGGTCCATGTTTCGTGCGCCTTTGTAGGGGGAGGGAGAGACGGAGCCCAAGCAAATCGGAGAGGGAGCCCAGGACAGTATCGAACTGCGAGCCCCCCAGAAACATAGCGACAGTTTCCTGGTCGCCCCGCTAGTAGCTACCTGACGCATCGAGCAGGGCAACCACTTCTTCATCCCCCAGGTCGTACCACTCCTCGTACGCATCGGCAACGGCGAAGACGGGGCCTCCCCTGACGTTCGAACAAACCAGCACATCAGCCGCCGGCTGGAGGAAGTGAATCGTTCGCTGTGAGGCCGTGGGGACGGCCACGATCACCTGGCGGGCCTCTTTGTTCCTTGCAAAGTCGACGGCGGCCATCATGGTGTAGCCTGATGCAAGCCCGTCGTCCACGAGGATCACCTGGCGATCCTTCAATTCGGGCTGAGGCCTGCCTCTTCGGAACACCTTCTCTCTCGACTGGAGCACTCGATGTGTTTCGGAGACCTGGGCCTGGATTTCCTTCTGGCTGAGACGAAGATCATCAACGATCCTTTCGTTCAGCAGCACCTCGCCATCCGGCCCGATCGCGCCGAACCCGGCCTCCGGGTTGTCCGGGATCTGGAGCTTGCGGACGATCAACACGTCGAGGGGAAGGCGACACTCCCTTGCAACGGCACAAGCCACGGGCACGCCTCCGGCCGGAATGGCCAGGACCAGGCCCTTCGGATCCGCAACCCCCTCCAGCAGTGAGGCGAGCGTTCTTCCGGCTTCTTCGCGGTCTGCGAAGACCCGTTTCTTGCCCTTCAGCTCTGCGTCTTCAATCAGGTTGTCCATGGGGGCGGCCTGCTCGATTCTTTTTCTGCAATGGGATGATTTTTGTGGCTAGTCGGCCAGGACCGCTCGGAACGCCCCATTCGGCATGCGATCCAGGCGGAAACGGACACCACAGGCTGGACAAGTTTCGATTGAACCGTCTTCAACCTGTTCCCCGAGCTGCATCTGGAACTTGCAGATCGGGCACAGGGCACCCAGGGCACTCGATGCCTGGAGTCGGGGCAAAAACATCTGATCGAGCACCTTCTTATCGCATTCGTCCGCCTTCAACCCTTTCCGGATCCAGCCCTCGACGGCACCGGCTTCGCTGGCATCGCCGATGAACACCGCACCGACCACCTTCCGGTCCTTGTAGACGATCTTCTTGTAGATGTAGGGCAACTCATCGTAAGGGTAGTCCCCGGACTCTTCCTTGACATCCTCCCCCTGCGGGTCACTGAGCCCAAGGCAGACCACGTCCAGGTCCAAGGCCTTGGTCCGCAGGGAAGGAAAACCGCTGTAGACGGCTTCCTGCCCGGCCATGTTCAGGCCGGCCATGTTCCCCTGTCTCCACGCGCTGAGCCATCCCGGCTGCGGGAGCACCTCGCCCGTGTGCACCGCCTGCAGGGCGGCGACATCGCCTGCGGCGAAGATGTTCTCGTGTTTCGTGCGAAGGTTCTGATCTACCACCACGCCGTTCTTCCCCATCAGATCGCTGCCTTCCAGACAGTCGAGCCGTGGGTTCTCCGGCGTGGCCACCACGAGAAGGTCGGCGGGCAGCTTATCGCCCTTCGAGGGAATTACGCCTTTGAGCTCCCCGTCCTCCCAGACCAGATCCTTGATTTCCGTCTGTTTGATCAGGGTCACGCCTTCCTGTTTCAGCCGGTCTTCCAGGATCTCGGAGGCGATCGGGTCGAGTACGCCCTGCCAGAATCTCTCCTCGGGAAGAACCAGGGAACAGTCGATACCGCGTGCCCGAAGCCCCCGAACGGCATTGATGGCCTGAAAGCTCGCCCCGTAGATCAACGCATTGCGGGCGGAGCCGAGAAGAGAGGCCATGTAAAGCGCCTCGGGCAGTGTATCCAGATAGACGATCCCCCGGCCCTTGCCGTCGTCTCCGGCGATTTTCTCTGTTCTGCTGCCCGATGCGATCAGCGCCTTGTCGAAGGAGAGGCGCTCCCCACTTCCGAGGACAACCTCCTGCGCCTTTGGGTCGAGCGAGGCCACCTGGGTCCCGGCAAGAACCTTTACACCGAGCTGGGAGAGCCTTTCCTTGTCCCGGGAGATGATCTGCTCCGGACCGAGCTTTCCGGCCAGAAGCTCCCCCAACATGGGCCGGTAGTAGAACGCCTCTTCCTGCTCGTCCACGATGACGATCTCGGCCTCTGCAGCCCGTTTCCGGATGACCTCTGCCGCTCTCCTTCCAGCGACGCCCCCTCCCAAGATGACATGCCGATTCATGACGTGTTGCCCTCTCTATCCTTTCAGGTTGAACTGACAAGCTTCAAACCGGTCTCGAAGCATTCCTTCATGGCGGTGGGATGGTTTCGGATGGCCCCCTTTTCATCCACCTCCCCGTACACGAGGGTTCCGGCATACTCCACATCGATGGCATCGAAAAAGTAGCGCATCGTTTGCAGCGTCCCGTCGAACAACCGCTTCCCCCGGGTCGCTCCAACGCCAATGAAGAAGCCTCTTCGGTCCGGTCCTGCGGCGGCTCCCTGTGCCGCCTCCTCGCGAATGTACTTGCGCGTCCAGAGGGCCTGCGTCCGGTCGATGACCGCCTTGGCTTGGGCCGGAACATTGTAGAAGTAGATGGGAGCAGCCAGGACGACACGATCGCTCTTCTCCAGGGCCTCGTATACCGCCTGCATGTCGTCTTCCACCACGCACCGCCCCGTCTTCTCACAACCGCCGCAACCCCTGCACCCGCCTACCTGGAGTCGAGCCACCCGGATCCGTTCACAGGTCGCGCCCTTCTCCTCGCAGCCCCGAAGGAACTCGTCCAGGAGGATGTCCGTATTGCCTCCCTTCCGGGGGCTTCCGTAGAGGCCCAGGACGCGCATTTTAGAAGAGGTTGAATCAGGAATGGCTCAATCCTCCTTGTAGACGACCTCGTCGTACTCTCGCTCCAGCTTGAGCTTGTGGTACGCCTCTTCCTGGGCAAGCACATCGAAGATCTTCTTGATGGCGGGGATCGTAATGTAAATGCGGGCCAGATCGGTGTAAAGGTCAAAGGCCGCCTTTTCCCTCTTCGCCGCGAACAGGACGATGTCCTGGTACGTTGCATCCGGCGTCAATTCTACGTCGACCAGGTAGTCGGCGATCTTCAGGTCTTCCGGCGGCTTCAGGTCCTGAGAGGAAAAATACACCATATCCAGCTTCTCGAGCCTTGTCTTGTGGCCTCTTTCCATGTCGGCAAGCTCCTTGAAGAGGATCTTGCCCGAGGGGCTTTGCGCGCGGTCGGCCAGCTCACTGTACATTTCGACCGCTTCCTGTTCCTTGTCGATCGCAAAAGCGATGATTTCGTTGTAGGTTGCCTGCACTCCCATCGTCCTCCAACCTCCTTTCTAGCGCATTAGATGCCGGGGATCTTCTTGAAGATTTCGCCCACCAGGTAGAATGACCCACAGCAAAGGATACAGTCCCTTGAACCACTCCGGCGGCGTACGTCGTCCAGGGCATCCGCCACGCTGCGGGTCACCCGGCTTTCCGCTCCCGGTGCCACCTCCTCCAGGATCTCCTGGAGCCTCTGCGGTTCCTCGAGTCTCGGGAAATCAAATTTCGTAAAGGTCCATCTCCCGGCCGCGGGCGCAAGCAGGGAAATCATCTCCCTCACGTCTTTGTCCTTGGAACAAGCGAACAAGACGTGAAGATTCTCGTAGCACAGCTCTTGCTCCACCGTCGCGAGGAGGACCTCCACCGCAAGCGAATTGTGGGCCCCATCGACCACCAGCAACGGGGCGTCCGAAAGGACCTCGATCCTTCCGGGCAGGCGTGTTCGGGCCAAAGCCTCCCGCACGAGATCGGCGTCAAGGGAGATTCCCTTGACCTGCCCCATGAAGACCTCTGCTGCAGCAATCGCCACCGCCGCATTCATCTGCTGGTGCCGGCCCAGAACCGACAGCCTGAGGCCCGGGTACCGCCTCTTGGGCGTGCGTACCGAGAAGCCGAACGGATCTGCGCCCTCCTCTGCCTCGATCCTCACGTCTTCGCCCAGCCACGAAATCGGGGAGCCTGTCTCGAGACATCTCTTCTCAACCACGACACGCGCCTCCGGCTCCTGCGCATGGGCAATCACGGGGAGGGACGGCTTGATGATTCCCGCCTTCTCGGCCGCAATCAGGTCCAGCGTGTTCCCCAACTTCTCGGTGTGATCCAACCCCAGTCTTGTCAGAATACAGACATCGGGCAGAAAAACATTCGTTGAATCCAGCCTGCCCCCCAGACCCACTTCCAGGATCGCCGCCTCCACGCCCCGGGAACGGAAGTGCAAAAGGCCAACGGTCGTCATAATGTCGAAAAAGGTTGGGGGCATGGGCGAGTCCTGCAGGCTCACCAACGCGGGCCGAAGGTGGTTCATCCAACCCAGGAACTCCTCCGGCTTCAGGGCCTCCCCTGATACCTGAATCCTTTCTTCTTTCACAAGGATATGGGGAGAGGTGAACAGGCCCGTGGTCAGGCCGTGGGCCCGCAGGATCGCCTCCGCGAAGAGGGCGGTCGATCCCTTTCCCTTCGTTCCGGCTACGTGGATCCCTTTCATGCCTGCATGCGGGTTCCCTACGCAGTCCAGGAGCCTCTCGATGCGGTGGAGATCGAACAGATCCTCGGGGTACTCCACACCCCTTTCCATCCGCTCGTAGTCGGTGAAGGTGTTCAGATAGTCTTCTGCTTCTTGGTAGGTTTCAAACCGCCCCTCAGGGGAGGGAATTTCCAGGGGCGAGGCATTGATCGGCGTTGACATGTCACTATCGATTGGAAAGATCTGTTCCGTTCGAGCCACGGATAGGAGCAATCAGGGGGAAGCATACACCTTCCGGCCATTCGATTCGTTGTCCCGGCGGGCAAGGAAATCCTTCCACGCCCATCTTATTTATGAGTATAGAAGGCGACTCCCGAAGTCAAGAGAGACCCGCCTTTTTGTTTGCCTCGTGGCCGTTTTCACTTGCCCTTCCGGCCGATCCGTGCTAAATTGAATGAGCTTTCATTCATTTTCGTCCTGGTAGCCTATAGTTCTCTCTGAAAGCCTGCCAGCATGGCCATTCCTTGGCCGTAAGCGTGGTTCGAAATCGGCTCTTCCGCCAGGCTGCAAAGTCCCTGGATTGTGGACAGGGGCCCTCCTGCAGAGAGACGCGTACACATTCCCGGACACTGGCACCATCCGCCTGATGCCCGGCTTGGGGCTCGAATACGGCATATTGCCTCCGGCCCTCGAGGTCGAGACAGAATAAGGGACGTGGCCCGGCGGCTCCTGGTTCCGAACGTAAGGCAGCAAGCCACCTTCGTGCGTGGCAACAACCGACCCAACCGACTGAAAAAGAGGGATTTTTTAGCCAATTAAGCGTCAATTCTTTTTGAACAGAGAGGAGCCAAGACCATGCCTGCAAAGCTGATCAGTGGGACAGAAATCGCAAAGCAGATCCGGGAAGAGCTCAAACAAGAGGTG